>Ga0209742_10000159_pt1 | contig 39401 bp, 30 predicted proteins | sample DeeMarSeWOR38_10_FD_187462 | JGI IMG/M metagenome (GOLD analysis project Ga0209742, IMG submission 187462) | Marine sediment microbial communities from White Oak River estuary, North Carolina - WOR-3-8_10 (SPAdes) (version 2) | ecosystem: Environmental > Aquatic > Marine > Intertidal zone >...
GCAGCTGGTGGTGATTCCGGATGCGGCCCATCTTTCCAATATTGAACAGGCTCAAACTTTCAATGACAACCTGATCGCATTTTTGCAGCAAGGGTGAAGTCATTAAAAAAGCTGGAAAGCTTGAAAGCCGGCAGGCCAGAAGGCCCGGCGCCTAAGCAGCCTTACCTCAGATAAACCCTGGGCACTCGTGCGGTTATGGTGGAGACGATTTCGTAATTTATGGTATTCAGCGACGCGGCTATTTCATCGACGGTCAGGGTTTCGTTGCCCTGCTGACCGAAAATGACAGCTTCGTCACCGATCTGAACGTTTTCGATACTGCCGACGTCCAACATGGTCAGGTCCATGCAAACCCGGCCGATTATGGGGACCCGCTTCCCGTGGACAAGCATCTGGCCGCGGGAGGATAACCGCCGATTCAATCCATCAGCGTAGCCAACCGGAACGGTGGCGATGGTGGTTGGTTTTTGGGTTTTATGGGTGATGCCGTAGCTGACATAAAAGCCGGCCGGGACTTTTTTTAAATGAACAATGCTTGTCTTTAAGGCCATGGCGGGCTTGAGATCCGCCTTCATTTTTTTGACCTCATCGGATGGATGGAGTCCGTAGATCGCAATTCCCGGGCGCACCATATCGAGATGGGCCTGGGGCAAATCGATCAATGCGGCGCTGTTGGCGGCATGTCTGAGGGACGGATTCACGCCTGCCTGGTGCAGTTGCTTCAAATAATTCTTGAATAGATGGATTTGTTTTTCGGCATAGGATTTATCCGCGCTGTCGGCGGTGGCGAAGTGGGTGAATATGCCTTCCAGCTCAAGCCCTGCCAGGCTGGCGATGGTGAGGCTTTCTTGGATTGCATCCGCATTGATGGCAGCCGAATGGCTGGATTTAAAATTTTGCGGCAGCAGGCCGAGCCGGCCCATTCCGGTGTCGACTTTTAAATGAACCTTTATTTTTTCCCCTTGTAAAGAGGCGGCCTGTGAAAGCGCCTGGGCCGCTGCAAAGGCATAAACGGTCTGGGTGAGGTCATATTTCAAAAGGTCGGCGGCCAGCTGCAATGGGGTGTAGCCGAAAATTAAAATCGGGGCCCGGATGCCGGCTTCCCGAATCTGTATGCCTTCTTCAATCCTGGCCACACCCAGCGCTGCAGCACCATTTTGCAGCGCGCATTGAGCAACTTCAACGGCGCCATGGCCATAGCCGTTGGCTTTGACGACTGCCATCAGCCGGGTTTTCGGATGGGTGATGCGTCGCAGTTCTCTAACATTGTGTGCAATCGCCCTTAAATCGATTTCGGCCTTTAGCAGCAGATGATCCAAACTCAAATTCATCCTCAGTAAAATATATCAGCGTCTAAATCCAAACCACCCAGCCTCGCTTCACGGCAGCTGTCAGTCCGTTGATTGTCGTCAGTTGTCCGTTGCAGCCCAAAATGACAGCGATTGAATGCCACCTGTGGAATGATTCCTAATTTTGTTGTTACCACGATTCCAGGTCCATACCCGGGAACCACGGACCACAGACCACGGCCAACCAACGGTTTTTATCTATCCGCTCAGACGGGGGTTTCTGGCGGCCGAGGTCTCATCCAATCTTCGGCGTCTGGTCCTGCTGGGAGCGGCATGCAGCAGTTCAGGTTGATCCTGAGCTTCTTTGGCGATGGTCTTCATTGATTCAATAAACAGGTCAATATCTTCTTTGGATTCGGTCTCCGTAGGCTCGATCATAATGGCGCCGGGAACCACCAGCGGGAAATAGATCGTCGGCGGATGAAATCCATAATCCATCAGCCGTTTGACCATGTCCAGGGTGGTCACCTTATACGGCTGCTGGAATTTATCTGAAAAAACACATTCGTGCATGCAGGGGCGGTCGTAAGGCAGGTGAAACGTGCCTTTTAGATTCTCTTTAATATAGGCGGCATTTAAAACAGCAAGCTGACTGGCTTTTTTCAGACCCTCGGGGCCCATACTGAGAATGTAACTGTAAGCGCGGATCATTATTCCGACATTGCCATAAAAAGCGTGGACTTTCCCGATGGAATCAGGGAGATCTTCGGTCAGCGCATATTTACCATTTTTGCTGACCACCCGCGGAACCGGCAAGAACGGCTCCAGGTGCTTGCGAACGCAGACCGGACCCGCACCGGGGCCCCCGCCGCCATGCGGGGTCGAGAATGTTTTGTGAAGATTCAGATGCAATACGTCGATGCCCAGATCCCCCATGTTGACGACACCCATTACCGCGTTCATATTGGCACCGTCGCAGTAAACCAGGCCGCCTTTGTCATGGACAATATCAGCGACCGCTTTAATGTTTTCTTCAAACAGGCCCAGCGTGTTGGGATTGGTGACCATGATTCCGGCGGTGTCCTCATCCATGATTTCGCCGACCGCCTGCGGTGAAAGGACGCCTCTCTCGTTTGATTTAACCGGAATTGAGCGGTACCCGCACAGCGAAGCGCTGGCAGGATTGGTGCCGTGGGCGGTGTCGGGAACCAGGATCTTTGAGCGCGGTGTTCCCCTGTTTTTTAGATAGGCATAAAACAGCAACATTCCGGTCAGCTCCCCATGGGCACCGGCGGCCGGCTGCAGGGTTGCGGCGTCCATACCGGTGATTTCCGCCAGATAATGCTCCAATTCAGACATGAGCCTGAGCACCCCCTGCGAAAGATGCTGTGGAAGCAGCGGATGGGCCAGCGCAAATCCCGGCAGGGCGGATTGTCTTTCATTGGTCTTGGGGTTGTATTTCATGGTGCACGAACCCAGCGGATACATCCCGGAATCGACCGAAAAATTCCACTGGGAAAGCCGGATGTAATGACGGACAATATCGACTTCACTCAGATCGGGAAAATCCGGACCACTGCCTTTCAAGTTTTGATCCACCGGACAGGGGTCGACATCGCGACGGGGCATCGAAAAACCGCTTCGACCGGTTTTCCCTTTTTCCCACAGCAGCGGCTCATTAAATATCAATCCGGTGGTGCCTGCGGTTTCTTTCATTTTTTTATCTCCCGGGCCAGGGCATCCATATCGGCCCTGGTGATTGTCTCCGTTACACACAACAGGTGATGATTTTTAAGCTCCGGATAATAGGTTTCCAGCGGTAAGCCGGCAATCATTTTTTTCTTCAACAGGCGCTGATAGGTCTTCTGGAAGCCGGCTGGAAATTCCACGACGAACTCATTAAAGGTCGCCCGGGAAAACGGCAGTTTAAATCCTGCCCGGGCCAGGGCGCTTTTTAGATATTCGGACCTGTCGTAATTGAGCTGCGCGAGTTCCCTGAAACCGGAACCGCCGAGGGTCGCCATGTACATGACGGCAGCCAGCGCACAGAGGCTGTGATTGGTGCAGATATTGGAGGTGGCCTTTTCGCGCCGGATATGCTGCTCGCGGGTGGACAAGGTAAGGACATGGCCTCTTTTGCCTTCCAGATCAACCGTTTGGCCCACCAGTCTTCCCGGCATGTTGCGGACGTATTTCATTTTTGAGGCAAACATTCCCAGCGCCGGCCCGCCGAATGACCGCGGGATGCCCAGACTCTGTCCTTCGCCGCAGGCGATATCGGCACCGCACTGGCCGGGATTTTTGTAAAGGCCGTAGGCCAGCGGCTCAGTGAAGCATGCCACCAGCAGGGCCTTTGTGTTTTGAAGGGTTTGTTTGATGTCCTCCAGATTTTCGATGCAACCGAAAAAGTTCGGTGATTGAACGGCCACCCCGCCCAGATCATCCATATCTTTGAGCGGCCGCAAGTCGGTGGTGCCGTCATCCAGATACGGCAGCTCTCTGATTTCCAGACCGGTAGGCTCAAAATAGGTCTGAAGCACCCGTCTGTACAGAGGATGGACAGCACGCGAAACCGCCACCGTTTTTTGACGTGAAACGCGTATCGCCATCAGCATGGCCTCCGCCAGAGCTGATGCGCCGTCATATTGAGAGGCATTGGCCACTTCCATCCCCAGCAGACGGGCGGTCAGGGTTTGATACTCATATATGGCCTGCAGGGTCCCCTGGCTGACCTCAGGCTGATAGGGGGTGTAGGCGGTGACAAATTCCGAACGGCCGAGCAAAAATGAAACCGCTGAAGGAACATGGTGCTCATAACTGCCGGCCCCCACAAACACTTTATATTCCGGTGAGACGGCCATACTGCCGGCCAGCATATCCATATGGTCGTTTAATTCCCACTCTGTTAAATGTTCAGGAATATCGAGCACTTCCCTGCGGCGGCAATCTTCAGGGATATGGGCAAAAAGTCCCTCCAGGCTATCGAGCCCGACCGCCTTGAGCATGGCAACAATATCTTCCGGCGTGTGCGGTAAATAACGCATGCGGGTCATGGTTATCCTTTCAGTGTTTCAAGGTAAGCTTCTTTGCTCATGAGGCCATCCAATTCGGAGGGATTGTCGGCTTTGACTTCGATCATCCACCCGTCGCCGTAAGGCGCGTTGTTTACTTTTTCGGGCGAGTCTTCCAGCGACGAGTTGACGGCAACGACCTCGCCGGCCACCGGCAGATAGAGTTCTGAGACCGCTTTGACCGATTCGACCGTGCCGAATTCCTCCCCTTTGTCAAACGTGTCGCCGACCTCCGGCAATTCTACAAAAACAATGTCGCCCAGCTGGTCCTGGGCGTAATCCGTGATACCGACTTTGACCCTGTCGCCTTCGGACCGGGCCCATTCATGAGACTCGGCATAGCGCACATCATCGGGAAAACTGAGTTCATTGAGCTCTTTCATACCTCTCCTCCTTCATCATTAATCGCAAATCAATAAATACAGGGTAATGGCTTTTCACATTTGCATCTATTGTTATGTATTTCAAAATCTGCGATGTCAACAATTTTTGAATCCCGGATGACCGGGACGGATGCGATGCCTATTATGACGGGTAAAAGGCGCTGATCTTTGCAATATGGGCCGTTTTTTTCCGGAATAAAGTTGAAAAAATAAAATCCATATGTTATGGCCAATCATTTTAAGGACCCTGCTGAAGTGCATTTTGACAATCTCATAACTGCTAACAGATCTATGTGAAAAGGAGGAACGCAATGAAAAAAGGATTATTATTGACCGGCATTATCTTTTGTATCGCGGTGATTGCGGCATTTTATGCCTGCGGCCCCAAAGGGCCGGAAACCATCAAGATCGGCATCAATGCCCCCATTACCGGTGACATTCCCAAGGTTGGCGAGGGTACCAAGTTCGCAGCCGAGATGTGGCTTGAAGACATCAACGCCGCCGGGGGACTTCAAGTCGGCGACAAAAAATATAAGGTCGAGCTGGTCATCGAGGATAATGAGTCCAAGGCGGAGTCGGCGGTGAAAGTCGCCACCAAACTGATCACCGAAGATGAAGTGCTGGCCATTGTCGGCCCGCAGTCATCCAAACAGGCCATACCGGCCGGCGGCAAGGCCAACGAGATGAGCACACCGATGATCAGCCCCTGGTCGACCAACCCCGATACGACCAAAGATCGGCCTTATGTGTTCCGTGGCTGTTTTCTGGACCCGTTCCAGGGGCCGGTGGTCGCCAATTTCGTGCGAGACGAATTTGGCTTCACCAAAGCGGCGGTGCTCTATGATGTCGCCAGCGACTACCCCAAAGGGCTGGCCGAGTTTTTCAAAGAGGCCTGGGAGAAAAATAACGGTCCCGGCTCGGTGGTGGCATTTGAAAGCTTTACCACCAAGGATACGGACTTCAGCTCGCAGCTGACCCAGATCATCAATGCTGGCGCTGAAGTGCTGTTTACGCCCCAGTATTATAATGAAGTTGCCCTCATTGTGCAGCAGGCCCATCAGCTGGGCTGGGACAAACCCATTGTCGGCAGCGACAGCTGGGGATCGGCTGAAACCGTAAAGCTTTGCGGCAAGGATTGCTACGGGCTGTTTTTCAGCACCCACTATGCCTCAGCCGGGGCCCAGGGTGCCACCAAAGAATTTATCGATCGCTACAATGCCAAATACGGTTATGTGCCCGATGATGTCGGCGCTTTGACCTGGGACAGCATCCGTCTTCTGCAGCAGGCGATTGAGAACACCGGTGGTCTGAGCGGGGATATCAAAAAGGACCGCACGGCCGTTCGAGATCAACTGACCAAAATCAAGGATTTTGCAGGCATCACCGGCCAGATGACCTTCACCGAAGAGGGAGATCCGGTTAAGTGCGCCGTGGTCGTCCGTATCAGCGATGCCGGTGAATTCGAATTTTACAAGTCGGTTTGTCCGTAAGATAAACTTTAACCGTTTAAAGGTTCAGGGTTAAAGAAAACCAGTGCTTGGGGTTCATGTAAATTGAACGCCTCAGAAAGGTATTTAACCCGGAACGCTGAACCTTGAACCTGGGAACGCTCAGCGAAATTCAACAATGAGCTAAAACAAGGACGGGCCAGGGCGGTCTGCCCTGAGCCCGCCCTTTTAAAGGAACAGGGAGCATTAGATGGTACTTCTGCAAAATCTGATCAACGCCTTGCAGTGGGGCAGTTTTTATGCGCTTATCGCCCTGGGGTATTCGATGGTCTACAGCATTTTGATGCTGTTTAACTTCGCCCACGGCGATATTTTTATGGTGGGAGCCTATATCGGTTTTGGCGTGGCGTCGGCATTGATTGCACTCACCGCCATGGGCGCTTTTGCGCTGCCCAGCTGGCTGATCCTGGTATTGACCATCCTTTTCTCAATGTTTTTAACCTCATTTGTGGGCATGATTGTTGAACGGATCGGCTACCGCCCCTTGCGAGATGCACCGCGGGCGTCGGCCGCCATCACCGGGTTGATGATCGGCATCATTCTGGAGACCGGAAACCTGGCACTGTTTGGTGCCCAGCGCGTCAGTTTCCCGTCCATGATTGACACCGTTACCTATAATATGGGGGGTGTTTTCGTTACCAATAAAAAGATCATGATTGTGGTGGTCTCTTTGCTGCTGGCCACCGCGCTGCACCAGTTCATCCGCCGCACCCGATACGGGATGGCCATGCGAGCCATGGCATTTGATTATGTGGTGGTGCCGTTGATGGGTGTGCCGTTGAATACCATGGCGGCCATGACCTTTGCGCTGGGATCGGCTCTGGCGGCTGCCGCCGGAATTCTCTTCGGTGTTGCCTATCCGGTGCTGGATCCGTACATGGGAATTTTAATCGGCTGGAAAGCATTCGTGGCAGCGATTTTAGGGGGCAGGGGATCGATTGTCGGTGCCACGCTGGCCGGGTTTTTGCTGGGATTTATTGAGATTTTTGTGGCCATGATCTTCCCTTCGACGATGCGCGATCTGATCGCCTATTCGATTGTTTTACTTATTCTGGTTTTCAGGCCCCACGGGTTTTTTGGGGAAGCTTACAGTGCACGCCTGAGACTCTAAAAGGCCGCCGCTTTACTATGAGCCGCATTTATTTTTTCAACAGCCGAAATATGTAAGAGACAGGGAATTGATATGGAAGTCATTAGCGAAAAATTGTCACCCGCCTCGATGCTGTCAAAGCTTAACATTCGAGCCTGGGTAGCACGGGTGCCGCTGCTGGGCTGGCTTATCGGGGCTCTGGTTGCGGTGGGTTTGGAAATGGCGATCGGCACGCCTTTGGCGCGCGGTTTGGGATTGTCCAAGGCACCGGTCCTGTTTGGCTTTGTCATTATGCTCAAAAAGCCGCTGTTGATTCCCGGCGCGGCGTTGTATCTTTTGCTGATCTATCTTTTGCCCATCGGCCTGATCGCGCGATTCGGTTCAGCGCTCCTAAACCGACTGTCTGCAAAACTTGTCGATTTTTCCACCGTTTTTTCCATACTTATTCATCTTGCCCTGCTCTATCTGGTTTTGCATCTGTGGTCCGGTTTGAGCGATTACCGGGTTCTGGTTGTCAAACTGACCCTGATTGCGGTGATTGTGACCCTGAGCTTGAATGTAATCAACGGCTATATGGGTGAGTTTTCGTGTTCGCATCCCGGGTTCATGGCCCTGGGTGCTTATGGCGCATCGGTCTTTACCGTATCCCTTTTTGTCAACGATAAACTTTTTGGTGCGGCCCTGCTTCCGGCCGCGATCGGGCCTTTCTTTTTTCCGATTGCTTTATTCGCGGGCGGCCTGCTGGCATCCATCGGAGCGCTGGTGGTGGCCATACCATCATTTCGAACCCGGGGCGATTACCTGGCGATTATCTCACTGGCATTTATGTTTATCGTAAAAAGTCTAATCGAAAACCTTGAAGTCGTCGGAGGGCCCCGCGGACTGGGCAGCCAGCCGGACTGGGCGAATTTGCCGACCGTTTTTCTGACCACGGTGCTCTGCATATGGGTCATCAATAATTTTGTACGCTCCACTCTGGGCAAAGCGCTCAACGCGGTGCGCGACAACGAAATGGCGGCGGATGCCATGACCGTGAACACACGGCGCACCAAATTTGTGGCCTTTCTGTTTGCGGCATTCTGGGCCGGAGTCGCCGGCGGCTTGTTTGCGCATGTGCTTCGATACGTCAATCCCAGCACATTTGGCATCCAGAAATTGGCCGAAGTTCTGGCCATGGTCTATTTTGGGGGGTTGAACTCAGTATATGGCGCCATTGTGGGCGCCACCAGTATCAGTCTGCTGGGAGAGGCCTTACGGCCGCTGGAAATCTTTAAATGGATTATCATCCCGCTGCTGCTGATTCTGGTGATGATTTTCAGGCCAACGGGCCTGATTGCCTTCAAGGAGTTTGACGTCAGGCAACTAATTCAGCCGAAAAAGTGATCAGCCGAATTGAGCCTGGACGCTTAGACGCATTTTTAAGATAGGTTATAGAAAGAGGTGTTACATGTCATTGCTCAGGGTTGAAAAGATGACCCACTTTTTTGGCGGACTGCGGGCGGTGCACAATTATGATCTTGAAATCCGACCGGGCCAGGTTCGCGGGCTCATCGGTCCCAACGGCGCCGGGAAAACAACGATTTTTAACCTCATCACGGGAATTTACAATCCCACCGCAGGCCGTGTCTTTCTGGAAGATAACGCGTTAAACGGCCTCTCGCCGCACGAAATTGCAGCTATGGGCATCGGCCGTACATTTCAAAACATGCTTCTGTGGCGGCACATGACCGTGCTGGAGCATGTCAAAATGGCCCGTTATTCCAAAATCGGCTATGGGCTCATTGGCGCTTTTTTCGGGACCCCCCGGCGACATCGCGAAGAGGCCGAAAGCGAAGAGAAAGCTCACAGCCTTTTGAAAATGTTCAGCGTTGATCAATTTGCGGATCAGTGGGTGCCGAATTTGCCCTATGGTGCCCAGCGGCGGGTCGAAATGGCGCGGGCGCTGGCCATGGAGCCCAAGGTGCTCTTTCTGGACGAGCCTACCGCCGGTATGAATCCTGAAGAGCTGGCGAAAATGATGGATATCATACGCAAAATCAAAGAAGAATTTGATCTGGCCATTTTCCTCATCGAGCACCGCATGAAAGTGGTCATGGATCTGTGCGAAAGAATCCAGACTCTGGTTTTTGGAGAAGTGATTGCAGAAGGCACTCCGGAAGAGATTCAAAACAATCCCAAGGTCATTGATGCCTATTTGGGCAAGGAGATCGTCGAGTAATGTTCTTATCCGTTGAAGAGTTGCGCGTTTCCTATGGCAATATCAAAGCGCTGCACGGCCTGAATTTCCAGATTGATGAAGGCGAAATCGTCTGCATTATCGGGGCCAACGGCGCCGGTAAAAGTACAACCCTTAAAGCCATTTCCCGCATGGTGCCGGCAGAAAAGGGCTCTCGCATGACCTTTCAGGGAATGGACCTGCTTGATTTCGCAGCCGACAAGGTCGTCAGCCGGTTGGGCATCTCACATGTCCCGGAGGGCCGGCGCCTGTTCGATAATTTGACGGTCACAGAAAACCTGCAGCTGGCGTGTTTTGCCAGAAAAGATAAAGATCAGATCAAAGAAGACATAAAGCGGGTCTTTTCGATTTTTCCGCGGCTGGAGGAGCGGCAGGTCCAGAAGGCCGGCACCCTCAGCGGCGGTGAGCAGCAAATGCTGGCGGTCGGAAGAGCCTATATGAGCGGACGCAAAGTCATGCTGCTGGATGAACCCTCCATGGGACTGGCACCTTTGCTGATGATGAGCATGTTTGACGCTTTAAAACAAATCAATAACGAGGGGACAACCATTTTGCTGGTCGAACAAAATGCCCGTCTGGCGCTGCAATTTGCCCAGCGGGGCTATGTGCTGGAAAACGGTAACCTGGTTCTGGAAGGGCCTTCAAAAGAATTGCTGGAGAATCCGGAAGTCAAAAAAGCATACCTCGGCGGCTAAATCGGTCTATGAACGCACATCCTTAGCCGGGTACATCTCTGCGATTAAATTGGAAGAGGCTGACCAGAAGACACAGCAGAATCAAGGAAGACAATACCACAGCATTCAGCAAAAAACTGCGCTGGCCGGTCATGAGGTCTTCCGGCTGATAATAAGTGAAGATATTAAACGGTTTTGTGAATTGGATCGTCTCCCACCATGAACTTAAGTAATGCAACAGGTAAAAGACCAGAACAATTCCTGCCACTCTGATGCTCACCTTGTTTCCTTCTTTCTCAAATGAAGATAATACCATCGTCAAACTCATGATGGACACAAACAGCAGCCACAGATTACAGCCAATCTTGAGCATTTTGAAAAATAAGGCAAAATTCAGCTGGTGAAAAATGCCAATAGACAAAATCGAAGAACAAAACGCACAGAAAATGATGAGAAATAGAAAAACAACCGCTGAAATATAAAGATTCAAAAGCAGCCTAATCCTTTTTACCGGAAAAGATAAGACCAGTTCCAGTGTTCCGGTTTCTGCCTCACCGGCAATATGACGGCTCGGAATTGCAATTGCACCAATGGACAGGATGACCAGGACCAATGGGTGGTTGAATCCGAAAGCCGCGGCGCCATCAACGGTTAGCATTGAAATAAAATCCTCGCCAAACATCGTCCGGACAAATTCAGGCATTTGCTCCAACAAATTTATGATGATCGCAGAATAATCGATGGTGGTCACCAATTTCAGGATTAGGAACTGAAATAATGAAATGATGATCAAGCTAAACAGCAAAAAGCTGCGATGTGATTTCCATATGAAATAAAAATAGGACATATCATTTAGGGTCTTGCGCTTCTTTGCGATAGTAGGCCATGAACACTTCTTCCAGATCCGGTTCCGGAAAGGTTAAATCTTTGATGGGCAAGGTTGACAGGCGTTGCAGCAAAGTTTGAATATCGCCTTTTACCCGGTATACATAGCTTAAATCTTTTTGATCGACGAAATCAGCCCCGGGCAAGTCCAGTCCGGGAACCGGACGACTGAGTGTGAATTGCAATCGCTTCAATTTTTTCTTTTTCAAACTCTCCAGTGTTTCCAGCGCAACCAATTCACCTTCACGCACGATCGCGATTCGGCGGCACACTTTTTCGACCTCGGGAAGATTGTGAGAGGAAAAGAAAATGGTTTTCCCGTCATTTTGAATCTCGCGTAACAGGCGATAAAATTCCTCTTGCATAAGCGGATCGAGACCAATGGTTGGCTCATCTAAAATCAGCAAATCCGGTTGGTGAAAGAATGCCTGGACGATCCCCAATTTTTGCAGGGTTCCGTGAGATAAATGTTTAACTTTTTGAGATAGATTGTCCTTTGAAAGCTGAAAGCGGGCGACCAAGCTTTCCTGCAGCCCGGGTTCTGTCTTTCGCATGGACGCGACAAAGCGCAAAAATTCATCGCCGGTCATGTGGCCATACGCCGAAAAATTACCGGGTATATATCCGCACCTTTTTCGTATCTCCAGTGAATGCGCATAGGTTTCGCGGCCAAATATATATATTTCTCCGGACGTGGGTCTTAACAAATCCAGCAGCATTCGAATGGTGGTGGTTTTTCCCGCGCCATTGGGGCCGAGAAAGCCGAAAATTTCACCCGGGCCCACAGTAAAATTGATATTTTCAACGCCGCGCGTACTGCCGTAATATTTCGCTAAATTGCTTACTGAAATAACAGGAGGCGTGTCCATAGCATTATTAAAAGCTGAATCGTAAAAGGATAAACATTGTGGAAGCGGTCTTAAAATTAAATTTTACCGTTATGCATAAAGCGCAAATAACGCGCTAAAAACCACAAAGTGCACGAAGATCACGAAGAGAGGATGTCTGAATTTTCCTTTTCTAACTTCGTGGTCTTTGTGGTGCGATAACACGTGTAACGACTCAACTGGAACTTTCCGGATAACCACCTTACATTTTTGAGATAATTTCTATATTTCTTGCGGTTATTCGGATTTAGGCGGCGTGGGGCCTTTTTCATCCGATTCCGGCTTTTTGATCATCTCTGCAGGGTTTAGCATGATTTGCTGCACCTGGCTGTCGGTCAAAAAGAAGGGGTAATCGCTGCCGGAGGAAATGGCCGGATAGTTTTTATCCTCTTTTTGAAGCGGGGCAAAGATATCCAAGCTGTGTTCCCGGGCCCCGGTTAGTTTTACAGCGTATATCGGTGCTGAAAATTCATCTTTTCCGCGGTCATTGATATACTCGGCGCACTTCAGGTCGCCCAGGGTCGTCAGCAGCCTGTTGAGGCTCCGCTCATTGCCTTTTTGCCCATCGCTGCTGTGCCATTCAAATTTTATCGCGGCTGCCGCCGGAGCGGTGTCTGCTTTTTCCGGCTGAGATACGGCCGGCCCGGCCGGAACCTCGCTGCGGACCAGTTTCACGACGGCCGGGGCCTTGCTAATTTCCATCTCCCGGATGTCGGTGGCCCTGAAAGACAAAACGGTTTTATCGCGCAGGCTGTCGACCGTAAAATCAAATTTGCCCCTAAAATTGTCTCTGGCGTGATAGACGCGGCTGTCACCGTTCAGTCTGACAAAGGTATGGCGGAACGATGAAGCGGCTTTTCCGATATCGAAGTTGCGCTGCAGCGTATCGTTTAGCCAGGCTTTGACGCCGATTTTCTTTTCGGCATTCAGGTCATAGCGGTTATAATCCTTTGCTTCAGAAACCAGGGCGGTCAGGGTGAGTTCCTCAAAAACGTTGAGCATGGCATTCACCTTGTTCTCGTCGGCAAGATATCCCGCCGGATCGAGGTGCCAGCGGTTGTCCATTTTTTTTAAAATAACCGATTGGCCGTCTTTTGTAATTTCAATTTTACTGATGTCGCTTTTTTTCAGACCGCTGAGCTCCGGCAGCTGGTAATGGGTGCGATCGGCGCTGCGCATCAGCAGATAAGCCGAAAGTGCGGCAATGATCAGAATCAGGATCAAGTACTCTTTCTTCAATTTCATTCGTTGTTCCCTGTTTAGCATTTAGTTTTTAGTATTTAGTGTTTTGTGTTTAGAAGACAGGCCGAACACGAAACACCAAACACCAAACACCCATATTTATTTCTGAAACATCATCTGAATATTTTTTTTGCGGGCATGCCGGCGCAACCAGACGGCGATGCCGAAAAGCACCACGAGAGAAGGCAACCCGATAATATTCAATGTTTTGACAAACGTTTTTGTTCCTGCTTTGGTGTCGTTGAGAGGGTTGAACTGCTGCTCTTTTCCGCGCATGATGGCAATGTCTTCGCGATCGTTGAGGTAATCGATGACATTCAGAATGTAGGTCGCATTGGGCCCCCTGCCGCCGGCATCCAGCACGTTGTCTTTGAGCATCTCGGCGGACGCCATTAAAAAGATTTTGCCGGGCTTGCCCCGGGAAAGAGATTGGCCGTCGGCCACGATTTTGGAAAGATCGATATCAGATTGCGGAGCCGAGATGTCGCCTTGCCCTTTCTGGCCGGCGGCTTCCGGGGCGTTGCTGCCGGGCGCCGTTTCGTTGACTTCTTTTAGCGGCACGGGTTTGTCGGCAAAGTAGCTCGGAAATTCTCCTTCAAGAATATATGCCAAAGCTTTACTTTGCATCTCCTCCTCTGAAGCCGGGGGCTTGATGAACATCGGGTTTAATGTGATTCGCCCGCTCATCTCCCATGATTTTTCCGAGGAAGCAACCAGGCGGGTGGCCTTCAAACCATTGGCCGTCAGGCGCTCGGAGTCCAATTCCAGGGGTGATATGTTTAACGCAATCAGGCCCTTGATGCTTTTCATAAACGCCAGGTTCTGATTGATAAACTGGCTTTTAATAATCGGTGCGTAATAAATCGGCCGCTCTCCGCCGCCGAGTTGAGCCGGCAACTCCTGACGGAAGCAGTTTTCATCCATGACGTATGAATGTTTGATCCGGATCCCGTAATGGCCCAGCAGCTTCTCGAGTCCGGTGTCCAAGGGGACATAGACCGGTTGCTGGCCGCCGAGGCCTGCGCCCTGCTGATTGTTCGGCCGAACTTCCTGGAATTGATCAAGAATTAAGATCAGGTTTTTGCCCTTCATCAGAAACTGGTCGATTTGAAAAAGCGCGTAATCGGAAAAAGGCTGGGTTGGCCGGGCGATAACCATCGATCTCAGGTTGGCGGGTATCGATTGCGTCTCCAGATTGATGGGTTTTAAGGTGTAATATTGCGAGATGAGAGAACGGAAATTCAACATTGAATCCTGATTCTGCCGGACGGTTTGGCCGAAAGGCGAGGCGCCGCTTAAATCCAGTGTTCCGTGATCCGCAAGATAACCCAGTTCCTGATTGATATCGATCAGCGCCTCGACATTCTTATTTATCTGTTCCTGCATTTCCTCTCCGGTCAACAATTTATACTGGGTTCCGATGATGGGAATCTTGATTACCTGCAGCAGAGGAACAACCAGCGCCCGCGCGCCAAATTCCATTACCAGGCCAATGGCGCCGTTGCCGGGCGGAACCGCACCTTGGGCCAGCGCCGGCCATTTGATATTCATAATATTGTACTTTTTAACGGCAGCCTCCAGTTCTTCGTCCGTGGATGGATCATAATGCTTGAATTGGAATTTATTGTAATTTGTTTGATTGAGTTCCTGGACGATTTGTTCCACCTCTGCGGGGATTTGAGAAAGCCTTTGCAGGCCGATATAAGGGGCCATCTGATAAAGGGAGGATGATAAATATAGTTTAATTTGCATTTTATCCTGCAACCCCAGCAACGCACTTATTTTATTGTTCAGTTTCTGGATAGCGGTTGTCAATTTGTATTCCAGTCCGACGGTCGTGGTTATGGTCGGAATGCGCTCAATCAGGTCGCCGTGGATGATGACCATCCCCATATATGCCCGCTGAAATTTGACTTCATCTTTTTCAATGGCTTGAATTTGTACAGGATGAATTCCGTAGTTGTTTGCAAGTTTCTGGTTTTCCTGTTTCTCTTCGGACAATTCACCTTCTTCTGCACTGACGTCGTAAAAGTGGTAGTTAAAATAATTGTTGGCATAAACCGCGTATTCTTCCAGCAGATCATGCAGGTAACGCTCGGTATTATTATGGGGGGCGGGCAGGTTTTTGGTGAAAAAAACCTTAATGGTCAGCGGGTCGGAAAGCGCGGAAACCACTTTTTTACTGGCAGTGGAGATTGAATACATTTTATTGGCGGTCAGGTCCATTCTGAAAAAAAGGGTGATGCCCGCAATATTTGCCAGCACGACGATGATTAAATAGACCAAAAATTTAACGTATTTTTCCGATCTTTTTTTGCCCGGCATTATATTCTCCTTAATGTCTTTGCAACAGCGCCAGGTAAGCGCCGTAGAGTCCTGCAAAGCAGACGCTTACAAAATACAGAAGGTCTCGGCTATCGATGATCCCCCTGGCAATGTTTTGAAAATGAAAATCGGCTCCCAGATAGGCAAAAACGCTCAGCAATGACCGTGGAAGGAAATAAAGCATTTTGTCGAGCAGGGTCAGCGTAAAGCAGATCGCCAATCCGATGATAAACGCGATGATCTGATTGCGGGTGAGCGCCGAGGCAAACAGTCCAATAGCGGAAAAAGCCGCCGCCAGAAAAACAGCACCAACATAACCCCCGATAACAGGGCCCCAGTCCAGTTGCCCCATCAAAGAAACCGTCAGCGGATAGGCAACCGTCGGGATCAGCATGGCAACCACCAGGGCCACGCTGGCAAGAAATTTGCCGAGAATGACATCTTGAAAAGTCACCGGCATGGTCAGCAGGATTTCATCAGAGCCCACATTGATTTCTTCGGACATCAATCGCATGGTGATTGCCGGAATGACGAAAGCAAACACCAGCGGCAACAGGGTATAAAATGTTCTCAAATTGGCCTGATTAAAAATGAAAAAGGTTGCAAAAAAGAACCAGCCGGTAATCAGCAGAAAGATGGCAATGACGATGTAGGCAATCGGAGATATAAAATATGCACTGAATTCTTTACGGAAAATATGGATGACCTGGTCCATCTCAGCTCTCCTTGGTCAGTTGACGGAAAATGTTTTCCAGCGATTGGGTTTCCTGGTGAAAATCTAAAAGGATCCAATCTGTTTTTTTGATTTTACGATAGACATCCGGCCGCAGGTCACCTGTTGACAGGTAGCTGAGCCGCACGTTCAAAGCGCCGGGGGTCTCAGAAAGACAGCTAACATGCTCAATTCCCTTGATGCTCGCTAAAGATTTCTGCACGGTTTCAAAATCTGCATTTTGCAGACTGAGATGCATGATGTTTTTACCACCGGCTGACCGTTTCAGGTTTTCGGTGCTGCCGTCAGCGACAATTTTGCCCTGACTGATGATGACGATGCGGTCACAGGTTGCTTCGGCTTCACTCAGGATGTGGGTTGAAAGGATAATGGTTTTTTCTTTGCCGATTTCTTTGATGATTTTGCGAATTTCAACGATCTGGTTGGGGTCGAGGCCCGAAGTCGGTTCATCTAAAACCAGAACTTCCGGATCATTCATCATGGCATGGGCCAAACCCACCCGTTGCTTGTATCCTTTGGAAAGCTCGCCTATCGGCTGGTGCATGACTTCATTGATGCCGCAAAGATCTGCCAGACGGCGGATACGCGCCAGCTTTTGATCGCTGTTAATCTTTCGGATCGCTGCCACATAATTCAAGTAGTCAAAGACCAGCATGTCATGGTAGAGTGGAGCGGACTCGGGCAGGTAGCCCAAAATCTTTTTGATTTCCAGGATATGTTTATCAATGCTCAGCCCTTTAACATGAATATTTCCCGAACTGGGCTGCAGATAACCGGTGAGCATGCGCAGCGTGGTGGTTTTTCCCGCTCCGTTGGGCCCCAGCAGTCCCAGAATCTCGCCCTTTTGGATATCGAAATTGATCTGATCCACGGCGCAAAGCGTGTGGTAATACTTGGTAAGGTTTTCAACCTGAATCATCGCAGTAGGCCCCCTTCTTCAAATGTGACTTCAGATCCCGGGTCGTATTTTTAATCCCGCCCGCCTGTGAGCAAGTGGCACTAAAAGAAACAAAGCGCTAGTGCAAAGGCATGAACCATACCGCCATTTCAGCATCATCAAGGCCGAATGCGTTGCGGGATGGTGATACGGGCAGGGTAGACAGGCGTGTTCCATGACAGGCAACTCTGAGAACAAATACTCTGGAAATTTTGTTTGCTAAAATATGGAAAAAATGAAAAATAGATTTATTATTTATCCAGTACGTGCTTTTATTTTTTCATCGGGTTAATTTTGTGGATTTTAATACATAAATTGCAGTTTTGCAAGGAGGAGCATTTATGGGCGCCCATAAAATAGTTGCGAAATTTGTCAGAATCAACCTCATTCTTATAACGATTGCTATTTTCGGCGGTCTTGCGGCGATCGATACTCATTTTATCGGATCAATTGCCGAGGCCAAAGCAATAGAATATTTCGATGCGCCTGCCAGTTTCACTAAATTGGCGGAAATGGTGAGTCCGGCGGTTGTCAATATCCGAACCGTAAAGACCATCAAAGGCGGGGGGCCCGTTTTTCGCCAATTCCAGCGCGATCCCTGGGGAAAAAACAGTCCCTTCAGGGAATTTTTTGATCGCTATTTTGGTGAAGACTTTCAGCGCGAATTCAAACAGCCCAGTCTCGGATCCGGATTCATTTTCGACGAAGAGGGTTTCGTGGTAACAAACAATCATGTCATTGAAGACGCAGATCAAATAAAGGTCAAACTCAAAGACGATCGCGAATTCGATGCAAAAATTATGGGGCGGGATCCCAATACGGACCTTGCACTGCTCAAGATAGAATCGGGTGAGAATCTGCCGACCGTGAAACTGGGGGATTCCGATGCCCTGAAAGTGGGCCAGTGGGTTGTGGCCATCGGAAGCCCCTTCGGGCTCGAACACACGGTTACAGCTGGAATCGTCAGTGCCAAAGGTCGAGTTATCGGATCGGGTCCCTATGATGATTTCATCCAAACCGATGCCTCCATCAATCCCGGCAACAGCGGCGGGCCGCTGCTAAATTTGAAAGGGGAGGTGGTCGGAATTAATACGGCAATTATCGCCAGCGGCCAGGGAATCGGTTTTGCGATTCCCATTAATCTTGCCAGAGATATCATCATGGCCCTCAAAAACGAAGGCGAAGTCACCCGGGGCTGGCTCGGTGTCGCCATTCAGGACTTAAACGGTGATATGGCTGAATATTATGGCGTTGAGGATAAAAAAGGCGTATTTGTTGCCGACGTTTTTGAAGGCGACCCGGCAGATCAAGCCGGTATTAAAGCCAAGGACATTATTCTTGAAGTCAATGGTGAGAAGATTAAAACCAGTCGCCAGCTCACCAGCATGATCGCCGGCATTCCCGTGGGTGAAAGCGCCAGCATAAAAATTTTGCGCGATGGTAAAGAACAAACAGTTAAGGTCAAAATTGCCAAACGATCTGAAGAAAAACTGACTGCCAGGGGTCGGCCCAGAGAAGAAGCGGCCGAATTTGGTATCCGTGTGTCGGATTTAACGCCTGAAATCATGCAGCGATTCAATATGGATGAATCGTCCGGCGTTATTGTCATCCATATTGAAGACGGCAGCAAAGGGGATGATGCGGGTGTTCAGGCGGGTGACATTATCAAGGAGATTAACCGCCAGCCGGTGAAAAATACCGGCGATTATGAGGCCATATTGAATCAACTCTCTTCCGGTGAGTCCGTTAACCTGTTCATCCGACGAAAAAATACCGGATTTCTGGTGGCAAAGTTAACCAAGTAAAATTCAAAAACTTCGTTTTTGAATTTTAGTCACTGATTGTTTTGCGCAAATCCGGTATGGTTTCCGGTTTGCCCCGCTCCATATAGCGGCTATCCCCGTCTCGGGCCGTTACATTTTCATAGACACCATCATCACGCTTTACCAGTTTGGTAAAACCAAGGTCGCGGAGTTCCCCATTGGTTTTCGGACAGCTGATACTGATTTGTGAAATGATTTTTTTCACCGCCCGGTTGCACTCAGGACATTTTACCAGCGGGTCATCAGTTAATGATTGTCTAAAATCAAACACCTTGCCCAATTTGCACGGGCGCCTGACATGTTCATATTCATATACCGGCATGATCTCTCCCCATACCCTCTATTCCATATCGCGGCTATGCGGAAACTTCCACTTTTATAGGTGCGCTTGTTATATGCCATGAAGATCACGAAGAATTTGAAGGTCGAGCAGGGAAATTCAAGCATATTTTCTATGTGATCTTCGTGCCCTTCGTGGTTATTAGCGCGTTATTTAAGCTTTACGCACAACCGGAATCCATTATTTCATTGATTGAAAATGAAATCCAACCCTGATTCTCGAAGCCTGGAAATCGAATAGTTTGCTAGAATTATAGATGTGGAACCGGAATTGTGTCAAGTTTGTTTACCCTCTGCCCAGGTCATTTAGGTCCAGTCTGCGAAAGCCGGCTTTAAATCCCATAACCACCTAAAGTTTTTTTTAAAAGCCGCCGATAGATCTAATGAATTTCATTACTGCTAAAAGGGGTCGGGGGAACCTATCATGAGTAAGGCACAGCCGGTTGAACAAACAGATATCCAACTGAAGATAAAAGAGGCAGAGATCTGTCACCAAATGGGAATGACAGAGGAGGCGCTCGCCCTGTATGAACAGGTACTATCTCTTTCATCCGATGAGGACGCTGACGGCAATGGAGATGTTCGCGGTAAGATTGACCAGTTGCAAAAGGAATTAGAACTTCAGGAATTGGATGAAAAACAGGGCCTTACCGAAGAAGATATTTCTATTTTTAGAAAAAATCTGTCGATGCATGATGATGTCCCGACCATTCTGGATGGCGCCCGTGCCCTGAAAGAGCTTGGACTTGTTGAAGAGGCCACGCTTGAATATGAAAAGCTGATGGAATTTGATTTCGGCAAATCGGACTACTCCAAACTGGATTATTCCCCGGCCCAGATTGTGGTTGATTACCTGACCTGCCTGCTGCAGACCGAACAGGCACCGGAAGTCGTAAAAAAAGCCTACAAAGCGATTTATCAGCATAGTTTGACCGATAAAGAAACGGCTCAGATTCAATTCTGGCTGGGCTGTGAGATGGAAAAAAGGGATCAGCGCGACCAGGCGCTCGAGCTTTTTGAGACCGCTGGCAAAATCGATTCGCATAATGCCGAAATTGCCCGTAAGCTGGAAATTTTAAAATCTAGCCTCTCAACCAGTTCGCGATATGATTATTTGCTTCGCAATAAACTGGTTACCACCAACCAGCTCCAGGAGGCGCTGGCGATTTCCAAGAAAATCGGCAAAAGTGTTGAATTTGTTTTGACAGATCGGTTTAGTGTCAAAAAAGACGAGGTAGGCAAATCCCTCTCATTGTTTTACGGAATCCCGTTTCGTAAGTTTGACCCGGAAACCCCGGTCCCGATTGAGCTCATCAACAAGTTGAAGAAATCCTTTTTGCTCTATTATGTGTGGGTGCCGTTGAACTGGGATAAGGGCGGCGTGGAGATTTTAGTCGATGATCCCAATGATCTTCGCAAAACCGATCATATCAAAGCCCTGATGCCCAACCAGAAAGTTAACATTTCAGTGGGATTCAAAGAGGATATTGAAAAATTCATCAATCATTTCTTTGATCCGAAAACTGAATCCCTGATGGATAATGTGTTTGAAGATTTGGACGAGATCATCCCGGATATCTCTTTTGAAGAAGAGGAAGAAATTGAGGATGACATTAAGGCCTTAGATGAATCTTCAAGCCAGGTGGTCAAGTTCGTGGATCAGGTTCTGGTGACCGCATTTCGCAACAAAGCTTCCGATATTCACATTGAACCTTCGATAATCACACGCAAAACCAACATTCGATTTCGGACCGATGGGGTCTGCCATGAATATGTTCAGGTCCCCAATGCCATGGCGCCGGCCATCGTTTCACGCTTGAAAATCATGGCCGATCTCGACATCGCCGAACGCCGTCTGCCCCAGGACGGGAAAATCCGCTTAAAACGCAAGGGCGTACCGGAATTTGAACTTCGGATTTCCACCATGCCTACGGCCGGCCGGTTTGAGGACGCTGTACTGCGTATTTTGACCAAATCCGGAACACTTAAATTGGATGAAATCGGGCTGAACGAGCGCAATTTAAAAGTCTTAAAACGCGTGATTGAACGGCCATACGGCTTAATTCTTTGCGTCGGTCCCACCGGTTCAGGTAAAACCACGACGTTGCATTCCGCCCTGGCGCATGTCAACAGGCCCGGTGTCAAAATATGGACCGCAGAGGATCCGGTCGAAATTACGCAGGCGGGGCTGCGGCAGGTGCAGGTGAAACCTAAAATTGGACTGGACTTTGCGAGGATCATGCGGGGTTTTCTGAGGCTTGACCCGGATATTATCATGATCGGTGAAATGCGCGACCGCGAAACGGCGGCAACAGCGATCGAGGCTTCTTTAACCGGCCATCTGGTGCTGTCCACCCTGCACACCAACAACGCCCCGGAAACTTTAACCCGCCTGATTGATATGGGGATGAATCCGTTGAACATTTCAGACTCCTTTTTGGCGGTGCTGGCGCAGCGGCTTGTTAGAAGATTGTGTACCGATTGCATCGAATCTTACCACCCGGACCAGGAAGAATTTGATTACATCGTAGCCGATTACGGGGAAAGTTCCTTCCAAAGTCTGGGTGTGCAGTATGATTCGACCTTTGAGCTCCATCGGTCACTGGGCTGTGAACGTTGCAATGGAACCGGCTATAAAGGCCGACTGGGTATGCATGAACTCATCGAAGGCACCCCCGAAATTAAGATGTTGATCAAAAAGCAGGCAACCTCACAGGACCTGGCAAAACAGGCGGTCATAGACGGAATGAGCACACTTAAGCAGGACGGCGTCCACAAAGTTTTTGAAGGGATCACCGATATGCGAGAGGTGCGCCGGGTCTGTATTGAATAATCCTCAGAAGAGGCCAGCGATGTCAAAAAAAGCAATGGTTGTTGATGCAGATTATTTTTTTGTCGAGTTTATCAGCGAATTACTCGAAAAGCGGGGATATCTGGTCACCAAGGCCTATGACGGCAAAGATGGCATATCCAAACTACAGGACGATCCCCACGACATCATATTTGTGGATCTGGTAATGCCCAAAGTCGATGGGAGCCAGTTTATTGATTTTGTGCGCCGCAAATATGGGTCCAATCATTTCCCCATTGTTGCCTTATCGGGCGTAATGGTCGAGCAACTGGGCTTCCTGAATGAAATCGGCGCCGATTATTACATTGCCAAGGGGCCGGTGAACAAGCTCGCCGTACAGCTGAACCAGTTTTTGGCTGAAATTGAAACCCGGCCAAATTTTAAACCCGGTGAAGTCAAAATCATGCAAACCGGCGGCGTCTACCCGCGGCGCGATGCTGTTGAATTGTTGCAGGCCCTGAAGTTTCATCAAGCCGTTATCGCAAGCATGGGAGTTGGCGTTGTTGTGGTCGATATCGACACACGCGTTGTGAATGCAAACGCGGCGGCTTTCGAGATTGTGGATCGATCTCCAACAGAAGTTCTCAACAGCCCGGTGCTTGACATATTCCCCTCTTCGGTCAGGCAAAAACTGGGCGATACGCTCAAGCAGGTATTCAATCTGCCTGAAAGAACCAAAATTAGTTTTTTGTCAGACTTCAACGATCGTTCCATCCGTACCACCGTTTCGGCCATCAAGCTTTCTGCCGGTAAAGCCGGATGGGTACTCGTTTTAGAAGACACGACCTGCAAATCCCGATAAGCGGGACTGTCCATCGCAGCGTCTTCATTGAGGCTGCACCGGGCCGATCGGCTTTTCCATCCTCCACCATTGCTCCCGGGCGATTCTCCTTGAAGGAAGCGCTCTTATCTGTTAGAGATCAACCTTGCACCAAAATCGGTTCGCGCCGATAAAAGAGCCAGGCAAAATATCGATCCTTGGGGGGGCTTTATGATACGGGTTGCAGTTGTGGGTGCCACCGGTTATGCGGGGGCCGAGCTGGTCAGAATTCTTTACGGGCATCCTCAGGTGGAACTGAGTATCTTGACTTCACGGCAGTTTGCCGGGATTCAATTTGCCGCGGTCTACCCTGCGATGGCCGGAGCTGTTAATTTGACCTGTGAAGAACTGGTGGTCGATCGGGTTTGCGATAAAGCGGATATCGTTTTTTTGGCGCTGCCGCATCAGCTACCCATGACGCTTGTTCCGGAATTTGTCAGGCGCAATGTCCGCGTGGTGGATCTGTCTGCTGATTTTCGATTTAATGATGCTGCTGTCTATGAATCTGCCTACCAGCCGCATACCGCCAGGGAGTTACTCGATAAAGCGGTTTACGGCTTGAGCGAAATATATTTTGAAGCCATACGTTCGGCCGTTCTGATCGGCAATCCGGGATGCTACCCTACGAGCGCCCTGTTGCCGCTGATTCCGCTGGTGAAGGCCGGCTTTCTGGATCTAAGCACATTGATCGTGGATTCAAAATCAGGGGTATCCGGTGCGGGAAGATCGCTGTCGATAACCAGTCATTTCTGTGAAGTTAATGAATCTTTCAAGGCTTACAAGGTGGCCAGCCATCGCCATAATGCCGAAATGGATGCCATCCTGAGCCGTGAAGCCAAACAACCGGTTCAGGTGACATTCGTGCCGCATCTGATTCCCATGAGCCGCGGAATGCTGACCACCATATATGCGACACCGGTCAAGGGGGTGCGGGCCGAAGATGTTCGAAATTGTCTGGCCGCGGCCTATTCTGATCACGCTTTCATGCGCTTATGCGCAGACGGGCGCGTTCCGGATACGTTGCACGTCAAAGGAAGCAATTATTGCGACATCGGATTTGTGCTGGATAAGCGCGCCAATCGACTTATCCTTATTTCCGCAATAGATAACCTGGTCAAAGGCGCTGCCGGTCAGGCCGTTCAAAACATGAACATTATGTTGGGTATCGAAGAAACCGCCGGTTTAATTTCCATTCCGTATCCGCTTTGAGCAGGTTATTTGTTATCTGTTATTAGTTATTGACTTTTTGCACGGAATGAATTGTATGTAACGGATACTTCTCAATGAATAGCCTTTAACCCATACCTGACCCGAAGGGGCGATAACTTAAAAGCATAAATTAGAAGTGGTTTCAAAATCCCATCTAAGGCTCAATGGCTGCGTTGCAGTCCTCCGGTAAATGCTCACATACCCATGTATGCTGCGCTTTCCCGATCGGCCTGACGCCTTGCCCTTGAACCTGATCTGAGGTTTTGAAACCACCTCTAATCACGAGAGCACGAAAAATGAAAAAGAAAAATCTCGTGTTTTCGTGATGAAAAAATTTTCTATAAAGCGCGAAAAAATTTCATTTAAACGGCTGATAAATAATTTTGAAAGGAGATTGAAGATGACAGCAAAGTTGATTAAGGGGACAGAGATCCGCGAAGAGATTCTAAAAGAAATTGCAGATGAGGTTAAAGAAATCAAAGATAAGCACGGCGTGGTTCCGGGTTTGGTGACCATTTTGGTCGGGGAAAATCCGGCCTCCATTTCTTACGTCACGCTGAAAATTAAAACTGCCAATCAGCTGGGCTTCAAAGAAATACAAGACAGCCAGTCTGAAGATATTTCCGAGGAAGCGCTGCTGGCCTTAATCGACAAGTACAATAACGATGATTCCATTCACGGTATCCTGGTCCAGCTTCCACTGCCAAAGCATCTGGATGAGAAAAAGGTACTCAATGCAATAGATCCCGACAAGGATGTGGATGGATTCCACCCGGTGAATGTGGGCCGCCTGATGATTGGCGGCAAGGAAGTTAAATTTCCGCCTTGCACCCCGGCCGGGATTCAGGAAATGATTGTACGCGCCGGTGTGGAAACCAGCGGGGCTGAAGTGGTTGTCGTCGGGCGCTCCAATATTGTCGGCAAGCCCATTGCCAATATGATGCTGCAAAAAGGCGATGGCGCCAATTCAACTGTAACCGTTGTCCATACCCGCACCAAAGATCTGGCCGCCCATTGCAAGCGAGCCGACATTTTAATCGTCGCCGCCGGGGTTCCGGGTCTGGTCAAACCCGAGTGGATTAAACCGGGTGCCTGTGTAATCGATGTCGGGGTCAACCGGGTCGGTGAGAAAGTCAGCGAAAAAACCGGAAAGAAAATCGCCATCTTAAAAGGCGATGTCGATTTTGACGAAGCCAAGGAAATTGCGGGGTCGATCACGCCGGTGCCCGGTGGTGTAGGCCCTATGACCGTTACCATGTTGATGAAAAATACCCTGAAATCTTTAAAATTTAAACTGGGCATTGCCTGATCTTTTTAAGGCTTCGCAACAAAAAAAACTAAAGTTGAGGTGAGAACAGCCGATATAACAAGTAGATTAAACCATTTATATGTTGACAAACGAATTGTTCCCTAATATATTGTTTTTTAGGACAATTTGATAGATCGTAAGGGCAAAGTCACCGAAAGATGGCGACGCAAAGCCATGGGTCTAAAGCCAAAATGCTAAGACTGCCAGGTTGCCGAATGTTTGAACGAAGAACGCTTTTGGGTGATGGTGGCCCGGAGCGTTCTTTTTTTACGTTTGACCTGGGATTCAAAAATTGCCGGGAAGCTGTAGTATGAGCGATAAAAAGCGCTTCCGCCCTTGACAGGGATATTTGGGTTGTGATACCAAACATTCCCGTAGTGTTTTGAAAGGCTGCAAAAAACCCAACACCATTTACTGATTCAAGTTGAATTCGATCAGCCCTTGTCTGGCAGAGGGATGGTCGTCCATATAAAGAAGACGCGGGACAATTCATAATTTGTTTTAAGGTATTCCGTCATGCGTAAGAAAATATCTTTTGTGGTACTCAGCAATAGCGGGGCGCCGGCCAAACAGGTATCCGCCTCCAAGACCTCCATCCGTTTGGTCAGTTTTTTTCTTGTCGCCTGCCTGATATTCTTTGGCTATGTCATTTACGATTATTTCCAGCTCAAAAAAACAACCCTGCACCTGAAAAACCGCGAGACTCATCTGACGGGCGAACTGGCGGAGATTCAAAATCAACGCAAGCAGATTCAAGACTTTGCCAACGAGATCAATTCGCTAAAAAGCAAGCTGGTAGCCCTGAACAATTTTGAGACGAAAATCCGCATCATTGCCAATATCGAAAAAACCGACGATTCAAACAATATTTTCGGTGTCGGTGGTTCCGTACCCGAAGATCTGGATGCCGGGTTGCCGTTGATGGAAAAACACAACAGCCTGATCCGCGATATGCATGAACAGATTGATGTACTCAACCGCGCATCCATTCATCAACAGAATGAATTCGAATCCCTTCTTAAATCTTTAGAAGATCAACAAAACTTACTGGCATCCACCCCCGCCATCCGACCCATTTCCCGCGGAGAAAAATCCTGGGTGACCTCCAGCTTCGGTTTCCGACAATCTCCTTTTACCGGGCAAAGGGAATTTCACCAGGGATATGATATTTCCGCCAGGGAAGGAACACCGGTTTTGGCGACTGCTGATGGCGTGGTCATTTTTGTCGGCCGTAAAGGACTGCTGGGCAGTACCATTATCATTGATCACGGCCATGGTATGGTCACCCGCTTCGGGCACTGTCAAAAATTTCTGAAAAAACGCGGTGAAAAGGTCAAACGCTGGGAACCCGTCGCTCTGGTTGGAAATACCGGCCGCAGCACCGGCCCCCACGTGCATTACGAAGTGCGCCTGAACGGGATTCCGGTTAATCCAACGAAGTACATTCTGAATTAAGACTCCTCCAAGGGTTCATCTCTTATCCCTCCTAAAGCGGTCCACAGGTACGCCGATATAATGGCATCCGCAATTTTGGATTTAAATTTGCTATTGAGAGAAACCCGAAATTTGGTATAATTCACCCCAGGAGACCCATTTTTAAATATGGACACTCAATTTAGATTAAATACAATTTAACGGGAAGGTGACACCCCCGAGATGTTACTCAATGCATTGACCAAAGTTTTTGGCAGCAAAAACGAAAGGGAACTGAAGCGGATGCAGCCTGTGGTGGAGCGCATCAATGCGCTTGAGGCTGAAGTTCAGGCCATGGGCGATGACCAGCTCAGGGCTCAGACGCCCAAGTTTAAAGAGCGCATCAACCAGGGCGAACCCCTGGATGACATTTTGCCCGAAGCCTTTGCGACGGTGCGAGAAGCGTCGCTGCGGGCATTGAAAATGCGGCATTTTGACGTCCAGTTGATCGGCGGTATCGTCCTGCATGAGGGCAAAATTGCCGAAATGAAAACCGGTGAGGGCAAAACCCTGGTCGCCACGCTGCCGGCGTATTTGAACGCTTTGACCGGAAAGGGCGTGCATATTGTTACGGTAAATGATTATCTGGCCCGTCGCGACACCGAATGGATGGGGCATATCTATCAATTTCTGGGTTTATCCATGGGCACGATTGTCCATGGACTGGACGATGTCGAACGCAAGGCGGCGTATGCCGCAGACATCACCTATGGAACCAACAATGAATTTGGTTTTGATTATCTCAGAGACAATATGAAGTTTGATCATAAGTCGCTGGTTCAACCCATGCTCAATTTTGCCATTGTCGATGAGGTCGACAGCATATTGATCGATGAGGCCCGCACGCCGTTGATCATTTCGGGCCCGGCGCAAAAATCGACCGATTTATACTACCAGGTCAACGGCCTGATACCGCGACTTTCCGCTGCCACGCATTACAGCATTGATGAAAAGGCGCGATCGGCAACCCTGACCGAAGAAGGCGTTGCCAGGTGCGAGCAACTGCTCAAAGTCGACAATTTGTTTGATCCCCGATACATCGAGTTGCTGCACCATATCAACCAGGCCCTTAAAGCCCATACCCTGTTTAAGCGCGATGTTGATTACATTGTCAAAGATGGTGAAGTGATTATCGTCGATGAGTTCACCGGCCGTCTGATGCCCGGCCGCCGATACAGCGAAGGCCTCCACCAGGCGCTGGAAGCCAAGGAAAACGTTAAAATTGAAAATGAAAACCAGACGCTGGCCACCATTACCTTTCAAAACTATTTTCGCATGTATGATAAACTCGCCGGTATGACCGGTACGGCCGATACAGAAGCGGCGGAGTTTAAAAAGATTTATGACCTCGATGTGATGGTCATCCCCACCAATATGCCGATGATTCGCAAGGATTTCCCGGATGTGATTTATAAAACCCGCAAAGATAAATTTGAGGCGGTTTTAGATGAAATCAAGGAATTGAATACTATCGGGCAGCCGGTGCTGGTGGGTACAATTTCAATTGATGTATCCGAGAACCTCAGTAATAAATTGAAAAAACGGGGTATCCAGCACGCCGTGCTGAACGCAAAAAATCATGAAAAGGAAGCCGAGATCATTGCCATGGCCGGGCAGCGGGGCGCGGTGACGATTTCGACCAACATGGCCGGCCGCGGCACCGACATCGTTCTGGGAGAAGGCGTTACCGATCTTGGCGGGCTGCACATTCTCGGCACCGAGCGACATGAGAGCCGCCGGATCGACAATCAGCTGCGGGGCCGCTCCGGTCGGCAGGGAGACCCGGGCTCATCGCGCTTTTATCTGGCACTGGAAGATGACTTGCTGCGCATTTTCGGCGGTGAGCGCATTACCGGCATTATGGAGAAGCTGGGCATGCCGGACGGCGAGCCGATCGAGCACAATATGATCAGCCGGGCCATTGAAAATGCGCAGCGGCGGGTGGAAGGGCATAATTTTGAAATTCGCAAACAGCTGCTTGAATATGATGACGTCATGAATCAGCAGCGGGAGGTTATTTATCGGCAGCGCCGCGAAGCTTTGGACGGAAAAAGTCTGCAACCCGCGATTGTCGAAATGATCAGGGAAAAAGCCGAAGAAATCGCCGATGTCTATGCCGGAGAAAAAGCCCTGCCTGAAGAATGGGATTTAAAAGGCATTCGCGATGCCATTTTTAAACAGTTTAACTTCCATTTGGACGGTTTTGATGGGGACATGCTGGAGAATCTGGATCGTGAAGGTCTGGCGGATTTGATTTTTGACGCCGCCCGCTCGCTTTATGATCAGCGCGAATCGGCCATCGGCCCCGAAAATTTCAGGCAACTGGAGCGGATGGTCATGCTGCAAACGGTGGACGGTCTCTGGAAAGATCATCTGCTTTCTATGGATCATCTTAAAGAAGGTATCGGCTTAAGGGGCTATGCCCAGCAAAATCCGCTGATCGTCTATAAAAAAGAGGGCTTTGATATGTTTAATGAAATGATTTCCCGGGTTAAAGACGAGACCCTCGGGATCCTGTTTCGCATCCAGATAGAAGAGCCTAAAAAAATAGACGATTTGCGCCGGCCCAAAGAGCAGAAACTGGTGTTTTCAGGCGGCGAAGGACCGGCAAAGCCTAAAACGGCTCAACGCCAGGGCAAAAAGGTAGGCCGCAATGCGCCCTGCCCGTGCGGCAGCGGTAAGAAATATAAAAAATGTTGCGGCCGGTAGCCTTTGTCAGAACAAAATTAAATTGCTGCCCTTTACAAGCAAGGATTCAGATGATTATTATAAATGCATTGACCAGCCCGGACGAGACGGGGGCAGCACCTTATAGGGCCATTTGCTGAATATCAGCGTCAAGAGTTTTGGACCTAAATTGGAGCGATTGTCGAGATTTGAAACGCTCCTCTTAGGCTGGAGAGGGTTTCCATGGGAGAGTTTCATCCCGAACTGGAAGAGGGTGTTCGTTCAAAGACCGCCAAAGATGTCAAAGAACCCCCGATGTACAAGGTGTTGCTTTTGAATGATGATTACACCACCATGGATTTTGTTGTTGGCGTTCTGCGATTTGTGTTCCACAAATCACCGACCGACGCGATTCATATCATGCTCAATGTGCACCACCAGGGTGTCGGGCTGTGCGGAATATATCCTTTTGAAGTTGCGGAAACCAAAGTCAATACGGTTGAAGCCCTGGCCCGTGAAAAAGGCTTTCCGCTAAAATGCACAATGGAAAGAGAGTAGGTCATGATCAGCAAGGAACTTAGCGCTACACTCGGCTTTGCTGTTAAGGAGGCGAAAAGAAGACGACATGAATACGTCAGCATTGAACATATTCTGTTCGCCATACTTAATGACTCCACCGGAATTGAAATAATCGAAAATTGCGGCGGCGATGTAGACAATCTTTTGGATTCGCTTGAAAACTTTTTTGAAGAAAAGATCGAGCGGATTCCGGAAGGCAATGATTATGTATTGCAGCAGACCATCGGCTTTCAACGGGTGATCCAGCGAGCGGTCAATCACGCGCGTTCAGCTGAAAAGCAGGAGGTCGCCGTTGCGGATGTTCTGGCCTCCATTTTCCTTGAAAAAGATTCGCACGCTGAATACTTTTTAAGTTCCGAGGGTGTTACGCGCCTGGATGTTCTGAACTATATCTCTCACAGTGTCGCAAAAGATCCGTTTACCGATGATTCCGCCGGACTGTTGCAGCCCGGCAGAGAAGAAAGAGACCGCAAGCAAAAGGCCAATCCGTTGGAGCTTTTTACGCTGAATCTGATTGCACTGGCTGGCGATGGCAAACTGGATCCGCTGATTGGACGGGAAACGGAGCTGGAACGCACCATGCAGGTACTCTGTCGACGGCGCAAAAACAATCCGGTCTTTGTCGGCGATCCCGGTGTGGGGAAAACCGCGATGGCTGAAGGTTTGGCGCAGAAGATACAGAAAGGCGACGTTCCCGATCTGTTGAAAGGCATGGAGATTTTTTCCCTCGATCTGGGAGGGCTGCTGGCCGGGACGAAATTCCGCGGAGATTTCGAGCAGCGTTTAAAAGGCGTCATTGCCGAACTGCAAAAGAAACCCAAAGCCATTTTGTTCATCGATGAAATTCACACCATTGTTGGGGCGGGGGCGACCAGCAGCGGGTCCATGGACGCCTCCAACATTTTGAAACCCGTTCTGGCCAGTGGTGAAATCCGCTGCATCGGCTCATCAACCTTTGAAGAGTTTAAGAACCATTTTGAAAAGGACCGGGCGCTTTCACGACGCTTCGAGAAAATTGAAATTATGGAGCCGCCGGTTACTGAAAGCATAAAAATTTTAAAAGGCCTGCGATCCCGCTATGAAGAACATCATGGTTATGCCTATACGGATGCCGCGTTAAAGGCAGCGGTTGAACTTTCCAATAAATATCTTAGAGATCGGTTTTTGCCCGATAAGGCCATCGATGTCATTGACGAGGCCGGCGCCTTTATCCGTCTTTCGGGCTCAACCCAGCGCAAAAAGATTAATCCGGCGGATATTGAAAAAATCGTTGCTAAAATGGCCCGGGTGCCGACCCAGAGCGTATCCACATCCGATCGCTCCAAGCTCGAAAATCTAGAAAACGGCCTAAAAAAGGTTGTTTTCGGGCAGGATGATGCTATCAGCGCTTTGGTGACGTCCATCAAACGGTCGCGTGCCGGACTGGGATCACCGGAAAGGCCTGTGGGGTGCTTTTTGTTTACCGGTCCTACCGGTGTCGGGAAAACCGAAGTTTCACTTCAGGTGGCGCGCATTCTGGGTGTGGAGTTTATGCGCTATGATATGAGCGAATATATGGAAAAACATGCTGTGGCCCGTCTGATCGGCGCACCACCCGGCTATATCGGATTTGACCAGGGCGGGCTGCTGACTGACGGCGTCCGCAAACACCCACATTCTGTATTGCTGATGGATGAGATTGAAAAAGCCCACCCGGATCTGTTTAACATTTTGCTGCAGGTCATGGATCATGCCACTTTGACCGACAATAACGGACGCAAGGCGGATTTCCGAAATGTCATTCTGATGATGACCTCCAATGCCGGCTCAAGAGAGATGAGCGCTGCGAATATTGGTTTCGGTCAGACCCACAAGGGCGCTCAATCCAAAGGGAAAAAAGCCATCGAAAAATTGTTCAGCCCCGAATTCAGGAACCGGCTGGACGCCACCATTACGTTCAACGCTTTGGACCTGGAAATCATGGAACTGATCGTGGACAAATTCGTTGCGGAGCTGAATCAACAGCTGGCCATCAAAAAAGTGGCTCTGACGATTTCGCCCGCGGTGCGAACCTGGCTGGCAAAAAAAGGTCACGACCCGACATATGGCGCCAGGCCGCTGAGCCGGGTAATTCAAACGGAAATCAAAGACAAACTTTCCGATGCGATCCTGTTCGGTGAATTGCAGAATGGCGGTCTTGTATCCCTTGACCTGGCCGGCGATGAACTCGCATTTATCTACGGCTAACATGAATTCAGGAATTTAGGGGTTTAAGGATTCAGGGATTAAGGAATTAAAATTGGAATAAATAATCAATGCCTAAATTCCCCAATTCATCAATTCCTCAATATCCAATTTGAATGCCTGTTTACCTTCTATCCGACGATTTAGCATTTCCCTCCCCGCAGCTTGCCCGGAAAGAAGGCCTTTTGGCTGTTGGCGGAGATCTGGGTCAGGAGCGCCTGCTGCTCGCTTATCAAATGGGCATTTTCCCTTGGTATTCCAACGATGAGCCGATCATGTGGTGGTCACCGGACCCCCGTCTGGTGCTCTATCCATCCGAATTCAGGATATCCCGGTCGTTGAAAAAGACAGTCAAAAAACAGATATTTGAGTTGACCGTGGACCAGGCCTTCGAGGCGGTGATAAACGCCTGCGCCCGCAGCCGGACCCCAGCAGATGAAGGCACATGGATTGTTGCGGATATGATTGACGCCTATTGCAGGCTGCACGAGTCCGGGCTGGCGCATTCGGTTGAGGCCTGGCAGAATGGCAAGCTGGCCGGAGGTCTTTACGGTGTTTCGCTGGGCAAATGTTTCTTCGGGGAATCAATGTTTACCCGCGTCACCGATGCGTCCAAAGTTGCCCTGGTGGCCCTGGTTGAACACCTGCAAGCCCTGGAATTCGACCTGATCGACTGCCAGATCAGCACGCCGCATCTGCTCGGTTTCGGTGCACGGGAAATACCCAGAATCCGGTTTCTCAGAGAATTGGTGCACGCACTCAAATCCCCCACGCTTAAAGGCAAGTGGTCTTTTACCGCGTTGCCCGTCTGAATTCACAGCATTTCATTTCAGATCGCATCGTCTTGACATAATCCGAATATTCCGTTTAGACTACAGATTCTTTAATTTCCAGACCGCAGCCCGCAAATCGGATGAGCACTGAAGAGGAGGTAATTTGAGAATGGAAAAGGACTGCATTTTCTGTCAGATCGCCCATGGTCATACGGAGACCGAAATTTTGTTTGAAACCGACGCCCTGGTGGTATTTAAAGACATCAATCCGCATGCGCCGGTTCACCTGTTGTTCGTGCCCAAAAAACATATCCGCAGCGTCAACGATCTCACCGATGAGGATCAGAGGATCCTGTCGGAATTGGTTATGGTGGCCAAAGACATGGCAAAAGCGCACGGCGTTGCCCGATCCGGCTATAAGCTGCTGTATAACGTGGAAAGGGGCGGAGGGCAGGTGATATTTCACTTACATCTCCATCTCATTGGTGGCTGGTAGTTTCCCTTCCTGAAATGGTTATTTTTCCGACAGGCAGCGTTCTCCGCGAATTTCAGCCTTCCGAGCACTTCAAGTGCGCCGAAGGCTAAAATTCTTGTTCGGCCTTGCCTATCAAAAAAATCCCTCATTTCAGAAAGGGAACATTCTTTTATTTTTTCCTTTGAAATCGCGGCAAGATGCCGCTCCCACATAGTTGAGCAGGTTGGGTTGAGGTTACGAAACCCACATTAAAAAGATGAAAATACCATACAGCCAGAATGCCGGGTTATACATTCATATTCCGTTTTGTATGCGGAAATGTCCTTATTGTGACTTTTATTCGGAAGTTGACTTAGCGCTGATACCGAGATTTCTGGAAGCCCTCATCGCTGAAATGCAGAAGGTTCCTGCCGAAGGCCTTTGCTTTGATACGCTGTATATCGGCGGGGGAACACCCTCCGTTTTGGCTGATCGTGATATTAGTCGTATCGTAACTGCCGTCTTCCGAAATTTTGATTTTCGGCCCGATACGGAAACCACCATCGAAGTCAACCCCGGGACCGCGTCCATTGAGCACCTGAAGGGCTACCATGAAGCTGGCATTACTCGGATCAATGTCGGCGTGCAGTCGTTTCATCAGAAAAATCTCAATTTTCTGGGCCGCATTCATACTGCCGATCAGGCCCGCAACGTCATCACTGACGCTCACCGGGCTGGATTTCAGAGTATCGGGCTTGACCTAATCTACGGCCTGCCGGGCCAAACCGAAGCCGATTGGCTTGAAGATCTGAAACAGGCACTGGAATACGGGCCGACCCATCTGTCCTGTTACATGCTGACCTATGAAAACGGGACATCCTTGCAAAAGGATCTGGAAGCAGGTCGTATTCAACCGCTGGCCGAAGACACCGTGCGCGCACAGTTTGAAGCGACAATCGATTTTTTAGAAGATCATCAATATTTTCAATACGAAACATCCAATTTTGCGCTGATCGGAAGAAACGGAAAATCGCACTTCTCCAGGCATAACCTGAAGTACTGGACGCGGGTGCCTTACATCGGCCTGGGACCTTCAGCGCACTCCTTTGTCGAACCGCAGCGCTACTGGAATGTATCGAGTGTCGCTGAATATATTGCCGCAGTCGAATCCGGCAGGCTGCCGCTTGCAGAAAGGGAGGTGCTATCTCAGGAACAGCAGGTTATTGAAACCATTTACTTGGGCTTGAGAATGACCGGGGGAATTGATTTGGTGAGTTTTAAAAATAAATTCCGAATTGACTTCCTGGATGCATTTAAAGAATTAACTTCGGATCTAAAAAAGAGAAATTATATCACCATCACGAAAGGCCACTGTGCGCTGACCCGGCAGGGCAGGGCCTTTTTGGACGGTATCAGCGCCATGTTTGTTAAAACCACTTCTATCAGGAATTGAACCATACATTTGGTTAGAAACGATAAGCATCAAACTGCAAAAGAGCCATGATTTGAATACCGCTGTCAAATTTGTGGCTGCGACAGACTTCTGCCTGTGCCATTTTCCATTAATCCTGCCGCACAACTATCCAACCATCTGAAATTTATAAGTATATTATTTAAGGCAACTCTTTGAGAGAATTGGTATGCTTCTTGCTGCTTAATCATAAGAAATGGAAACAAATTAGCAGGAGGGCCTGAGCCGTGTGCCGCAAAATAATATTAGTAACTGTTTTTGGCCTTTTTTTAATTGGCTGCGCCGCTATGGGACCCGGTTCTGCACCGAAGACCCCGGAACTGATTGTTAAAGTTCGGGCCGCGGAATCGGAGCAGGGCGAAGCGCGTGAGGATCAAGGTATCACCCGATTGATGGAGGTTCCCAATCAGGAAGGTCGTCTTTCTGACTTGTCGTTTATTTCGAAAGACAGGGCCTATGTTAAAATTTTCTCCGATCTGTCGGTTTCGGATGTCACCCGATTGTGGAACGACATTGTGGTGCTGGAACTTAATTCCAGCATTCGCGATGTGGATCTGTTTATCAATTCACCCGGGGGCGATGCATTTTCGGGGCTTGCGCTGGCCGATCAAATCGAACGCGCTCAACGCAGGGGGTTTCGTGTCACTGCTCACGCGTCCGGTATTGTTGCCAGCGCGGCTGTACCGGTGTTTGCCGTTTGCAATCCCAGGCTGGCAGCCCCGGGGACAATCTTTATGGTTCATGAAGCTGAGCTCTGGAAGTGGCCGGGTCGCGAGACGGCATCGGACATCAGTTCCCAAAATGAGCTGATGGGACTGCTGCGGGATCGTTATCTCGGTAAATTGGTAACCCGTACCAAACTGGCCAAGGAAAAATGGGAACAGCTGGAAAACAAGACGACCTGGTTCAGTGCGGAAAAAGCCCTGGAATGGGGCCTGGTGGATAAAATAGACTGAATTGCTGAACGGCCAACGGGCAAATTTTTCTCTTTCGGAGAAAAAAGTTTCCCGCCTTACCCCTTGCGTAGCTTTCGGACATCTCCGACCCTCAGCGTCACATTCGTCGAGTCGAAATATTCTGCCAGCGGAATGACGTACTTTCTCGAGACGCCGGTCATTTCTTTGAATTGCGGTGTGGTGACCTGCCCTTGAGCCTCCAGAAATTCCACCAGTTTTTTCTTGAGCGCATTGATTGCTGCGGCATGGAAGTACAACTCTTCCTTCACTTTAACGATAGCGCCTTCAGCCACCAGGTGCATCAGAACATCTTTGGCGCGTTTCGCATCGATATCAAGGGAACTGGCCAGCTCTTTGAAATAGGGTGGCTGCAGACCGGTGTTAAGATAGGTTTTCAGAATTTTATCCCTGACATCCGCCTGTTTGCCGCCAAGGGAAACCGTATGCGAAGCCAGGCGGATGATGTTTTCTTCCTGAGCGATTTCTTTTTCTTTGATCATCTGATTCATCGTCAGGTTGAACAGCTTTGAAGTCAGCAGGGGAGGGAATTTGGTCTTGAGTTCCTCTTTTGACATGCCCGGTTTAAGGGTGTTGGCTTTATGATATTCGGCAAGCTGATTTCGGATGTCTTTTTTTAGCTGTTCAAAACAGATGTGGTGAAAATAGATCCGTTTTTCCTTATCGACCTGAATGAGCGTTCTCTGGGACAGTAAGCCCTGGAGAACGGTTTCAAGCGCTTTATCGGACAAGTTGGTCATCATTTTCAGATGTGCGTAGGAGACCCCCTGGTAGCCGGCGGCTTCAACTTGAAATGAAATCACGGATTCCGGCGCCTGATGGTCCAATGCTTTTAAAGCTTCAACCGCATCGGGTTTGAGGCGCTTGTGCTTCAATGGGATGGGATTTAAGACTTTGCCGCCGCCAACGGTTGATATAGGAGAATAGCTGCGGATGACGAAACGGTCATCTTTTACGAGCGCCACCGGTGTATCCAATCGCAGCTGGACGACAGTGTCATCGCCGGGTGAAAGTTCGCCGCGATCCAGCAAAATCAGGTTGCCGAGAACCTCGCTGGTGCCGGTGTGAAATCGCACCCGGGTGCGATTCTTCAGCGGCTTTTTATTGCCGGCAAGATAGTGCAGGGCGACGTCCACCATGTAGCTTGCTTCAAGGGTGTTGGGCTTGGAGAGCACCTCCCCGCGGTGGATGGCTTCCTTTTCAAGCCCCTGGAAATTAATTGCGGTGCGCATGCCGGGGCCGGCCTCGTTGGCACTTTTGTTGTGAACCTGAATCCCGCGCACTTTGGATGTAATTCCCGAGGGGTAAATCATGATCGTATCGCCCACCTGAACCCGGCCCGAAATCAGGGTGCCGGTGATGACGGTTCCGAATCCCTTCATGGTAAAGACCCGGTCAATCGGCAACCGGAAAAGATCAGAGGGTGGGCGCTCGGGGATTGTGGCGGCGAGATCATCCAGGATTTTGATAAATTCCGGAATGCCTTTGCCGGTTGTGGAAGACACTGTGGCGACGGGGGCATTCTCCAAAAAAGTGCCCCTGACAAAATCGCGTATATCTTCAAGGGCCAGTTCGAGCCACTCGTCATCGACCATATCGATTTTGGTCACGGCCACCATGCCGTATTTCACGCCCAGCAGGGTGCAGATATCCATATGTTCGCGCGTCTGGGGCATAACGCCCTCATCGGCTGCGATGATCATCACGACAATATCGATGCCGGTTGCCCCGGCCACCATGTTTTTTATAAATTTTTCGTGACCCGGTACATCCACAATGCCCAGATGCTGCCCGCTGGGAAGATCCAGGGCGGCAAATCCCAGCTCAATGGTGATGCCCCGCTCTTTTTCCTCTTTTAATCGATCGGTATCGGTGCCGGTCACCGCCTTGATCAGGCTGGTTTTGCCATGATCGATATGCCCTGCGGTTCCCAGAATAATCTGCTTCAATGAACGAATCTCCCTGTAAAATTATTCGCTGCGAGACGTATGGTTTTAATGGGCTTCGATTTGATTTTTTCTTCGCGCCTCTGCGTCTTTGCTTGAGGGGTCAGCTTTTTTTTCTTTTCCGCAAGTATTCCGCAAAATACGCCAACCCGACCAATATGATCGCAAGGCCCACGACATACACCGGATCGATCCGGCCGTAAAACATTCGGGTAACAAGGGCGGCAAACGCCAGACCGACAACGGCTCTGATTACAAAAATGGTCAGCTGATTCACTGTTTAAACTTTCCTGAGGATTTAGAAGTGGTTTCAAGTCACAAAATGTTTAGCCGAGAAGGACAAACCCGTCAACCCTATATTTAAGTCTCGGGTCATCGTTCACGGGCAACTATCGCCACCCGGGATATTAACCCTAACCACACTTTTTGTGCTTGAAAAGATAGATCCGATTTGATACTTAGAGTTGCTTTAAATCATGTGGTTTTCTGACTTCCGAATTCCGCATTCGAACCTCCTAATTCATGTTTATGGTGGGTGTAGCTCAGCTGGTAGAGCACCGGGTTGTGGCCCCGGCGGTCGTGGGTTCAAATCCCATCACTCACCCCATTTCAAAGCCTCAATAAAGGCGGTATCAGGGATTGGGTACGGGGTATTGGTTTATCAAATGCTTATCGGATTTTGTTGACACTGAAAGGATTCAAAAACATCTGATCTCTGCCAATACCCAATACCAAATAACCCATAACGCAGAATTTAGCTATGCTCAATTCTGCCAATGCGCCCGTAGCTCAGCTGGATAGAGCGCCGGACTTCGAATCCGTAGGCCGCAGGTTCGAATCCTGCCGGGCGTACCAATAAAATCAAAGGGTTATAGCGATAAAGCTATAACCCTTTTTTTCATTATGTGAGAGTCTGTGTGAGAAAAATTTCCACAGTTTGCATCAAACCGGATAAATCGAAATGACTGCAAAAATAAAATATTGTGTAAATTCAGATGAATATCAGAATGCGAAGCCTAAGAAACTTGAGCACTAAGCTGGCGAATCCGCAGGACGCCTGAGCTCGTATAAATTTTACCTAAGGTTTTTTGCTTTATCAGGACGATAGTTTGAAAGGGAAAAAATGAATTAAATGAGATTTTGATTTGAATTTGTAATCCTTATTTTTTCAGATGTTTATCTGTAGGCACGACATCTCTAATTTGGGCATTTAGAAAATATTAAAGGCTT
>Ga0209742_10000160_pt1 | contig 39259 bp, 32 predicted proteins | sample DeeMarSeWOR38_10_FD_187462 | JGI IMG/M metagenome (GOLD analysis project Ga0209742, IMG submission 187462) | Marine sediment microbial communities from White Oak River estuary, North Carolina - WOR-3-8_10 (SPAdes) (version 2) | ecosystem: Environmental > Aquatic > Marine > Intertidal zone >...
TCACTTCTCATAAAGGAGCGTATCAGGGATTCCTCGCCCCCTTGGGGCTCGGAATGACATTACGAGTAAATTGTATTCTGAACAGCGTACTAAAGAATTATTTGGCAACGATAAATTCTTGATAGAGATCTTTCCTCTAACCAAAAGAGCGTTAATGCTGATATAAGCAAATCGGCCAATTAAACCATAGGAATTAATAAGCACTCTCCCGCAACCGCCAGGCCAGAGCCGTGTAGCGTTGGGCGACCTTATTATTGTTGACCGCAATGGCGATCGCTCTTTTACTGCCCACCAGGACGCATAATCGACGAGCGCGGGTGATAGCGGTATACAGCAGATTGCGCTGCAGCATCATGTAGTGGGCTGTGATCAGCGGCACGACCACCACCGGAAATTCTGAACCCTGGGCTTTATGCACCGATACGCTGTAGGCCAGCACGACCTGGTCAGCATCTGACCAATCATAGCTCACCCGGCGACCATCGTAGCTGATATCCATGGTGTGCTCGACCGGGTTAATACCGACCAGGCGACCGATATCCCCGTTATAGACATCCTTATCGTAGTTGTTCTGGGTCTGCATCACCTTGTCCCCCAGGCGAAAAATCTGCCCAAAGAGCGATTTTTCGGGCTTCTGCAATGAGGACGGATTCAGGTTTGCCTGCAAGCGCTCGTTGAGTGCGGTCACCCCAGCCGGTCCGCGGTACATGGGCGACAGTACCTGTATCTGATCGAGCGGATCGAAGCCAAATCTGGCAGGGATGCGGTTGCAGACCACATCCACCAGCCAACTGGCAGCCTCGTCTGCACTCTCCGCCGGGAACAAGAAGAAATCGTTTTCGGTGACATCCTGCTGTGATTGAGCGGATGGTTGGAAAACTGGCATCTGCCCCTGGTTGATGCGATGGGCGTTGGTGATGATCTGGGAACCAGCTGCCTGGCGGAAGATGAAGTTTAAGCGGGTCACCGGTGCGATTCCGCTGGCAATCACATCCCGCAAGACATCCCCTGCGCCGACGGAAGGCAGCTGGTCGACATCGCCGACCAGCAAAACATGGCAGCCTGGCTGGAGGGCTTTAAACAGGTGGTTGGCCAGGATCAGGTCGAGCATAGAGGCTTCATCGATCACCAAGAGGTCGATGGGAAGCGGGTTTTCGGCGTTGAACTTGAAACCCTCTTTGGGTGAGAAACCGAGCAGGCGGTGGATGGTGCTGGCCGGTCTACCGGTGGCTTCCGACAGGCGTTTGGCTGCCCGGCCGGTCGGTGAGGCCAGGGCATATTTTTTGCGCGCCGATTCGACCAGGGCAATGAGGGCTTGCAAAGCTGTGGTTTTTCCCGTGCCCGGTCCGCCGGTCAGCACGCTGATCGGGTGGCTGAGGGCGGTGCGGATGGCTGTCCCCTGTTCCGGGGTCAGCTGCGGATCGAGGCCGACAAAGGCAGGAGGGATATCACTCAATCGAGAGGGTAAGGCGGAAGCCAGTCCTTGGAGCTGCCGGGCTACTCCCCTCTCGCTGTGGTAAAAGGGAGTCAGGTAGATGGCTGGCAGCAGATAAGCAGCTGCTGATTCACCTATACCTGGGGGAGCGGCAGATCCAGTCTCCCGATCAGGAATCGTCTCGTCACTATCCTGAGGCAGCATCTCCTGGAACACACGATCCGCCTCGACCAGCCGCTCCAAGGCAGACGGAACCAGGTCTGAGACCACCTCTCCCAACAGGCCGATCGCTCGTTCAGCCAACACCTGGCGAGGTGCATAAACATGTCCATCATCGATCATCTCGTTCAGGGCATAGATCAATCCTGCTTCGATGCGCGAGGGGTGGTCATCAGGCAAACCAAGCGATTTCGCGATCCGGTCGGCAGTTTTGAAACCGACCCCGTAGATGTCACGCGCCAGGCGGTAAGGATCTGACTCAACCACCGCCAAGGATTGGTCGCCGTATTGTTTATAGATCTTGATCGCCAGGTTGGTGCTGATATCGTGGCTGTGCAGGAAGAGCATGATCTCTTTGACCTGCTTTTGTTCTTCCCAGGCGCTGGCAATGGCGCGTGAACGCTTCGGCCCGATATCGGGTACTTCTAAGAGCAGCTCAGTTCGATTTTCGATCACCTCGAGTGTCTGGTCGCCAAATTGATCCACGATGCGTTCGGCCAGGCGCGGTCCAATGCCTTTGATCAACCCAGAGCCTAAATACCTGCTGATGCCAGCCACAGTGGCTGGCAGGACCTGTTCACAGGTTTCCGATTGAAATTGCAGGCCATGCTTGGGATGATTGGTCCACTTACCAGTCAGGCGCAGGTGCTCTCCGGGGGTCAGTTCCGGCAGGTTGCCCGTGATAGTGACCAGGTCTTTCTGTTGAGTGATACTTGCCAGAGCTTGATCGGGTCGCAGCCGGAGCACGCTGTACCCGTTTTCCGGATTGTAATACGTGATGCGCTCAACTGAACCCGTCAGCGTTTCCATGATCTTTCACCGCGCTGGGTGTCTCCGGTTTTGGTTTATTGGGATATGCCAGATATTTGAAGCCAGCCCTACTGCATGGGATTATCGTTTGCCCAATCGTCTCCGGTGATCACCACGATATCTGCTGGACCTTGGGTATCAAAACGATGATAAACGTTCTCCGGGGCGATACTCATCAGGGTCACAATCATCTCGATTGTGTGGGGATTTCCGGTATAGTCGATCAGGATGGTATTTGAATAAAGCGTCTCGGCATTGGCCGGTTCATTCACCTCGATACCAGAATTCCTGAGATAATCAGCAGTTTGGGAGGCCAGTCCAGGCGAAAGAGTGCCGTTCAGGACCAGCACCGAAGCATATTCCTCACTGACCAGCTCCTGAGACACAGCTTCTGTAGCCAGGGGGACGACCGGACCAGAAATGGTGAATATCTCATCGCGCAATTGAAGGATTTCATTTGCAAGGGGGCGCAGGATATCTTGCCCATCATAAGAAAAACCGAACTCAACCTGATCAACACCGATAATGCCCCGGCGGATGTTGGTATCTTCGATCTGGTGAGCGATCCAGGCCAGGCGCACCAGCTGCGTCAAAGTCAGGTTGGTGCTGATCCCAGAAGAGAGATTCTGATAAATAGCGGGTGAATTTTTAATCAAACCTGGCAGCAGTTCTGCGCTGAGGATGCGATCCCGAATGGCCATGACCACTTGCTGCTGGCGCTCAGCGCGGTCGAAATCGCTGCCGATAGTATTACGGGCGCGGGCATATGCCAGGGCTACCCACCCGGGAAGCACCTGCTCACCCGGTGACAGAACTTGCGTGTTGTTCGCGCCCAAAGGATCGACTACGATCTCTTCGGTGACTTCAACGGAGATACCACCTAACTCATCGATGAATCCCTCGAAAGCCAGGAGATCAACTTGGGCATAATAATCGATCTCCATGCCCAGCAGTTCCTCCACCGTTCGCATCGCCTGTCCGGGGCCCAAGCCAGGCACATCGTAAATCTCTCCTAAACGGTAGGCCTGGTTGACCTTATTGTGGTCAAACCCAGGGATGTCCACCCACAGGTCGCGGGGAATAGAGAGCATACCCGCTGTACGGCTCTCGGGATCGAGTGAAAACAGGATCAGTGTGTCAGTACGGGGGACATCGTATGGATTATCCCTATCACGATTATCCAATCCCATCACCAGCACGTTAATGCGGCTGTTCCCATCCCACGGTACAGGGGCGGGTCCACCAGAAGATTGTAAAGGTGTTTCTCCCTGCACACCTAATTCACCCTCTAAGACCGCATCAACTGCGCTCTGAGGATCTTCCAGGATCAGTTCAGGTGCGAGAACGGTGCTGGACGAGGAGAACATCTCACGCACAACGGAATAGGTCAGCCAGATGGTGAAGATGGCGGCCAGAATAAATGCGGCAGATAATCCAACCAGCAACCATTTTGATTTTATGGGAGTTTTTGGTTTGGAGTTGTATTCTTGACTGCGATCCATAAGGTTTTAATCTTTACGGCATAGTGTTCGTATTCGCCCAATCATAACCCAGGAAAATGGCCAAATCCACCTCACTCGAGGGATCATAGCGATTATAAATTCTATTGGGCGAAATGTTCATCAATTCAATTAAATAATTGAGCGTATATGGATTCCCGGTATATGAAACAATGGTTGTCTCATTGTAAGGTTCCGGAGCATCACCAGTGTTAACCACATTCACGTTCTGCGCAGCCAGGTATTCTGTTGTGCGCGTCGCCAAACCTGGTGTACCAGCGCCATTGAGCACTGATATCGTGGCATTCTCGAGCTGCATCAGCTCCTGTGGATCAGTATCAACCACGGCAGGGCTGGTGGGTCCAGAGTTAGTGAATATCTCATCCCGCAATATGCGGATCTGTTCTGGTCTGGGTTTCAGAACGTCATCTCCATCCGGTGATTTTCCAAAGTTGATATGCTCGGCCCCGATTGATCCGTGCTTGATCTCTTCTGCGGGGACTTGCTGTGCTAACCAGGCCAATTGGATAGCCTGCTCCAGGGTAAGGTTTGTCTGAATGCCTGATGCGATTTGTTCATAAATCGCTGGCGCACGCGCAACCAGGCGCGGCAGCATTTCCGCGTTCAGGATACGTTTACGTATGGCCATGATCACCTGCTGCTGCCGTTCAGCCCGGTCGAAATCGCCTCCATCTGTGTTGCGAGCGCGGGCATATGCCAGAGCCAGGTTTCCGGGGAGGTCGTGGGCACCCTTCTTTAACTTAACTGTCTCCCCGTCGATCGGGTCGACCCAGATGTTTCTGGGCACATCTATCTCTATAAACCCAAGTTCATCAATAAATTTCTCGAAGGAATAGAAGTCGACCAGCGCGTAGTAATCGATCTTCAATCCAAGCACTCCCTCCACGGTCTTCATGGCCAGTTCTGCACCGCCACCCGGTAATTGGTATGTTTCACCAAAGCGGTAGGCGACATTTATCCGATCTGGTTCTTGAAATCCGGGCATACTGACCCATAAATCGCGCGGGATCGAGAGAATACCCGCAGTACGGGTGATCGGATCGACCGAGAACAGGATCATCGTATCCGTTCGCGGAGCTCCTTCTCCCTCAAGCCAATCGCGATAGTCCAGACCCATCACCAGGATATTAACCCGGCTGGCGCCATCCCAGGCTTTCGGCTCCGGTGCGCTGACCGGGGGCGGCGGCGCTGCGACCTCGAGATCAACCTCGGGAGAATTCTGGGTGGGGTCTGCAGATGGATTGACCACAATGCCCGGTAAATCGGTGATGTTCCAGGCGGAGACAAAATCTCTGACATTGGTATAAGTCAGGAATGCAGTCAATCCAGCAATGATTAAGAATACGATCAGCACGCCAACCAGGATCCAGACGTTTCTGGAAGTTTGCTTGATCTGTGTATTTTTTCCTTGAGCTTGCTCCATAATCTCCAAGTCTTGTAGCGGACGATCGATCGTCCGAGATAAAGGATAAACCCGCCGAAACCTTTCCTTTTACCCTCCAGGAGAAGAGAAGAAAAGAAAGTAGCAGCGGGGGGATCGAGAAAGTTGCCTGTTATCCGCGAAAAGGCTCATTATTATATCACGCCGAGTGTTTACCCTGCTTAGGGTAAAATTAGTATTCTCCACTGTTGCAAATATGGTGCCAAAGCACTTACAAGGACGAATCCTAAGGCTGCAAAGTTCCCAAATGTCCATTTTAACCGCTTCAAACCTGGCGAAATCCTACGGGCCAGATGATATTTTCTTCAATGTGTCGCTAAGTATACCGCGCGGTGGCCGGATCGCCATAGTTGGTCCAAATGGCATCGGCAAGACCACATTACTGCGCATCTTGGTTGGTCTCGAGGAACCATCCAACGGGGAAATTCAACGCGCGCGCAAATTATCCATCGGCTATTTGCCGCAAGAAGCAGTTCTAAGCACCGGGCACAGTTTATGGGACGAGTGTTTGATTGCATTTGAAGGCTTACGCCAGCAGGAAGGCAAACTGGCTCAACTCGAAGCAGCCATGGGCGATCCCGAGCAGGCGCAACGAGCTCTCGAGCGCTACGGCAAGCTACAGGATTCCTTCGAACGCCAGGGGGGCTATACCTACGAAACCCGCATTCGGCAGGTATTGACCGGGCTGGGTTTTGAATCCGACGATTATGAGCGCCCTTTAGGACATCTCTCCGGAGGACAACGCACACGTGCTCTGCTGGCCCGTCTTCTTCTTTCGACACCCGATTTGCTGGTGCTCGACGAACCGACCAACCACCTTGACATCGTTGCCGTGGAGTGGTTGGAAAATTATCTCTCCACCTGGAAAGGCGCGGTGCTGCTCGTCTCTCACGATCGCTATTTCATGGACAAGGTCGCCCAACATATCTGGGAACTAGATCTGAGTGGTCTGGAATCTTTCAAGGGCAATTACAGCGCTTATCTACATCAACGCCAGGAACGCTGGCAGCTGCGCCAGCAGATCTATGAGGCTGAGAAAGAAACACTGGAAAAGGAACTGGACTACATCAAACGCAACATCGCCGGTCAGCGGACACTGCACGCCAAGGGGAAATTACGCCGGCTTAGCCGTCAGGTTGAGGCGATCGAAAGCCTGGGATTCGAGGCTGTTCAGGGCAAGCAGTGGCTGGAGATCAGCAGCCAGGCTGATATCTCAACCAATATCATGGGCGTAGACGAGGTCGAGAGACGTATCAAGGCGCTTAAATCACCCAAGAAAAGACCGCCCAGGCTGAATATCAAGCTCAAGCCTGCTCATCGCAGTGGCAATATTATCTTGAGCACGCAGGAAGTCACTATCGGCTACCCGGGAAAGCCCCTGTTCTCTACCCGCGATGTGGATCTGCGGCGGCTGGAATGCGCGGCCGTGATCGGACCGAACGGAGCCGGCAAAACTACTCTCCTGAAAACTATCTTAAAGCAGATACCTCCCCTCTCTGGTGAGTTGAAACTGGGCGCCAGCCTGGCGATCGGCTATTTCGCCCAAGCTCACGAAGACCTCGATGCTGAAAAAACGCTGGTGCAGGAGATTGAGTCGGTCGCGCAAAATATGTTGTTGGCCGATATCAGGCATTACCTGGCCCGCTTTCTTTTTACCGGCGATGACGTTTTCCGCCAGGTCTCCACGCTTTCAGGAGGTGAACGCGGCCGCCTGGCGCTGGCGAAGCTCTCTTTGAGCAATGCCAACCTGCTTCTGCTCGATGAACCGACCAACCACCTGGATATTCCCTCCCAGGAGATACTCCAGGAGGTGCTGGCTGATTTTGAGGGCACGATATTGCTCGTCTCTCACGACCGCTATTTGATCGATGCGCTGGGGACTCAGGTCTGGGAGATCGACCCGGATAGAAAAAACTTGAACATCTACAAAGGAACCTACACCGAGTACCATGACTGGCGCGCAGCAGAAACCCTGCAGGCGGAAACAGGAACGCAAAAAACACCTAAAACCAAGAAGAGATCTGGAGACGGTCATCCCCGAAAGAATGAGCACAAACGCCAGGCCCGTCTCATGGAGATCGAAATTCGTATTGCCGAACTCGAAAAAGCCCTGGCAGAGCTGAGCCAACAGCTCGAGAAGCCACCCGCAGACAGCCAGGTTGTTCAAGGTTTAGGGGAGGATTACGTTCAAGTTCAAAACGAGATCGACGCCCTATTGGCGGAGTGGGAGCAGCTTCAAGCTTAGGCAAGCTAGCCCCGTCCGGTCTCGTTGACGATGTTTGCCCGCCGGGAAGCCGACGATCTCAAGACAAGACCGCACAGCACTGACAGCCACCAGCAACAGCGGTCCCAGCACGATCAACGGTTTGCGGCTAAACCTGTCGCTTGATTGGCCGAGCACCAACTGGCCAAAGACCATTGCCAGCCCGTAAGCGCCGATGACGATGCCGAATTGAACGGTCGTCCAGCCCAGCTCATCGTAGAAATAGAACACCATCTGCGGTTCCATGAAGGCAAACACAAAAACACCGATGAAATCCAGAACCAGCAGCGTGCCAAACACATAAAGCGGGCGCGGCAGTGAAGCCCAGAAGGATTCATCCGAGACCGGTGCAGATTCCGCGGCCCGTCGATTACGCAGCTCCTCTCGCCTGCGCATCTCGGGTGTGCGCGTCTCCGGCACCATGACGACAGCCGCCAAGAAGGCGATCATCGCCAGGATAGCGGAGGTTATGAATGGCGCGGCGAAGCCCCAGCCATCGTACAGGACACCGCCGACGACCGACCCGAAGATGAGACCGGCACCATAGCTGCCCATCACAATCCCCACCCAGCGGGCGCGTTGGTTCTCAGGTACCGTGTCTGCCACCACGCCGAAACAGGTCCGGGCAGCCCAGCGCCGCAGGCATTGCCTCGAACACCTGGATCACGGACAAAATCTGCGTGCGGCCGTCGAAGCTACGGTTCGCTCGGTTAAGCATCCCTTCAGAGCTGGAAAACTATCCTTTCGAGGTCATTTACGGGTGACCTGCCTGGTGATTGCTTCCGCAATCCATGTTAATGTGCGTAGAATCTGCCGTTATCGCACAGAGCAATCTTCATTTTCGCATTTTTTACTGTCTGCGCTTGAGTTCTTGCAGTAGAGTCTACTATTAAAATAAATTTTCTCCCTCGCTCCATTGCCAATTTCCCCAATTAAGCGAACCTGGTTCAATCAAGTTAATATCTCGCCCCAGATCATCAATTGCGACATAGTATTTGTCCTCCGGACTGAGATATACCTCTGTAGCATCACCATCTGATAACTTGATTACCTAGACGGTAAACTTGGCAATCTCTATAGAGCGAATAAGGGTTGTTCGACACCATGTATTTAAGCGCCCAATATCACAATACCAAGGGATAATACTCCAAACGCGGCTAATACCAAGATCCCAGTGCGCCAACCTTTTAATCTTTGCGCTTCCGAAACGCCAACCCACATGGCGAAGAAGGCTACAATCGCGGCGATAAAATTTGCGAGCGATGCTATTGGCGGGATGAAACTTAGAAGTTCAATAACAAATGCGCTCTGGGCAAAGCCCATCACCCTGAGCGTGGCAGGATAGTCTCCTTTTCCTCCCAACAGGCGTGCCCCTCCAGAGACAACCAGAACTGCGATAAACCAAAATAAATATCTCATCAGGAGATCCAGCACATCCAATCCACCCTGGTTAAGTATCGACTGTAGGGCCGAGGCGAGGAAAGCAATCAACAAGGCTGGTCCAGTCATAAAGGGGTTATTTGCAACAGCACGAAAGGTCGCTCTATCAAGCGTGACCGAACGCCCAGCTAACCTGAGCCAGGACGGAACCTGGCTCAGGCCATTAGCAAATGTCGAAATTGCCCAGGACATCACCCTATCTTCGACCTGTTCAGCAGCCGGTTTCGGGGGAGGCGCGGGGATGCCGCGCCTTGTGTCGAGTATGGAATATATTTCAGCTGAATTTATGGTCTCCGGCACTTCCATATCTTCGGGGTGGAAGATAAAGGCATCAGTTTGCTCACCCCCCAACCCCCCATGATTGCCGATCAGCTCTTCCATAGCAGCCACGGTGCCATCCGGATATATGGTACTGTTTATAATAAGATCTCCGGAATGAGGGAATTCGGCCACGCGCATTATTTGACTGGCGCGCAAATCCACATCGCCATATGGAACCAGTGGATCCTGCCCAGTGACATCGCCGGTGTACAGATTGCGTGCTCCGTTATCACCAAAAACGAGTGGAACTCCGTCATCGTCATAAGCCACCACAAAGCCAATACCGTCGTGTCCGACCAGCGAGTCAACCAAACTCGGATAGGCAGCATTTAATTCATTTAAGGTGACCTTCCTGGGGAACACATCGAAATATACCTGGGCCAGGTTGCCGCTGTGGCAGACCGTCACATTGGCAGGTTTCACCTCTTGCATTGCCGGTTGCCGGTTTACATTGCTCTGCATTGCACCCTGGGTTCTGTTTACCACTGCCATACCGGCTCTACTCCCATCACAGCATTCTTTGATGTTCTCCAATTCGCCCATCATCGCCATTACCGATAAACTGCCATCATCTCCACCTCCGGTCTGCACAGCGTCTATACCCTGCGGTAATAACTCTTGTATGTACTCTAAAATGCTCACACCATAGCGCTGTTTAAAGGTTGCTCCATGGGACTGCCCGTGGTCGGAGAGAAGCAACAACTCATACGGGCGGGAGGCCCTCTCTTCAATCACCTCCCGTATACGGGCAACTGTTCGATCAAACTGGCGTAGGGTTTTATAAGCGTCTTGCGTCCAAGGACCAGAGTGATGGGCTACCTCATCATAGCCAACAAAAGTGGTGTAAATTGCCGGGACGCCGCGCAAAATATCCAGGATAATCAGATACGCCGAGACATCGCGCAGGAAGACGTTCGTTGCAGCTCGCAGGAAAGGATATCCGTTGTGCAAGCGGTTGAGGCGAGGCTGAACGTCCTGAACTTTTTGTCGCCAGGCCTGCCAGAGTTCCTGGATCACGTCGGCGAAGAACAAGACCATTGTGCGCATGAAAAAGTAGGGGTTGATCATCAAGAGGTAGATATCATCAGCACGATTTTTCTTGTCTTCTTCACTGCCCGTACGCAGCTTGGAAAAAGTAAGAATCGACTTTTTCGCGTCTCCGCTGAACATATTGCCAATGCTGGAGCCATCCCGCACGAGTCCAAGTCCATCAGAGAGTTGTGCTTCAATTTCCTCAGCTACATTGTTGCCCACCATCAGCCTGTCTTGATCCTTATCAAGCCACCGGAAAGCTGGGATATCGTGGTTGTTTCCTAGCAGGATCCCGGCCTGGCAGGCTGGGGTCGTAGCGGGTGTACCACAGTCGACGCGTGAGATCTTGTAGCCCTCCTGGTCGATCATTTCCTTCAGAGTCGGCATCCAGCCCTCTGCGACGGCCTTTTCTATATGCCAATAGCTTAAACCGTCGATCTCCAACATTACCAGACCGAGCTTGCCATCATCTGAATCCTTGACAGCTTGCCGCATCGCCAACCGTTCGACTAAGCCCTCATAGAAAGAATCATCATCATCAATCGTCAGGAATGTAGTAATGATTGTGTTAACGACTGCCAGGAAAAAGCCGCCAAAAAAAGCGGTCCACCAGCTGGAGACCTCAAAGCCCAGCAACAAACTGGCTGTGATCCGCAGCACAATTGCATTGATCACGAAGCCAATCGCGAACATGACAAAAAATCCCAATGGCAATGCCAGCAGCAAGATTAATGGTCTTACCAGCAGGTTGACGATTCCCAACAAGAGCGCCGCAGAAACTGCCACCACGATGACAGGTCTCGAATCCAGCGGATTAATACTGATACCAGGTATGAGCCAGGCCGTCGCCAACAAAGAGATGACGTCAACAATCCACAGGATGACAAACCGGTAGATTAAATATGCCAAATGCTTAACTGTATTCACATTGGCTCTCTCAAATGCAAAATAATTCGATCTTAATTAGTGGAACCCAGCCGAATCGTTGTTAAAGATACCATACAGATCATCATTATTTGAACCTACCAATAGCATAGATGTATGGGCAAGGTGTGTCCGTCTTGGGTATTACAGCTATTAGGTTTGTTGAGCACATGACCACCTTTCATGGTGATGGTTTCATTAATCCGATCTGTGGTGATGAGAATGCTCCTTTGCTGAATTGATCACCAAATTGTCCTCCACCTTGTGGCGATGTCCAAATAAACGCTCTGTATAAGAAATACGTTCGGGGTCAAAATGGCTTTTTGCTGCTACCAAGTAGGGTCTGGTCACTCGCCGGGAGTAGAACGGTAAGCCTTCGCTGTTAATCGTGCGCAGTGCATCCTGGTAGTAATCAAATATATGTGTCTGACCGAGATCGACACCCGCCCGCAGGGCACCCGCCGCTATCATGGACGACATGAACTGCAAAGAGCGATCCTCCCGCTCTGCAGTCTCCTGCAATTCATTATAGATGCTAGCCAGGCGATCTGCATTTGGCAATTCGCTAGCATGCCGCCGCATCTCATTCCAGGAACTACGCATATCATCGACATTCAGCGGAGGCACATCTAATGCCTCCGCCACGATGCCTGAGCTTCCCTCCAGAGCGTCGAGCAGTTCCTCAACGGAGGAGATATCAGCATCTTCTGCTAACAACCCATCATCCTTCAGCTCAATGACAAGCGCTTGTAAATAGGTGCGCGTTCCACCGCTCAGATCGGCAACTACCGCAAACAACCAAATTGGAGACCATCCAAGGGTGAGAATTCCGGCCATCTCGATACCCGTTCCGGCAGCTTTGCGCATGGTGAATTCTCCGAGGTCCATTTCATCGGATGGCAGCACCCCGCTAAGGCCACCAACGAGTTCGATGGCGATGCGCAGTGTCCCTACGACTAAACCCTGATAGAAGCGAGATCGACGCAGCCAACCAGGCAGCAAGATTTCCGTCGTCTCGTAGAATAAGCCACCGCCCAAAACAGCTACCGCGCGCAGTAGGCGCTCGGGCATCGACAGGACATAGCTTGCCGATTCAAGGTAGCGGGGCATCGATTTTTACCGGGTAGCGATGATCCAGATGGCGTGAACCAAACCCGGGATATAGCCAATTAGGGTCAAGAGAATGTTCAACCAGAAGTGGAAGCCAAAACCTACCTTGAGGAAAACCCCTACCGGTGGGATGATCAACGAGAGTACGACGCGCAAGCAATCCATGGGATTCTCCTTCTATTTGTTAACAACATTCACAATAACCAATATCCAATATTTAATAGTACTTATCTTACGGTTGAAGCCAAACCACAGCCCTGGATCAAATTGTGATCCAAGTTTCAGGTCAGAAAGGGGCTAATCCTCAACAGCCTCAGAGAGCTTCATATATACTTCATCGCTCAGCGTATGGCGCATGATATGCCCTCCGGCAAATTTATCTAGTTCTTCCATCGCCTGGTCGACCTGCTCGAAATCCACCAGGGCCACCACAGCCGATGTGCCAGGTCCCAGGTTATCGCCGACTTCTTTCAAGAAATCGTCTTCGAGACCCAGATCAACGAACTTCCCCGCCGCCGCGCCGCCCGCCGCGCCAAGGATGGCACCTCTGAGCAGACCGCCGCCCAGCAAACCCAGCACCGCGCCAGCCGCAGCCCCTCCTATGGCACCTTGTTTGACATCGAAATCGCTGGTCTCATTGATCTTGACCTGCCCAGACTCGGACCTGATGATCACCGCCCCGTTTTTCAGATCGACCACGTTCATGGATTCCATGGTTTTCAAGCTGTCCAGGACTTGCTCGGCTTCATACTCATTATCGAATGCGATCACCATCATCTCGTGGTCGGGCATCATAGAGTCAGACATGATTTAAACCTCCATTAGATTATGTATATCCTGATTAGTTTCCATTTGTGGTCTTGTTTTAGGATACATCAGCGGTTTGTGATTAAAACGCGTTGGATTAATACCAGGATTAAGAGCATTTTTCAATAAATTGCTAAGAATTGGTGATAAGGAGCCGAGGTCCGTGGCAGCGCTCCTCACTCCGCCGTTCTTCTTACCTGCTATTCTACTCTCTCAACGATAATGGTGAGATCGGTGACGATGGCAGCCAGCGCTCCAACCGCGGCCAAAAGCGGGGCCAGCAGCAGCACCCCAGCCGCAGCAGCCACACCAACCGTGAGTGGAAATTCGATCAGGCTTTTCCCTTCTTCAGTCTGGATGATGATGCGGCGAACATTGCCCTCCGCGATGAGCTCTTTGATTTTGGCAACAGTTTCATCTGCGCTAACCCGGTATTCTTCTGTACGAACTTTTTCGTCACTCATTTAGCTCTCCTTACATATTGGGAAAAGTGCTCGACGATAGACGCCGAGCACTTCATAGGACGGGATTACTCTTCGCGGAAGAAGAAAACCTTGACGATCGTGATCACGCCAAGCCCGATCAGGATAAATGCGCCAACCAGTGTCCAAGAGATCTGCGTCTCATTGATGATCCAGATCGCAATGGGGATCGAACAAAAGAAGGCCAAACTGAGGATGCCCTGCCAGATTCTGCCGCGGAAGATCAATGACGCGCCGCTGGATAGCCCGAGGGCGATCATGATGCCCGGCCACCACCAGCCTGTGTACAGTAAAACGCCCAGGCTGATCAAAAAGATGCCGCCCGAGATGGCATCCGCGATGCGCTTCTTATCCCTTTCAACAGTTTCAATATTTGTTTCAGCAGTCATTTTCGGTTTCTCCTAGACTAATTCTATCTATAGGCGATCTATCAAGCATCTTGGAGTTCTTCTCCAGGGAGCTCTTCCATCTGTGGAGATTCCTCCCCCTTGATGAATTGGCGCACAAGAATTAAGATCCCGGCCAAGATCATCACAGCCGCAAAAACATATCCCACTGAAGCTTCCGAGATGAGAAATCCCAGCCCCACGATCGCCAGGATACCGCCAGGGATGAGCGCCCACCAATTCTTCGTGTTGCGCAAAAAGACCACAAAGAAGGGTATCGCAATTGCAAATAGGATATATGTCACAACCAGGGAATCGTCCAGCACACCAAATTCGGTAAGCGGAACAAAAACCCCTATGACCAGCAGAACATAGGCAGGGATGAGCAATCCCCAATTGGAGCGATTGTTCAGAAAGGCGACAAAGAAAGGCAGCCCGATGGCGAGCAAGACATAGGTTGCCACATATGCGTCCCTTAATAAATTAAGCTCCAACAGGGTTACCAAGCCCGCCACCGCCAGCATGGCATACGATATGATCAGCAGCCATTTCTCTGTTCGATCTGTGACATAGAAAGCGAGGACACCCAGTCCCCCTACGACCAGGATCGCCACCCAGATCCAGGGGCTGAGATCGGTGATTGTTTCCAGAAGTGCCAGTATCCCAAATACGATCAACAACCCTCCCAAAACCAAACCAGACATCTTAGATGGTGTATTCATGATAACTCTCTCCTTAAATCAAATTGACATACCTCAACAAGCTCCCTTTACAACTTGTTAATGGATTTAAGGTTGCTCAGTGGGGTTGATCTCACGCCTGGCAATCAGGGAAGCCGATCGCCAATGATCCATTGCACAATGCAGCAAACCCCTCCCGCGATGAGCATCAATTGGCTGATAAAATCAAGCCTTCATATTCATCCGGGTTCGCTTATTCCTGGTGTTCCATATCATCGATAAGACTACCCAATAGCTGGAAATCAGATTCCAGACGCTCATACCGCAACCAGGTATGACACCGAAAATCTAACCCAATTACATACTCTTCACCTCCTGCGGTTCTCGATTATGATCACTTTTTTACCTGGGTTGGATGGTCGAGGAACCAGATGTATCCATCCTTCCCAAAGTTGGATTACCCAGGTAATAAACATCGGAACTACCACTGGCATCAGCGTCCAGTCTCCCGCTCAGATTCACGCTCACGGTGCTGGCACCGCTGGCGTCAACAATGGCATCCGCAGCCGGGAATTCTGACAAATCTGCATCACTGCTGCCCGAAACATCGACCTCCACATCCGCAGCAGAACCGGTTAATGTCACTGAACTATTGCCTGAAAGGTTGAATCTGGCATCTCCAGCCCGGATATCGCCAAACAATTCGCTGTTTCCAGAAAGATCCACCACCAGCGATTTTGTGGACTCAAATCCGCTGATGTTCGCCTCGCTCGAACCACTCAAATCCAGCCCAACGAGTTCGGGCATCGTGACCTCAGCTTCCATAGTCGCATTTCTGATGTTGTAGATGCGGTTGGGCTTCAGGCCGATCTTCAGCGTGCTGCCCTGTTTAACGATATCGAGATGTTCGACCAGGTTATCGTCCACCCGAACCACCACGCGGAAGTTCTCTCCTTGCATGACATCCACATTGAACGAACCGCTGACGTCTAGCTTGTCAAAACCGGTTAGATCTTCTTCCTGGGTGACCACATTCCCAGAACCGGTGATCGTGACCTGTGCGCAACCTATCAAGAACAAGGTTGCTAATATTGGAATCAGTGCTTTCACCTTATACATTTACAGCCTCCTTATTCTCTACACCTATTAATTTTACATTAATAATTGAGATAAGTCATTCAATTCTGGAACATTAGATTTTCAAATTATTGGAAAATGCCCTGAGTGTATTTTTTATCTGCTCACCGCTAAGCAACCTTTCTTTCTAGCAGCCAAGTACTAATTCTCTTCTCTTCTAGCGAACAAAAAAGAACCAACTTAGCGTTGGTCCTTAATTTGATCTCTGCAGAGGATGAATTTTCCACCTTAAACCTGGATATGGACAGAGCAATCGGAGGATAACAGAAGTTATTCTCCGGTAGATTCAATATAGCAAAGTAAGTTTTTCTTCAACTGCCTATCCACTGCGTCTTCGTAACGCAATTCTTTTTACTGGGTCAATATTCCATCTCTTGGATCGAAAATTTAATCGGCCATCACCCCCGCTTTGATCGGCTCATCGCCGCTGTAACGCTGCAGGTCTGGCCAGCGATGCCCAGATCTTTGGAGTGTTGACGCAAGATAGGAGAACCTGGCAGGATTATCCTGAGTCAACATACGACGGCAAAGATCATGCCAATTATATAAGCTACTCGCAGTTATAGATCGTCGTTAGACCCGGACGAAATCATCCTTGACTTGCTTGGTGTATTTGCCGCGCTCATGTGTATCCAGGATGCGTTTGCGGATGCGAAAATTTTTCGGAGTGACTTCCAACAGGTCTTCATCCCCCAGGTATTCAATTGCCTCATCCAAGCTCATCTTGCGTGGAGGCGTAAGGCGTGATGCCATTTCCCCGCGTGCTGCGCGCATATTGGTCAAATGCTTCTTCTTACAGACATTGACCGTCAAATCTCCCGGACGTTGGTGTTCTCCTACAACCATACCCTGGTAGACTTCTACACCAGGTTCATAAAACAGGCTGCCGCGCTCTTCGGCGTTTTTCAACCCAAAAGTGGTGGTCACTCCGGTCTCCCAGGATACCAAGGAGCCGGTTGAGCGCCCATTGATCGTCCCGAGCATGGGCAGGTAACCATGAAAAAGCGTGTGCATCACGCCAGCGCCGCGGGTTGCGGTCAAGAACTGGTAGCGGAAACCCAGCAAACCGCGCGTCGGGACCACGAACTTCAGTAAGACACTGTTCTCAGTAGAATTTTGCATGTCGAGCATCTGCCCGCGTCTTGCCCCGAGCATCTCAACGACAACACCCACCGATTCACTATCGGTTTCAATAAACACTTCCTCAAACGGTTCCAAGAGATTGCCTTGATCGTCCTGGCGCAGGATTACGTCCGGTCGAGAGACCTGGAATTCGTAACCTTCTCGCCGCATGGTCTCAATCAGGATCGCCAGGTGTAGTTCTCCACGACCAGAGACCATGAAGGAATCGCTGCTTTCAGTATCAGCGACACGCAGGGCTACGTTTGAACGCAATTCCTCGAACAACCGTTCGCGCAGTTTGCGTGAAGTGCTCCAGCGACCTTCTCGCCCAGAGAATGGGGATGTGTTGACACCGAAGGTCATCCGCACTGTGGGTTCTTCTACTTGTATAGTAGGGAGCGGGTTGGGGTGTTCGGGATCTGCCAGGGTTTCTCCAATAGCGATGCCTTCCAAGCCTGCCAGGGCAACGATCTCCCCAGCCTCTGCATGATCGACTTCCACTTTCTGCAATCCCTGGTGAACATAGAGATAGCGCGCATTTTCTTGCAGTACCTGGCCATTGGTCTGGATGCGCGCCAGGCTTTGCCCGGTGGAAATCTTGCCAGCAAAAATCCGGCCCACTGCGGTAATGCCGCGGTATTCATCATAACCCAGCGTGGTCACCAGCATTTGCAGTGCTGCCTCGGGGTCGACGCGCGGGGCAGGAATTTGACGTAGGATAGCCTGGAAAAGCGGCTGCAAGTCGGGCCCCAATTCATCCGTCATGCCAGCCTGGGCGGTAACCGCGTTGGCGTAGATGACCGGGAAATCTGCCTGTTCGTCGCTGGCGCCCAATTCAATAAACAGGTCAAAGGTCTGGTTGAGCACGCGTTCCGGTTCAGAGTCTTTACGGTCAACCTTGTTGATCACAACGATCGCTCTATGCCCCACTTCCAGGGCTTTCCTCAGCACAAATCGTGTTTGTGGCCTTGGCCCTTCAGCGGCATCGACCAGCAGCAGCACCACGTCTACCATGTTCATCACCCGTTCCACTTCACCACCGAAGTCAGCGTGCCCGGGCGTGTCAACGATGTTAATCTTTACCATCTGCTCGCTGGACTGATCCCAAATTTCAATCGCCGTGTTCTTTGATAGGATTGTGATCCCGCGCTCCCGCTCCAGGTCGTTCGAATCCATGACCCGCTCGATAACATGCTGGTTCTCGCGGAAGACGCGCGCTTGTTTGAGCAATCCATCCACAAGGGTGGTTTTACCGTGGTCTACATGGGCAATGATGGCAATATTACGCAAGTCGGTCCGTTCAATCTGCATACTTCCTTATTTCCTCAATTCTAAAAAACTTGAAACACACAATGACCCCGGACTCAATGGCCGAGGTCATTTAGAACAGGGATGTATTCTATCGGATAGCTCGATTTTTGAGAAGAGGGAATTTTGCTAAAGAGATCACGTGGATTCTTCTCGATATCTTTGATACACAAAAATCCGGGTACAAATAAATTGCCAGCAAACTCTAATCTGCCATAGCCCCCGCTTTGATCGGTTCGTCTCCGTTGTAATGGCGCAGCTGCGGCCAGCGGCGTGCGATCCAGCCCACAGCCAGCAGGCAACCGATGCCGCCGCTGATCACGGCGAACGGCGCGCTGAATAACTGCGCCACCAACCCGGCTTCCACTTCACCCAATTGGGGTCCGCCCAAGAAGAAGATCTGGTTGATGCTGGTCATGCGGCCGCGAATATAGTCCGGAGTCTGCAGCTGGCGGATGGTGTTGCGGATGATGGCGCTGACCGAGTCGGAGGCGCCGATGAAGATCAGCGCCATCATGGCGCTCATGAATGTGCGCGATAGCCCGAACATGATCGTCGCTATGCCAAAAGTGACTACCGAGAGCAGCAAAGTCCTCCCCTGGCGTTTGATCTCTTTGAGTTGCGATATGATCGCCGCCGCGGCCATCGCCCCAATAGACTGGGCTGCGGATAACCAGCCATATTCCACCACGCCGACATTGAGGACGTCGCGGGCGAAGATCGGCATCAATGTGTTGGCTGAGGAAAAGAAGGTAGCGAAGAAGTCCAGCAGCATGCTAGCTAGAATGACTGGCTGCCCGAGAATAAAGCGCACCCCTTCGACAATCGCCGAAAACTTGACCTGGATGCGCCCAGTGCCGCGCGTATGCTGCGGGATGGTGCCGATCAATAACAGGGCGAGGATGACCGCCATGAAGGAGATCGCATCGATCAGGTAGGCATATGCCAGCCCCCAATAGGCGATCACCAGACCGCTCATTGCCGGTCCGACGATCGAACCGACCTGGAAGGCGATCGATTGCATGCTGAATGCGTTGGATAAGTCCTCGGTAGGCACCAGGTTTGGCACCAGAGCCTGACGTGCGGGTAGATCAAAAGCCAGGGCGGAGGCCTGGATGGCGGTCAGGGCGTATATCTGCCACAGCGTGATTCTTCCCTGGAAGGTGAGCCAGGCCAGTATTAAAGCAACTAAAGCCATGACGCTCTGGGTGACAAACAGCACTCTGCGCCGGTTGGCAGTATCGGCCACGGCGCCCCCAATGAGAGAAAACAGGATCACCGGCAGGATGCGCGCCAGCCCGATGGCGCCCAAGGCGATCGGTTGATCGGTCAAGATGCGCACATGCCACAGCAGAGCCCAGAGCTGCATCTGTGAGCCGGCAATAGAGATCGCCAGCCCACCCCACAGCAGGCGAAAAGAGCGGTGGTGTAAGGCCGGTGGGATATGCAGGCGCATAGCTAAAGGTCAGTAAAGGGATATTAAATTCGGAGATGCCACTTGATTAACAAACCCACCCTGGTGATAAATCAGGTGCCCCAATCGCGCAGATAAAGGAAGTCATAACCTACGGTGCGGTTACTCAGCTTGGCGATCGGCGGCAAAACACGCTTGAAGTGATTCTTTCTAATCAAATCCACGACCGTCTTGACGAATGACTCTGAGAACCCCTCTGCTAGACAATCTTCTGGCTTGTAACGCTGGTCCACCAGCAAGTAGAGCAGTTGATCGACCTCCGCGTAAGTGAAGCCTAATTCCCCTTCATCGGTCTGGCCCACCCACAGGTCTGCCGAGGGTGGTTTATCGATGATCGCCGGTGGGATTCCCATCTCCCTGGCCAGCTGCCTAACCTGGGTTTTGTACAGATCGCCGATGGGGTTGATCGCGCAGGCAGAATCACCAAACAGTGTCGTATACCCAAGCAGGATCTCGGTCTTATTGCCGGTGCCAACCACAAGACCTCCGAAAGCCTGTGACTGGTCGAACAGAACGATCATGCGCGCCCGCGCCATAGCATTTCCTTGCCGGATGTTATCTGCTTCTGGGAAACGTTCAAACAATGGCTCGACCATTTCAGTGATCGGTATAGTGATTGAGTTTACTCCTAATTCGTCGATCACCAGCTGGGCATGCTCAAGCGAGTCTTGGGAGGAGGTTTTGTAGGGCATACGGACGGCCAGGACGTTGTCCGCACCAAGCGCTTCGACTGTTAGATAGCACGATAAACATGAATCAATCCCTCCAGATAATCCAATCACCGCCCGCGAAAAACCAGCCCGGGTGATCTCGGATTGAATAAAACCGGTCAGTATTTTTCGGGCAAGATCTGTATCAATGGACAGATCGTTCTTTTTGATCATGGGCAGGATGCCCCGTCTGAATCCGAGGTCAATGTTCCGGCCATGAACTGGTCAATAATTTCCCGAATGACATCAACATCAGCTTCATAAACGAAGGTGGTTGCCTTCTGTTGAGGGCTGTAAACACGAGCAGGTGTCAACAGATCTTCTGAAATACTGGCAAATACAAGATTCTCAGAATCGAGCTTAGGCACCAGACAGGCCATCTGAGCTAGCTGCTCCGGGCTGAGATCGGTGAGCACCGAATCTTGAAAGGCGTTGATGATCTGTGGGATGCGCGGCAGAACTGCCGGACTGACGATCTTTTCTTTCAGCGCGCACAAGACCATATTCTGATTGCTGATCCTTGCAAAGCCATTATATCTCTTGCGAATGCGAGAGAAGCGCAAAGCCTCATCGCCAGTGAAATGCTGTTGACCAGCATAGAAATAACCCATATCCTCAGTTTTATCATCTATGGGGGTGCCATCGACGTCTGTTGGCAGGTATATCTCGATGCCCCCGACTGCGTCGACTATCTTGACGAAGGTTTGCATATTGACCGCACCGTAATGATCGACTTGCAAGTCGAAGTTCAAATCCAGGGTGCGCGCCAGCAATCCAGCACCTGCCCCTGGACCATCATAATACCCCATCCCAGGAGTACCATAAAAATATGCCTGGTTGAGCTTGCCATGAGTGAGGCCATAGTGCTCTTCGATCTCGGGGATTTCTACCCAAAGATCACGCGGAATACTCAGCACGGTGACCTTGGGGGTCACAAAGTCGACTCTCACGACGCGAATCACATCCGAAAGGCCATATAAATAATCATCGCCGTCAATACCCAGGGCGAGAACGGTCATCGCAGGCGGTCCACCGCAGAGTGGCTCAGGTGTCGTGGTTGGAACCAGCGTTTCGGTAGGCACCACCTCTGACTCCGTGCTGGTCGCTTCCAGGGTAGAGGTATTGGAATCAGCCTTGCTCGCCAGGGCTGTTGGCGGATTCAATTCGCTGCTGATGGGTTCTGATACAGAGCTAGGCGTGTGTGTTGGCAGATCCAAACCTGGCCCAAGGGGAGCAGACCACTGCTGCTTCGCCTTTGGATATATGACCAGAGCCAGGATCACCAGGGGGACCAGGAAGATCACGCTAATGATTAATACAATTTTCCACTTTGAAGTACGCATGTCGCTGGATAGTAACTAATAGCGCTGAAGCACCCCGATCAGAGTACTGCGAGGGGGGATTATATCACACGGGACCCTTTCCAGCTTCCAATTCCCTTCTGGAGAATGCGCAGAGCAGCCAAGGCGAGCAGGTTAAACGCCACCGCGGCCAATGCGCTGGGTAAGATGTCCGGGATAACAGATGATGATTTTGCGAACAGGTACAGCGGAGTGGCGATTAAAGCCCCTAAAGCACGCCCTAATGAGATGCTGGCCGCGCTGACAGCCATCACTGTCGCCCGAGCCGGTGGAAAAACTTCGGTCATCAGGGGCACCGTACTGACCAAGGCGTACTCAAAGGTGAGATAGAAAAAAAACAGCCCCAGGACGGCGCTGGTTGTGCTCGCGCCCAGGAAGGGCAATACCAGAGCCGCCAGGCAGTTCAATCCGAGCCCCAATCCTACCGCGACAGGTTTACCTAATCGATCTGTGAAACCCGCAGCGAAAGATTCGCCCCCCAGCTCCGCCAGACCTATCACCCCAGCCGCTGCACCCAGGGCTGCGATTTGTAAGCCAAACGAGTCCTCTAACCAGATCCCAAAGACCAGATTGACGACCTCATTCGCTGAACTGAACAGAAATCCCATCGCCAGCCCCGCCAGTGCGGGTGGATAAGTCAGGATCTTGCGTAAGTTAATCCACAGGCTGGGTGGCTGTCCAGATCGTGCTGGATCATGCGGTACCAACCAGACCAAAACGCCAAATGAGATTAATCCCAACAAGGTCAGCACAAAGAATGGGGAATTCCAGCCCCAGCGGGAGATCAGCAATCCCATCAATGGGACTCCTAGCACGAAACTCAGCGACCAACCCAACTCAGTTATTGCTAAAACCCTGCCCCGCCGCTCGTACGCCACGCGATCGCCCAGATACGCTTGCATCGAAGGGTCGAACACATATTTGCCTAACAGGCTCAGGATGAGTGCCAAGACGAAAACCGGAAAAGTGGGCCAAACGACAACCAGTCCAACCCCAACGACAAACAAACTAAGCCCAAAGAGCATCCCAAATTTGCGACCCCGGCTATCACCGACCGAAGCCAGGAAGGGTCCCATGGCTCCGGTCAACGAACGCATGGACAAAGCCAGAGACATCGTCGTCAGATCCACTCCCAATCCTCTGCTAAACACAGCCAGGAAAGGGTAGACCATACGGAACATCGTGTTGAGCACAACACGCGTTGCGGTAAACGCCAGTACCTGGTAGCGGAGTCGGATCTTCAAGTTGGGTTTAAGAGGCAAACACCGATATGTTCAAGGATGCTTTGTGGTGAGGTAAAATGGAAATAGGAACAGGGAATGATTAGATCTGAGAGGGTGACTCTCTGGCTCTCCACCAGCGCGCCATCTGCCAGGCTGCGAACAGGACCAGGGCTAATAATCCAAGGAAATACACCTGGATTCGCCACACTCCTGAACCAAAGATCGGTGAACCCGGGTGCATCACCTGCTCGGTGGTCTGCGTGACATACATCAAAATCACTGCGTAGACCAAGTTCAACGCCGATGCCCAAGCTGGGTCATCAAGCAAAGTCACCCCTACCTGCAGCAAAATCCCACTTATTGCAAACACCAGCGCCATTCGCCAGCGCGGTTCAGCCAGGAAGAGACCATTCCAATTTAATTGCATCGCCCATAAAGATAAAGGTAAATAGGTGATCCAGAAGATCAATCCCGTGCGCCCCAAAGCACGCGACCACAGGTGCCATTCCTGGCGTTGGGTGAACAGCCCCGCCAAACCGACCCCCGCAGCCGCAAGGATGTAGATCAAGGCCGCCCAAACCCAGGCTCCATGCAGGTAGACTGCGCGCACATTCGTGCCAAGCGATCTTTCGGCTGGTCCGAGCGCAGTCATGGCCAGGATGGCGAGAAGTGTGAGCGCAAACCACAATACGGGCGATCTCATGACTTATCCAGCATCGGCATCTTTATGCCATAGCGTTGGGCGGCGTCAATGGCCTGCTTGTAACCGGCATCGGCGTGACGCACGACACCCATCCCCGGATCGGTGGTCAGGACGCGTTCCAGGCGTCGAGCAGCTTGAGGAGTGCCATCTGCAACGATCACCTGTCCCGCATGCTGGCTGTAGCCAATGCCGACCCCGCCGCCATGATGGAAAGAAACCCAGGTCGCGCCGCCAACCGCATTGATCAGGGCATTCAGGATGGCCCAATCACTGACCGCGTCCGTGCCATCCAACATACCTTCTGTCTCCCTGTTCGGGGAAGCTACTGACCCAGCGTCTAGATGGTCGCGGCCAATCACAATTGGGGCCTGTACTTTTCCTTGCGCTACCAAGTCATTGAATGCCAGTCCAGCTTTGGCGCGTTCTCCATAACCAAGCCAGCATATACGCGCCGGTAAGCCCTGGAAGGGGACGCTCTCACGGGCCATGCGCAGCCAGCGATGCAAATGTTCATCCTTGGGGAACAGCTCCATGACCACCTCATCGGTGGTGTATATGTCATCTGCCTCACCAGAAAGCGCTACCCAACGGAAAGGTCCTTTCCCTTCACAGAAGAGCGGGCGGATATAAGCTGGCACAAAACCGGGGAAATCGAAAGCCTTTTTGACACCATTGTCATATGCTCGCTGGCGCAGGTTGTTGCCATAATCAAAGACTTCTGAGCCAGCACGTTGAAAGGTAAGCATGGCCTCAACATGACGAGACATCGATTCCAGTGAGCGGCGTTTGTACTCATCCAGATCCTTTTCCCGTAAGATATCCGCTTCAGCGACACTCAAACCACTGGGGATATACATGAGCACATCATGGGCGGGAGTCTGGTCGGTGACCACATCGGGGACCACACCACGCAGAGCCAGCTCGGGGTAAATATCTGCCGCGTTGCCGATCAAGCCGATCGATTGTGGTGTCTCCGCCTCAATGGCTTCTTCGACCATCGTCATAGCTTCCTCGAGAGTGTCTACGACCAGGTCCACATAACCGATCTCGAGACGGCGTTTCGCCCGTTCTGGATCGACTTCAACGATCAAACCCACTCCCTCATTCATCGTTATGGCCAGCGGTTGAGCCCCACCCATCCCGCCCAAGCCAGCGGTGAGGACAAATTTACCTTTCAGCGAATCCCAGCCACGCTGGCGAGCCAGCGATCCCAAGGTCTCATAGGTGCCTTGCAGGATCCCCTGTGTACCGATATATATCCAAGAACCAGCGGTCATCTGGCCATACATCATCAATCCCCTGGAAACCAGTTGGTCAAAATGATCTTGCGTTGCCCAATGAGGTACCAAATTTGAGTTGGCGATCAGGACGCGCGGGGCATCTGGGTGAGTAGTGAAGACAGCCACAGGTTTCCCAGATTGGACCAGCAAGGTTTCATCTTCTTCCAGCTGGCGCAATGTCTCCAGGATCGCATCAAAAGCCTGCCAATCCCGAGCAGCTTGCCCACGCCCACCATACACGACCAGATCTTCGGGTCGCTCCGCAACCTCGCCATCTAAATTATTTTGGATCATACGATAAGGTGCTTCAGTCAACCAAGATTTGCAATTTAATTTTAAGCCACGAGGGGCACTCACAACTCGTCCTCTCGTCATTTGAACCTCCTCATATAAAAGAGTTCCCCTCCCGGGCTGATTATAAGCTGGAAGGGGAAAAACCTGCAAATTTAATATCTCAGCAAATTGGTTGATTTATCTTATTCTATTGTAGGTCTTGGTCTTTCTGGTAGTGTGTAAATAAAAATATGGCGAGAATTGTATCGCTCAACCCTACCAGCACGCTGTAAAATATCGAGTTCATCATCCCGGATCGGATGGCTGATTTTGCTATCCTCACTTGAAAAGAATTCGCCGCGCAGCAAGTCCTGAACCAGTTCATCCCCCCAATCAACGACCGGCCTGCCGTCTTCAAGAACAAAAACCCATTGGCGATCGATAGGAACTCCACTTGGCATGTAAAACCTCGCTTCGACCCCATCATACCGCAAAATTTGATCAGGAAGGCCGATCTAGGCGCAACCTATTTATTTTGTTAGCTGATTCAGGCAACCTCTTTACCATTCGCCTTGACTACGGTTTCAAAAGAGGTACTGTCCAAGCGGTTAACCAGGTCTGCCTGGGCCGCGCAAAAGACAGGTCTCAAGGCGCAGTCATCACCGAATGTGCATGTGCCGCTGTCAATGACGCACTCATTGATCAAGATGGGTCCATCAATCGCTTCGACGACTTCCAGGAATGAGATCGATTCCGGCGCTCTGGCCAGTGAGACGCCCCCGCGAGCACCGCGCGAAGTCTGCAGCAATCCGGCTACGGAGAGCTGGGATACGATCTTAGCCAGGAAGGAAGGGGGGATTTTTTGATCATCTGCGATTTGACTTGTGGCGGCTCGCTGCTCTTGACCAAGGTTGGCCAGATAAGCAACAGCCCGCATAGCATAATCAGCTTGTCGAGTTATTTGCATAGTTTTTTCATCCTTTTAGGTCTTTTTTTGATATCAGCGATATTTTAGAGTATTTTCGACCGATTTACAAGTGACAGATATCATTGCTCGAAGATGATCTTTTACGTGTGATTTTGTCCGAATATGTGTAATAAATTCATGGTAAGATCGTTATATATTAATGAAATTGGCCGCAAATCTGGGTGGATTCAAACGATTCGTAGTCACAAGGACCATTATTACCCCAGCAAAAGTACTTTTTTATTAACGGAGGAAGTTTCATGAAACAAATTTGTGTGATTGGTGTCGGTTATGTCGGTTTAGTGACCGCTGCCTGTTTTTCTGACCTGGGAAACCGGGTGATCGCCCTAGATATCAGTGAAGAGCGGATCGACGGATTAAAGCGCGGAGAAATGCCAATTTATGAACCCGGTTTAGAAGAGCTTGTGGAACGCAATGTGCGTTCTGGGCGCCTGACGTTCACCACATCTTATCGTGAAGCCCTCAAAAACTCTGAGTTCGCCTTCATTGCCGTCGGAACGCCTTCAGGAGTGGATGGTGAGGCAGATCTACGGCATGTCGCCGCTGTTGCTCGCACCATAGCAGAAGAAATGAAGGCTCCGGTTATTATCATCAACAAGTCAACCGTGCCAGTCGGCACCGGTGACTGGGTCGCAGAGATCGTCGCCAGCCACCAACCGCAGCCAATACCATTTTCAGTTGTTTCCTGTCCCGAATTCTTGCGCGAGGGGTCTGCGATCAGTGATTTCATGCACCCCCACCGTACGATTCTCGGCTCATTAGATCCAGATGCGGCTGAGAAAGTGGCTCAGCTACATTTCCCTTTGCGCGCCCCCATTGTGCTTACCGACCTGCGCACGGCAGAAATGATCAAGTATGCCTCCAACGCCTTTCTGGCCACCAAGATTTCATTTATTAATGAAATCGCGAACATCTGTGAAGAGCTTGGTGCAGATATCAAGGAAGTAGCTGTCGGTATGGGTTACGATAGACGCATCGGACCTTACTTCCTGGACGCAGGACTTGGGTATGGAGGTTCATGCTTTCCAAAAGATGTCAAAGCTCTGGCGTATATGGCTGCGGACAAGGGTGGACACCCACAGTTGTTGAATGCTGTTATGGAGATCAACGACGACCGGCGACCGATGGCGGTCAACCGTCTCAAAGAGATGATCGGCGAACTGAAAGGGAGCACAGTTGGATTGCTGGGATTATCTTTCAAACCAAATACCGATGATATGCGCGATGCCCCTTCAATTGATGTAGCGAAAGCCCTCCAGGAACAAGGAGCCAGTGTTCGCGCTTACGATCCAGTTGCAATGGAAGTAGCTGAACCGCTTATGCCGGATGTGGAAATGGTCGCCGATCCTTACACGATGGCAGAAGGCTGTGATGCATTGATGGTGATGACTGATTGGAATGAATTCAAACATCTGGATTTCGTTCGCATCCGAGAGCTGATGAAAAATCTTGTCGTATTTGATGGACGAAATATATATGAACCCGAGGTAATGCGCAGCCTGGGTTTTAACTATCTTGGCTTCGGCAGAGGCTACAATGGCCAGCTAGTGAACGCTCGTCTTGAGCAGGATGTGATCGTCGCACCGGCTTAGGGGTGAATTGATTTCAGTAGGTTTTCACCTCTGATCGTCGCCAAATTGTGCTATAACAGGACGCGGAAAGAGAAACATTACGTTCTTTCCATGTCCTTTTTGGTTAACCCTGATGAACAGCGATCAGCCTCCGATTTGCGATTACGAAGATTCCGATTACCAGTCTTCATTCTGGGATCAAGGTGATCGAGCCTATGAAGATCAGGTTGAAGCGATCGCCTTACGCCGGTTGCTGCCTGACTCTGGCAAAATACTGCTTGAATTAGGTGCAGGAGCAGGTCGAAACACACCTCGCTATCATGTTTATGAGCGTGTTGTCCTTATGGATTATTCACGCACACAATTAATTCAAGCCCAGGAACGTTTGGGACAAAGCGACCGCTATATTTACGTTGCTGCAGATGTTTATCAGCTGCCATTTGTGCCTGGAGCTTTTGATGGTGGCACCATGATCCGCACCCTGCATCACATGGCCGAACCCCAACTAGCCCTGGAGCAGGTTCGGCAGGTGCTCAAACCAGAAGCAATTTTCATCCTTGAATACGCCAACAAACACAACCTTAAAGCCATGATCCGATACCTGCTGGGGCGACAGTCATGGAGTCCTTTCAGCCACGAATCAGTTGAATTTGAAAAGCTGAACTTCGATTTCCATCCTGAAAGTATACGTACCTGGTTGGGAGATTGCGGATTTCGAATTGAACGTCAGCTCACTGTCTCACATTTTCGAGTGAACACGCTCAAGCGATTGGTTCCCCTGGATGTGCTTATACAATTAGATGCGATCGCACAATTTACCGGAGATTGGTGGCAGCTCACTCCAAGCGTCTTTGTGTTAGCCCAGGCCGAGGGGGATACGCAGATCGCCCCACCAGACGCCCTTTTTCGTTGTTTATCATGCGGTTTTTTCCCGCTTGAGCATCAGAGCAGGCCATTAACCTGCCCCAGTTGTGGGCACGAATGGCCTTTCCAGGATGGTATTTACGATTTCCGTTCGAGAGCAGTTGAGTAATCTAAACCCCTTGCAGGGGTTACTTCTAAGATGATGGGCTCCGCGCCCTCCCCAGATAGCAGTCCAATCTTCGCAAAAGGCTTGGTTAACCAAGAAATATTTTTTGAGTTGCGTCACATATAGAAATAAAATTTGATTACAGGTTATGGGCGATAGTTCATACTTTCTCCACCACCCAGAAATGCGACAATCCAAAGGTTCTCGCCGGTGAATTTTCCAGACTCAAGGTGATCCTTCTAACAAATCTACCAAGTGACGGCCATCGAGCGATGATATTATCATAAGCCCCAAAGATCACCGTGCGTTGAATGATACGAACTGGCAAACCGCTGAATAACTGCTCCAAATCCGTCCTGGAGTAAACCCGTACATGGGGTGCCAGGCGGTTTCGCACACCGCGTGGTAGATAATTTATGAAGGGAATATTACCGAAGTGATATTGCCCCCTCCAGTAAATCCCGTGCGTTTCAAACGGGTATCCACGGTTAGGAACAAAAACCACCGCCCGTCCACCAGGGGTTAATGTGCGCACCATTTCCTCCACTGCGCTGCGATCATCCTTCACATGTTCGAGCACCTCATGGCTTAAGATGAAGTCAAATAATTCACCTGTAAAGGGAAGCGTTTCACCGGCCGCGTTTACGACATGATCAGCGCGCTGGTGCGCTTCGCGCGCTCGCGGGTGATCGTACTCCAATCCAACCGCCGTCGGGCTATACTGAGTCATCCGTTCCAGATAAATCCCCACTCCGCAGCCGTTCTCCAAAACCTGTCCGTAAATTCGTTCTCCCGCTGCACGCACGATCATTTCCAGTCGGCGCTCCTGTCCTGCTCGCCAAACATAAGATGGCTCGCCGCGCTGGGCTGCCTTATCCCAATCCCGATCAACCATGTCCGTTCTCAACCAATCCGGTATCATTCGTTAATCGCCACCAGTTCGCCGTAATACCCTCATGTCGATCAGTAGCCCATTCTCGTTTATAACCAAATCCTTGACGGTTATCCACCAGGCGGATCCAATCCGGGCTGAACTTATGGAGCTGGTTACGAGCCAGGATTTCTTCGAGATCTGAAACAAAAGGAAATTTGATCTGATAAAGCTTCCAGGCGAGATGCCATTCGCCCTGTTCTTTGAGGTGTATGATCTCTCCTCGCATCTGGAGTCCGTGGATATCTTGCCATCCAAAACACTCTGGGTAAATGGTCACCGCGGCTCTAGGTTGGTAAGAGATATCTATGGAATGCTGGCTTTTTGGGGAAGAGAAAAAGAAGAGATTGAGCTGGTTATCGCATGCAAAATATACCGCAGCTGCGTGCGGTTCTTCATCACCGCTGGTAGTGGCGATCGTCATCGTGGTGAGGCTGAGCAATCCCACCAATCTATCTCTCAGCTCGACTGGGGTTAATCTGCTTTCCATTTTTGATAAAACTCATTTTCGATCCCCAACCTTGACAAGACACGACCAACCGTATTGTCAATCAGGTCAGCGACGCTTTCAGGACGCACGTAGAACGCCGGAACAGGAGGATAGATTATTGCTCCTGCCTGTGCAGCCAGACTCATTAAGCGCAGGTGGCCTTGATGCAATGGCGTCTCGCGCACAACCAAAACCAGTGGGCGTCCCTCTTTCAAGGTCACATCCGCAGCCCGCGAGAGAAGGTCATCGGCATAAGAATTGGCCACAGCCGAGAGTGTCTTGATCGAGCAAGGGATGACGACCATACCCATCGTGGTGGTGGATCCGGAGGCAATTGTGGCACCAATGTCTCTCTGAGTATAGGTGACATCTGCAAGAGCCAGCACATCACTTATTTTCCATTCAGTCTCTTCTGCAATAGTCGCCCGAGCAGCTTGAGATACGATCAGATGAGTCTCGATATCTGTTTGGCGCATCAACTCCAGCAGGCGTATCCCCAGGATCACCCCAGAAGCGCCAGAGATTCCTACTACTAGCCTATCTTGCTGATCATTCATCGAGATTCTCCTCACTAATCTGAATTATCAAACCCGATTCTCATCCATCTGAACTATTTCTATTTCTTAGCCCAATGGATGGCTACCGTCCCAAACATTAATCGCCGAAATCCAACTTCCCTAAAACCCGCCGCCTGCATCCGGGAGCGCAGCTGTTCAGCTACCAGGAATGCCTCTGTCGATTCAGGGAGGTAGGTATAAGCATCACGTTGACCGGTGATCAATTGTCCCAGATTTGGGATGAGGTAATTCAAATGCAGATTTATCAGCGGCCAGAGCAGGTTTCTCTCAGGGCGTGTGGTATCCAAGGCGACGATTGAACCACCGGGTTTGAGCACCCGGTATTGCTCATCTAATGCTTGGTCAATACTGGCTACATTGCGCAAAAGAAAACCCGAAACGACTGCATCAAAGATTCCTGGTGGAAACGGCAGCGCCAAAGCATCGGCGGCAGACCAATCTATTATGGTTGAATTATGCCTCCCTTTACCAACTTGCATCATCTCAAGCGTAAAGTCTGCTGCAATGGGTCGGCACAATGGCTTTTGAAGCAGTGCTTCGCGGGCCAGATCGCCTGTACCCGCCCCCAGGTCAAGCAGCTGCCCATCGGCTGGCAGTTCAGCTCTGCGGATCACCTCCCGGCGCCAGCGGATATCCTGCCCGCCGGTCATCAAGCGATTCATTAAATCATACCGGCTGGCGATGCCCTTAAACATCTCCTGGAGGCGGTCAGTACCGTTGTGCTCGGTCATTTCAATCGGCAGCGTCTGCCCCCAGGTAGATAGCATCCTCCGCTTGTGCGACTCGACGCCCTTCCGCAACGTTTACGCGCGTGAGCAGGAGTCCTCCCAAAATAAAAAAGGCGATAATGCTCAGGATCGCTGGTCGACTGCTGCCAAAAGTAATGGCAGCATATGCGAAGACCAGTGGTCCCAAAATGGCGGAGAATTTCTCCAAAACCCCAAACAGACCAAAGAACTCGCCACTTTTAGATGCTGGCGCCATGCTGGCGAACAAGCTGCGACTCAATGCCTGGGAGCCACCCTGAACAACTGCCACCATCCAGGCCAGGAACCAGAATTCGACCACGGAATCAAGGAAGAACCCCCATATAGCGATCGCTGAGTAGACTACTAAAGAGAGCAAGATGGTGTTCTTGGTATCCAACTTCTCGGCCAGACCGCTGAATATTGGCTTGCCTAAGAGCCAGGAGAGCAAGAGCCCAAGCAGTTCAACGATCAGAATGAGACCCAGGATAGGAACCAGATTGCTTTGGCGCGAGGGAGTTTGCACCTCGACTTCAGCCATAGTCATCACAATTCCCTGGCTGGAAGGGTTTTTATCACCAGAATTCACCAGGCTCAATACATGTTCACCGGGTGTCGAAACTTGGATTGTTTCAGCGACCCCATAGCGTATTGTCGCGTTATAGCCATCGATCATCACTGGCTGACCATCCTCTTCATCGATTAAGGGATTCCCATCCAGCTCAACAGCCCAAATACCGTGAGCGGGGCCAGTGCTGTAAAGAATAATCATATTCTGTCCGTTATAAGGCAGTTCGTAGCGCGCGCCGGGCTCATCTGTGGTGAAGTAGGTTGCGCTTTCTTCCGCCCCAAGCATTTCAGCGCTCACAACTTCGCTCTGCCATGTCCCGCTGTAGAGAATATTACTGTCTCCCGCGAGATAAAGACCTTCTCCAACATAAGCACCGATGCTTTCGTATGGCGGTGGCGAAGAACCGGATACTTCCGTCGGTAGGAGACGAGAGGCTGTAATGCCCACCAGAGGTAAGGCGATTAAATTGTAGATCACGAATGCCAGGTAAAAAGGACGTCGCTTTTCACTAGGGCTTGGTAAACGGCCAAATATCAAGCTGAATGGAATCCCGACGAATTGCACCAACAGCAGCGCCAGGACCAGATCAACACTATCAAATCCAAGTTCAGCCCCATATATCGCAGCCACACCGATGATCGTGCCGATTCCATCAACATACAACAGGAATGCCAGCAGGTATTTGAACAGTTCTCGGTATTGACGGATATCCTTCAACGTTGTCCATAACCGATTGAAGCTGGCAGAGATGACATTTTGACCTTGGGATAATTTCTCGGTAGCAGCTGGTGGCTCCGGCACACGAGTAAATATCGGTATAGAGAAAATAGCCCACCAGATCGCGACGCTCAGAAAAGACAGGCGCGGCCCCCAGGTACCAGGCAGATAAATAAGCATGACCACATTGATCGCTAATAGGATGCCTCCACCCAGGTACCCCAGCGCGTAACCTCGGGTAGAAACCTGATCCCGGTCCTCTTCTTTGGCAACATGGGGCAGCATAGCATCATAAAAGACATTAGCTCCACTGAAACCTATCCTACCAAGAATAAACAAGATCGAAGCCAACATTAAGTCGCCTGATTCCACCAAAACAAGTAATCCACTAGTCAGGATACCGAGCCCAGCGAATATCGCCATGAACGGCTTCTTGCCGCGCTTGATGTCTGATATCGTTCCTAAGACAGGTGAAATAATGGCCACTATTAAAATACTGATGCTGAGACCCCGGCTCCAAAAGGCTGTGGCAATAGCTGCACTGGGCAGGTTAGCTCCCGCGACCTGGCTGTAATAAATTGGTAGTACCGCGGCCATGATGGTGGTGACGAAGGCAGAATTCGCCCAATCGTACATTGTCCAGGCCCGAATGCGCCGATGATATTCATTCTGGCTGACCCCATGGTATGCTGTTGTGGTCATTGTTCCTCCTCAGGATATTTTCACCCGCCAAGTGTTGGTAGCGTAAACACTTGACCTTGTTCGGGAAGTAAAACCATGTCTTTTGGGGATATGATTGGGAGATATTTGTTGAATCTGCACTTGGCTATGTTGATTTTATCTTAGATCAACAAAGTACTTCATTATAGTATAATAATTAATCGCAGTACAGTAAAAATTCATCTCCGTTCCATCAAATACATTGATTATCCTCGAGATTTTACTGTACAGATAATGTGGAGCTGCTCTTATCTTTCATCTTATTATTCATTATTTAGTCCCTTAAAGATCGACAAAGATTGGGGGTTCTTGATAATCGCTAAAGGCAATCTCAAGATGAGTGCAGACATCCTGGGTATGACCTATCGTCATAACCATTGTATTTATTCTTTATTATTCGGGAGCAATTATCATGAGTGCAGATTTCATCGCTCGCCTGGTTGGCATGGTCGTTTTTGCCGGCCTTGGTATCTATTGGGGGATCAATCTAGGAGCTAGCGGAGACAACCAGGCTCTTTACGCAGTACTTTTTGCCTTGGTCGGGGCATTGGTCGGTCTGGTGATCACGCCATACATCAGTACCCGACCGGTGCGCGCAATTCGAAACATTCTTAGCCGGGTTTCATCCCAAACTCTGGTAGCGGGTTTTTTCGGGCTACTGTCTGGGTTGATCGTTGCTGCATTGCTAGCCTTTCCAATTTCAGCGCTCCCTGGGCCGTTTGGAGACATTTTGCCATTCATCGGTGTGATCTTGTTTAGCTATCTTGGCATCACCGTGTTCATCATGCGCAAAGACGATATTTTTTCTGTCTTCCGAATGACCCTTCCTGGTAGGTCGAGCGAAACAAAATCTGAAGAAGAAAACAGCGGAAGGTCGATCTTGCTGGATACAAGTGTGATCATAGATGGTCGCATTGCGGACATTGCTCGCACAGGATTCATATTTGGTACATTTCTGATCCCGAGATTCGTGCTCAACGAACTGCAGTACATTGCTGATTCAGCAGACAGTATGCGCCGCCAACGCGGCAGACGCGGCATGGAAGTGCTCTCACAATTGCAGAAAGATGCCACAGTTCCCGTGCAGATCAGCGATATTGATGTCGAAGGTGTGCGCGAAGTGGACGAAAAGCTGGTAGTTCTCGCTCGACAAATGAAATCGCCGATCTTGACTAACGACTACAATCTCAATCGTGTGGCCGAGCTGCAGGGAGTGCCAGTGCTAAACGTAAATGAGCTGGCCAACGCCGTCAAATCCGTACTTCTTCCAGGTGAACCCTTATTGGTGGACATCATTCAAGAAGGAAAAGAATCGGGGCAAGGTGTGGGCTACCTGGACGATGGCACAATGGTTGTCGTCGAAGATGGACGTGAACATCTTAACGAGCAAGTCACCGTCATGGTCACCAAAGTTCTGCAAACCGCTGCCGGTCGCATGATCTTTGCACGTACAAACGGGTAAATTAGGACTAGAATTCAATGGGACAGCGCATCTACAATACCCTTACTCGCCAAAAAGAGCTTCTCGTTACCCTGCAAAATAGGGTGGTAAAGATGTATGTTTGTGGGCCGACTGTTTACGATAAGGCTCATGTCGGGCATGGCATGTCTACCATCGTATATGACATTTTACGTCGCTACTTGGAATACCGTGGTTATGAGGTCCGGCACGTGATGAACTACACTGACATAGACGACAAAGTGATCGAGCGTGCCAAGTTACTGGGTGCAGATCCCTTGGAATTGGCTCAAGAGCATATCAAGGAATATGAAGACCACATCCAGGCTTTGAATATCCTCCCGGCAACTGTCTTCCCACGCGCTACACAAGAGATCGATCAAATCATCTCCATGGTCAAAGACTTAATCGCAAGTGACCACGCTTATGCAGTTGAGGGTGATGTATACTATCGCGTCAACAGTAAAGAAGATTATGGAAAACTTTCTGGCCGAAATCTAGATGACATGCAGGCCGGGGCGCGCATTGAAATCGATGCGCGCAAAGAAAATCCAATGGATTTCGTACTGTGGAAATCATCCAAACCAGGAGAACCTTCCTGGGACAGTCCCTGGGGGCCCGGTCGCCCGGGGTGGCACATCGAGTGCTCTGCGATGAATTTGCACCACTTAGGGGAACAGATCGACATCCACGGCGGGGGTACTGATCTGATTTTTCCGCATCACGAAAACGAGATCGCCCAAACTGAGAGCTTGACCGGTAAGCCCTTCGCTCGTTATTGGGTGCACAATGGTATGCTTCAGTTTTCGGGCGACAAGATGTCTAAATCAATTGGCAACATCGTCACCATTGAAGATTTCTTAGACCAACACGATCCTGATACCCTGCGAATGATGGTGCTCAATGCCAGCTACCGCAGCCCATTGACCTTCAACGACGAGGTTGTCGCTCAGGCTGAACGCAACCTGGAACGCTTGCGCTCTTCTCTGCGCCCTGCAAGACCTGCTGGCGGATCAATCTCAGATAGTGCTTCCCAGACATTGGACCGGCAAATGGAAACCACCCAACAAGGTTTCATCGAGGCGATGGATGATGATTTCAACACAGCCGGTGCTCTCGGTCACCTGTTCGACCTGGTAAGGACCATAAACCAGGTCCGTGATGACGGTCTTGATCAGGAGAAGCTGTCACCGGCGCAGGATTTGGTACGTGAACTGGCGGAAGAGGTTTTCGGCTTGCGTTTGGAGCGCGCCGAAATAATAGATGCCCAAGCAGCGCCATTTATAGACCTGCTTATTGAGATGCGAAATCAACTGCGTGACCAGAAACTGTGGGCATTATCCGATATGGTGCGCGATAGACTTCTGGAGTTGGGGATATTGGTGGAAGATACCAAAGATGGAACGTCATGGCGTTGGAAATAGGTCTGAAAGTCACGGCTCAGATTAACTTCACAATTTCTCGATAATAGTCCTTTTTTGAACATGCGCGAATGGATATACGGTCGAAATCCGGTTTACGAGGTCTTGAAGGCAGGACGTCGGGGTTCTTTCCAATTGCTGATAGCCCAGGGCACTCAAATAAAGGATCGAGTAGCAGATATTCTTAAGCTGGTCAAAGACGAAAGACTTCCCGTAGAGCAAGTGCCTCGCTCCAAACTCGATCGAATCCACACCCATCATCAGGGTGTTGCATTAGAGGCAAGCAGTTACCCTTATGCTGCGCTGCCCGATATGCTCCACTTAGCTGAGGAGCGTGATGAAAGCCCACTTTTGCTCATTCTGGATACCCTGCAGGACCCCCAAAATCTTGGAACTCTGCTGCGTACGGGAGAGATCGTGGGTGCACATGGTGTTTTGCTGCCATACCGGCGTACGGCAACAGTCACACCTGCTGTAGTGAACGCATCTTCTGGGGCCAGTGAACACATGCTGGTTGCTCAAGTTAATCTGGCCCAGGCAATAACGGAACTCAAAGATCAAGGAATTTGGGTGATCGGCTTGGAAAGTGACCCTAATGCCAAGCCCTTGGAAGAGGTTGATCTGAGTGGTCCCTTAGCCCTGGTTGTCGGTAGCGAAGGGCAAGGAATGCGCGCCTTGGTGCGCAAATCCTGTGATCAACTCATCCGCTTACCGATGCGCGGGCAGGTGAAATCGCTGAACGCGGCGGTAGCTGGATCTGTTGCCCTGTACCTGGCTTGGGGGGCACGCAGCTACAAATAGCGGGTTCTCGGTTCCATTCAGCGCTACCAAAGTTAATCTTGACGATCATCGACAAACCTGATAGACTCCTTCCCCGCTGTCCAGGAGACGGCGGTTTCTGTTAACCTTGCCCCAACACTTGGGCTCTGGTATAATGCCTCTCGCCTCCCCACGGGGAGGTGCTAACCGCCGACGTAGCTCAATCGGCAGAGCAACCGCTTTGTAAGTGGTAGGTTATGGGTTCAATTCCCATCGTCGGCTTTCGTCGATGGCGACCGGTCGAATCTCAATTTACCAACCTCGATCTCGAGCCAACGGCGGCGAACATACCGGGCGGTTACCCAAGTGGCCAAAGGGGGCTGACTGTAAATCAGCTGGCATAAGCCTTCGGAGGTTCGAATCCTTCACCGCCCACCTGGACACTTCGCTGACCATAGAATATTAATTGTGGTCAGCGCGTAGCCATGTAAGGAGACTGCCCTCATAGCTCAGGCGGTAGAGCACGTTCTTGGTAAGAACGGGGTCATGGGTTCAAATCCCATTGAGGGCTCTCGTGGCAAGAAAACTGCTATTATTGCATAAAGGAGAAGATTATAGATGGCCAAGCAGAAATTTGAACGGACAAAGCCGCACATGAATGTGGGCACGATGGGACACATCGATCATGGCAAGACGACGCTGACGGCGGCGATCACCAAGTATTGTTCATTTCAAGGATATGGAGATTACCGGCCGTTTGAATCGATCGACAATGCGCCGGAGGAGAAGGACCGCGGCATCACGATCAACATTGCGCACGTGGAGTATGAGACGGAGAAGCGCCACTACGCACATGTGGACATGCCGGGACACCGTGACTACATCAAGAACATGATCACGGGCGCCGCGCAGGTGGACGGTGCCATTCTGGTGGTGGCGGCGCCGGAAGGGGCGATGCCGCAGACCCGGGAGCATGTGCTGCTGGCGCGGCAGGTGGAAGTGCCTGCGGTGGTGGTGTACCTGAACAAGATCGATATGATGGATGACCCGGAATTGCTGGAACTGGTTGAGTTGGAGTTGCGTGAACTGCTGACCGAGTACAAGTTTCCGGGAGATGAGACGCCGATCGTGAGGGGCAGCGCCTTACAGGCGTTGGAGAGCAGTTCAATGGACCCGGATGCGGAAGAGTATGCCAGCATCAAGGAGTTGCTGCGAGTGGTCGATGAGTACATCCCGGAGCCGGTGCGGGAGACGGAGAAGCCGTTCATGATGTCGGTCGAAGATGTGTTCTCGATCAAAGGTCGCGGCACGGTAGTGACCGGGCGGGTTGACCGGGGCATGATCAAGACCGGCGAATCGGTCGATATCATCGGGCTGCAGGACGAGATGATGAGTTCGGTGGTGACCGGCGTGGAGATGTTCCACAAGACCCTGGACACAGGACAGGCCGGCGATAACCTGGGCTTGCTGCTGCGCGGTATCGACCGGGATCAAGTTGAACGCGGTATGGTGGTCGCCAAGCCAGGCAGCATCACCCCCCACACCAAGTTCATGAGCGAAGTGTACGTTCTGAAGAGAGAAGAGGGCGGACGGCATAAGGCCTTCTTCACTGGCTACCGGCCGCAATTCTTCGTGCGCACAATGGATGTGACCGGGACGATCCAGCTGCCGGAAGGGGTCGAGATGGTGATGCCTGGCGACAACGTCAACCTGGAAGTGGAGTTGATCGTGCCGGTGGCGCTGGAGCAGGGCTCCAAGTTCGCCATTCGCGAAGGCGGTCTGACCGTTGGCGCAGGTGTGATCACCGAGATTATTGA
>Ga0209742_10000161_pt1 | contig 38950 bp, 30 predicted proteins | sample DeeMarSeWOR38_10_FD_187462 | JGI IMG/M metagenome (GOLD analysis project Ga0209742, IMG submission 187462) | Marine sediment microbial communities from White Oak River estuary, North Carolina - WOR-3-8_10 (SPAdes) (version 2) | ecosystem: Environmental > Aquatic > Marine > Intertidal zone >...
TGAAGATAAGATAAATCTACTTGACAAATCTCTGGGTATACATATAATCCATGCAAACAAAAGAAGTAAAGACATTGAAGAGGACGAGTAGGCGCTGAAATGGCGGTCAGAGAGCGGTAGATCGGTGAGAACCCCGCCCGCACAGCAGCGTTGAATGGACCTCGGAGTCGCAGGGTGAAAAGTCGAACTGAGTAGCTCTTGCCGGAGTTGCCACCGTTATCAGGGCAAAGGGTATAAACCAGGATCTGGTCGTACCCGAATAGAGTGAGGCTGGCCTCAGCAATCCGTCGCAGCACCGGCGGGTTTTTTGGTTAAAGCTGAGACCCACCTAAGAGGGGTGGTACCGCGGACCAGGCGTTCGTCCCCTACCCGGGGAGGGGCGCGTTTTTAATTCCCCGTCCCCTATGCCTGGCAGATGATCTGTCAGCAAACTATCCATCTTTACCCTATCTTTTCGACGGAGGAACCCAAAATGACCGAACAGACTCGCTACACAATCAACGAATCCGATTTACCCCGTTCCTGGTACAACATCAATGCAGATATGCCGGTACCCCCAGCTCCAGTGCTCAACCCACAAACCATGGAACCGGTAACTCCGGATTTCCTCAACGTGCTCTTCCCCATGGAATTGATCATGCAGGAAGTGAGCGGCGATCGATATATTGATATCCCGGAAGAAGTGCTCGATGTTTACAAGCTCTACCGCCCGACACCCCTGATCAGGGCACGCCGCCTGGAGAAGGTCCTGGAAACTCCGGCACATATATATTTCAAATATGAAGGAGTCTCACCGGCCGGCAGTCACAAGCCTAACACGGCGATTCCCCAGGCTTTTTACAATAAGGCCGAGGGCACAAAGGCCATGACAACGGAAACGGGAGCGGGACAATGGGGCTCGGCATTGGCATTAGCCTGCCAGTTTTATGACCTCGATCTTGAGGTCTACATGGTTAAAGTATCCTACCAGCAAAAACCTTACCGTCGCATCCTGATGGAGACCTATGGGTCGCAGGTTTTCGCCAGCCCCACAGATCGCACACAGTTCGGCCAGTCGATCCTCCAGAACGACGCGGAGAATCCAGGCTCACTAGGGATCGCCATCGCCGAAGCCGTTGAAGCTGCCGCAACTTCTGGTGGGATGAAGAAATACGGCATTGGCTCAGTACTAAACCATGTGATCCTGCACCAGACCGTGGTAGGCGAGGAAGCGATAAAGCAAATGGATATGGCAGGTGAATACCCTGATGTGGTCATCGGCTGCGTGGGTGGCGGTTCGAACTTCGCTGGAATCGCGTATCCCTTCCTGAGGCAAAACCTGTTAGATGGGCAAAGCACCCGCCTGCTGGCTGTAGAACCAACAGCTTCACCGAGCCTGACGAAAGGCGAGTACACCTTCGATTATGGCGATTCCGCCAAACTAGCCCCGGTAGTCAAGATGTATACACTGGGACATGATTTCGTGCCACCACCCATTCATGCCGGTGGCTTACGATATCACGGCATGGCCCCCAGCCTGTGCGCCTTATACGATGCCGATTACATCGAGGCCAAGGCGGTGGACCAGCTGGCGACATTTGAAGCCGCGGTGACCTTCGCTCGTTCAGAAGGGATTCTGCCGGCTCCCGAATCGGCTCATGCAATACGTGGTGCGATGGATGAAGCACTGGATGCCAAGGAGAAAGGTGAAAAAAGAGTGATCTTATTCAACCTCTCAGGTCACGGGCATTTTGACCTCGCAGCTTACGAAGCTTATCGCAATGGCGAGCTGCAGGATTACGCTTATCCGAAAGAGGACATCCAGGCTGCAATGCAGAATCTACCGGAAGTTTCTCTGCCAGCCTGATTCACAGACAACAAGCGATAATTCGAAGATCAGCCCCCGAACAATTTGGGGGCTTCTTCGCGTCCAAAATCATGGGGAATCACTCTAACCTGGTATGAATAAGACTCTTTCACAAATATTGGATAACAATCGTCCATATTATGATAAAATTGCCATAGTTCCTATGAAGTGCCCAAAAAAATATTCCCAGCAAGTTTGATCAAGTAAAAATAGCGGGGATAGAATTTGAATCTAGCACTCGGATAATGATGAATAAAGGAGTTCATATGCCACAATTTAAGTATTTAATTATTGGGGGCGGAATGACCGCCGATTCCGCCAGAGCAGGTATCCGGGAGGTTGACCCGAATGGTTCGATCGGTATGATCGGCGCCGAGGCTCACCCACCCTACGATAGACCACCACTGAGCAAGGGTATGTGGAAAGGAAAACCACTCGAGAAGATCTTCCGCCAAACGAGCGAAGATGTGCAGGTTTTCCTTGGCAAATCGGTTGTTTCTATCAATCCAGAGGAAAAGCGCGTTGAAGACGACCAGGGAGAGGGATACAGTTATGAGAAGCTGCTCCTGGCAACCGGAGGCACTCCCAGGAAGCTGCCTTTTGGAGGCGAGGATGTGATCTACTTCCGCACACTGGACGATTTCAAGCGTTTATATGAGCTCAGCGAAGGCAAGGCCAGGTTCGCCGTGATCGGTGGCGGTTTCATCGGTTCAGAGATAGCGAGTGCTCTGGCAAACCGGGATCAAGAGGTGATGATGGCTTTCCCAGAAGAGGGGATCGGTTCGCTGATTTTCCCGCCCGATTTAGCTCTTTATCTGAACAATTATTACCGCCAGAACGGAGTCGAGGTTCTTGCAAGAGAACTGGTGAGCGGTATAGAAAAGCGCGGCGATAAGATGGTGCTTACAACGAAATCCGGGCAGGAGCATCTGGTCGATCATGTCGTGGCCGGAATCGGCATCATACCCAATACGTCTCTCGCTGAAGCCGCCGGAATCCAGGTGGAGAACGGGATCGTAATCGATGATCACATGCAGACGAACAAGGCAGATATTTACGCTGCAGGGGATGTGGCTAACTTCTACAGTCCTATATTAGACATGCGCCTGCGCGTGGAACACGAAGACAATGCTTTAGCCAGCGGTCGTATTGCGGGTCGCAACATGGCCGGAGATACCCTGCCATATGAACACCTATCCATGTTCTATTCCGACTTATTCGAGCTAGGTTACGAGGCTGTTGGCGAGCTGAATCCGAAACTGGAGACATACTCCGACTGGCAAGATCCCTTCCAAAAAGGGGTGGTGTATTACCTTGACGGAGGTCGAGTGCGAGGAGTTTTACTGTGGAATGTGTGGGGGCAGGTGGACCAGGCACGAGATTTAATCGCTGATCCAGGTCCGTTTACCATAGAGAACTTGAAGGGGCGTTTTTCAGGCTGAGCTGATCAGATTAATAACATGACTCACTCTGAAATTGATGTTCAGAGTGAGTCATTTTTATATTCTCAGTTAGCAGCAATGAGCGTTAAGGTAATGGCAAACCTGGCTCACCAACTTCAACTTTCATGAGAGCCGGACCCGTTCCACCAGGAGGTCCAATGGCGTAATTGGTGACGAACACGCTTTGACGATCCCCTTTTCCAGTTCCGAATGACAGACTAGCCGGGAAATCCAGGCCATCCGCTGCTGTTGCCAAAGTCGTGATCTCTTTAGTCTGCGCATCGATCTTGACCAATTTGCTCTGCGTTATTACTGCTCCATATATATTTCCATGAACATCCAAGCCGATGCCGTCTAATACCAATAATTCAGCTGGATCCTTCACAAAGATCTCCGGGGACCCTGCGCTGCCGTCCTTCAGGATCGGTATGCGCACAATCTGAGCTTCCGTACTATTCGCCACAAATAAACTACCCTGCCGGTAGGCGATCCCGTTCGCTCCGATTGGGAAAGGAGGTGCACCTGGATCCGGCAGTATGAAACCAACCAGGGTCTCGTCCTGGATCCACATTTCCACACTACCATCTGGGGAAATTCGCCAGACTGCGCCGATAATCGTATCAGTAACATAGAGATTACCCCGTTTATCGAACGCTAATGCATTTGGAAATGTTATTGCTTCTGTCCCCGGTAAACGCTCACTGTTTCCATCCCGATCGACCTTGTAAACACCCTGGGTAGCCTCATCCCCAGAGAAAAGACCTGCATATACATTGCCAGGTGCGTCGACAGCCAAGCCCAATATTCCTATTCCAGCTGGTGTAGGGGGTGGCAGAAATGCGAAATCAGATACCTCGCCTTTGGGATTGAATTTTACAATCTTGCTTAATGGAGCGAGGCCAATGTAAACATTACCAACTTTGTCTACAGCAACCCCTTCAGGCAGTTCACCTAGAGCCGGATTGAAATTGAACAACGTGGTAACATGACCATCCGCCAATACGGTTGACATACCCAAGGATGTCAGCACCAGAATCAAGATCACTATCAAGCTAATTTTTGATTTTCCACTCATTTTATTTACCTCCTCCGAAATGTTGTGGATTCGTGAGAAATTTTTAGAAGATTCGGTCAGTAAAATCAAACCGACACTGGCAATTGTTTCGAGCTGCGATGCAAGAATAATTTTTTATTCAGATCATCTAGTGGATATATTCTCTATCTTTTTTTCTGCACCTCCTTTATAGCCTAAGTAAGCCCACCTATTACAGACATGGATGACAGCATAAAAGAATTACAGGCACGCATACCGGTGATTTCCACCCGATATTTAGATAAGATTGGTATGGTTTGATTCGATTATACTATAAATTTAGAATTAAATTCGAGGAGCAGCCCTTGAGGAATAATTCACTCCACCCCTCCTGGAAGTTTGGAACACCCATCATAGCGGCCTGCTTGTTAGTATCACTCCTGTGTGCATGCATTATTCCCGGGAGCCAAACACAAACGCCAGCTAACTCCACCTCCAATCCTGGGGAAACACCGACTTCAATAACTTACGGTGGAAGCGATGAACTTAATCCAGACCAGGTGGCAACTCTATCCAGCCTGAAAAAAATCGACGATCACCCGCTATACACGATGCAGTACGCAGGTCAGTATTCGCAAATTATGTCAGGGCTGCTTGATGAGGAGAAGTTCAATCAAATATGGTCCAGTAATTTACAGCAATGGTCCTGTTCCTTGTTTGCCGCATTGGGTGACGACCAAGATATGTCATTTGGACGTAATTTTGACTGGCAATTCAGCCCTGCACTCCTGCTTTTCACAAAACCACCTGATGGATATGCATCAGTATCTATGGTAGATATGGCTTATTTAGGATTTGATCCAGACCAAGCCGGAGCATTGACCGAGCTATCACTGGAAGATCGGCAAGCACTGCTTCTAGCTCCCCATCTACCCTTCGACGGAATGAACGAAACTGGCCTGACGATAGGCATGGCAGCCGTCCCGCATGGGAATATGATCACAGACCCTGCAAGAACCACGATCGATTCACTCGATGTCATACGCCAGATCCTGGACAAGGCAGCAAATATCGAGCAAGCTATCGCTATCCTGGGCAGCTATAACATCGATTATGGGAGCGGGCCGCCCCTACACTACCTGATCGCGGATGCCTCCGGGAACGCTGTTCTGGTGGAATTCTATCAAGGCCAGATGCACCTGATCAGAAATGAGAAACCCTGGCTGTCAGCGACCAATTTCTTACTAAGCTCTGTGGATGATCCTCAAGGCCAATGCTGGCGATACGATAAAATTGATAAGGAGATGAAAACGTCTAAGGGAAATCTCTCCAAAACAAGAGCGATGGAGCTGCTGTCAAGCGTTTCTCAAACCAACACTCAGTGGTCGATCATCTACCACATGACGACTGCAAAGATTGAAGTTGTCATGGGGAGACAATATGATCACCAGCATGAATTTATTCTCAAACATTAAACCTGGAGGCGTTGTGCTCGATTTCACCCCCGTACGCAATAATCAAACCACTCTTACAGATTTAGCTGACAATCTATCGCGTGATGATCTAATCGAATTAACAAACGAGATGATAGATGCCCAGCTGCGCTTGATCGCTGACTGCACAGATGCCGATGTGGTATTCGTTCCAGATGATCCTGTGGCTCACGATCCTTTCGCTGAGGATCCGGAGGATGTGACACTGGCGTGGACTTTAGGGCACGTGATCGTGCACGTCACTGCCTCATCAGAGGAAGCTGCTTCCATATCTGCTGAGCTGGCGCGAGGGGTAAAATACCACGGACGGTCGCGCTACGAGACTCCCTGGCAGACGATCAAGACGATCAAAGATTGCCGTCAACGACTTGAAGAGAGTCGTCGAATGCGCCTGGCCAGTCTGGAGATGTGGCCTGAACAACCTCACCTGAAAAACGAATACAAATCTAGACCTGGAGCGCCACCGATGAACACCATCACCCGTTTCATCTATGGTCTGATGCATGACGATGATCATATCCTGCACCTAGCTGAAATTGTAGAGCAAGCAAAAAAGGCACGCACTCGACCTAAAGATTAATTGGCACACAACCCACATATTCTTAATTTTTCACAGAAGTCCATGAAAATTTCACAGGCAAATACGATTGGAGAGGAGATCGCGGTTTGTATCCGGGATGGTGACGTAGACTCTGCATGTGCGTTAATCGAGCCGATATTCCAAGAGCGGATACCATTTTCGTCCCTCGACCGGATCGGTGTGATAATTGGCAAATGCTCATTAGAGACCGTGAATTTATTTCTAACGAGAATCGCAGATGGAAAGACAATGGGAGGTTGGGTTGTCATCGGGAGTGCATTGGGCGAACAACTGGATCGGGATTTCTCTGGCGCTTTTATGCGCGGCAGAGACTACATCATTGCCGGAGATGCGTGGTACACGGCGGATATCCTCGGGGAGCGAGTGCCTGGCCCTGGTTTAATCAATAGTTTCGATCACGGGATGGCGAGTCTCAATCCCTGGCGCATTCATCACAACCGCTGGGTTCGGCGAACAGTAGGTGTCAGCGCACATTATTGGGCGAAAAAGAGCAAGGGCGCTGAAAAATATACATCATCCGCCGAGGAATTATTAAAATTCTTGACCCCAATGTTCTGCGAGTGGAATATGGATGCAGCCAAGGGAATTGGCTGGGGAATTAAGACGTTGGGGAAGTATTACCCGCAACTGGTTACTGCATGGCTTGTAGATCTATTAAGAAACCCACAAATTCATTACCGAGCTTTAATGTTACGTAAGGCAACCACTTATCTTCAAGAGGCACAGAAGGAACAAGTCAAGAGTGTGGTTAAATGAAGCTCGAATTTGCCGAGTATAAACCGAAGAAGATCGTTAACATCCACAAGCATGTTGACGGTCCTTGGTTTTGGGGCAAGTATTCTGCCCATCCATACATTGGATGCCGCAGCGGATGCGAATTCTGTTATCTACGAGGAAGCCGCTACCTTGGTAAACGTCACCCAGCCTCGTTCGATACATTGATCCAAGTAAAAACCAACGCGGTTGAATTACTCAACAAGGAACTCAATCGCCTGAATGTAGATGTCATCGCGGCTGGTGACTGGCAGCAACCAGCTGAGGATCGATACGGACTCTCGCGCAGCATGTTGGAGAGCGTCTACCAGCACGGCTTTCCCCTTTTTATTGTTGAGAGATCTCCACTTTTGGTCCGGGATCTCGATCTGCTGATCGAGATCAACCGCCAAAACTGGGTAGGGGTTGTGATCAGCATCAGCAGCCTGGACCCGGAACTTAAGCGAGCTTTTGAACCCCACAGCCCAGGGGTCAAACGCCGATTACAAGTCATGCAGCAATTGTCCGATGCGGGCATCATGGTCGGCACAGGCTTGATGCCTATCCTGCCATTTGTTGGGGACGACAAAGACCACCTGGAGGAAGTCGTTATCGCAACGAAGGACCATGGGGGGGAATTCATTATGGCAGGTGGTTTAACAATGGATGGCGTCCAAGCCGAACGCACCCTATCCGCGGCTACTTCGTTTAATGCAAGTTTGGAAACCCGTATTCGAGATTTATATCGCTGGGAAATCGCCAGCGAACCACGATATGGCCCTCCACAGAACTACAATGCTAAGTTGGGTTTACTCGTTCGTGAATTGTGTGATCGGCACGGACTTTTAGATCGCATGCCACGTTATATCTCACCTGGGTCATTAAGTGTCAATAAACGTATCGCGGAGCGCTTATTTCTGCGCACATACGATTTAGAACTTGAGGGAGCAAAACAATACCAGATATTCGCCTACCGGAAAGCAGCATGGACTGTGGATGAGTACCCAGAAAGTGTTTTGGATATATACCAGGCGCAAGGAACAACTGGTTTAGAAGAATTACCGGGCATCGGAAAAAGCATTTCAAAGCAGATCGGCACATGGCTTGATGAATGAGGGATTATACATTGCACATGGAGGTGACTCACATAGAGATCCTAATTTTATAGATTGTTACAACCAATATAAACAAATAAAAAAGCAATTGTGAATTGCTTGAGAGCAGACCTGATTTCCGGTTAAAATAAGATCGGATATATCGACATTTAACAGTGCATGCCGGATAATGCCCTAATGGTAAAAGGAGGGATGGCAATGGTTTATTTTGATAAGAAAACCATCAATCTGTTGATTGATGCATTCAATCGGCGAGATCTCGAACCCGTCGCAAAATTGTTTGCCGATGATATTGTGCTGCATTGTCCAGGAAAGAGTCGCGTCTCGGGTACTTACCAGGGTAAACAAGGACTTTTAGAATTCTGGCAAAAACAAATCGAATTAACTGGTGGGAGCTTCCGAGGAAGTGTGATCTCTGTCTGCCAGGGAGAAGGCTCCCTGATATTAGTCATGGAAACCGAAGTAGACCACGCTGGTGAAACACTTTCCTGGCAAAGAATAAACCGCTACCGAATAGCAGATAACAAGATAGTAGAGGCCTGGATTTTTGAGGGTGACCAATACATTGCCGATACCGTGTTCGCTTAATCCTCTCGCAGGCGCAGATGGTCAGCTGCTAATGGTACAGTAGATTTCGATGAATAGTTCAAATTGAGGTGGGGTAATTTTTACCCAAACCTAGAGAACAAAGCATATGATCCAAGGAGCTTTCCAAGATTATTACAGCGAACAATTCAGTCATTGTTATGGTTGTGGACGATTAAATGATCGCGGGTTACAAATCAAGACCTATTGGGATGGAGATGAGACAGTATCAACTTTCCAGCCCAGACCTTACCATACAGCAATCCCCGGTTATGTATATGGTGGCTTAATCGCTTCTTTAATCGATTGTCACTCAACAGGCACCGCAGCAGCAGCAGCATACCGGGCGGCGGGACGCAATATGGATACCGAACCAATCTTGCGCTTTTTAACCGCCTCACTGCACGTTGATTACCTACGACCAACCCCGATCGATAAACCTATTGAGATACGAGGCTGGGTGGAGGAGATAAAAGGTCGCAAGGTTGTTGTGAAAAGCAGTCTATCTGTAGATGGTGAGATCTGCGCGCGTGGTGAAGTCATTGCAGTCCAGGTGCCCGAAGACTTAATAGACCCTGACTCAGCCACAGATGAGAAATAATGGAATGATTGGGCGGGAAGAACCGATTAATTATGCTCGGAGATAGGGATAGTGAAGTGAAAAATTGTACCCTGATTCAATTCACTCTCAAACCAGATCTGACCGCCCTGCATTTCCACCAATCTCTTCGTGATGCTCAATCCCAGGCCGGTACCGGTTGATTCTCGCACTCGGGGATCTTCTGAGCGGAAGAATTGTTGGAAAATTATCTTTTGATCTTCCTGGCTGATCCCAAGCCCTGTATCCGATACGGTCACATGCAGCACCCTCTCTGCACCTTCAGGGTCCCAGCGATTATTCTCTTGCTCCCCACTGATCACGATCCTGCCTCCAGGTGGTGAATATTTGTGTGCATTGCTGACCAAGTTGGTCAGGATCTGAATCATACGGGTGTTATCACACCAGACATCCGGTAGGCCGGCAGGTAAATCAATGTCGAGTGTTTGTTCTTTAGCCTCGATCTCCTTCTTCAATGAGCTGGCAACTTCACTTGTGATGTCTACGAAAGACCTGTTAGTAAATTCGAGATGCAATTGATCCGCTTCTATGCGGGAGATATCTTGCAGGTCTGAGACCAAAGTGCCCATACGTTGAGCATTCGAACGAACTGTAGCCAGGAAACGAGTCTGTGCTTCATTAATCGGCCCCACAGAACCGCGTAGCAACAAATCGCTGTAACCTCTGATAGAGGTGAGGGGATTCTTGAGTTCATGGGCTGCTGCTGAAACAAATTGGCTCTTAACCAGATTAGCCTTTTGGACTTCGCCGTAAAGTTGAGCATTGGAGAGAGCGATAGCTGCATGGTCGCTCAAACGGGAGAGAAAGGCGTGCACATCATCTGTGAAGCATGAACTACTAGTACTCTCTAAGAAAAGAAAGGCGATTACCTGAGAATCGCGTCTAATGGGGATTACTATTTGGCTCTGTGATCCGGGTAATAATGCTAAAGGTCCATCTCCAGTCTGATCGCCGTCATCAGGCAAAGTGCTCAAAGTCTCTGGCTCTTCTAATCCTGTCTTTGGACTGTGCGTACCAGAAACAGAGTGTAACTCGGATAAGAACTGAGGCAGCTCGTCATCCAATAGATCATCTGAATACCCCTGAGTTGATACCACCTTCAGGGCATCATCCTGTACCAATCCGATTAATCCGGAATTCGCTTTAGAGCGGATTATCGACCATTCAAGCATAATGCGCATCACTCGTTCAATGTCCAGGCTGGCATTTAATTCCCGATCGATGCGCTGCATTACCGATAATTCATCTACCCGGGCAGCAAGCGCCTGGTCTGTTTGGGTGTACAATCGAGCATTTTCAATGGCAACCACAGCCTGTCCAGCAAATGCGGTTAACAGCTCTAGATCTTTCAAATTAAATGGTGCGCGATCTTCCTTGTTCAGGATCTCTAAAACCCCGATCACTATACCCTTAACCACCAGAGGGACAACCATGAGATCCTTAGTTGAAAATCCGGTATCTTTATCGGCATTAAACCAATCTTCACTCCGCCTAACATCATTCTGAATAATGGCCTGTTTCGTGGTGACAGCCTTTCCAACCAGTCCTACACCAGGTGGCAATCGCTGCCCTTCCAGGTCTGCACCTACTGGTCCAATTGCAACTTCAAAGACCAACTCACCAGTCTGCTCATCGATCAACAATAGACTGCCAGCCTCGCAATCCAAAATCTCAACTGCGCTTCCCAAGATTCGGTTCAATAAAGGATCAAGTTCCAAAGTTGAAGTGAGACTTCGGGTGATCTCATTAAGGGTTGCCATTTGCCGGGTTCGTTTTTGTGATTCGTCGAGTAATCGTGATTTGATTATTGCACCAGCGACCAGATCAGCTATGGCTTGCAGCAACTCAACTTGATCTTGCGTATAACGAACTGATAGATCGCGGCTACCCAGGCTCACAGCCCCGATTGTGTCTGTTCCCGCATTGAGAGGTACACTCATCCAGGCATGAATGGCAATTTCATCCGGGGATATTCCCCGTCGTGTGCATTCGCCAACATAATCGACGGTAACGATGCTTTGACGATTTCTTATCGTTTCAGCTTCAAGACTCTGATTGACGATCGGGGAGTACGTTTCCCGATTTGGAAAACGTTCACCGTTCGCGATGTAGAAGACATGATGGAAGTTGCCTTCCGGTTCATCCTTTAAAGTTATGCGAAAATCAACGGTCGAAATGAGATTACTGGTTTGGGTATAAAACATCTCCAGCATTTCACCAAAGGAGAGCTGCAGGTTTATTCCTTCTGCAACCCGGGTAATCGTATCCATTTCATGAACCCGACGTTCGAGAGCTGCGATGACATGTGAACGTTCCAAGGCGAGAGAAGCCCGATCACACAATGACTCCAGGTAATTAACTGCCTGGATTGAATATGGCTCACCCGAAAGACGAGATCCTAAGGCAAGCCAACCAACCATACCTGCCCGACCTAATATCGGCACGAACAGCTGGGCACCCAGAATAGCGAGACGCGCCTGATCTACCTGTAATTCTTCTGGTAATCTACTCTCATCTGCGAGGAATAAAGTTGCCTCACGTTGGGCAAGTAATTGAGCCAGCGCGCCATTCTTCGCGAAGTGAACATCACTGGTCGGTCTGCCGACTTCATCATGCGCGGCGAGAAAGAACAAATTATGCTCATCGATCAAATATACAAAAATCCTGGAAGGCGAGAGATCTCGATCTACATATTTGTTCAACAAACTCACAATCTCTTCAAGTTTAGTCAATTGGGTCAATTCATGCCCGAAATCTTGTAAGCGATCCTGGTAATCTTCTTTACCGCGGAAAAACATCCCTTCCACTCGAGATCGCATACTCCTGTGCAAAGGATTGAAGGATAAAGCGATCAAGAACACGATCACACCGATCAACAGAGGTTGATTAATCCCGATGAGATCGGCGAGTATGAGGTTTGCACCGCTTACCAGTAACGCATACCCGGTGGAGACAATTAGCAACAACAGCCCAAATGACAATCCTCGATTGAGCAAGAGTTGCATATTCAGCAGACGATAACGTAGAATTACGTATCCTAAAACTACCGGAAAGGTAGTTATGGGAAGGAGGAGATACGGAGAAAACCGGATGGCGGGTTGAATTGCATTGATTGATAACCAGACGAGCAGTGGAGCAAAGGCTATTCCTGAACCCCATAGAATAAGTCGAGCCTGCTCTCTTACCAGGGGCGAAGGCGAGTCAATTCGGCGGACAAATGTTGAACCCAGGAAAAACAGCAGTGCCAATACAATGAAAACGGCTTCAAGAAACAAGATGACACCAAATCCACCAGTTGAATCCGCATAAACTTGAATGAATATCGCGATCAGGAAAAGCAAACCAGATGGTAAATAACCTAAATAACGCAGGAAAGGATAGTGGAAACTGACCTGAGCTTCTTCAGGAAATATTAAAGCCAGGTTGATCAGTGCTCCTCCTGAAAGGGATATCGAGAATGCCCATAAAGCTATCAGCCGCTGAGTAGAAACTACCGGAAATAAACAGAATAATCCAATGGCAATTGAAGTCGAGAGAAGTGAAAAAACCTGACCTACTGCATCATTTCTACGTAAACTGAAAACCCAAATTCCACTGATCAAGTAGGCGAATCCTAATAAATATGGCAAATACAAGAATGTCCACCTATCACCTAAAGAGAATTCGGGGTAATTCTGTAACCAGCCATTTATTAGGAAAGGTACACTCACCAATATAATAACTGCCAGAACCTGGAATACCATCAATATAACCAGGTTTATTCTGTCCCCCCAAAGCAGGCGGGGACGTGAAGGCATCACATTCTGCATGCTTGGCATATTCAGATTGTATTTTAGCGATTGGGGAAGTGCAAGAGATATAAGCCGAATCTAACCATAATGTAAGTAAAAACCGGAAAATTACCCCCTAGAGACAGATCGTAAGTAGTCCTCAACAGCTGCCTGATGCCCGACATCATGGTGAGCTCTTTCGGAAAGATACCATTTGTGCTCAAGCACCTGGCAATAAAGTTCCGGGAGATCGGTTTGTGGATTGATGAGCGTGTCAAGGTCTTCCAACGTGGGGAAATAAAATTCCTCTAACCATTTATAGGCTGCAACGTTGATCGGGGTATCTCGGCGGAAATTCTGGGAAAGAGTCGCCTGAAGTTCGTAGATCTCATTCATCATTTTCCGCGCTTGCATTTCTTCAGCCTCAATACCTGTCAAACCTAACAATTTGTCACTATGGAAATTGCGATCAGTGACAACCACACGAAAATTCAGTTGGTTTCCAGCGTCACCAGCAGTTAAATTGACTTCCCCAATTGAAAATCCCAGTTCATTTAAGACCTGGATACGTTCCTGGATACGATATTTCTCATCTGGATTAATTAATACTTGACGATTTATCTCCTCCCATAGGTTTTGGTATCTGATGCGGATCGAAGCACCTGTATCATCGCTTGGGATTCCATCCATGAGCAGATCAGCAGCCCCTAATTCAGCCAGTTCGCCGTCCACATTCTCTTCCATGAGCTGCAAATCATGCAAGCGGTCAGTGGGAGGAGGTGTGCCTGGATGGATCTCAACTGTCTCTGCATCTACCAAATATGCCTGTAGTGCACCAGCATCCCTGCGAAAAAGGGTATTGGACAGAGAACAATCCCCCCAATATACTCCTACTAGATGCAGCTGTACCATTAATCCTGCGATGGCATCCAACAGATGATCTCTATAACGCAGCAAACTGCGGCGCATGAATAACGAGCGATAAGGCAAGGATCGATCAAGAAAACGGGTGATCAATACGCTTCTCTTTCCCAAATTCGTCTCTGTTAGGGCATGCCCAACTGGCATTACCACCGGAAGACGAAGGCTTTCCATATGAAGGAGAAGGTCGTACTCAATTTCCGCTAATTCAAGCGGCATCTCTTTAAGTGCGTAAATCGTGCCTGATACATTTATAAACACAACTGGATGGCGTGATAAACCATGCGGCACTTCTTCCAGATAACGACAACGCCCCGACCATTCTGAGAGAGTAAAATCCCATGGCAGATCGAGGAAATCAGGATTCCCAGGCCGTAAGGAAATGTTCAAGGGTAATGGAGCAGGCATACTCTTCTCACTGCAGGATTAATTTACGCGATTGTTCGATGTACTCCAGGCTTTGGTGGCGGAAATATGTGTTGTAAAGAGAGGCATAATGCCCATCATTTGCCAATAAGCCCTGGTGATCTCCTTCCTCAATGATGCGACCATCCTCCAGCACGATGATCCGGTCCGCAGCTTTAACAGTCGATAACCTATGGGCGATCAAAATGCTGGTTGTGCCCGCTAATATCATACCCAATGCCTGTTGAATCTGCCATTCCGTGAATGGATCAATGCTGGCAGTTGCTTCATCCAGGATAAAAATGGAGGGTTGCTGTGCCAGAACCCGTAGAAGGGAGACGATCTGGCGCTGTCCCAAAGAAAGAAGTACACCTCTTTCTCCAACCTGGGTGTCTAAACCTTGGGGAAGGCTTTCCAACCATTCACCATCTCCGATACGATGTGCCATCGCCTCGATCGAATCCAGGTTGACATCAGCGCAGGCATAACATATATTCTCAGCAATCGTCCCTGAGAAGAGGAAAGGTACCTGAGACACAATCCCAAGCTGGCTGCGATAATTCGCCAGGTCGAAGGTACGGATATCATTTCCCCCAATCAACAATCGACCACCTTGATATTCATAGAATCGGGCGATCAACCTGGCAATCGAGGTCTTACCAGCACCCGTGTGTCCAACCAGGGCAATATTCTCTCCAGTTTCGATATGCAGGTTGAAATCTTGTAAGACAGGGGTAAGATCTTTTCCATACTGGAAAGTTACCATTTCGAAGCGAATATCACCAAGTGAGGCAGGTGCAGTCAAAGACCCGACTTGAATTACCTTGGATTCGGCATCAATCAGTGCAAAAGTCCTCTCTGCCGCTGATAGTCCCGATTGTACCTGCGCCCAGAAGGCAGACAAATTAAGCACCGGCCAGAAAAAATAATCCAAGCTCTGGATAAATAAATACCAGGCTCCGACAGTTATGGCACCCAGGATGGCACTCATTCCGCCCACGAAGACCAAAATAGCAGTACCTACCCCTCCCAGCGCATTTAAAACGGGGAAAACCATCGATAACACCAACCCACGCTGAACGTTTACTCTATATGATAGTTGGTTGGATTGATCGAACTCCTCAAAAATACTGGCTTCCTGGCGAAAATTCTTCGCCACTGCGATCCCGCTAACCGTCTCTTTTATGGCCGCATTGACATTGGCCATGGCGCGCATACCTCTACGAGTTACGATACGGGCCCACTTGCGAAATCCGAGCATCACCAGGAAGATCACAGGTAAGAATGCAAATAAAATCAGCGTGAGCCGCCAATCGATGATGAACAACACAATAGACAGTATTATCACCTGGATGATCTGAGAGAGAAGATCGGTCACGAGAACGACAGTTTGACCAAATTCGTTGGTATCCGAGGTGATCCGAGAGACAATGCGTCCTGATGAAAACTCATCAAAAAACGAAAGGTCATGTTGCATCGAAGCCGTGAAGGCATCCATACGCAGCTTCAGAACGATGTCGCCGATCATGCGGACTGTTAACCGGCGGCGCGACCAGTTAGCCCCCCAAGATATTACCCCAGCAACCAATATTGCTCCACTTAATAGGATGATGTTTGTCCACTCGATATCACTCCCCAGAAGATCCACTCCACGGGAGACAATTAAGGGAGAAGCTGCGCTGGCTAAGGCGATCACCAGCAACAGTAAAACAACCAATACTACAGAGCGAATATGCGGCCGAAAATAACCTGCCATGCGACCAGCCAGCTGTCGATCTGTGTATTGGCGATCATATGCCTCAGTATCGAGGCCCGCAAAAAAACTCAATCTTCAACCTCTTTCCGAGAAAATTCGGCGGTAAGCTTCAGATGAACGCATCAAATCATCATGTGTGCCGGATGCAACTAAGCGACCTTTACGCAATACTAAGATTAAATCAGCCCAACGAATTTGGGACAATCGATGGGTAATAATCAACGTTGTTCTTCCTTGAGCAGCAGCATAGATCGCCCTTTGGATCATGTCCTCTGTCTCGCTATCGATGGCACTGGTTGAATCGTCCAGGATCAGAATACGGGGATCAGTGAGGAAGGCTCGAGCGAGGGCTAGGCGCTGGCGCTGCCCACCGGATAATGTCACCCCTCTTTCTCCAATCACCGTCTCATAACCATCAGCGAAAGTGGTTATGAATTCATCCGCTTGGGCAGCTCTGGCTGCTTCTTCTATATCAACCGGGGTGGCGTTTTTTACACCAAAGTTGATATTCTCAGCGATCGTTCTTGAGAATAAGAACACATCCTGCTCGATTATCGAAATCCTTCGCCGCAAAGATTCCAGATTCCAATCCCTAACGTCAACTTCGTCCACCAAAACCTGACCCGAGGTGACATCGTAAGTGCGATTCACTAATTTGGCCAACGAGGTCTTGCCTGTACCGGTTTGTCCAACAATTGCGACGGTTTGACCCGGTTTGACCTGAAAAGAAATGGCTTGTAAGGCCGGTTCTCCATCTCCATAGTTGAAGGTAACATCTTTGAACTCGATCGCACCATGCATTTCTCCACGATATCCAGATACATTCTGATCCAGCTTGGTCTCGCGGTTGATCAATTCGAGGATTCGTTTCGCACCTGCGAATCCAAGTGAGACTTGAGAATAAGCAAATAATGAAACAAAAGTCGGAAATCCTAATAACAACAACAAACCGAAGTAAGCAACCACATCGCCCACATCCAATACGCCTTGAAAATAAAGAACCAAAGCATGAAATAAACCACCCGCGCTAGCTAAAGCCAATAATAGGAGCGGCAGGAAACGCGCTTCAATATCACCTTGGTGAACGAAAGCATCCCTGTATTTACGTGCCATGCGTCTAAAACGCTGCACTTCGCTCTCCTCCTGCGACATCCCTTTGACAGTCTCAATGCCATCGATGGCTTCAGCTAATCGTGAATTCAAATGACCAAATGATTCACGAACTTCGGTCGTGACCGGCTTTAGTTCTCTAAGGTACTGCCATAAGGCGATGAAATAAGCGATAATATACAAAGCTGGGGTGATCATAAGCGAGGGATCGTAGCGCGGGGCGACAATTAGGGGCATAAACATGAAGATCGCCGAGCCAACCACCAAGTTAATTCCTGGGTTGAACATTAAGTTGATCTCACGCACATCATTCGTAGCGCGAGCCATGATGTCGCCGACCGGTTGCAAACTATGGAATGTCATGCTCTTGCCCAAGAGGCTGACATATAGCTCCTCCCTGATATCCCGCTCTAATCGCTGACCGTAAAGTTCTGCACTGAAATTTCGGCCGAACTGTAATACCCCTCGTAACACCTGCGTTCCCGCAATTATGAGAGCAATCTTCAGCAAGGCAGAAGTCTCAGGAGAGGGTTCTAAGACGAGATTAAATGCCTGTCCGATCATCACCGGTACAACAGCTGCCAGAGCTGCATTGGCAATTGCTCCACCCAGCAAAGTGATACTCAACGGCCAATACCGTATGGTATGGGAAAGCAAATAGCGGAATGGACTGCTCTTGTTGGTTGAATGAGTGTTTGGAAGCGTGAATTCGGCTGAAATTGATGAGCTCGTCATAGTTTGAATGAACCCTGCATCCTAATTATATTCTATCAGTTGCATTGGATATCTAACATAATCATCGTCATTCCGACAGACACAGTCAAATAGCTTACCATAAATGTAAGAGCTCTCAAATTGATTGAATGATTGAAAATTGAAACAGATGAAATAATCCCCAGATTTCAATTGCATCTTGGTCAGCTGAGATCGTCTGGTACTTATTCCAAGCTGCCGTTATAATTAGGAAATTCTTCATGTTTCCACACGATGTATTCAAGTCAGAAGGGAATTATATGAGGCTTGATCCCCTTATACATTAACAAAAATCAGAGATATACCAATGACTCCAGATATCGCCCTGACCCTCGGTATTATTCTCATAGCAGTCATCTTATTTGCCACCGAGAGATTACGCGTAGATCTCGTCGCTTTACTGGTGCTGCTGGCAGTATCTATCACCGGGCTGGTGAGCAAAGAAGAGGTCTTTCTCGGATTTGCCAATTCGGCGGTGATCACGATCTGGGCGGTGTATATTGTTTCCGGGGGACTCTTCAAGACCGGAGTAGCGGATATTCTGGGTTCAGTGATACTGCGCTTGTCTGGGGCGAGCGAGGCCAGGCTGATCGCGGTAATTATGATCGTGTGCGGCTCAATGTCGGCTTTCATGAACAATGTTGGTGCAGTCGCCGTCCTGATGCCAGCGGTGATCGGAATCTCCAAGAAGACGAACATACCGGTCTCCAAACTTCTCATACCCCTGGCATTTTCCTCTCTTCTGGGTGGAAAAATGACTCTCATCGGTACTCCGGCCAACATCCTCGCTCAGGGAATACTCCTTGCCCAGGACCTCCCCGCGTTCAGTTTTTTCGAAATCACCCCGATGGGCGCAATAGTTTTGGTTACCGGGATCATCTACATGATCTTACTGGGGCGACATCTGCTCCCAATTCGGGAAACGGCGGCTGACCCACTGTCTTCCAACCAATTCCGGGAATATATCAGCGAAGTCCAGGTTACCTCGGAAAGCTCTCTCAGCGGGAAAAACTTGTATGAATCCGGCCTCGGAGCTGATTACGACTTGACGGTTGTATCCATCATCAGGGATGGAAAGCCGCTGATCGGACTCCACCGGGACTTCATCATCGAACCGGATGACCACCTGATCATTGAAGGTTCGGCACAGAATCTGATCACAGCAAGAGATGATTTGAACTTAACGATCGAGGCGGAGCCTGATATCGAACTGGCCGACTTGGACACAGATCAATCTTATATCTTCGAGGCCACTTTAGCCCCCCGATCCACAATGGTTGACCGAACCCTAAATGAAGTCCGGTTTCGTGATCGATTTGGTTTCACCACCCTGGCCATCTGGCGCCAGGGCGATGTGATCACAGATTACCTTCGCGACGTCAGATTGCGTTTCGGTGATTCGCTCCTACTCCAAGGACCTCCTGGGAGAGTACGTGCGCTCCAGGATGGAAAAGAGTTTCTGGTTCTTGAACCAGTGACGGTCGAACATAACCGAAAGAATAAAGCACCCATTGCGGCTGGGATCATGTTATTAGTTATCCTGCTGGCAATCTTTACTGATGTCGGGATCGCCGTGGCAATGGTGATCGGATCGGTCTCGATGGTGCTCACCGGCTGCCTGAATATGGATGAAGCATATGAGAGCATAGACTGGCGCACGGTATTCCTGGTTGGCGGTATGCTTTCTTTAGGCATCGCGATGGAGAACACCGGCACTGCTGAATACCTGGCTGGATTACTTTTGGGGGGGCTCGGTGGGTTAGGACCGTTAGGATTGCTGGCCGGGATCTACCTGCTCTCTGCCCTGATAACCCAACCCATGTCCAATGCAGCAGCCATCGTATTGATGGTGCCTATCGCTGTAGACACTGCGCTGGGATTGGGAGTCAACCACCTGACTTTTACTATGGCCGTGGTGATCGGTGCTGCGACCAGTTTTCTTTCACCAGTGGGACACAAAGCCAACGTGCTGGTCTTTGGTCCCGGAGGTTATCGGTTTTTCGATTATCCCCGCGTGGGTGCGGTGCTCACCGTCGCCCTGTTCATCGTTTCGATGATATTCCTGCCCATCCTTTGGCCGTTTTAATCGATGACACGTTTTTTTTGATTGTCTTTCCCGCTGCATGTGACAAACACAGGAAACAACCCCCCAAATTTCAGTATCAATTCATTCACTCTGAGTGGGTAAATATGGCATCTGCGGGCCCTTTATGCCCAAAAATTCGGAAAGGGCGGCATCCATAGCTGTGCGATCATCCCAGGGATATTCGACTTCACCAAAACACATCGATTGTTCATGTCCCTTTCCACAGGAGATGACCACATCGCCAGGCTTGGCTAACCCGATTGCAAAGCGGATCGCATTCCCCCGATCGGGAACACGCCAAAACGTCTGATTTTCCACTCCTCCTTGAGAAACCGCCCCATCAGCCATTTCTGATAGTATTCCACCCAATGACTCGGTGCGTGGATCTTCCGCGGTGAGAACCGTCAGGTCAGCCATTTCGGCGGATATCTCGGCCATAATTCGTCTTTTCTGCCTATCACGCAAACCTGCAGAACCGAATACTGCGATCACTCTACCTGATGTGAGCTGCTTGGCTGTTTTCAAAGCATTCTGCAATGCATTCGGGGTGTGGGCAAAATCTACTATCGCCAGGAAACCCTGGCCCTTAGCGATGACTTCCATTCTGCCCGGAATGCCTTCCATCGTGGCGATGGCTTCCTGAGCGAAATGGCTTTCCACTCCTAACCCAACCACAGTTGCTGCAATCGAAGCCAAGCAGTTTGAGACGTTATAATTTCCCACCAAATTGCTGACAAATTGCATCTGTGATCCATTCACGATCGCTGAAAACTGTAAACCAGCTGAATGGGAAAGGATCTCAACACCCCTAACATCTGCAGAGGTTCCTAAACCATAGGTCACTACGCGAATTTCAGGTGATAGATGTTTGACCAAATCCAATAGGTAATCAAACGAGACATCATCTACATTCAGAACCGCCAAGCGTGGATTGCCATGTTCTTTTTGCTGTGTGACAGCCAGTTCTGTGAATAACCGCCCTTTAGCTGCCTGATAAGCTTCATAGCTGCCGTGATAATCTAGATGCTCATGGGTGATGTTGGTCACCACCGAAAGGTCGATATCGCAAGCTGCGACTCGCTGTTGGTCGAGTCCGTGCGAGGTCGCCTCAAGGACGACATGAGTAATACCAGCGGCAACCATCTCAGCGAGATAACGCTGCACATCGGGAGCTTCGGGCGTCGTCACATGAAATCCGGTATCCAATATCTTCTCGCCGATCTGCGCATTGACGGTAGAAATCATTCCCGCCCTGATCCCCGCCCTTTGCAGGATGTGATAAATCAAGTTACTGGTGGTCGTTTTCCCATCCGTGCCAGTAACTCCAATTACAGTTAATTTCCGAGTGGGGAAATCATAAAATGCAGCCGATATTTGAGCCAAAGCATATCTTCCATCCTTGACTTTGAAGTAGGGGACATCAAGATTGGTGATGGTTTGGGTACCAACCACAGCCACAGCTCCCCGATCAACCGCATTGTCAATATATTGGTGCCCATCCGAATTCTCCCCCACTAATGCAACAAATACATCGCCAGGCTTTACCTGGCGCGAATCGAGCACGATCCCTGTGACCGTTGCATCGGGTATATCAACCCCAGATGAATCCGGGAGATTCTGGATCAGACTGCGAAGATTAACCTGGCGCATACATTGATAAAACACGCCCAAGGAAAATCCTTGGGCGTTGATGAACTTAAAACAAGTAATTTCTAGGAGATGAAAGCACCTGTTCTCTTTAAATGTTTACTCGTCTAATAAAGACTCTGGCGCATTGACTCCAACTGACCACTTACTGAGCCATCCAAAACTTTATCACCAACCCGGATGATCAAGCCACCGAGAATTGCAGGATCGACGCGGAAGGTGACTGTGGCCTGATCGCCGATCTTCGACAAGACATCCTGCTTGACCGCTTCTTTCTCCTCTGCTGTCAGCGGGAGGGCGCTGGTCACTTCAGCTGAAGCGCCACCAATGGCTTCACCTCCCAGAACAACCACTTCACCAGATTTGACACCTGAGAAGAATTCGTCGATCAAAGCACGCTGCCGCTGTTCATCGAGTGAAGCGTTGATCAATTTTTGAGCCGCAGCAATCGCTAAAGTTCCAACCTGACCACGCAATTCACCAAGGATGCGATCACGTTCACCCTCTACTTCTGCTAATGCCTCTTCACGCTTCTTTGATGCATCAGCCTCCGCCGCGGCCACTATCTCCTTGGCTTGTGTTTCAGCTCGTTCATTGGCTTCACGGATGATTTGGCTGGAATTGGTTTGGGCTTCAGCGAGTACTTGTTGGGCTTCTTGCTCCGCGTTCTGCCTGGCTTCTGAAGCGATACGGGCGTCTTCCAACCCTTGAGCGATCGCAGTTCGCCGTCTTTCTAATAAACCTAAAATGGGTTTATAAACCCAGGCACGCAGGACGACAAATATGATCGCGAAATTAAATATTTGCACAAATAGATAACCTAGATTGAGTCCTAATCCTTCCACTGGGGTGCTCCTTTCTTAAAAATAATATCTCTCATTTCAGATTGATGTGGGATAAGTGACCAATTTCCATTCCTTGCCCACATGCACCTCAGGTTTAACCAACGAACAGGATTAGCAAGGCAACCACCAGACAGTAAATCGCGACTGCCTCTGTAAAGGCAATTCCAAGGATCATGTTCGTCTGGACATCACCACTGGCATCTGGATTACGAGCAATACCCTGTACTGCCCCATTGACCAGCATACCGATTCCAATACCTGCCCCGATTGTTCCAACCATTGCTAAACCAGCTCCGATTAGTTTTGCGGCTTCGACTTCCATGTTGTTTTGTTTACCTCCATGCTTGATTGCGGATAATTTGATTTCGATCGGGTGAAAATCACCCGGTATGAATATATTAGGCGTGGGCTTCTTCTCCAGATTCTTCTTCGTGATGTTCACCATGCCCTTGTGTGGCCTGCGCCATGAAAACCATGGTCAGCATACCGAACACAACGGCCTGGATGAGACCGACAAAGAACTCTAATCCCAAGAACATCGATTGAACAAAAACAGGGATCAACGTTCCGATAACAAATAGAAGCACTGTTCCGGCGAAGATATTACCGAAGAGACGGAAGGAGAACGAAAGGATTTTTGAGAATTCAGAGAGAAGTTCTAGCAAGCCAACGAAAAAGTCAATAAATCCAAATATCGGTCGACGGAAGATTCCCCCGACGTTGATGAATTTAGTGAAGTAGGTGCCTCCCAAAGCGCGGACGCCCATCACCTGGGTCATCAAAACTGAAATCAGAGCCAGGGCAACAGTGAAGTTCAAGTCTGTTGAGACAACTCGAACATAGGGGACAAGGGTGTATCCATGTTCGATCTCTGGCCGAACTAAAGTGTATACACCTGGGATAACCTGCTCTACATCATAACCCTCGTGCTCGGCGTGTTCAATCCTGCCAATACTATCTACGCCAGGGATCAATTCCATCCAGTTCACGACCAGAACCAATAAAGTGATTGTGGCAAAATAGGGGAAAATCCTTTTCGCCCACTTCCCGGCAGTCGATTCGGTGAGGTTGTTGATCACCTCAAGGATGGCTTCGATCGCTCCCGGAATCCCTTTCGGGATCAGTTCACCGCTGCGAATCGCGCGCATGACCGCAAAGGCGATCAGGATCAAGATCACATCGGCTATGATCGTCGCCACCAAAGTATTGGTCAGGTAGAAGGGCCCAAATAAGGGTAAGGGGATTGTAAACAGGGGTTCTGTGGATACATTTTCTGCCGGCAGCTGGATATGCGGCAGAACAGGAGCATATGCCCTAACAGCAATGATATTAAGAATTACTAATACCAGAATGATCCAACGATTGACGCCGTAGCGCCATTTCCTAGGTGGTGTTTCCAAGATCTATGCCCTCCTGTTCTTCCTTTGAATTATTTGCGGATGGCTTTGCAAACCGGGCGGTGACGGATCGCACCACCCAAAACATTACAACCAAAGTTACTGGCACGCTGGCGATCATCAGCACAACCGTAAATATGGCATCACTTTCAAAACGATTGTCGAGCCAACGACCAATAAAAAAAGCAGCGAGAATAATGATCACGGTCAAGCAACCCACTTGACCCGTAACCGCTGCCAGCGTCAGATTAAGTGAGCGCAGTGCCTCCTTTTTATCGGGCTGGTCACTTGTCTGGCTCATGGCGCGCAGATTCTAACACAGCCCGGTAACACTCGTCAATGTGCAAAAAAGGACAAATACAAGTTAATTTGTCTAAAACAACAATTTTCATAAATAAATTCTCATCCCAATCCTTAGAACAATGCAGATGCTGCTCTTGTGGACCACTGAGCCCAGGGGCCAAATAAAGTACCAAGAAGAATGATCCCGATCACCAGCACAGTCAATCCTAAAGCAAAGGGTCGGGTTAAGGGCACCGGTTTATCCTCGTCCTCAGATCGATAAAGGTAAATAACTTTCAAGACGATCAAATAATAATAGAGGCCTACGATTGCGTTCAAGACGCCAATGATCGCCAGCCAAACCAGGCCAGTTTTGACCGCTGCTGCGAACACGAAGAATTTGGCGACAAATCCACCGAGTGGAGGCATACCTGCCAATGAGAGAAAAGTGACCAGCATAATCAAAGCCAAGGCTGGCGAACGCCTGCTCAATGCTGCATAATCAGAAATTTCATCAGAACCAGAGATACGCCAGAAAGCAGCTACTGCGCCGAAGGCAGCCAGGTTGGTGACGACATAAACGATCAGGTAGAAGACTACTGAGCTGATACCCAATTCTGATAAGGCTGCTACACCGATCAGCGCATATCCGGCATGGGCAATTGATGAATATGCCAACAAGCGCTTGATATTTTTCTGGGCCAGTGCGATCCCATTGCCAATTGTCATCGTGAATACCGATAGCGCAGATATGACGATCACCCAATATGGGATCACTTCAGGATCCGCATAAGCTGTCAATAAAACACGCATTAACACGGCGAAACCGGCTGCCTTTGAAGCAGTTGAAAGAAAACCTGCCACAGGAGTGGGAGCGCCTTCATACACATCTGGGGCCCAGAAGTGGAAAGGAACAGCTGATATTTTAAAACCGAAACCCACCATGACCAAAATTAAAGTCCCTAGCGCCAATGTCAGAGTCAGATCTCCGGTTACAACTTTCTCGGTGATTTCGTAGAGATCGGTTGTTCCAGTGAAGCCAAAGATCAGGCTAAAGCCATAGAGCATGATGGCTGATGTCAACGCTCCAAACAAGAAATACTTGAAACCGGATTCAGTAGACTTAATATCGTCCTTATAGAAACCAGCCAAGATGTAGAGCGGGATCGAAGTGACTTCAATCGCCAGGAAAAGCATTATCAGATCCGCAGATGAAGCCATCAGGATCATTCCCATGGTGGAGGTCAACAAAAGCATGTAAAACTCGCCGCGTTGCCCGAGCGGCTTTGTCTCCATGGCAAATAAACAGGTGATTGCTGCACCAAAAAGAAATAGCAAGGAAAATGAGAAACCCAACCAATCGTGCCGTAACATGCCTCCCCAAACCAGCTCAGATTCTTCACCAGGTCGACCTAATACGGCGGTCAAGACAAAGATGACTGTCAATCCACCAGCAGTTAACCATCCCAAACCACGACGTTGTTCATCGCGCCAGATAAGATCGTATAGCAATACAATCAGCGCCAAAACAACCAGGCCTATCTCAGGCAATATCGCCAGGATCATGGAGGAATCAATGCTACTGATCACCTAGGCACCTCCCAACAGGCGCAAAATATTCTCTACACCCGATGCAACCAATGGGACCATTATCGCTGGATATACACCGAGAACGATCAAAATGCCACTTAGAAAAACCAAGGCAACTTTGTCCAATATGGTGACATCCCCAAAGTGACCGACGAATTCATCCGGCATCTTACCGAAAAACACCTGACTGGTAATCCGAATGATATAGGATGCGGTGATAACGATCGATATGACTGCGACAATTGCGATCCAGGGTTGGTAACGCCATAATCCCATAAAGATCGGGAATTCGGCGATAAATCCCGAAAATCCGGGCATGCCCATTGATACCAAACCCCCTACTACAAAGGCTACCGCCACCACTGGCATCAGGCGAGAGAAACCACCTAAGCGAGGAATCTCACGGGTGTGGGCTCGATCATAGATCATTCCAACGACAGCAAAGAAGAGGGCAGTCATTATGCCGTGAGAGAACATCTGCACGCCAGCACCAAGCAGTCCCTCTCCATTCAGGGTGGCGAAACCCATCAACACCAGCCCCATATGCGAAACCGATGAAAATCCAATGACATATTTGAAATCCTTCTGCACCATAGCGATGAAGGCACCATAGACAACATTAACCAGAGTGAGCAGAATAATCCAAGGCAAGTGGAAGCGAGCCCCCTCGGGCAGAAGCATGATGCCAACACGTAATGCGGCAAAAGCACCCAGTTTCATCAGCACTCCAGCATGAAACATCGATACTGCGGTAGGCGCTGCGACGTGACCATCTGGGCTCCAGTTATGAAAGGGGAAAATGCCTCCTAATACAGCGAAACCGAAGAAAACAAATGGGAACCAGAACTTCTGGAATTGAGGGGAAAACTCAGCCGTCTCAAGTGCCAACATATCAAATGTACCCAGCCCGGACGAGAAATACATCGCCAGGATTCCAACAAGTGCGATGACTGAGCCAATAAATAGGTAGAGAGTCAGCTTCATGGCGGCATATTCCCGGGTGACTTTCCAGCCCCAAATGGCAATCAGCAAATACATCGGGAAAACTGCAATTTCGTAAAAGAAGAGCAAGCCAAATAAATCCAATGCCGCGAATACCCCAAATACCCCGGATGCAAGGATAAAAATGAAGGCGAAAAACTCACGCGGACGGTCATCCATCCCCCAGGAGATCAACACACCGGTGAACATGACAATGCCCGTTAACAGGATCAAGGGGGTGCTGATGCCATCCACGCCGACATAATAGGAGATCCCTAGAGCTGTAAACCACTCGTACCTCTCAATAAACTGGTATCCCCCGATAGCAGGATTGTAGCTGAAATAAACCCAACCAGAGAGCACCAGGGCGAAGAAAGCAGCTGCCAGAGCAGTGACGCGAATTTCCGTCTTACGTTCACCCGGAATTAATAAGATCAGCAGACCAGAGATGATAGGGGTAAAAATGATTACACTTAGGAATGGGAACGGCGTCATTTACATTTACCTCGTATCATGAGTTGAGCGAGTAGAACCACATTACCGCGTTGTTTATTACATCCAGAAGCCAAGCGGGCCATACACCAATGAACAGCATAAGCACCATCAAAGGGGTGATAACAAATGCCTCGCGAGCATTGATCTCAGGGAGATGCCCACGCCATTTCTCGTTTAGCGGCCCATGCAACACCTGTTTGATCCCCTTAAGAACATATGCTCCAGTGAAGAAAAGACCGATCATGCTCAGGATGGTGAAAAATGTGAAGATCGGCCAAGCACCCCGCACGACGAGAAATTCGGAAATGAACCCACCTAAACCAGGTAATCCTAATGCCCCCAGCGAAGTGAAGATCAGGATACCTCCATAAACAGGGATCAGAGGAAATAATCCGCCAAAATCGTTCAAGTCCCTGGTATGTGTGCGTTCATAAATCACACCAACCAGGAAAAACATCCCCGCCGCAGATAAACCATGATTAAACATCTGTAAGACCGCGCCTTCCAAGGCAAGCGTTGCACTCTCAGAATCGATCACAAAAGCAGCTGCAGCTACTCCCAAGATGACGAATCCCATGTGATTTACAGAGGAGTACGCCACCAAACGTTTGAAGTCATTTTGACCGTACGCTGCCAATGCGCCGAAGATGATAGCCATCGTTGCCAGGAAAGCGAGAACACCGGCGTAAAATTTTGCTTCAGCCGGATAAAGGGGCAGCACCAGGCGTAAAAAGCCATATGCACCGAGTTTTAGCAACACACCGGCCAATATCATGGAGCCAGCGGTGGGCGCCTCGGTGTGGGCATCCGGCAACCAGGTGTGGAAAGGCCACACCGGTACTTTGATCGCAAATGCAACCACAAAAGCCCAGAAAGCGATCGTCTTCACCGTGCTCACTGGCAATCCCATTAAGGTGCCCTCAAGCATGTTAATTCGCTCGAATAAAATCAACATATCGAACGTGCCTGCCACAACCCCGATCAGCTGGATGGCGAGCAATAAACCCAGCGAACCAGCCATGGTATAGATCATGAACTTGAAGGAGGCATAGCTGCGAGCCTGGATCTTGCGGCCAAAAATCTCTCTTTCACCGGTTTCGCTTCCCCATTGGTTAATTAAGAAATACATCGGGACCAACCCAAATTCCCAAAAGACAAAGAATAATAGGAGATCGAGGCTGATGAATACGCCCAACATACCCATCTCAAGCAACAGGAAAAAGAACATGTAGGCTTTGACTCGATCTGTAATTGTGTATGATGCCAGGATCGCCAATGGAGTTAATAGCGTAGTCAACAATACCATTGGCAATGAGATACCATCCACGCCTACGTGGTACGAAGAACGGATTGGCACATACCAGTCATATTGTTCCTGGAATTGGAATCCTGGTTGTCCAGATTCGAAATTGAACCAAAGGACAATCGATAGAATTAACGGAATAAGACTTCCTAATAATGCCACCCAGCGCAATAGTCTGTGCTCTTCATGTGGTAATAATGCCACTACAGCAGCAACAAGCACTGGTGTAAACAGGATTAGAGTGAGCAGATAATCCATGATGATTTCCATTCTTAGCTCCTAAATCCTAAATTTACTAAAATCCATAAATGTCGCAGATGTCGAATATTGATCACGGCTGCGCCAAGAAAAACAAGTAATAAAATAGCGTGCCGAATGCGATCACCAACGCCATAACCATGTATTGCTGTATCCGACCGGTTTGGATAAAGCGCGCCCCGCGACCGAGCCGCTTAACACTTTCACCTACGAAATCACCGAAGCCATTGACAATCGGCCTGTCGATGTAATTGCGGAATAATCCGCCCAGACTGTATGCCACTCGGGCTACACCGTGTAAAAAGCCATCAATAATCCGCCGGTCGAGCCAAAGATAAGTGAAATTCCTGGATATCCAGTATGCAGGCCGGACAAATATGAAATCGTACAGCTCATCAAAGTAATACTTGTTCTTCAATAATGAATAAACAGGGCCTAAAGGTTTTTCGAGAGGATCGGCTTCCCCAGCAGAAACATTGCGATAAACAAGCCAACCAAGGAAAAGCCCACCAAAGGCTACCGCCAATGAAGTTAGCAAGGGTATCCAGTTAAACCTGATTGCTTCGGGATGTTCGGCAAGAGTTTCCCCGACAAAATCATGCATATAGTTTGGCAACAAGCCACCGATGATAGGAAAATCATTGGTGATGCCGAGCCAACCCGCACCGATGGCAAAGACTGCCAAACCCACCAGAGGTAAAGTCATCGTCCATTTTGACTCCACCGCGTGTTTCGAAGCCTCAGTGCGAGGTTGTCCGAGGAAGGTAAGCGTGATCTGGCGCATCGTGTAGAAGGCGGTGAGCAGAGCGGCAAATGCCAAGGTGATAAAGACAGCCCAATTAGATTGCGCAAATGCATCAGCCAGGATCTCATCTTTCGACCAGAATCCTGCAGTTAACAGAGGAAATCCCGACAACGCCAGTCCGCCGATCAGGAAAGTCCAAAAAGTGACCGGCATTTTCTTGCGTAAGCCACCCATATTGAACATATCCTGCGGATCGACATGTTCATCAGTGTGTAGCACTCCATGCTCTACCCCATGAATGACCGATCCGGATCCAAGAAACAATAACGCTTTAAAGAAGGCGTGGGTAAACAAGTGAAAAGCTGCAGCAACATAAGCGCCAATACCAATGGCAGCGATCATATAGCCAAGCTGCGATATCGTTGAATAAGCAAGAACGCGCTTGATATCGTTCTGTGTGACTGCGATTGTGGCGGCGAACAACCCAGTGAACGCACCAATGAAAGCCATGATATTCATCGTCACAGTTGGTTCACCGTGCACTGCACCCGCCGAGATGATTGGAAATACGCGAATGACCAGATAAACACCTGCGGAAACCATCGTGGCGGCGTGAATCATGGCTGAAACTGGGGTAGGACCTTCCATCGCATCCGGCAACCAGACATGCAATGGCCATTGGGCAGATTTGCCGATTGTACCGATAAATAGGAATATACCGATCACCACTGCAGCGGAAAGCCCCAAGAAAGGTGTTCCAGTCTCTGTGAGCAGGTGCAGTGTCTCCTCAGAAAATATTACATCGTAGCTAAGACTACCTGCCAGATAATACAAGTACGCCAAACCGAGGAGCATGATCACATCAGCCACACGGGTGGTCAGGAAAGCTTTGATGGCTGCTGCCCGAGCAGAAGGTTTGGCATACCAGAATCCGATCAAAAGATATGAACACAAGCCCATGATCTCCCAACCCACAAATAAAGTCAGTAAGTTATTGGAGACCACCAGGACATACATTCCAAATGAAAAAAGTGCGAGAAATGCAAAGAACCGTGAGTACATTGGTTCAATGGAAGGAACCCGATGTTCGTGTCCGTGCTCATCCTTTTCGGTTGCCCCGTGGGGTGGTAATCCTGGCACATCATGGTCGCCTTTCGGCTGTCCATAGTTTTGATAACCTACACTGTAGATGAAGATCATCAGAATGGTCCAGGCGACGAAGAATAAAGTAGCAACTGTTAGCGGATCGACCCAGACTCCTATCTGGAACCAGGTATCTCCGGTAGGAAACCAGTTGATCACAGAAGTGAAGGGTTCTTCGGCAAGATGGCCGGATCTCAGGCCGAGAACGACAATCACCATGCTACCGATAAAAGACAGCAGCACGGCAAGGATGCCAAGCGTATGGCTAAGTCCCTTGCTACGGTTGGTGAGGAAAATGATCAGGAAAAACGCCAATAACGGCGGAGCAGGGAGCAGCCAGACAAGCGTCGAGGATTCCATTAATTGCCTCCCACTACCATTTTAGTAGATCGATCTCGTCGGCCGCGATGGTTTGTCGCTGGCGATATATGGCGATGAACAAAGCCAATCCGACCGCAACTTCTGCGGCTGCCACGGCAAAAACAATTACGGCGAACGCCTGCCCGGTGATCACTTCAGGGGTACGAAACCTCCAAAATGCAATAAGATTGATCACCACCGCATTAAGCATCAATTCGATTCCCATGAGGATAGCAACCGAATTCTTGCGCGCCATAGCACCATACAGTCCAATACAAAACAAGGCTGCTGCAAAAACTAAGAAGTAGGATAAAGAGATCATGATTTTCTCTCCCATGCGACGACAACTGCACCGATCAGAGCTGCAAGCAGTAGCACAGATGCGACCTCAAAAGGCAATACATAATGGCTCGGAGAAACCAGGGCAGCCCCCAAAACCTTAATCGTGTCAACATCGGTCGCCAGTTCAGGCAATGGTGTTCGAAAACCGCTCCAGGTACTAAATAACCAAACTAATGCAGTGAACAGCACTAAGGCCAAAAGACCTGCCAACCACCAACCCTTGTTCACGATGCTGCCCACATCCTGCTTCACACGTCTGGTGAGCATAATGGCGAAGATCATCAGAATGGCGATTGCACCAATATAAATAACCACCTGGACTACCGCAAAAAAGGCCGCACTAAGCAAGCCGTAGATAACAGCAACACCAAACAAGCTCAGGATCAACCACAGTGCAGAATGGATCAAATTTCGAGCAGTGACGACCATCACTGCCGCTCCGAGAGTTACAACAGCTGTTACCAGGAAAATCACATGCAGAACAGTCATCACTTCACTCCTGTTGGATGAGTTGTTGTAATTCAGGGTCAGGAACGACAGCTAGCGGGCGCTCCTCTCCAACTCGTTTGCGTTCCACACGAGCATACACCCGCAAAACCGTTACGGTTACTCCAATGATGATCAGGTTTGCAGCTAACATGGCCAAAGCAAAAATTGGAGGAGAGACACCTTCCAACACCTTTGACAGAATTGCGACAACTATCAAAAGGATCAGCGCCAGCGGTGTTAGGAACTTCCAGCTGAAACCGAGCATCTGGTCAATCCGGATCCTGGGGAATGAATAACGCACCCACATAATGACGTAATAGATCAGAAAAGATTTGAGAAACAAATAAAACACACCCAGAATAGGTACCTGATCGACAAATGGTCCACGCCAGCCACCCAAGAATAAAGTAGCGATAATGGCTGAAACGGTCAGAGCATGTAGCAATTCTCCGGCATAAAAAAGACCGAATTTCATCCCCGTATACTCAATGTGGTAGCCGGCAACTATTTCTGATTCTGCTTCATTGATATCGAAAGGTGTACGCCCGATTTCAGCAATCGAAGCGACGAATAGAATAAAGGCCGCTAAGGGGATCACGAATATGTACCAAGGACTTTGCGCTTCGACTATCGCCTGCATGCCCATCGATCGGGCCAGGATGACCGGGACCAAAAGCGCGATCACAATAGGTACCTCGTAGGCGACCATTTGAGCGACCGTGCGGAAGGCCCCCAGCAGGGCATATTTATTGTTAGAGGCCCAACCTGCCATGATGATACCTAATGTACCAACAGCACCGATTGCAACAATGTACAGCACCGCGACATTGATATCCGAACCCAGGATTGTTGGAGCAAAGGGAATAACCGCCCAAAGTAAAAGTACAGTGGCAAGGGCAAAAATTGGTGCAATGTTGAAAATGAATTTGTCAGCTCCCTGCGGCATGATATCTTCCTTGATCAAAAGCTTTATGATATCCGCGATGGGTTGGATTAAACCGAAGGGACCTACCCGGTTAGGACCTAAACGATCCTGAAATCGAGCCACCATCTTTCTTTCAAACCATACCAAACCAATATCCATTACTAAGAGAAATGTTGCCATCACCACGATCCCGATTAGAGTTATGATGACCACAACAACACCGGTCGGGAGGCCAATATTTGCCATCAGAGACTTTAACCATTCAGCGATAAAATTGACCGGATCACTCATAGCGTCTCTCCAAATTGATTAATTCCCGCCGATTTAATTCGCATAAAAAGGCTGAAGGATATAACCCATCAGCCTTTTGTTCGCCAAGTTTTTTACCCCCTAAGCCCATTCCAAAATTCCTTTGCGCCAGGTGTAAAGTAACCCCGCTACCAGGATCAGGATAAAGAGTACTCCTTCCATGACTGCGAAAAGGGGCAGCTGATCGAATGCCACTGCCCAAGGGTATAGAAATACAACTTCAATGTCAAAAATCAGGAAAACAAGTGCGAAGATATAATATTGGGCTTTAAACTGAACCCAGGTTTCCCCATATGTCTCAACTCCACATTCGTAAGTTTCGGATTTGAGTGGATTTGGTTTTCGAGGGGCAATCAATCTTGGGATTACCAACGCTGCTGCTGGAAAAATTGGGGCAAGTAGTAGAAAAATTCCAATAAATATCCAGTCATTAAGCATAGGCGCTCCTTAATAGTCAGGTTGCAGCCAAAACAAGGCTGGCTCCCAAGAGTATCTTATATCAAGCTCGATTATTAACGCTGTTTCAAGCAGCAATACTGGCAATGGGGCAAATTTTACCATAAATAAGAAACATCGTGATACTTTTCTTTAATGCTCCCATGCAATTACTATACATCTACTGAAATCTGAATATAATATTATTGAGATTCTTGAAAAGATTGATCTTATCTTCTAAGAGCCTAAAGTTGGGAATTTTGAACACCAATGAAGGTTGATTCACATTAGTGGAATGTTTTATTGGTAGCTGAATAGCATCTGAAAACCAGTACTATACTTTAGTTCCAATCCATTTCTGACAAATTTTCATTACTGGTAAACACAACAAGTTAACAATTTACAGAGCGGAATGAATAAAAGAGATTGTGATTCAGGCTTCTGAGTCAGGTTGAATTTCACTCTCAACTCATTTTGGTACTTGTATCTCCTGCTACAGAACAAGAGGAGAAACAATCAATCAAAGCAAACCAGAAAAAATCAGGAGACGAAACATGTCGATCGTGACTGCAAAAGACATTATGTTAGAAGCTGCTGAAAACAAATACGCGGTTGGTGCCTTCAATATCACCAATCTGATCCAGATGGAGGCCGTTGTTGATGCGGCTATTGAGAAGAAAGCACCATTGATTATCCAAACATCAGTGAAACCATCCAAGTTCTTGTCCCGGCACGTTCTGGTATCAATCTTCCGAAGCCTGGCAGAATCTGCCCCAATCCCGATCTGCCTTCATCTAGATCACAGCACAGATATGGAATACTGCAAACTTTGTGCGGATGCAGGCTATACCAATATTATGATTGACGCCTCCAAGCAACCCTTTGAGGAGAATATCCGCCAAACAAAGATGACAGTGGATTACTGCCATGCGAAAGGGGGCATATCTGTCGAAGGGGAGTTAGGTACGGTTTCTGGGGTGGAAGATCAGATCAAGGTTGCAGAGGATGAAGCAGCTCTAGCAAATCCTGAGCAAGCGGTTGAGTTTGTTGAAAGAACTGGTGTGGATATCTTCGCTCCTGCGATCGGCACTGCCCATGGCGTGTACAAGACCAAAAATCCCAAGGTTGACTTTGAGCGATTGGGCAAGATCAACCAATTGCTCAACGGTGATGGTGTAAAAACCCCACTTGTTGTGCATGGAGGCACTGGCCTACCTGAAGACTATATTAAGCGGTTGATTGAAATGGGCGGTGCAAAGTTCAATGTTTCCACCGAATTGAAACGCACATTAATTGACACAACTTACGCTTACATATCAGATAACAGGGAACAATATGATCCGGGCAAGATCGACAGCGCAGTCAGGGAGGCAATCCACCAAGTTGTTGGGCGATGGATTGACACCCTGGGCAGCACCGGGAAAGCATAGGAGGATTTGGAATGACAATCAAAGCGATTTTTTTTGACCAGGATGGGGTCATTATTGATACCGAAAGGGATGGCCACCGGGTTGCCTTCAACGAGACATTTAAACATTTTGGATATGATTTTGAGTGGGATGTGGATTATTATCATGAGTTGCTGCAAGTCTCAGGTGGAAAAGAGCGGATGAAGCACCATCTCCACACGAAGGGATTTGGAGCGGAGGTGAAACCTGATGAGGAGGATGAACTCATTAAGGAGATGCATAAATATAAAACAGCAACTTTTGTTGGTCTAATTGAAAGTGGGAGATTACCATTACGCGCTGGTGTGAAGCGTTTCATGCTGGAGGCGATGGACAGCGGGCTATTGTTAGGTGTTTGTACGACTTCGAACGTAAAATCCGCTCAAGCAATTGCATATGAAATGCTCAAGGACATCAAGTTCGAGTTTGTGCTTGCAGGTGATATGGTGAGTAGGAAAAAACCAGATCCAGAGATCTACAACCTGGCGCTTGAGAGGACGAACCTGAAACCAGAGGAAGTTGTTGTTATTGAGGATTCCCGAAACGGTGTGCTTGCGGCTAAAGGGGCAAATTTATATATAGTGGCAACGACGAATGTGTACACAGAAAAAGAAGATTTGAGCGATGCAGACATTATCGTCACCAGCCTTGGAGATCCAGGAGGTGAGAAAGGGATATTAAAAAAGGGTGGCAATGGACTCGCCTTTGATGGTGTGCTGCATGTGGATCAGGTGGTTGATTTCTTCGCTTAATAACCGGTCCCAACTTGTTGTGATTTGCTATACTGATTCTAATGAAACAGTAGGAATGCATAAACATCCGTTGGGTGCATTGTAAGACAACTCAAGGTTTACAGGTATAAAAAGAAAAGAGGCAAAGCCACAAAACGGATTTCGCCTCTTTTTCATTATGCAAATTTTTGTTTTTGATCAAGTTACATTTCACAATGAGTATATCCTTAGAGGTCTTGCCACAGCGAAATTGCCATCAAACCCTGCTGATATAATAACCACCAACACCTACTTGTTGAACCAAAATTAAATTCAATTGGTAAATTTTATGATTCCCAGGCATATCCGACCCATATCTACATAAATTATTGGTGTGTTTTATGGAAAACCCGGTCTTGATATCAAAATCTACTCGTTGGTGGGATTGGTCAGCAGTTTTACTACTTGCCGGAGCATTAATAATCGCGGCAATAAGGCTTAATTCTACCGGTTGGACAGCCGAATTAGATTTGATTCAAAATGTGGTGGTTTTGGGGGTGATAGCAGGACTGGCTCTTGGGAAAAGCTCATTTTCACGAGGAGTTGCCAGATTCTTTGCTCTAGTATATGGTTTATTTGTGATCGGCTGGCAAGTTGGATTGACCCTGGGCAAAGGTGTTCTCTGGCCTGAGAGGATGATCAGCATGGGCAATCGCTTGCTGATCACTCTGGATCAAATCTTCCAGCAACAACCCGTAACCGATAACCTGTTTTTTAATCTTCTCATGGCCAGCTTATTCTGGGCATTGGCTGTCTATGCTGGCTACAGCCTTACTCGGTATGGAAATGCATGGCGAGCCATCCTCCCGACCGGCATCGCCCTGATAATCATCCAGGCTTATGATCATTTCTTCCCTGTGAGAACCTGGTTTTTAGCCGGTTTTATTTTTCTCGCACTCTTACTCGTCGCCCGATTACACTTCGTTCAACTTCAACTTCGTTGGAAGAATAATGGAACTTACTTACCACCTTATGTTGGGCTTGATTCACTTCGTCTGGGATTGATCACCACTGTTATTCTGGTCTTATTTGCGTGGACTGCCCCAGCTGTCGCTTCAGCAGTACCACAGGCGGAACAGGTCTGGCTGAACGCTACCCGACCCTGGATGGATGTACGCAATCGGTTGAGTAATGTATTCTATTCTTTACAGGCTTCTGTCGGAGTGGTCTCTGATTTTTACGGTGACTATCTGCCTCTTGGTCGCGGGAATCCACTCAGCGACACAGTGATCATGACTGTAGATTCGCAGACACGCGCGCCGTCAAATGTGCGTTATTATTGGCGATCGCGGGTCTACGATACTTATGATGGAAGTTGGTCAAGCAGTTTACCTGTGGTTCAGTCTGTATCTCCGGATAATTTTGATTTAAATTTTCCAGAATATGAGAGTAGAGAGACCAGTACTTTCAATATAACAACTGCATTTCCAATTCAGAATGTACATACTCCTTCCCAACCCATTTGGATCAGTCGACCAGCGGATGCTTACATGGCTGTCAATTCTGATGGCTCAGTGGACTTAGGTCATTTAAAAGCTGATCCAATTCTTCGTTCAGGTGATACGTACCAAGTTGAAGCCTCCCTTACTGCCGCTTCTATCAGCGAGCTTCGTGAGGCTGGGACAGACTACCCATCCTGGGTAACCGCTCGTTACTTACAGCTGCCCGATTCTATTACCCCTCGAACACATGAATTGGCTGAGGAAATCGCATTTAGATTAGATAATCCTTATGATATCACTCAGGCGATCACTAATTTCCTGCGCACGAACCTGGATTACAATGACACGGTTCCCGCTTCACCCGATGGTCAAGAACCAATAGATTGGGTTCTTTTCGATCATAAACAAGCATTTTGCAACTACTATGCAACCGCCGAAATTATCATGCTGAGATCACTCGGTATACCTGCTCGACTTGCAGTTGGCTATGCTGAAGGTGAACGACAATCAATAGGTGCTGTGGAAGATATACCAACCCTGCAACCTGGAGGAGAAAATATTCCCCAGGACATCGAGTCGGAAGGTGACATATTTTATGTCCGCCATCAAGACGCTCATGCCTGGCCTGAAGTCTATTTTCCGAATATCGGTTGGGTTGAATTCGAACCGACTGTCTCGCAGCAACCAATCATTCGCCCAATTGGAAACCTTCCCGAATCCTCTTCAGACAACACATCCAACACCCTACAGGACGATCTCCAGGACAGAGCGCGTCGGCGCTTGGAAGAATTATCCGCGGCAAGCGGATTAAATCAAAATGCTTCTCTCAATAACTCGCTGATGATTCCAACTGCCTTTTGGATTGCTCTGCTCAGTATATTAGTGTTATTGCTTGCCATCTTGATTCGCAGAGTTCGCATTCAACGTGGTTCCCCGCCTCTACCCATTCAAATGGAAGCGAGTCTAGTACGGGTTGGCATTAAACCTCCCAAGATTTTGTACAGTTGGGCCAGATATTCCGGCTTATCCCCTCTTACACGTGCGTACTTGGAGTTAAACCGGGCCCTATCTCGTCTCGGTCAACCGCCAAAATTGACCGATACACCATCTGAAAGAGCCAAAGAACTCGTGTATCTGCTCCCACCTGCCGAAGGTGCTGTCCAAGCAGTGCTGATCCCATATCAAAATTCGGTCTACGGGAACCAGACAGCGGATCCAGAAAATGCCAAGAATGCGGGGAAGGAAATTCGCAGACTCTCTTTTATCGCCAGGTTGAAACGCTTCCTGGCCCGCTTCCAAGAACCAAAAAACAGGTAACTCGAAACATAAAAACTTGAGCGTAAAAAATTCTGGGTCCTGATGGACAGCGATAAGCCAGTTTCGACCAATCTCTCTCTCGCCAAGCAGCTATATCATTTCAGCCAGCTCGCCGAACGAATTCAATATTCACTCGATC
>Ga0209742_10000162_pt1 | contig 38820 bp, 34 predicted proteins | sample DeeMarSeWOR38_10_FD_187462 | JGI IMG/M metagenome (GOLD analysis project Ga0209742, IMG submission 187462) | Marine sediment microbial communities from White Oak River estuary, North Carolina - WOR-3-8_10 (SPAdes) (version 2) | ecosystem: Environmental > Aquatic > Marine > Intertidal zone >...
CACCGCACTCACGAAATCTAGAGAATGCGTAATTGCAATTCCCACTGTGGATCTAATTGATCAAGTCGTTGGTGTGGGAACATGTTCCGGCGCCGATACAGACAAATTTGAAAAGTTTGGACTAACTCCTGTGAAAGGAAAGAATGGCAGGTCGCCCCTGATTAAGGAATGCCTGGCAAATATCGAATGTAAAGTTATCGACATCGTCAAAAAGCACAATATCGTTGTCCTCGAAGGTGTCGCTGCGTACTTCGATAGTTCACGAAAAGAGAAGCGAACCATACACGCAATTGGTGATGGCACTTTCGTGGTGGATGGGCGCAAGTTGAATCGAAGGAAAATGATGCAGTCGAAGCTTCCAGAAGGTGTGTAACTCTTTGGTGGGCTAGGCACCGCTTCTGCTATGCCGGTGAACTATCAACACCATCCACAAACAAGTTACTATTGCCAGTGAACACCTTAGCTGGTAATTTTTCATTTTAGAGTCAACATTGTGGCAAGCAATTTACAATTTAGAGTAGTAACGGAAGCCACAGGTTTTATCAAGATAACTTGGTGGTTAGTTATATTGTAACAGCTGTATATTGCTATGGCTGGCTGGTTTTATTTAATTGGTAAAGAGGAGAAAATGAATAAACAACACGTTAGGCTATCGCAACTAAATAACATTAGGTAACGTTCACTCACTGATTTCCTTCAGGAGGCACACATGCACAAACTATCCATAATCAGCATTTTAGCTGTAATGCTATTGACCTTGTCCTGCAACGGGAGTGATCCTCAACCTGTAATTATAGCCAATATATTCAGCGACCAGCCAACGGATGGGGATATTGCCTATGATCCTGTTTTAGAATCTTTTACTATCACTAACGGGCCTGAAACCATATTTTTTGGCATTGACGATAATGACCCTAATTTATCAGAATACCGCGCTTTCCTGGATTTTCCACTCGACGGTTCCACCGGTGGGGAAGTTATTCCTATAAACGCCAGAATAGTTTCCGCAACCCTAGAAGTATTTATTAACGAAGTGAGTTTTGCACCTATTGTCCCCACCTTGCTTGATCTAGTTACCTATCCAATCATAGGGTTGCGGGTGGAAGATTTTGATTCTTTTCCACTATTGTCTCAATCGCTGAATTTCTTTGCTTCGGATCTTGGAACTTTTGTATCGATTGACGTTACGTCGTTGATGCAGGAAGCACAACGCCTCGGTGTACCGGATTTTCAGGTACGATTTGTTCTCGATTTTGAAACTGATGTGGGATTTTTAGGCATTGAGGATCTTCCTTTCGACCCCAGCACAGCTCCTCTGCTCACAGTGAGTTATGTTCCTGGTGGGTAATTTTACATTTAATAGCCTTTTGTCTTGTCGGGCCAGAGAATGGTGTGCAGCTGGAGCCTGAGCCGGGCCCGCAATCGGTCATCAAGGATCCATGTGGCCAGACTGGCAGGTGGCAGCAAGGAAATCACAGGTGAGAATGTTACAGTCGTCAGATTATGCAGGTCGTATGAACTGACAAGCTGTTTTGCCCAGTTGTAATCTTCCCTGGAGGAGATGACAAACTTGATTTCATCTTTCGGACCCATGAATCTAAAATTATCAAATACCATTTTTTCATGCATACCACTGCCAGGGCATTTCATGTCCATAATCTTGACCACGTCATCGGGAACCCTTTCAAGACTGACACTGCCGTTTGTCTCAAGCAGGACGAGTCTGCCTGCTGCCAAGAGTTGCTTCAAAAGTGAATAAACCCCTTTCTGGAGCAGAGGTTCTCCTCCGGTGATCTCTACCAGGACGCCGTGATATTTGTCCAGCTCTCTAAGTATCTGGCTGGTTGAATAAAACAGGTGATCCCCCTCGTATGCATAGCGGGTATCACAATAGGTGCAGCGCAAATTGCAGCCGGCAAAACGGATAAAGAAACAGGGATACCCGGCATAAGAGGACTCCCCCTGGATACTATAAAAAAGCTCGCAGATTTCTATTAGCGCTTCACGGCCCAAAATATGTTACACCTGAGTTGTCTGTTTCGCTTACTGTGACACTGTGCACACCGTAGCGATCGGTAGAAAGATCATTTTGCAGGTTGTTGAAGATATAGACAGCAATATTTTCTGAGGATGGATTTATGGATTGGAAATCGTCATGTTCGTTAAGATCGTGGTGGTCGAGATTGTCAAGAACCTTATTTACAGCCTCTTTCACCTTCCTGAAATCAATTCCCATGCCGAGGCTGTCCAGTTCAGTAGCTTGAACGGTAACCTCAACTTTCCAATTGTGACCATGGGGCCTTTCGCAATTCCCAGGATAATTACGCAAATGGTGCCCGGCTGAAAAATGACTTTTGACAAAGATGTGAAACATGGTAGTTGTACCTCGCAGTTTTATAATTTAAAAGTATAGTTGAAAACAAATTGCTTTTTTAATAGGGTGCAGAACCGAGTTTTTAAAACATGTAGCAAAAGTAATCAACCTTGAACGGGAGAGCAAGAAAGAGTTTTTACGATGGCTCATCTCTGTAAATCTCCCGCACCTCGGATAAGAATTTAAGGAGTGTTTCACTATGGCCATAGTGGCGCCATTTAGGGCTCTGCGCTTCAATTCCCAGAAGCTTGAGCGTCTGGAGGATGTTGTGACGCCTCCCTATGATATCATTGATGAGAAAAACCAGGCTGCGTTTCAGGCCAGGAATCCGTATAATATGATATACCTGGACATCAGCAAGTCTCCAGGGAAGGGTGACGACTCTGAAGAGCGTTACAATTCAGCCAAGAAATACTTCATTGAGTGGCAGGAGGAAAAGGTGCTTATCCGTGATGAAGCACCTGCCATCTATCTTTATTACATTGATTACACTCTGCCGTCCGGTATCCGGTTGACCAGGAAGGGGTTGGTTGCCCTTGTAGGGCTCTCTGAATACGCTGAAGGTACAGTCAAGCCCCACGAGGAAACATTTGCCACCGTTACTGCTGACCGCTTACGGCTCATGGACACTTGCCAGGCGCAATTCAGTCAGATATTTTCCCTTTATACCGAAAATGGAGCAAATATTATTGCCACACTTGAAAATGGACTCCCGGAAAAACCTCTTTACGAGGTCAGGGATGCAGATGGCGGCAAACATTCCATCTGGCCCATTTTTGATGAGAAAATTCTTGTTAAGGTGCAGGAACTTTTCCGCGACAAGGCCATCTATATCGCTGATGGTCATCATCGTTATTCGACGGCATTACAGTATAGAAAACATTTAAAAGAAAAACAGGGTGAACTCCCGCCCCAGAGCCCATATAATTTCTCCATGATGTATCTTTGTCCCATGGAGGACCCTGGCTTAACAGTTCTGCCCACCCACAGGCTGGTAACCCTGCCTGATGATATAATTCCAGGCCTGCCCAGCATGGATGAACTTGCCGGGATGCTGGCCGTGGTCTTTGAGCTTGAGGAAATAAAGGGGGGTGCACGGGAAATCCTCGTGGCTGAGGTCCTGGCAAGGATGAATGACCGGCAGGCTGAGGGCAAGGAAGAACAGACCATGTTCGGGCTCTACCATGCGGTTGAAGACCGGTGCTTTTTGCTGACCTTGAAAGAGGAAGCTTTGCAGAATAAGATTTTGGCTGCTAGGCCCGCGGCTTTACGTGACCTAGACGTGGTAATCCTGTCTGATCTGGTGGTTGAGGATGTGTTAGGACTGAATTGTGAAAGGTGTGAAAATGACAACCTTGTGCGTTATTTTGCAGACCCGGACGAGGCCCTAGATGTAGCTGTCAAGGAAAGCATACAGCACGAAAATGCACTGCCTCTTCTATTCCTTATGAATAATACCAAGGTGCTGCAGGTTAAAAGAGTAGCCGACGAACATCTGATCATGCCCCATAAATCCACATATTTTTACCCTAAAATCCTTACCGGTTTGCTTTTAAACAAGCTGGATCCGGATGAAAAAATTATTCTTAAGTAACCTGAAATTATTTTACTGCAAAAAAAAGTTTAGCCGGAAATGACGTGGTATCAGGTGATGCCAAGACATGAAGAGTTTACAGAAGACTCACTTTTTAACGGACGCATTCACTGTAAACAGCACTGTTGCGGTTACCGTTTTTCTCTGGACGCGGTATTACTGGGGAACTTTATTTCATGCCGGCCAGCAGAAAAGATCCTTGACCTGGGGTGCGGTAATGGAATTGTTGCACTCATTTTGGCTTACAGATGGCAGCGCTGCCACATTGCCGGCCTGGAGATCCAGCCGGATCTTGTAAAGCTGGCCCGGGAAAATGTTGTGCAAAACAATTGGCAGGAAAAAATAAGAATAGTACAGGGGGATCTACGGCAGATAGATAAACATATAAGTGCCGGTGAATTTGACTGGGTTGTCAGTAACCCGCCTTACAGAAAAACAGGGACGGGCCGGATGAATATTGAAACTGAACAGCTGGTGGCCCGGCACGAAACCTTGGCCGATGTGGCCAGCGTGGTGAAAGCCGCTGCCTGGGCCCTGAAAAACAAGGGTAGAACTGCCTTCATTTATCCGGCAGTCAGGGGGGCTACAGTCCTCTATGAATTAAAGAAGCAGGGGCTTGAACCCAAAAAGATGCAGACGGTTTACAGTTATCCCGGAAGCCCAGCAACACTGCTGCTTATCGAGTCTGTAAAGGGTGGCGGCGAGGAATTGACTATACTTCCGCCTTTTTACGTTTACCAGGCTGCGGGAGGAGAGTATTCAGCGGAGATGGCCGCCTGTTATCGCCCCTAAGTTAAAGCCATTGTAAAGGATTTCTCGTGCTTGCCAAAATCAAGAGTTCTGCAGTTATTGGTGTCGATGCACTCCCAGTAACGGTCGAGGTAGACATTTCCTTTGGCCTTCCCTCTTTTTCGACTGTAGGATTAGCCGAGGGAGCGGTACGAGAAAGCCGAGAACGGGTAAAGGCAGCCATCAAAAACTCAGGCTATGATTTTCCCAGTCGCCGCATTACGGTCAATCTGGCTCCTGCGGACTTGAAAAAGGAAGGGGCCGGTTATGATCTGCCAATGGCTCTTGGCATCCTCACTGCTTCCGAAATCCTAAAGAGTGAGAAACTTGATGATTATGGTGTCATTGGTGAGCTTTCTTTGGACGGCTCCATCCGGCCGGCACGAGGTATTCTACCCATGGCCATAACAGCTCAAAGAGCCGGGCTGGAAGGGATACTGGTGCCGCATGATAATGCGGAAGAGGCTGCAGTTGTTGAGGGCATTAAAATTATTGGCGTCAAAACATTGTATGAGGCGGTTGAATTTCTTATTGGCACCAGGAAACTCACACCTACAGCCGTTAATCTCCATTCCATTTTTCAAAATAACGCCAGTTACGCTGTTGATTTTGATGAGGTGAAAGGCCAGGAACATGTGAAAAGGGCAATGGAAATTGCGGCAGCCGGAGGCCATAACATCCTCATGAAAGGGCCCCCCGGCTCAGGCAAAACCATGCTAGCCAGGAGGCTTCCGACTATTTTGCCTGACCTGACCTTTGAGGAGGCCCTGGAAACGACCAAGATTTACAGTGTCATGGGCATGCTTAAAAATAACACCCCGCTTTTGGCAGCAAGGCCTTTCAGGGCCCCTCATCACACCATATCAGATGTAGGACTTATCGGCGGCGGACAGACGCCCAAACCCGGCGAGGTCTCCCTTGCCCATAATGGTGTACTTTTCCTTGATGAATCTCCGGAATTTAAAAAAAATGTTCTGGAAGTTCTGCGTCAGCCGCTTGAGGATGGAATGGTCACTATCTCCCGGGCCACCGGTTCGCTCAGTTTTCCTGCCCGCTTCATCCTTGTCATAGCATTTAATCCTTGTCCATGTGGTTATCTCGGTGACATGCACCATGACTGCAGATGTACCCCTGCCCAGGTTCAGCGTTATGAAAGCAAACTTTCAGGACCTCTTCTGGACAGGATAGACATGCATCTTGAAGTGCCCTCTGTGCCCTATAAAAAAATGGCATCTGGCACTAACGGGGAATCCTCTTATCTTATTAAAGAAAGGGTTGAGCAGTCAAGAGTGCTTCAGAAAAAGAGGTTTGCCAGGCACAAAAATTTTTACTGTAACGGGCAGATGACGCCAAACGACCTCAAAAAATTCTGCTCTCTTGACAAAGCTTCTGAGAAACTCATTGCAGATGCAGTGGAACGGTTGGGTCTGTCGACACGTTCCTATCACAGGGTCCTGAAAATAGGGCGCACCATTGCCGATCTGGATAAAAATGGTTCACTGCAGGCAAAACATGTTGCCGAAGCAATTCAATACCGCAGACTTGACCGCACAAACAGATGTTAACTGGAAAGAGAAATGGATTCAATTGTTAAGGACCTGAAAAAACTGGTGCCCTTCAAAGATACACTTGAAGCTGGGGATATTGTCTTGATTGCTGCCAAGAAACCGCAGATGCTGGTGTACGGATTGGTAAGTGATATTATCCGGGATGATACAAAACGTGAGGAATGGTGGCATGTGCACATGCACATTCTGTCATTACCGCCCCGAAAGGTTTCCTGGATCTTGAGGACACCCCAGATGACAGGTCATGAGATATTTACCATGGAGGGTGAAGAACGTTTTATGAAGGCTGTCGATTTCGGTCAGAAATCTTCTCAGGCGGGTCCGGGGAAACAACAAAAAAACACGGAAAAATCTACCCTGCGGAGGGTAAAATGATAAAAGCAGATGGATAATGATGGGAAAAGATTCTACAAAAAAATCTGAGCGGGATATAATTGAATATATCAGTAATCTTCTTGCGCTGCAGGCAGACAGGGATCTTATTAAAGGGATTGGCGATGATTGTGCGGTGTTCCGCAAAGATAACAAAAGCTGTATTCTGGTGACCACTGACACCCTGGTTGCAGGTGTGCATTTTGACCTTGCCTGGCACCCACCTTTACTGCTGGGAAGAAAAACAGCCGCTGTGAATTTAAGTGATATCGCAGCCATGGGAGGGAAACCACGGTATGCCTTTTTAAACCTTGCATTTCCCGGTTCTGCACCTGCTTGGCTTGATGATTTTTTAGCCGGATTTTATGAAATGCTCCAGGAGTATGACACCCACCTGGTGGGCGGGGATACGGTTAAAAGCCCCAATGATCTCAGCATGAGCGTGACCTTAATTGGTGAGGCGGCAGAAGATGAAATCTGTTATCGCTCCGGTGCAGAAATTGGAGATTTTGTATTTGTCAGCGGCTTTCTTGGAGATGCAGCCGCCGGACTGTCTCTGTGCCAATCCGGTTTATCTGCTGGTTCTTCAACACCGTGGCAGCAATTAGTTAAGGCCCATCTAGATCCGTTGCCCCAGGTAAAACTTGGAAGAATGCTGGCAGATAGCCGCCTGGTTCATGCAATGATTGATATCTCCGACGGCCTGGCAACCGATTTGGCGCACATTTGTACACAAAGCCGGACAGGGGCAGAGATTTTCAAGGAAGCCCTTCCTGTTTCAGAAACGCTGAGAGCAGCAGCGGAGAAATTAAAATCCCCGATTTTCGATTGGGTTCTGAAGGGTGGAGAGGACTACAAGTTACTTTTCACTGTTTCGCCTGACCATGAAAAGGACCTGCAGCGGCGTGTTGCCAAACAGTCAGGAATGGAAATTTATCCAATCGGGAGGATAATAGAGGGTCGGGGTGTGCACCTCTGCAGCCGAGAAAGACGGCAGAACATCAGTTACCAGGGGTATGATCATTTTATTGGTTAATATGCAGCATACCAACTGCTGACAAGTATTGTTCAGGCGGTTGCGAGAACAGCATTGCCAGTGGTGTAGATAACTGGTAATCATCCCACAACGTGTTAATCTTGTGTCAAAATACATGACCAATCTCTCTGATTTTAAACTCTGCAAGGAGATATGATTTGCAGAAAATTGACATAAATTTTAAAGGACGTATTGGCCTGGCTTTGGGAAGTGGTTCGTCCCGTGGCTGGAGTCATATCGGAGTAATTAAAGCTTTAAAAGAAATTGGCGTTCATCCAGATATTGTTTGTGGTTGTTCCATCGGTGCATTAGTAGGTGCCTCTTATTGCGCCGGGAAAATTGACCAGCTGGAGGGTTGGCTGACAACTCTCTCAAAGCTGGAAGTAGCGAGATTTTTTGAACTGAATTGGTCGCTCAATAGTTTTGTGGATTTAGAATATATAAGTGCTTTTTTAAATAAGTATGTTTGTGATGAAAATATAAATATTGAGCTGCTTGATAAAACTTTTGCAGCTGTGGCCACAGATCTTGAAAACGGCAGGGAGGTCTGGTTTACCAAGGGATCCGTACTGCAAGCGGTTTTGGCTTCCATATCGCTACCCGGGTTGTTCCCCCCCATACAATATAATGGCAGGTGGTTAGTTGACGGAGGTTTGGTTAATCCGGTGCCCATTTCCATTTGCCGGGCGCTGGGGGCTGACCTGGTGATTGCTGTAAACCTAAATGGCGATATTGTGGGTAAGCACTTGGTGCACAAGCCGAGAAATGATGAGCAAGGCCTTGCAGATCGTTTTATAAAAAGTATCAAACAATATTCCAAAACAATATTTCCGGATAAATATACCGAGAAAAAGACACCAGGGTTGTTTAATGCAATTGTAAGTTCCATTAATATAACCCAAGACCGTATAACCCGCAGCCGTATGGCAGGTGATCCAGCCGATGTTCTGCTTGCTCCCAAATTATCAAACATCGGCTTGCTGGAATATCATCGGGCCGCAGAAGCTATAGAAGAGGGTAAGGCTTGTGTACAGCAGAAGTTGCCGGAAATTCAGTATGCACTCTCTGCATGAACAAACCGGGCCGACGGCATGTTTTTGTTCACGAAGTAATAATTTTCGTAAAAGTTTCTGCCTGCGAAAATATTTTTTATGAAATGATATGCTCCCACCAATCAAGACGATTCAAATATCAAGATGGATAAAGACTTGGACCGGGAAATGAATCTGCGGATGTAGTTGTGTTAAGTGGAAATGGTAAAGTTATCAGCTTTGGTCTGAAGGAGCTTGGATCTTAAGTGAAATCTAAAAGGCAAGATCATATCACAACAACCGGTAAGGATGTGCCCTCTTTGCCCATTCACTGTCCGGAAACTGGGTGCTTAACGTTTCGTAAGCCTCTTTTAACGGCTTGGGCTCGCCACTGTTTTTATAACGCGAGACACCACGAAGAAATATGGCCTCCGGTACGCTATCGCTTTGCGGATGCGCAGAAATTATCTTTTCAAAAAAAGTCAGGGCTTCCGGATAGCGATCATTATCAAAATGGTACTTGCCTATTCCGAGCAGTGAACTGGCAATAAAGGCATCAGGATCCAGGAAGCCTACAGTGCGATGGTGTTCTCGCTTGTCTGTCCCAAGAGTTATTAAGGTCGGTGTCCATTTGATATTGAAGTCCGTTGAGAGGGGTTTTGCATCAAACGGAATCTGCAGGGGAATAAAATAATCCTGCACAAAGCCTACAACCCTTTCATCTGGATACGTAACTGCATCCATCTGCTGGCAGCCGATTCAGTCGGGATTATGGAAAAACAGCAGGATCGGCAGGTTTTGTCTGCGGGCCCGTTCGAGAGCTCTATCAATATCTTTTTCCCAGGCAATTGAATTTACCATGAGTATTCTCATTTTATGTTTTTTTGATAGCCTTCAGGGTCAGCTTATAGCAGAGTGTTTTGCCTGCCAGAGGATGATTGAAGTCAATGGTTACCTCCCCGTCCTTAACAGCGGTCACCAGGGCAGGAATTTTCTTGCTTTGGCCCTCTTTTCCCAGGGTCATTCCAAGCACCATCCCGGGTTTCGGCTGGATATTTTCTCCAAAAACATGCCTCTTGACCGTGTGGAGCAGCTTTTCATCCCTGTGTCCGAAAGCTTCATCTGGAGATAGAATTACAGATTTCTTCTCTCCCTCACCCATGCCAATAAGCGCCTTTTCAAAACCCGGCGGCATGACGCCTGCTCCGACTTCAAATTCAAAAGGCCCGGTATCTGCTGAACTTTCAACAATCTCGCCATCTTCAAGCATACCCTCATACTCTATGATTACCTGGTCGCCCTGCTGTACTTGTTTCATGCCAATGTCCTCACCTGCCTATATATATTGCCACCTGGTACTTTTTTACTGGTAAAAAGAATCCCTTGCTGTTTTTTGTGAAAATAGTTCCTAACTTTTTTTAGAAAATTATGCAAAAGGTTCTGTGTCAAGAAGTAATTTATTGCCTGGTTGATTCCGTTGATATCTTGAAATATTTTAACCGTGGATGCGGGTAAGGTAATGCTAGAGATTTCAGGGGAAATATGCTACCGTGTCGCCCGCAGAAGGGCAGATATATACTAAGAGCAAAAAACGAAGTGAAACATGGTAATAATTTCGGGTAAATGCTGTTTGGCAATGCAATAAGAAGATACCATAAAATTATGGATTTTTTTTGTGAAAAATATAATGAGAAAGTGAGTGGTGAGAAAATTCAGTGCGACCACCCCAAGGAATACTGTAAATTCCGTACCGCATGCATAATTTATTTCATGGGTGGTGAAAAGGGCAGCAGTGATTCAGAAGAAAAATCCAAGAAAGAGGGCACAATGCCGACTTTACAATTTGACAAGGGGAACGGTTTGTTGCCGGCAATAGTACAGGACTTTGAAACGAAAGAAGTGCTGATGCTGGCCTACATAAACTATCTTGCCTGGGAAAAAACCCTGAAGACCGGTAAAGCCCATTATTGGAGCCGCTCCAGAAATAAACTGTGGCTGAAAGGAGAAACCTCCGGACACCAGCAGCTGATAAAAAAAATACTTGTTGACTGTGATGATGACACCGTCATCTACCAGGTTGAGCAGCTTGGTGGTGCAGCCTGCCACACAGGACATCGCAGCTGTTTTTTCAAGCAGGTCTCAGAGGCTGGATTTGAAACAATTGACAAACCCGTATTTGATCCCAAAGAGGTATATACAAAATGAGCGTATTGAAATTAGGAATACCGAAAGGAAGCCTGGAAAAGGCAACGATTGAACTTTTTGAGAAGTCAGGCTGGCGAATCAAGCTTTCCAGGCGCAGCTATTTTCCTGAGATTGATGATGAGGAACTGGCCTGTTCTATCTGCAGGGCCCAGGAAATGTCACGCTATGTTGAGCAGGGTGTCATTGATGCCGGTATCACTGGAAAGGACTGGATACTTGAAAACGGTTCAGATGTTATTGTTGTTGCCGATCTTGTCTATTCAAAAGTCAGCAAGAGGCCGACCCGCTGGGTCGTGGCGGTTCCAGGAGACTCAAATATTGAGAAACTTGAAGATCTTGAAGGCAGGAAGGTAGCCACGGAACTTGTAAATTATACCCGTAAGTTTTTTACGGAAAAAAACATTAACGTTGAGATTGAATTTTCCTGGGGCGCCACCGAGGCCAAGGTTGTTTCAGGTCTGGCGGATGCCATAGTTGAGGTTACTGAAACGGAAAGTACTATCCGGGCACATGGATTAAGGATCATCCACGAAATGATGACTTCAAATACTCAGTTTATTGCCAACAAAAGTGCCTGGGAAGATCCATGGAAAAGGGAAAAGATAGAAAATATTGTCCTGCTCCTGCAGGGAGCGCTCAGGGCTGACAAGATAGTAGGTCTGAAGATGAATGTTCCGGCCGGCCGTCTTGATCAGGTGATTGCAATTTTACCAAGCTTGAATGCGCCGACCATAGCCAATCTCTATAATACGGACTGGTATTCGGTGGAGACGGTTATTTCCGAACACCAGGTGCGTGAGTTGATACCAAAACTTATTAAAAGCGGGGCGGAAGGCATTATTGAATATGGACTGAACAAGGTCATCTAGTATGATTTTACTGGCCTGTATGACAAGCTGTCCTGATCGCATGCGGTGCTTATAACAGTGACGGATATTTCCAGTCAGAATTTCTCCGATATCAGGTTTCTCATAAGCGTGTTTGATCTCAAGCAGCTTCCAGCACCAGGGATTCCGGAAATTGCTTTTGCCGGCCGCTCCAATGTCGGCAAATCAAGTCTCTTAAACCGGCTTATCAGGCGCAGGAATCTGGTCAAGACCAGTGCCAAGCCCGGCAAGACCCAGAGCCTTAATTTTTTTCTGGTGGATAACAGTCTCTACCTTGTAGATCTTCCTGGGTATGGCTATGCCAAGGTTTCCAAAAAAATGCAGGCTGCCTGGCAGGACCTGATAACCTCCTATCTTGAAACCAGGGAAAATTTAAAATGTGTAGTTGTCATAATTGATCTCCGTCATGAGCTCAAAATTGCCGACCTGCAGTTGGTGAATTGGCTTCGAAGCATTGGCGTGCCCTTTTTGCTGGTCTATACCAAGGCAGATAAACTTTCGGCCAACCAGCGCAGTAAAAATGCGGCGGTTCTTGATGCGGGTTTTGGGGTGTCAAAGCCTGAAAGGCTTATGTTTTCTGCAAAAACAGGGATGGGCAGGGATAATCTTTTACAAGCTCTTGACAGCTTTCTTGTTTAGTGGTTTATTGTTTTCTTCGCCGAAATTTAAGGAAAATTGGGTTAGACAAATCACAAGGTTATTCTTCAATTTGATTGTTACTTTAAGCAAGGGGGATTGTAAATGGTAACAAAGAGCGAGTTGCCCTGTTGGGAAATCATGAAATGTGAGGGGACGGAAGATTGTCCAGCAAGAAAACGTCCCGACTTAAACTGCTGGGAAATTGCCAGCGAAATGGACGACTACAGAAAGGCTTTCAATATCTGCAAGGACTGTATCGTTTACATGCTCAAGGCTGAAAATACTGTTCTCACCAAACAGGAAATGCAGACCATCATGAAGCAAAAAAGCCAGTGTCTTCTTGTGTAATTGATGGTCCCCAGCAGTAAATCATTTTAGCTTCATGACATATGAAAGGCGGACCATCTCACCCGGTGGTCCGCCCCCATCCCCCCCCACCAGGAGTTTTGATGACCAAGAGGTCATCTGCTTCAGCTTCAAATACCAGCTTGCCTTTCAGTTTTTTTCTCTTGTTTTTTTGCACCAGTTCATTTTTTCCTGTCAGCCCGTGCTGGCCTCCCATCAAGCCATAGGGCGCAAATTTCCGTCGTTCGGTAAGAAGTGAGACGCGGGCTTTTTCTAGGAAACGGTAGGATCTTATTATTCCGTCACCGCCCCGGTGCAGTCCCTTGCCTCCGGAACCATTGCGCAGGCCATACTGTTCAACCAGGAGCGGATAGGTATGTTCCAGGGCCTCAATCGGAGTATTCATGGTATTGGTCATATGGGTATGAATGCCGTTAAGTCCAGCCAATGTCGGGCGTCCACCCATACCGCCGCCAATTGTTTCATAATAGGAAAACTCTTCTCCCATAAGGTTCTTTTCCCCGCTGATCGCAATGTTGTTCATGGATCCGCTGCTGGCTGCAGGGATCCGCTCAGGAACTGCTTTTGCCAAAGCACCGAGCAGGACATCAACAATTCTTTGCGAGGTTTCAACATTACCGGCAGCGACAGGTGCCGGTTTATTGGCATCAACAACAGAGCCCGGCCTGGTTTTGATATGCAGAGGACGGTATGTTCCCTGATTAATAGGATGGCCTTCACCGACCAGGCATTGGAAAACGTAAACTGTTGCCGATATAACCACCGACTTGACCGTATTGATAGGCGTATCAGTCTGGTCAGCGCTGCGGCTGAAATCAGCGTTGACAGCTGAATTGTTTATTGCAAGATCAACTGATATGGGTATGGCTGCGGAGCCGCAGCCGTCATCATCCAGATAATCGGTATAAGAATAAACCCCTTTTGGTAATTGCCTGATGACATTTTGCATCAATCTCTCTGCATACCCTTTGAGTTCGTCTAGTATGAAGAAAACCTGTTCAGCAGGATATTTTCGAAGGATATCCATAAGACGCATTTTGCCGCGGCTCAGGGATGCAGTCTGGGCCCGCAGATCACCGAGGCGTTCTTTCGGGTTTCTTACACTATGCAGGAACTCATGCATGAACGCTTCGTTATAGGCCCCCTGTGCATAAAGCAGCGTGGGGTGGATTACTAAACCTTCCTCTTCAAGACAGTTTGCCAAGCCCATGGAACCCGGATTTCTACCACCCACATCTGCATGGTGCGCACGGTTTACAACATAAAAAAGAGGACACCTGGGAGCATGTGAATGAGAGAAGGCAAATACAGGTTCAATCAGGGTGATATCTGGAAGATGGCTGCCGCCTTTATATGGGTCGTTCGTGATGACAATATCCCCGGGGTGCAGGGTCATTTCAGCAAGAACCGAAGAGAGGGTCATGGGCATGGCCCCAAGGTGTACAGGGATGTGGGCAGCCTGCGCAATCAGGTCTCCACTGGCATCAAATAGTGCACAGGAAAAATCCCGGCGTTCCTTGATATTTGAAGAAAAGGATGAGCGGCCTAGGATTATGCCCATCTCTTCGGCAATGGAGCTGAACAGCTTATTAAAAACCTCGACTTCTATTATGTCATGCATCATGCCAGGAAAGTTTGCCCGTCTATCTGCTTAGTTCTGCTCAGATTTTAGGACTGCCAGAAAGGCCTGCTGCGGAATATCAACGTTGCCCACGGTCTTCATCCGTTTTTTGCCGGCCTTTTGTTTTTCAAGCAGTTTTCTCTTTCGGGTGATATCACCACCATAACATTTGGCCGTTACATCTTTTCTCAGGGCCGCGATATTTGTCCGGGCCACAATGGTTGAGCCGATAGCTCCCTGAATGGCTATTTTGAACATATGTCGCGGAATCTCCTCCTTTAGGCGCTCACAGGCGTGCAAGGCCCTTTCCCTTGCCTTAGAACGATGCACCAGCTGTGAGAGGGCATCAACTTTTTCGCCGTTAACAAGAATATCAAGCTTGACCAGATCGCTTTCCCGATAATCTCCAAGGTCATAATCAAAGGAACCGTAACCCTGGGTAATGGATTTGAGTCTGTCGTAAAAATCATAAATCACTTCAGCCAGGGGCATTTCACAGTTGAACTCTATTCTGCCGGGAGCCGGATAATGATAGTGATTATTGATACCTCTCCTCTCCATGCACAGGTTCATGACAGGTCCCATATAGCGTTCAGGGAAAAGGATAACGGCTTTGATAAAAGGTTCATCTGTCCTTGCAATTGTTGATGGGTCAGGGAAATGTGCAGGGTTGTCTATTTCCAGCTTTGTTGAGTCCTGAAGATAAAAATGATACAGGACGGTCGGCACCGTCATGATGAGCGAGATATCAAACTCTCTTTCCAGTCGTTCCTGAACGACTTCTAAGTGCAGCAGGCCGAGAAAACCACAACGGAATCCAAACCCTAAGGCTGTGGAGGAGTCTTTCTGAAAGGTCAGGGAAGCATCGTTAAGTTTTAGTTTTTCAAGTGCTACTGCCAGGTCTTCATAGTCATCGGTGGAAATTGGATAAATCGAGGAAAAAACAACCGGTTTTACCTCCTTGAAACCCGGAAGAGGTTTGGAGCAGGGATTGTCCTTAAGGGTTATGGTATCTCCATTCCTGGTCTCGCCTACATTTTTTACACCCGCTATGATATAACCGACCTGGCCGGCACTCAGCATTTTCTGGGGCTCCCTTGTGAGTCTAAAGAGCCCGACCTCCTCAACCTTGTGAACAGTGTTGTTGGACATGAAACGTATAATATCTCCGGGTTTGATGCTTCCCTGAAAAATCCTGGTGGAGATGATTGTGCCCCTGAATGCATCATAGCGGGCATCAAAGATGAGTGCTTCAAGTGGACTTTGGGGATCGCCCTTTGGTGGAGGAAGCAGGTTGACCACTGCTTCCAGAATTTCATCAACACCTTTGCCTGTTTTTGCAGAACACAGGCGGATATGCTGAGGATCAAGACCGAGATCGCCCTCTATCTGCAGAGCAACTGCCTCGGGGTCAGCAGCCGGCAGATCAATTTTATTGATAACCGGAATGATCACCAGGTCTGTCTCCATGGCCAGGTAAAGGTTGGCGAGGGTCTGGGCTTCGACACCCTGGGCAGCATCGATAAGCAGCAGCGCTCCTTCACATGATGCCAGGGCCCTTGATACTTCATAGCTGAAATCAACATGGCCGGGCGTATCGACAAGGTTGAGAATGTATTCCCTGCCGTCCTTTGCCGTATATGGCAGGCAGATGGTTTGACTCTTAATGGTAATGCCCCTTTCCCGTTCAATATCCATATCATCGAGAATCTGATCCCGGAATTCCCGCTCACTCACCATTTTGCAGATTTGGATAAACCTGTCGGCAAGGGTGGATTTCCCATGATCAATGTGGGCGATAATGCAAAAGTTCCTGATATTGTCCATATATGTAATAAAAAATCATTTCTGGTCCAGATGCTAAGAAATGAAGGAGAGTTGCCATAAGCAGCAGTGGGTACGAAAGATATCTAGATAATACAGTATTAGTGATTTGAAAGATTGCTTTTACATACCTATGAGAAGTTTTTTAATAATATATATCCTGTATCCTTCACGTTAACAGGGGAACACTTTTAGCATAAATGGGATAATATGAAAACAGGAAATATATAGAACGGGAATGTGAGAGCAGATTATAACAGGCTCTTTTGATAATCGGTTTTTATTATCAGGTCATCTAGATGGGGTTGAATAAAGTTTATTTGTCTAAAGTCTGGTAAACAGGCGGCAAGGAAAGAGATTGACCTTTCAGGCACTTATATTAGAATGTTGCACCATGAAAAAAGAGACAACAAAAAAGAATCTTCAAATAGAACCACAGCAACTGGTAAGTATGCCGGAGGACAAGAATCTTCCAGTTGTGAGCCATACCGGTTTACAGCGCTATCTCCAGGAAATCAGTCAATTCCCCCTGTTGTCCAGAGAAGAAACCGAGGAACTGGCAGTTCGTTATCACGAAACAGGCGATCCTGAGGCTGCCTATAAACTTGTTTCATCAAACCTGAGGCTCGTGGTGAAGGTTGCAATGGATTTCCAGAAGTACTGGATGCAGAATTTTCTTGATCTCATTCAGGAGGGAAACGTCGGCCTGGTCCAGGCTGCAAAGAAATTCGATCCCTTCCGTGAAGTCAAGTTTTCATACTATGCAGCATACTGGATCAGGGCCTATATTCTTAAGTTCATCATGGATAACTGGCGTATGGTCAAGATTGGCACCACCCAGGCACAACGAAAGTTGTTTTTCAGCCTTAATAAAGAAAGAAAGCTGCTTGAATCCCAGGGCTTTCAACCGGACACAAAGTTGCTGGCAGAACGACTGCATGTCAAGGAGAGTGAAGTCATTGAGATGAGCCAGAGAATGGACAACTGGGATGTGTCCCTGGAAAGTCCTGTGCGTGAAGACTCCGATGATGAACAAAAGGATTTCCTGCCACACGGGGGACCAAGTGTTGAAGAGCTTGTGGCTGGGCGGGAGATCAGGCAGCGGATGGCTGAAATCCTTGATGATTTGCAGAATAGTCTCAATGATAAAGAACAGATGATTCTGCAGACGAGGTTACTGAATGATGAACCACAAACTCTCCAGGATATAGCAGATATTTTTGGTATTTCGCGGGAACGGGTTCGCCAGATAGAGGTCAACCTCCTGAAAAAGATGAAAAAGTATCTTGAGCAAGAAGTGCCTGATATAAAGAATTTTTTTGGCCAGGAAGAATTAGAGAAAGGATAAAGCTAAATTGCCAGATACCTCCGGGATTATTTCTTAACGTAACAGCTTTTACCTGTAGCGCACTTTGTGCACATTCTCCATCCATAATCAGCGCAATTTATCAACGAAAGTTTAGAGCCCGTGAATAATAAAGGAAAAGTTTATCTCCTCATGCTGGCAGTTTGGTTCCTCGGTCTGTCTAGTTATGAGATTCATGCCCAGCTTATAACGGTCCCACCGCATGATCTTCTGCCGGAACAGAAGATCATAGTTGAAGACGAGGCCCCGCAGTGGAAAGTGCTCTGGGATCAGGCCAGAGAAAGTGCTCTGCAGGGAGATTTTGACACAGCGCTGCACCAATACAAGGCCCTGCTGGTCCTGAAAAGCAACCTGGAAGAAGCACGCTGGGAACTGGCAAGGCTCCTGATGTACATGAAACACTGGGGTGAAGCTGCTGATTTCCTTGAACTCCTCATTGAGTCCGCACCGGGAAATACACTGTATATCAATGCCCTGGGCAAGGTAATGTGGGAGATGGGACAGTATGAACGGTCGGTGGATCTCTTTAAGAAAGTACATGATAAGATTCCATCTGACCAGACAGCCCTGGCCGGGCTGGTCGAAGGGTTGATTAAACTGGGAAGAAAAGATGAAGCGCTGCCCTATCTTGAGCAGTTCACCATGCAGGAACCGACAAACAGAGGCGTGCGGCGTTATCTGGCTTTTCTTTTATATGAATCTGAAAATTATGAAATGGCTAAAACGCACCTCACAATTTTGTCCAGGAATGAAGATGTTGAGCTTGACGTGTTGTACTTAACGGCTAAAACATATGAGCACCTTGGGCTGGAGCAGCAGGCCTCAATATATTGGGAGCGTTTTCTGGCGAGAGAACCTGATAATATTGAGGCAAACAAATTCCTAGCCAAACATTATGAAAAGATGAAGCAGGCGGACAGGGCCCTTTCGCATCTTCAGGCGGTATTAGCATACAATCCTGAAGATGGCGCTTCATATGTTCGTTTAGGAGAAATGCATGAAAAGGCGGGAGAATATGACAAGGCATTGTCATATTATGAAAAATATCTACAGCTATATCCAGATGATCCGGAGATCAGGCAACGGCTGGCCGGCATAAATGCAGCCATTATGAACAAGATACCAATAAAGACATCTACACAGGAGTATCCGGCTCCTGATGAGCAAGACCAAACTGAAAAATTAAAAGAAGTTATCCGCAATCTTGTTACCTCAGGGCACTACGAGGATGTCATCCCACTTTACCGGCAACTCCTGGTGATGTCTCCAGAAGATCACGAAATCCTGGAAGCCCTGGCAAATGATTTGATTATCATAGGAAAAAACAAAGGCAACGATGCAATGCTGGAATTTTTATCGGACATTATATTGGATAATATATCCATATACCGATCCATGGCAGATTTGTTACGGCAGATGGAGCGGGAAGAGGAATTAGTGGCAGTGTTGCATGAAATTCACGACCTTGATCCTGCGGATGATCTTACAACGCAGGAATTGGCTATCCTATCCCTCCACAGGGGTGAGTGGTTGCTTAGTCATAAGTATTTTGCGCAGCTTTCGGAGTCATTTTGTACCAATAGCCTCTGCCTTGAAGCAAGGGCCTCATTAAAAGAAAAACTGAATCTGCCGGCCCAAAGGTTACAGGATTATGAGGCATTGCTGAAACAGCAACCGGGCCGCAATGAAATAAGACTTGCGGCAATTGATTTGGCAGCACAGATGGGTCTGCTTGACAGAGTTGTCTTTCATGCAGGTTATCTGCAGGTATCCCCAGCGGACAGCGAGAATTATGAGTTTAAGATCCTCCTGGCTGATGCTTACAGGTATTCAGGCTATCTGAGCAGGGCGGTGGAACGCTACAATAATATCATTGAGCAGGCATCCGGGAACAAAGATGCAGCTATTCAGAATGTTCGTATCCGTGCCTGGCTGGGTATGGCTGAATCACATGAACAGTTAGGCCTGCCCTATGAAGCCGAGCAGGATCTCCGCAGAGCTTTGGTGCTTGAAGAGTATCGAATTCCCATCCTTGAGGCGCTCTTTCATCTCTTTTTGAGGAACGGCCGGATTGCAGAAAGTGAAGTTTGGCTGCAAACAATTAACCGTGAAAGGGATGGGGCTCAACAGGACATCCCGACACAAATCAGTCCGGCCTGGAAAATTGAAGTTCTCCAGGCTGAGATGTATAGCGCGGCCGGTAATTACGGTTTGGCGGCAGACCACTACAGACAGGCAGAATCCATGCTGCCTGGATACGAGAATAATAAAGCTTTGGCACGGGAAGCAGGTGTTGCAGAACCCGGTTTTGGCATACAGCAGCAATTGGCGGAGAGCCTTCTGCATGCCCATGAGTATGCAGAAGCAGAACAAATTGTCCTTGGTCTTAAAAATAACCATGAGGGGGAACTGGAACTTCTGGTTCTGCTGGAGCAGATTTATCTTGCATGGGGCAAAGGTGACAATGCCGCCATAATTGCAGAAGAGGCAGGAGAGTATGCGGCGCAGGATTTTGGCAGACAGTTGAACCTGGCAAGACTATACAACAAGTACAAGGACATTACCCGGCAGTCAGAAACGGCTGAAAAGGCTGCAGCTATGGAACCCGAGTCACTGGCAGCAAAACATCTGCTTGTCGGCGCACTAATTCAACAGGGAGAATATTATGCAGCACTCGAATTACTGGACCATTTTCTGAAAAATTATCCTGAGAATACATGGTTTCTTTCGCAACAGGCAGGACTTTTGGCCAAGGTGGGAAATTTCCAGCAAGCACTTGCAGTGGCTGAAATGATCCTTGCAGAAAATCCCGAGCGCCGGGATATTGTCCTGCTTCAGGCCCGCATTTTATGGGAAATGAATCGCTGGAAAGATTCTGTATCCCTGTATGAGAGTATAGTTAATCCTCCGGTAGAGGAGCTCCTGGAAAGAAAGATTCAGGAAGAAAGCCTGACAGTTGAGCAATCTACGACAAAGAATTCCTGGTGGGAAGTGGTTACTTTTTCAGATGGGACGCCGCTTACCATTTCCCAGGTTGTCATGTCACCGCAACAGGCAGCTGATTTTACAGAAAGTGGTCAGAGTATCAATTCAGTGGCTGCAGTAAATTATGCATTATATCGCTGGCAGGACAGGTTCAATAAAGAATTGTCGGTCAGGCGTTCTGTCATGCGCCGGGAGTATTATCATGCTGCAAATAAGCTTGAAAATAACATTAAAGAGTTTGGCAGCAATGATTTCCTGCTCTATGATCTGGCCGGGTTGTACAGCAAGCTTGAACGGCTGAATGATGAGGCTTCTCTCTACCGTAAAATTGAAGCACAAAATGCTTATTTCCCCGGTCTTTCAGAAGCGGCCCAAAGAAATAACCTGAAACGACGGCCCACGATTTTCCTGGCTTATGTCATGCACTATGATGATGGCTGGGACGGTTATATGGGCGTGCGGCAAGAGATATTCCAAGGAGGCGGGCAGTATTACAAAACAACAAACCAGGAGTGGAACTTTGACATTGCCAGAATCAATTATGAATCAACTCAGAATGCCCAGAATTTATTGGGTTGGCGCACCCTGCTGACTTACGACGTAAAGCTGTCACAGGTACTTGGGCTCTCGCTTGGGGGCGGGGTTCATAAACTGGCAAACGTCTATGATGATACCCCTCTCTGGTCTGGCATATTTACCGGGAAGATCGCCGATGAAATGAGGGCTGTTTTTTCTGCAAAACAGGATGTGGTGCCTGACACAATTGCCAGTCTCAAGCGCAATATAAAAAGACGTGACTATAAGATCGAGCTCATGTTTGATCTTTTCCCCCGCCTTCTTCTCGGCGGCTATTATGATTTAATAGACTATTCAGACAGCAATTGGACACATAATTATACATTCTGGGCCTCCTATATTATCTGGCCGGAGCCGACCCTGCTGAAAATTAGTTATGATTATGACTTTTATGACTCCCATGAAGGACAGATACCAGGGACACCCTCGGATGACGGTTTTGCGCCGAATGACCATCCATACTGGAGTCCGGTGAATTACTGGATTACTCGTTTTTCAATTTACTTTAAGCACCAGTTGTCAAATGATACCCTGGCCAGAGGAGTCCCCAGTTATTATGTCATAGAATACTCCTTTGGGTATGATTCTGAAGACAATGACTTGCACGAATTTAAGGCTAGTCTTAATTTTGAAATTGCAAAGAATTATGTATTAAGTGCATCCTACGGTTTTATGAACTTGGATGTGGATGTGTATAAACATAAAGAGGCCCTTATATCATTGATGTACAGATTTTAACAAAAACAAGGAAGAACAGAGGATCCTATATGATTGAAAGAATGCCCATTTCGAGAATGGGCTTTAATAGACTCAGAAAAGAGCTGGAACAACTGGAGCGCCGTGAGCGGCACGATGTGATACGGGCCATTGAAGTAGCCCGGGAGCATGGCGATTTAAGGGAGAACGCTGAATACCATGCTGCAAAAGAACGCCAGGGGCACGTTGAAGGCCGGATTCTGGAGTTGAAAGACAAACTGAGCCGCGCAGAGGTGATTGACTGTTCTGAAGTAAGTTGCCAGAGAGCGGTCTTTGGAACTGTAGTAACAATGTTGGATCTGGATGAGGACATTGAAGTTACCTATCAACTCCTGGGCCCTGAGGAATCTGATGTGAAAAAGGGGATTATATCCCTGCAGTCACCGCTGGGAAGGTCCATTTTGGGGAAAGAAGTTGGCGATCAAGTAAAGGTCGTTACACCTGGCGGTATGCGTGAATTTGAAATTATAAGTATCGCCTCCCCGGAAAATGATTAGCCGGAGGCATGTTGCCGGCTTTTGCTGCAGCTATTATAAGAAATGATCTTTTGAAGAGATGGGCTTATTGATACTCATGCTCAGCTGGCATTGATGCCGTGCAGAAATATGTTGCTGATCTGTTTTGCAGTATCCTCAATATCATAGGGGGGCTTGGGTGATAACACCCAGAGCCTTGTCATTTCGTCCAGTGCGCCGAAAAAAGCCCTTTTGGCTATTCCTGGTTTGACGTCTTTGCGGAATATCCCTTTTGCCTGCCCCTGACGGATGATGGCGGAGATGATATCAACATATTCGCTGAAGATGGTTTTGCGGTATTCCTTGATCAGCTTGTGACTCTGGCGCAGTTCCATCTGTATGATTTCGGCCAGGCTTTTGTTTTCCTTGGCCATGGAAAGGTGTTTGAGGGCGAAAACCTCTATTTTTTTCTGGGGGTTTTCTTCCTGGTCAACAAGTTTTTTGGTCTGGGCAATAAACTTACCAATTTCTTCATCAAAAACCGAGATGAGAATGTCAAACTTGTTATTGAAATATAGGTAAATCGTGCCGTCAGCAACTTTGGCGGCTTTGGCAATATCAGAAATTCTGGCGCTGAAAAAGCCTTTTTTGGCAAAAACTTTAACTGCAGCCCGAATTATTTTCTCGTGTTTGTCAGAACTTTTCATTAATAATTACAGCATAAAAACTGATTATGCAGACTCGGCCTGTGCAGGCATCTGAATCTGAATGGTTATTCATTTAGCGGCACTATGATAGAAATATAACTTATCGATGTCAAGACAAAAATTACATGTTTGAATATTTATAACTGATTGAGGGTTCACTATGTCTTGACAAGAATTAAAGCATAAAGTTAGGTTTACAGCATTAACCGGTCAGGAGAAAAACAGAATTCAGCAACACTCGTATGGGAAAAATATTCATATCACGCTGTGGTAGTTATTCATTAATGTTTTACGTCCTGGCAATCTTTGTTTTAAATCAAAATCTAAGTAGCAAAATAAAAAGTGATATTGGCAAAGGTTTTTGTCAGGCGTGAGAGCTTGAAAAGATTTGAAAGGAGATTTGGGCTATGAAAGTGTTGGTTATCGGTTCTGGGGGCAGGGAACACTCATTAGTTTGGAAGCTGGAGCAGAGTCCGCGTGTGTCACAGATTTACTGTGCTCCGGGGAATGCAGGAATAAGTGAAATGGCTGAATGTGTCGCCATTAGTGCCACTGACGTACAAGGTCTTGCCAGTTTTGCCAAAAAACAAAAGATAGATCTTACCTTGGTTGGACCTGAGGCCTCACTGACATTGGGGGTTGTGGACGTCTTCGAAAAACAGGGATTACGCATATTCGGCCCGTCGCAAAAGGCGGCGATACTTGAAGGCAGTAAAGTGTTCACCAAAAAATTCATGCAGGATCATAACATTCCTACTGCTGGCTTCACGGTATTCCGTAAACGTGAAAGGGCAATAGAATATGTTGAGCGTATGGGCGCCCCGGTGGTCATCAAGGCAGACGGCCTAGCAGCCGGCAAGGGTGTAATAGTTGCCCAGACTGTACAGGAGGCCATAGATGCCATTGATGTGATAATGAAGGAAAAGGCGTTTGGCGAGGCAGGGAACAGGGTTGTTGTGGAGGATTTCATGGCTGGTGAGGAGGCATCTTTTCTGGCTTTTACTGACGGGAAAACAATACTGCCGTTGCCTACATCCCAGGATCACAAGCCAATATTTGATGATGACAAGGGGCCGAACACAGGCGGCATGGGGGCATATTCACCGGCTCCGGTTGTTACCCCTGTCTTGGAAAAACAAATAATGAACAAGATAATGATGCCGACTGTAAAGGGAATGGCAAAGGAGGGAAGACCATACAAAGGAGTACTCTATGCCGGGTTGATGATAGAAAAGGGCAAGGCCAAGGTTGTTGAATTCAACTGCCGCTTTGGCGACCCAGAAGCCCAGCCGCTTCTCATGCGCCTGAGGACAGACCTGGTTGATATTGTTGAGGCTGTATTGGCCGGGCAACTGCACAAGATCAAGCTGGACATCGATCCACGGCCAACGGTGTGTGTTGTTATGTCATCGGGGGGCTATCCAGGTTCCTATGAAAAAGGGAAAGTAATCACCGGACTTGATAAAGCGGCAAAACAGGAGTCCGTAGTTGTATTTCATGCAGGAACAGCATTGAAGAATAAAAAGATAGTGACCGCAGGCGGCAGGGTGTTGGGTGTTACAGCCATTGGTAATGACCTGGATGAAGCAATCAGCAATGCCTATAAAACAGTTGCCATGATTAAATGGCCTGGCAGCTTTTACCGTACTGATATTGGTGCCAAGGCAGCACGCCACTTGGGGAAAAAAACAAGAGCCGAAACGGGTCAGGCCCAGGTCGGCATAGTGATGGGAAGTGATTCAGATTTGCCAGTGATGCAGGAAGCGGCTGATTTCCTGCAGTCAATGGGGGTCCCCTATGAGATATCGGTTAATTCTGCCCATCGGACCCCTGATGCTGCCAGTGCTTATGCCCAGAATGCGGCCGCCAGAGGTTTGCAGGTTATCATTGCCGGTGCTGGGATGGCTGCTCACCTGGCAGGAGTTCTGGCGGCCCATACAAGTATTCCGGTCATTGGTGTGCCCCTTGACGCCTCTTCCCTGAATGGCCTTGATGCGCTGCTTTCAACAGTCCAGATGCCGCCAGGTGTGCCTGTTGCCACCATGGGCATAGGCAAGGCCGGCGCAAAAAACGCAGCAGTGCTTGCTGCCAGAATTCTGGCACTCCATGACAAAAAGCTTGGTGCCAAACTTGTTAAATTTAAGAAGGAAATGGCTAAGCAGGTGGATGATAAGAACAGGAAACTGCAGCGTCGTTAAGTCTGATGAAAGATTACCGGTACAGTAAAGATACTGTTGGCTACCAGCCTTGTTCAATGGCAGACCTGAACAGGGCTGTTTCTGTTCTGAATGGGGGAGGGGTTGTCGCCTTTCCGACAGAGACTTATTACGGGCTCGCCGTTGATCCATTAAACCCCCTGGCCCTAAACCATCTTTTTTCCTTGAAACAAAGGGCGATCACCAAGCCAATCCTGACACTGGTAGACGACAGGAAATCATTATCTTCACTTGTCCAGAATATCCCAATCCTCTATGAACCACTGATGGAGGAATTCTGGCCTGGTCCTCTTACCCTTATTTTTCCGGCGAGATTGAACCTGCCGACTCTTTTGACTGCTGGAACCTCTACAATTGGAGTGCGACAGTCATCCCACCCCTTCGCCCGGCAGCTGTTAAGAGCTTTTGGGCGGCCACTAACTGCAACCAGCGCCAATATATCCGGACGCGCTGCGGCCGTCGATGCCTATGAGGTCAAAGCACAGTTCGGCGCTAAGATTGATATGGTTTTTGATGGCGGGAAAACACCCGGGATAGTCGGGTCAACCATTATCGGTCTTGAAGGGGATAAACTTACGCTCATACGTGAAGGGGTCATTCCCTTTACGGATATTCTCCAAGTCTGCAAAAAAACGTTGCACAATTAAAGTGAAACAATTTCATTTTGATCCGTTTCGGGACCGATTGGCAAGAGATATCCGCAACAATCTCTCTAAAGCATTTCTCCTGGCCCTAGCAGAAAACAATGTATCCATATTTCAAAGATGTGGAGCTTATTACTTACGGCAGAGTCCTGAACCGGGTTATGTTTCATATGTAAAGACCAGGCTGGCAAATTATGAAGAAGTTTATGCTATTATCCAAAAGAAAAAATTAAGGGATATTTTACAGCAGGCAACAATTCTCTGGGACCGTGAACTTTATTTTGAAATGCATGAACTCCTGGAACCGGAATGGAAGGAAGCAGAGGGAGATAGGCGCAAGGCCCTGCAAGGACTCATACGGGCAGCAGGGATGAAAATTCATGCAGAAAACAAGAATAAAAGGGCCGCTGTCACTATGGGTGCTAAAGCATTGACGGATTTAGTAAAGCATTCTGGCGAGCTAAAAGGTTTTGAAAAACTTGAAGCTGTGCTGGCAGATGTTAAGCAGGCAATTGGTAAAGCCCAAGGCAATACTTAGCTTGTTAAAGAATTTTCAACAACCGACAAACAGCCGAACTACCTTGATAAGCCTGTAGCTCTTATTTTTTGTCAAGTTTGCAGGTGTTTATCCCAAAGGGAAGATAGGCTGGGCAATGCCCAAGAGCTGCTGTTGTTATAAGCGGGATGCCGATGAGCCCCCACCAGCTTTTTGCCACTAACCCGATAATGATAATGGCCAGACCTGCAGCCAGTCGAAAAATTCTGTCAGAGTCACCTATGTTTTTCTTCATTTTTCACTCCATTGATCAAAATAATCTGTCGGATAAAGGGTCCTGTATTTTGGGCGCTGTAAAATACACGTTGAATTAAAATAATAACAAACACCCCTGAAGAGCTAAAAGTATTTACAAGAACGGCTCCACATTATAAATGTTTACTTTTCTTGAAATTACATTATTCAGCATCTTGCTGTAAATGCAGGAATAAATCAATTATTTTTCAGTTTGAAAAACTTCAATGGAACTAGGCGTGCAGGGCGTGCTGCCCATTACAATATTTTCACAGGGTGGAAGTCTTGTGATGTTAATTCTGCTGATAGCAGCAGGCACTATCGCACTTTCTGCATTTTTAAACCTATGCAGTCCGGAACCCTTGCATCAAAGGACATCCACCTACATACTTGCAGTAACGCTCTTTTTTTTTATTGCTGGTTTTCTGTGGATATGCTGGTTTCACTGGCAAATATACCTGAAAGTGTCTCTTGAAGTTCCAGCAAACCTTATTGACTGGATAAACCGGCAGCTGGGAGAAATGAATAAGAGCAGTGACTATTCTATGGTGCTATACAATGCAGACTCTCCCCCGCGCTATAAGATACCGCTCTGGATAGAGAATGAGAAATACTACTTCTGGTTCATGTGTTACGGAATAATGGCTTTTGGGGTACATTTTCGCCTGCAGAGCCATCGGTTTCGAGCTTTGCTCCACCTTTTTTTGGCACTCCAGATCATGATTCTTTATTTTTGGGCAGATCCATTCAGCTCTCCGCTGCCAAAGTTTCTGGGGGAAATTGCACCCTGGTATGTCCCCGGTCAATCATTTATGACAAAAGCCAGCTATTTTATGCGTCTCTACCCCAAAATGATTTTTTATTACAATGCTGAGTACATGTGGTTTCATCCTCCGCTGCTTTTTATTTCATACGGTGCCATTACCATCATATTTATTACATCAGTATTTATGCTCGTCAAAAGAGACCTTCTGATTGAAAAGGTCGGTTATGTTTATGCAAAGCTCGGTTTTTTCATGCTCACCCTGGGTATGCTGCTGGGATATCCCTGGGCTCTTAAGGCATGGGGGCCAAACTGGTGGTGGGACCCGAAGATCTGTAGTTCTTTGATGATGTGGGCTGTCTTTTCCACATATTTGCACACACGCCTTTATTCCAACAAAAAGTCCATGTGGTATTTTACATCGTTTCTGGGAATTATATGTTTTCTGGCCATGATTTTTACCTTCCTGACTTCTTTTTATTTTCCGGGCGAACATACGTTTCAATAGCCGCTGTCCAGGTTATTATGATTGAAGAAATTAACACTGGGAGCATGAAAGAATTAACTAAAGAGATGTATCGATTATGAAACTGAAAAATTCATATGATTTTTACCTGATCCTTGCCACTACACTGGTCCTGTTTGCAATTTCGCTTATTTGCATATACGGCATGTTTTATTTCAAATTTGCTCAGGTCCAGCAGATGGACCTTCCCTTGAAAATAGCGTATATGAACCGGATGAACGAAGTTGTTGCACCGTTTTTAATCTGTCTCATACTTCTGCTCGGCATCTGCGTGCCCAAGAGACTGCTGTCCACTATCTGGTTAAACAGGATTACGGCAATTTTGTTGGCCTGTGTTGTACCGATTGGATTTTTCGCTGGGGTAAAGGCAGGTTTATTTTTCATCCTTGCAACCTCCCTCCTTTTACAGATAATAGTCTTGCTCATGGCCCTGGCAGGAAGCAGAAGCCTTCATTTTCATAAAAAAGGATATTGGGTGCGTCTAGGATCATCACTGATACATCTCGGACTGATCATTTTTATTTTGGATTTATTTTTTTATGCGAATAAAACACTTCACCTTATGCTCTTCTGGGTCACAACCAGCGCAACTATTCTGGGAATGGTGTTTTGCTTTTATGCCGAATCCGTAGTTAATTTTGTTACAAGCAGACAACCGGCTTCAGAGGAGAGAATAAGCTGAAAGGTGGTTTTCATTTATAAAATTTATTATTATACTAAATATTTATTTGATCAATATTTTGATTGTGAATTTTATCTGATAGAGGATCTGAGATGAGGCTAATTCTAAGTGTGATTCTTGTAATTCTTCTTTGGCTCCCGAAGAGTACCAGTGCACTCTGCGTCCAGGGAGATTGCGCCAATGGTCATGGAACATTTGTCCTGTCTGACGGACGAAAATATGTCGGGGAATTCCAGGAAGGTGTTCGAACGGGCAGGGGAATGATGACTTATCCGGATGGTGCCAAATATGTTGGTGACTGGCAGAACGATGAGCCTAACGGGAAAGGCACTCTCATTTTAGTCGATAAATTCGAATACACTGGAGAATTTGCCAATGGAGTTCGCCATGGTGAAGGGACCTTTGAAACAGCTGATGGGAAAAAATATGTGGGGCAGTGGCAGAACGATGTTCCGCATGGGCAGGGAAGGATAATAGATCCCGGCAGAGAAGAGTTTGTCGGTCAGTTTGAGAATGGCCGGCGCAATGGGCCGGGAGAGGCTACATACTCAGATGGAACCAGGTACAAGGGCCAGTGGGCCGATGATCTTCCCAATGGACAAGGTGTGAAGATACTACCAGATGGAATGCAGTATTCCGGAGAGTTCAAAAACGGTTTAATGTTCGGCAAAGGGACGGTAGTGATGCCTGATGGAAGCCAGATCAAAATTCAATGGCAAAGTGACGTTCTTGAGCAACAGGAGGAGACACGGCCTGAGGATGCGTTCTCGACAGCCAAGGAAAATGGAAACTGGTACATGATTCCGACCCCTGGAGAAACACAGGGTTTGTATAGCCGGGAACCCTTAAAACCAGCAGTTCATGTGGCAGCATCATCCCAGGAATTACCCCCAGCAATGGAGACGACCCCAAGCCTGGTAATGGCCACTCCCCTTGAGAGCGCAGTACAGATTCCCCTCTCGTCCTCTGAACAGGAGAAGGTTTCAGTTGAAGTGCAGACTCAGCCAGAACCGGTGAAAGAAATTGGGACAGCTGCAGCTGAGAAGTCGGCAGCTGAAACTATGGAGGCAAGACCAGATCAGGAACCGATTGCGCCCGTAGAGACCGCTGCACAGGTTTCCCTGCAGTCGCCTGTAAAGAAAAAGATTGCATCCGGAGCGCAGACTCAACCAGAACCGGTGAAGGAAATTGGGACGGCTGCAGCTGAGAAGGCAGCCTCTGAAACCGTGGAGGCAAGCCCAGGTCAGGAACCGATTGCGCCCGTAGAGACCACTGCACAGGTTTCCCTGCAATCGTCTACAAAGAAAAAGATTGCATCTGGAGCGCAGACTCAACCAGAACCGGTGAAGGAAATTGGGACAGCTGCAGCTGAGAAGTCGGCAACTGAAACCATGGAGGCAAGCCCAGGTCAGGATCAGATGGCATCCGTAGAGACCGCTGCACAGGTCTCCCTGCAGTCGCCTGCCGAAGAGAAGGTTGAAGCTGAAGTACAAGCGCAAAAAGAAGCTGTGGAAGAAATCGAGACAGCTGAAACTGTGGAGGCGGCAGCTGGTCCTCAAGGATTATCGGCGCAAACTTCAGAAACTCCCAGAATACAAAATTATGCAAGCATAATTCAGGTGGCTAAGGGGGCCAATATCCGTTCCGAGGCATCATTGTCTTCAGAAGTCCTGCGTGCTGTCCCACCAGGATACCCTCTGGCTGTTCTGGAACGACAGGGGGAATGGGTCCAGGTCGAGGATTTCCGGCAGCGAAGGGGCTGGGTTCATGTATCTCTGCTTACTGAGCTTGAGACCGTAATAATTAAAGTTTGGAAGGGAAACTTGCGCCGCGGCCCCAGTGCAAATGATGAGATCATCGTTCAACTAGATCACGGGACTGTAATGTCAGTTATAGAAAAACGCGGAGACTGGCTGGAGGTAAGTGATTCTAAAGATTTAATCGGCTGGCTGTATCGAAAAGTCACCTGGCCTTAAGAGAACGCCATATTTTTCTCAAACCGCAATTGTTCTATTCAGCGGAACAATACGTGCAATCAAAAAAATGCAGCAGAAAACTCTTAAAAAACTGAGCAGGTTTTTACCGCTTCTCATACTTCTAATTTTGATAATTTTGGCTGTCGGACTGGGCTCCAGGGTCAAGAATGAGAAGGACAGGCTCCTGGAAGAAAAAAGTAATGCTGTGGTTCAGGAAAGACCTCCCGTTAATGTGGTAGTGCAGGAGATGGTGCCTGCATTGCTCCGGGACAGGCTGAATCTGCCGGGTATTGTTGAACCCTGGGAGAGTCTGAACATACTTGCTGAAGTAAGAGGCATGGTGGAAGAAGTCCTGGTGGAGGAGGGTGATCATGTAGATCTGGGCGATCTGATTGCCAGGTTAGACACCAGTGATTACGAAAATACAACAGATTCCATCAGGGCGTCATATAACCTGGCTCTGACAAATTTGCAGCGGTTGTCAGGTTTGCATGAACAGGAAATTATTGCCAAAGCGGAATTTGATTCCATCAAGGCAGAGGTGGAATCCCTTAAGGCAGACCTGGCCATTGCGGAGCTGCAGTTGCAAAGGTGCTATATCAAATCCTCTATTGCAGGGATTGTAAATGAGCTGCCTGCCAAGAAAGGCCTTTATTTAGCTGTTGCAGACCCGGTTGCCACGGTCTTGGATATTGACCGCGTCAAGGTAAGCGTTGGCATTCCTGAAGCAGATGTGGATGCCGTCCGGAAGATAGACAGGTTTGAAGTGGTCATAGAATCTCTGCAGAACAAGAAAATTGGCGGAATAAAAAATTTTCTGGCTGTGGCGCCTGACTCCCAGGCACAGGTTTACAGACTTGAGCTGGAAGTAGCAAACAAATCAGGTGAAATTCTGCCCGGCATGTTCGCCAGGGTGGAAATAATCAAGCAGGAATTTCCTGAAGCCCTGGCGATTCCGCTCTACGCAGTGATCTCCCGTGACAATAAGCATTTCGTTTTTATTGAAGAGGACAATGTGGCCAAGCTTCAGGAAGTCAGGCTCGGGATCCTGGATGGCTGGAAGATCCAGATCACCGAGGGACTTTTGCCAGGTCAGCGGGTAATTGTTGTCGGCCAGCGGAGCGTGGATGCAGAGCAGAAGATAAACGTGGTAAGGAAAATCACCAGTCCTGCGGAGATTGCTAGGTGATTATATCTGATACTGCAGTAAGCCAGCGAATTAGTGTCCTGGTGCTGGCTTTAATTATCCTGGTATTCGGCAGTTATTGTTATAAAGTGCTGCCCCGGGAAAGCGAACCTGATATCACCATCCCCAATGTTTTTGTCTCTACGACTTACAAGGGGGTAGCCTCCAAAGATATCGAAACCTCCATCACCATAGAGATAGAAAAAAAACTCAAGGGGCTTGAAGGTGTAAAGAAAATTCACTCCGTCAGTTCCGAGGGCCTTTCCTCAATCAATATCGAGTTTGTCACCGGCACCAATATTGATGATGCCCTGCAAAAGGTGCGGGATCGGGTAGATGAGGCCAAAAATGAACTGCCCGCTGACCTGGAGGAAGATCCTTCTGTTTTTGAGGTCAACTTCTCAGAACTTCCCATTGTTGTCTTTTCGCTTTCAGGAACCTGCGGCATCGTCTGTTTAAAGGAAATTGCCGACGATCTCAAGGATGATATCGAAGCAATCCAGGGGGTCCTGGAAGCTGAAGTAACTGGCGGGATGGAACGGGAGATCAGGGTTGAGGCATTTCCGGAAAAACTAGCCTATTACAATATACCGATTTTTGTTCTGCAGGAAGCTGTAACCAAAGAGAATCGGAATACTTCAGGAGGTACAATCCGCCTGGGTGATGGACGATTCCAGCTGCGCGTACCTGGTGAGTTTGAACAGCCCGAGGAGATCTACCACCTCGTTGTCGGCACGCATCAGGGGCAGCCGATATATTTGAAGGATGTTGCCCGGGTGATTGACGGTTTCAAAGATGAAACAAGCCGTTCCAGGCTGAACGGCAGGGAAGCAGTCAATATCATGGTCAAGAAGCGGGCCGGTGAAAATATCATTGCCATCACCGATGCCATTGATGCACTGCTGGCAAAGGTCCAGCCAACCTGGCCCAAGGGTACGGAAATCACCAAGCTCATGGATAAGGCCAAGGATATCAGGCACATGGTGGCTGACCTTGAGAACAATATTCTCTCGGGCCTCGTGCTCGTCGTGTTTGTCATTCTTTTTGCCATGGGAATCAGGAATGCGGTTCTGGTGAGCCTTGCCATCCCTTTTTCCATGCTCCTTTCATTTACAGTGCTCTATGCGCTGGACATAACCTTGAACATGGTCGTTCTTTTCAGTCTGACCCTGGGGCTCGGCATGCTGGTGGACAATGCCATTGTCATTGTGGAGAACATCTACCGCTACCTTGAGCAGGGAGTGCCGCGGATTGAGGCAGCCAGGCGGGCGACTTCCGAGGTGGCCTATGCAGTAATCGGTTCCACCCTGACAACCTTGGCAGCTTTTTTCCCCATGCTTTTCTGGCCGGGGATCATGGGTGAATTCATGAGCTATCTGCCCCTGACCCTTATTGTCACACTCTCTTCCAGTCTCTTTGTTGCCATGGTGATTAATCCGGCGCTGGCCGCAATGTTTATGAAGATCAAACCTGCAAGTGGGAATGGAACCGCACCACACACTAATGAGGTAAAAAGTGCAGAAGAAATTGCCCAGGCTGGAGAAAGTCCTGTTGCCATAAAAGGACCAATCCTCTCTTTTTATGTCAAATCCCTGCAAGAGGCTCTCAATCATAAATTTGCCGTTGTTATGATTGCAGTCTGCATTCTTGTTCTGCTGGTGCAGATCTGGTTTCTGCGTGTTGGACTTGAGAAGCCTGTTGAATTCTTTCCCAATATCGAACCAAAGGCAATGTATGTGAACCTGGATACGCCCGAAGGGGCTGACCTGGATTATATAGATTCTGTTGTGCGCCAGGTTGAACTTACTGTGAATGGTTATGATGCATCACCGGAAGACCAAGAGAGACTTGATTTGTACAGGATGTCGTATGAACCGAAGGAACATGAGAAAGAAAGTGGCGGGAAATTTTATGGTCCGAGCGATATTGCTAATATTGAATACATATATGCCAAGTCGGTTGTAACTGCAGGGCCGGGCATGATGTTTGATCCCAACGCCCCGAATCATATCGGTATCCAGTTTATTGATCTTGAAGACAGGGCCAGCCCCAGTTCTGAATCAATGGAAGTCATACGGGAGCGGGTAAAGGACATTCCAGGTGCAAAGATCACGGTTGCTGAACAGGAAGAAGGGCCGCCCACAGGCGCCCCGATCAATATTGAAATTGCCGGCGATGATTTCGAGATTTTAGGGCGCATCGCCAAAACAATTCGGGAGATGATAGCCAAGATTCCTTTTGTTGTTGATATCAGGGATGACTATGTGGAAGGTACGCCCACGGTGCGCATAAAGCTGGACCGTCAGAAAGCGGCTCTTTTCGGACTCTACACGGATAATATAGGGACAGCCCTTAAAACAGCCTATAACGGTTTGGAGGTTTCCACCTACCGGGAGGGGGATGAAGATTATGATATTACTGTGCAGCTTTCAGATGCTAAACGCAGGGTCACGGATGTCCTGCGGGAGTTGCTCCTGCCTACACCATCAGGAAAGATGGTACCCCTGACGACCCTGGCCCGCATTGAATTTGCAGGAGGGTTAGGGGATATTGTCCGCATAAATCATGAGCGAGTAGTGACGGTCAAGGCCAATGTTGATGAAAACAAAATTCCAGGGCCGGTTGCCAGGGCCCAGGCAGAAGAGTTCTTGCGGAATTTCCCCATGCCTCCAGGTTATCGCCTTACCTTCACCGGCGAATTTGAATTCCAGCAGGAGTCTGAAGCATTTCTGTCAAAGGCCTTCGTGATTGCCCTTTTTCTGATATTCCTTGTGCTGGTGACGCAGTTTAACTCGGTGGCGCAGCCGTTTATCATCATGTCGGCAGTTATCCTTTCGCTGGGCGGGGCCTTCCTCGGATTGACCGTTATCAATTCACCATTTGGTATAATCATGACCGGCGTTGGCGTCATTTCCCTTGCCGGTGTTGTGGTTAACAACGGTATAGTATTGATTGATTATATTAACAAGCTGCGCCAGCGCGGTTTCGAGCTGCGTGAAGCGGTCATTTCTGCCGGGGCCACAAGACTGAGACCGGTGCTCTTGACAGCAGTGACTACCATCCTTGGCCTGATACCCATGGTGACCGGCGTTTCATACGATTTTCACAACCTGGTAATTTCATGGGTCAGTGAATCAAGCCAATGGTGGAGGTCCATGGCTATAGTGGTTATATTCGGTTTACTGGTCGCCACCTTCCTGACCCTTGTCGTGGTTCCGGTCCTGTATGTTCTTATCGAGGAAAGCAAGGAAAAGCTGGCTGCTTTCCGGATGAAGGCAAAATCCTTTATTAGCAACCGTTGAGCCGCCCCCAACTGTTGTATTCACATTAGTTCAGCAGGAAAAGCAGTATCTGGTAAAATCAAATGAGTGGAGATAATGGAGGTATCCGCAGAGCGTATACAATGCTAAAAAAACAGATTTAACCTTGGACAGAAGCACTTCTGAAATTCGGAGTGACAAAAAGTTGATTTGCCCAGGGTGATAAATTCCGGGCAGCTTGTTCGCTGGAATGCATCAACGGTTGACCAGTTTCCAGGTATGATCAAGGAAGATCTGGTGCGGTTTGAATTTCGCCTTATAGCTCATTGCTTTCACATCTGCAATCCAGTAACCGAGATACATGAATTTAATTTTTTTCTGCAGGCAGAAGTTGATTAGATACAAAATATTGTAGGTTCCCGGACTTCTTTTTTCTTCTTTCGGATCGAAATAAAAAAAAACAACATTGAGCCAGGTCGTGCTTAAGTCTACGATGGCGACACCGATCAATTTAGATCCGACCCGGTAACTGAATTCTACGGTGTTTGTTATGTGGTTGAGGAAGAAACCGGTATAATAATCCATCGCGGAACTGTCCCGGTCAGAATACCTGGCAGCAAGGAAATTATCCAGCAGTGCGAGGTTTTCCCCGCTATAGGCAAGGGGGGCGATTTTTACACTGACATCCTGATTTTTTCCCCAGACCCTTTTTTGATTGCGGCTCGGTTTAAACTCCACGGGGTCAATGCGGATAGGGACACATGCCTCGCACTCAGAACAGTGCATATTATAGATGACATTACCGTTGCGGCGATACCCGGAGGCAAGGTATGCCTCCATGATGAAATCGGGCATGGAGTCAAAGAGGGCCTGGTTGTAGACAGCTTTAAAAGGAAGGCCGTAGGGGCATTCTAAGATGGAATGCACGAAGTATGACTGCAGTTCCTCTTTTATACGGTCTGCTTCCTGGCAAAGGGTGTTCTTCTGTTCAGCCATAACGAGGGAGTATCAGTCATCGTTGAGAACGGGCTGTTTCTGCAAGCGCTTGTAATAGAAGTTCTGCCCATATAGAACTGATACGGGGTTGTGTCCGGCAACCCGGTCTTTCACCACCAGGGTGGTAACGGGTGCCTCGGAATACTTGGTAAACAGGATATCATGCCCCACACAGAGTCCGACAATGATATTAAGGTCAGTGCCGGCCCGGTTTAAAAGTCTGGCCTGGGCCACTGGATTGCAAGCCGGTTCAAAGGTATTGGGCCGCACCTTTTCCTCTTCTCTAAGTCCAAGCTCCAGTTTATCGATGCTTCCTGATTTGCAGCAGACACTGACCGGCTTAAATCCCTGGGCCTCTAAAATAGCTGCCAGACGGTTTGTTTCATCCAGCAGACCGATACAGGTTGCCATGCCTATCTTTTGGTAGCCCATAAGCTTGGCAAAAGCTATGGTGTCTTCCACCCTCGTCCAGCGGGCATTTATTGCATCACTGCCAGGTATTGGTTGATAACAGAGTCCTTCGACCTTGGCTGCAACACTGGCAATCCTGGCATCTTCAGCATCACCCTTATAGAGCTCAAATGATTCCTGTATGATGTCGGAATGGTCTCTTGTCGGACAGTTACCCGGCTTGGGCGGCTGATTTTCCGGGTCAGTGCTCCAGCAGTTGGTGCTGCCGCTCTTGCGCCAGGCTGCACTGCATTTGCTGCAGGTGAAATTAATTTGTTTGCTCATCTTCATAACTCCTCATACATTTTGAAAAAATTATTTACTGCTGATTAAAACGGCAAGTGTTTTTGTGGCATCAATTTGTTCCATGGCAATTCTGATTGCTGCAGTCAGGGGGACCGAGAGCAGCATGCCGGGAATCCCCCAGAGCCATCCCCAGAAGATGAGGGAGAAGAGCACGACAAGTGGGCTTAAGTTCAAGCCACGCCCCATTAATCTTGGTTCCAGGACATTGCCCACCAGAAACTGTATGCAAAGAAGCAGGGTTGCAATAATGAGAGTTTTGCCAATGGAGCCATACTGGAACAGTGTGATAGCAATTGGTGGCAGTGTGGCAATAATCGAACCTATCGTCGGTATAAAATTTAAGATAAAGGTCAGTACACCCCAGAGCAAAGCAAAGTCAACACCGGCAATGGAAAGAACAATGGTGACGAGAGTTCCGGTCAAGAGACTGATAAGGGTTTTTAAGCCCAGGTACTGCTGGACGGATTCATTGATCTTTTGGATTGATTCCAAAACGGGAGCTGCTTTATCCTTGCCGAGCTGATTTACCAGGCGCTTTGTGAATGAATCACGCTCGGCAAGGATAAAGGCCATAAAAAGCACAACCCACAATACATTTCCAAGAAATGAGAAGAAAGAACCACTGAGACTCTGCAGGAGACTGCCGAAGGAGAGCCTGCTTTGCCTAATGTTACTCAAAAAAGCATTCACAGCCTCATTGGCCTGTTCCCGGGAAATGTCAAAACGCGCCAGGATGATATTGGCATATTCCCAGAATTTTGCCTCATAATCCGGGAGTTGGGAGTGAAAACTGGTTACATTGAGCATTACAAGTTTGCCGAGCATAAAAATCAGTAACATGACAAAACCCACTACAAATATAATGCGCACAAAACCGGGCATGCGAAATCTTTTCAAAAAGTCAAGGGGTATACCCAGGGCATAGCAGATTAAAATGGCAAAGCAGAGAGGGATGAAAAGAAAACTAAGGGTTTGCAGGATAAGGGTGAGCAGGGCGATCAGAAGAAACCAGGAGGCTGCAACTGTTACATTGAACCGTAATGAGTTATAAGAAGAGTTCATATCAATATCATGTTTGTGCCGCGTGAACAATCCGGATAATTATGCATATAAATTGAATATGTTTGTTAAATCAATGAATTAATCTGTGCAACAATATTTTGCTCTGAGCTGTATGCGGAAACACAGCAAACAGCTGTCAAGGAGAACAGATCATTAGTTGTTTTCCAAAAGAACGCTCCTGCTGAAAGGTATGGCAAGGGTTCTGCTGATACTGAGGCCTGTTTTTACAGCAACATTAAGGATCTCATTATATTTTCGTGCAGAAACATGAAAGGTTGGTTCAGCATAAAGCAGTTTGCCTGAGTATTTGAGAATTGCCTTAATTTCTGTGAAGAAAGCTGCAGGGTCTTCGACTTCATGGATCATCCAGAATGCCAGGACAAAGTCAACTGGAGATATTATGTCAAGTGCAGCTGGGCTGTTGCGGTGCACAATAATACGATGGGCTAATCCTTTTCTTGTGGCACGTTTCAGCATGATATTGAGCATCTGCTGCTGCAGATCAACAGCGATAACCTGCCCCGCGTCCCCGACAAGCTCAGCCAGTCCCAGGGTGAAGTGACCCATACCGCAACCAACATCAATGACTGTCATCCCTTTTGTTACATAGTCGGCAAGAATTTTTCTGGGATCATGAATCAGTCGGCGCAGAGGATTATCAAAGGTATAGGCCAGCCACCAGGGGCAGACATGATGCGAGGACATATGAATTAACTTTACGCTGATGTTTTTTTAACTTAGAGGATTATTTCCTGCAGATCTTGCGGGGAAGATACAACTCTCCATTCCTGGGCATCCACGTCAAAATCGGC
>Ga0209742_10000163_pt1 | contig 38799 bp, 29 predicted proteins | sample DeeMarSeWOR38_10_FD_187462 | JGI IMG/M metagenome (GOLD analysis project Ga0209742, IMG submission 187462) | Marine sediment microbial communities from White Oak River estuary, North Carolina - WOR-3-8_10 (SPAdes) (version 2) | ecosystem: Environmental > Aquatic > Marine > Intertidal zone >...
AATATTATTCATTACTGGGATGTGCTATCCATCCGTCATTCCCGCGCAGGCGGGAATCCAGGTGTTTTTGAGCTGGACTCCCGCCTGCGCGGGAGTGACAATCATTTTGTAACTTATTTGTAGGACACAACACTAGAGGCCGTCTCAAAAATAGGATTTTGGTTTAAGATCCCGTCTTCGCCTCGCGCAAAGCGTGGCTTCGTTGAGACAGGCGCGGCGGGGCGCGTTTGACCGCAAAGCAGGACTTCCCGCCTGGTCAAATCCCTTTTGTGGGTCGTAAACCGCAGGTCCGCCTGAGGCGGATCGAGGATTTGAAGCCAGGCACCAACAAAGATACTTGTCCGCCTCTGGCGGATTGGGCCAAAAGACATTTTTGAGTTGGCTTTTAAAACCCGTTAGCGATCAGGAGGGATACACATGGGTTCATATACGCCGACCCGGGAGGAAGCGCTTGCGCTTCTAAAGCAATATAACAAAAACGAAAGTCTGATCAAACATGCCATGGCGGTGGAAGGGGTCATGCGCTATATCGCCCGCAAGCGGGGTGAGGATGAGGAAAAATGGGGGGTGATCGGCCTGATTCACGATCTGGACTATGAGCAGTTTCCGGATCAACACTGCAAAAAAACCGAGGAAATTCTTAAAGAAAATGACTGGCCCGCAGAATATATCCGTGCGGTGGTCAGTCACGGCTGGGGAATTTGCAGCGACGTCAAGCCCGAATCAGATATGGAAAAGGTTCTGTATGCCATCGATGAGCTCACCGGGCTGGTGGTCACTTCCGCATTGGTACGGCCTTCAAAAAGCGTGATGGATATGAAAGCCAAGTCGGTGAAAAAAAAGTGGAAACAAAAGCAGTTTGCCGCCGGCGTTGATCGATCGATCATAGAAAGGGGTGCCGAAATGCTGGGGGTGGACCTTTCCGAGCTGATCACCGATACCATCCAGGGCATGCGCGAAGTGGCCGAGGAAATCGGTCTGAAAGGAAACGTGGAGTAGATAAGCGGTCGGAAGTCGGAATTTCTTTTTTAAAATTTTGGATTTAAGATTTAGATATTTACCAACGCGTTCAAAGCGCAACCAGATAAAATTCTATTGTATTACTCTGTGATCTCTGTGTGCTCTGGGGTGAAATTATTCATCTGGCCTCAGGCGGCCGCGGTAAAGCGAAAAGAAAATCCCACAAATACAAAGGCCGGCAGAAATAATAAACATCAGCTTTGTGCTATTGATCAACATCGGATAATATTCCGGTGTAATCTGGGCCCGACCGATAAACAGGGCGAAAATCAGGGTAACAATTCCCATGCTCAGCATCTGGCCCAGCAGCCGCATGGTCCCCACCGATGCCGAAGCAATCCCGAAAAAGCGTTTATCCACCGAACCCATAATGGCATTCATGTTGGGCGATGAAAACAGGGCGAAGCCCAATCCCAGTATGACCATGATGGCAGTGATATACATCAGCCGCGTTTGATTATCCAGCAAGATTAAAAGCATCAATCCCAGGGTGGTGAGAACCATCCCCAGGGAGGAAATCACGCGCGGTTCGACTTTGTCAGAAAGTTTGCCTGCAAATGGTGAAAAAACGGCCATCATGATCGGCGTAAAAACCAGCACCGTCCCTGCGCCCTGGGGCGTCAATCCTTTTATGTATTGCAGATAAAGACTGAGCAGAAACGCGACGGCAAAGGTGGCACTGTAATTGATTAAAGCCGCCAGACAGGAAAACGCAAACGTTCGGTTGCTGATGAAAAGCTGGATCTCAAATACAGGACTCGCCACAATGGTTTCCCACTTCACAAACGCCACAGACCCAACCAGGCCGGTTAAAATCAAAATGATACTCAGTGTCTCGGGCAATATGGAAATCCCGTACATAAAGGCAAAAATAGCGGTGGCGTATATGATGGAGCCGGTGAAATCGAATTTTTGGCCCTCCGCTCCCTTCCACTCACCTTTTAGTTTAAAAAAAACTAAGAAAATAATAGCCACGCCGAAAGGAATATTGATTAAGAAAATACTGCGCCAGCTAAAATGGTGAACGATAAGTCCCCCAAAAAACGGACCACAGGATAATCCACTGTAAGTCGCGGCCACTGCGATTCCTAAAACCTTTCCCCTTTCTTTGGGCGGATACACGGAGACTAATATCGCCATCCCGGTGGCAAAGCACATCGAACTGCCGGCTCCCTGAAAAATTCGAAAGACAATCAACATGGGTGCTGAAACGGAAATGGCAGATAGAAAAGACGTCAGGGTAAACAGGCTCATTCCGGTCATAAAGATTTTTTTCCTGCCATGAATATCGGCCAGCTTGCCAAAAGGCACCAGGCATACTGCGGCAGCCAGAAGATAGGATGTGGCGATCCAACTGAGTAAGATCGCATCGGTTTTAAATTCTTTTCCGATCACCGGCAGCGCAATATTGATCGAAGAGAGCATAAAGGGTGTGATAAAAGAACTTAATGATGCAATTAAAAGGGCGGTTAATCTGACGGCTTTATCATTCATTCAGCACTTATCCCGTAAAAAAACATATTATTTGAGAATATGTTACATTCCACAAAAACGCTGAACAGTCAATCAAATGTGGTCGGTCAACGACCAGCCGCACAGCGGGTGGCTTGGTTTTTGCCGCCAATGGCGGTAAAAGACAGGGGTGCGAAATGCCCCGGTCGTTGAAAACACCGCGAAGAAACGGTGAATTCTCGTGCAAAGCATCCGGTTGGAAAACCCAATACAAATTATTTATTAAATTCAGCAAGTTGATTCGCCAAAAAGCGTATTATGGGCTTGACTCGAATGCGACTATGCAGTATCCATTGCATGTTCTTATGGGATTCTTGAAACAATTCTCAAGAGGCATCTGAATTCCTTTTTCTCTGCTATACTCAGATTTTTTTCAGCCATAATTCTGCTTGTTGTTCGCCATTCACATTATCCCATATGCCAATCATTTTATTTTAAACCATCTTTCTTTCTGTCGTTTAAAAAATTGCGCTCCATAAAAATAAAAACAAGAACTTCTGGACTATTTAGGCTATAGAGGTCTGATGGGTGATAATAAAGGCATGATATAATATAAATTGAATCTAAAACTGAAAGGGGGTCTATCATGCGTATTGCTGTAATGGGAACTGGGGGAACCGGTGGCTACTTCGGGGGACTGCTGGCCCGGGCCGGCGAAGAAGTAACATTTATCGCCCGCGGCGCTCATCTGGAAGCCATCCGCAAAAACGGCCTTGCCATAAAATCTGTTTTAGCCGGTGATTTTACTTTTTCAGCCACAGCCACAGATAATCCTGAAGATATCGGTCCGGTCGATTTTGTTTTGTTCTGTGTCAAAGCTTACGATAACGCTGTGGCCGTAGACCTGGTCCGTCCGTTAATCGGTCCGCAAACCATCGTGCTATCGGTGCAAAACGGCATCGACAATGAGCAGCAAATCGGAAAGGTCATCGGACCAGAACACATCGTGGGTTGTATCGCATACGTTTCTTCGACAGTTGAGTCCCCCGGGGTCATCGCCCAGACGGCGGGTCCAGGAAAAATTATTTTTGGCGAGATGGCCGGCGGGGCGAGCCCGCGAACTGAGGCGTTAAAGGATACACTGCAAAGGGCCGGCATCACGGCAGAGCTTCATCCGGATATCCAGACCGCGCTGTGGCAAAAATTCATGGCTATCTGCGGTGTAAACGGCGTTACCGCCTTAACGCGACTCCCCATGGGAGAAATTATGGTATGCGAGGAAACCCGCAACCTGCTGAAGGGCACCATGGAAGAAGTCGAAGCGGTAGCGCGGCCAAGCGGCGCGAACCTGCCCGCAGGATGTGTCCAACAATCCATTGATTTTTTTGGCAGCCTGGAAGCATCGATGCGAGGCTCAATGTATTACGACCTGGCCGCCGGGCGGCGCCTGGAACTGGAGGTGTTGAACGGAACGGTTGTGCGCCTCGGAGACGAGCATGGGATCCCGACACCGATTAACTTTGCCATCTATGCCGCTTTGAAGCCATACCTTAACGGAGCGCCTTCTTCATCGTGATTGGAATCGGAAATAGGGATCAGGTCAATCGCAGACCTGACCCCATCTCAACTCCATTTTGATGCCGATTTAGCCGATCTTAATCACCAGGAATCCTGCTTGCGGTCTTTTGACCAGAAGCTGGAGCTCTGCGTGTTTTTCAATCTCAGTACGCAGCTGGGAAACGCTGCTAACCGGTTTGCGATTTACTTCTTTGACCAGATCCCCCTGTCGCACGCCGGCTGCTTCTGCTTTGCTGCCGGGTTCAACGCCAACGACCAACACGCCTTTATCCGTTTCCGAATGTCCGAATTGCTTGGCTGTTTCCGGGGTTAACTCTGCAATTCGAATGCCCAATTCACCGCTGCTCTCGAGTTCCTGTTTCGCCATCGGTTCAGAGTCATCCCGCTTGGCAATCTTCACATTCACCGTACGCGTTTTCCCGTCCCGTAAAATCGTAATGGGGATATTTTTTCCCACCGGAACCGCGGCGATGGTGGCGGTCAAATCACGGCTGGTATCAACAGATTTACCGTCCACTTCAATAATGACATCATTGGCTTTAATGCCGGCTTTGTCGGCAGGATCGCCTTCAAAAACCTGGGCCACCAGAACTCCCTTGTTGTCTTCGATTCCATAATATTCGGCCAGTTCTGGGGTTAAGTCCTGTATGCCGACACCCAGCCAGCCGCGGGTAACGGAACCCTTTTCTTTGAGTTGCGTGATGATTCCCTGAGCCAAATTAACCGGTATGGCAAATCCGATTCCCTGGCCCTGGGCCACGATGGCTGTGTTGATACCGACCACCTCACCGTTCATATTCAGGAGGGGACCGCCGCTGTTTCCGGGATTGATCGACGCATCGGTCTGAATAAAATCGTCATAGGGACCGCTGCCGATCACGCGCCCCTTGGCGCTGACAATACCGGCGGTGACCGTCTGCTCCAGGCCGAACGGACTGCCCATGGCCACCACCCAGCTGCCCACCGTAAGTTTGTCTGAATCACCCAGGTTCAGCGGGGTCAAATCTGAAGCGCCCTTTATCCGAATAAGGGCTAAATCGGTGTTCGGATCGCGACCCACAATTTCAGCGTCAAACTCCTTTTCGTTGGCTAGTCGGACTTTGATCTCATCTGCCCCTTCGATCACATGGTTGTTGGTAACAATGTATCCTTGGCGATCAATGATAAATCCGGAACCCAGGCTCCTTTGTTTAAAGTCCGGGGCCCGCTCATCAAAGGGTCCAAAGTTGTGGAAAGGTTCTTTGCGGTCAAAAGGATTGCCAAAAAAATGCCGAAACACCCGCCCGCCGCCTTTAACGGTCTTTACCGTGCGGATGTTGACCACCCCTGGCTGGGCTGCTTTAGCAAGTTCGCTAAAAGAGGCCGGTACCATTATGGCCTGGGATTCAGTTTCAGGTACATTTTTGGCTATGGTCTCCGATTCGAGACTACTATACACCCATATGAAACCAGCAATCAAAGAGACCATGAGGCCAAAGATTAATCTGTTTTTACGCGCCCTGTTCATAACTACCTCCTTCACAAAATGCTTTAGTTATTGTTAGAAGTTTTGGTCTCTATGTTAATTTGTCAAGATAACCGGAACATGACCTAAAAATGATCAAAAGGTTAGATTCGGAGCGAGGTCCATTCGATAAATTTGAATAAATCTAGCAGATTTTGTTGATTTAACAACAAATTACCGGGTCACGCCACAGCCATCGGCCAGGTATCCATGATGAGGCTTTATAAGCCTGTTTTGGGGAGGGTAACGGTGAATATACTACCCCGGTTTGGTTCACTGGCGACAACGATATCGCCGCCATGGGCTCTGGCAATAGCTCTTGCGAAGCTCAGGCCCAGACCGATGCCGGCTTCAGATCGACTGGGGTCACAGCGATAAAAGCGCTCAAAAATACGGGGTCTATCTTCTTCTGAAATGCCGATTCCGCTGTCTTTGACAGAGACGGCAACCCCATCACTGCTTACGCTGTCAACCTTGACCTCAACGCTGCCGCCGGCGGGTGTGTACTTGATGGCATTATCAAGCAGATTGGCGATCATTCTTTGAATCAGCCGATTGTCGCCCGAAATGCTAAAATTACCGGCAGCACGACAAATCAGCCTTATATCTTTGTCTTCTGCCGGCGCCTGAAACAGCTCACATGCATCGCGCACCACTGTGCCGATGTCCAGTTTTTTAGCATCGAGTTTGTTGACACCGGCTTCGGTTCTGGAAATCACCAGCATGGTGTTGATCATATCCAGCAACCGGTCGCATTCTTCTATGGTGCTGGCGGCCATGCTTTCATATTCTTTTTCAGAGGCGCCGGCGGTCAGGGAAACTTCGGAAATCCCACGAATCCGCGTGATCGGGCTTTTAAGGTCATGGGCAATGTTGTCGCTTATTTCCCTGATCCCGGTGACCAGAGTTTGAATGCGATCCAGCATCTGGTTAAAGGTAAGAGCCAGCTGGTCGATCTCGTCCTGATATTTTTTCACCGGCACCCGTTCCTTGAGGCTTCCCTCCGATATTTGCCGGGCGGTCCGCGTTACGGCTTCAACACCCGCCAGGGCCCTTCGGGCCATAAACCATCCGACAATAGCGGCAAAAACAAACAGCGATGCCATGGTGGTGACAAATATTTTGCGAAAGGCCTCAATAAAGCGCGTGTAATTTTCCATGGATTGCCCCAGCTGCAGAATAATATTGCGGCCGACAATGGCATAAAGCACGCGGATGTTATGTTTGCGGTCCGGCAGGTTGACGGTTCTAAAAACCGGTTGATTTTCAACGATCAGTTGCTCGATCGCCGCCTTTGCAACACCGATGTCGCGCCAGTATGACATGTTGGAAGAAGAAAATTCCTGTCCGTCCAGCGAAAGCAAACGGAAAAAGATCTTTTTTTCTCCGGCGGCCTGGGCCTCATAAACGATCTGGCGCCTGACGGCATTGATGCCCTGGAGCCTGAGAATCGAAGAGAGGGTTCGAGCTTCACCCAGCAAATCCTGATCGGTGCGGTCCCGGATAACGGAAGTAATCAAAAAGTAGAAAAAGAGAAAAGCGACGCATGAGGTCAGCATGAAAATGCCTGCATACCAGAGGGTCAGGCGGAACGCCAGGGTATGACGGACGCTATTTATCTTCTTTAAGAACATAGCCCACTCCGCGAACCGTATGAATCAGCCGGGCGGGAAATCCTTTGTCGATTTTTTCACGCAGCTTATAAATTCTGGATTCAACGACATTGGTCTGGGGGTCAAAATAATAATCCCAGACATGTTCCATAATCATCGTTTTGGAAACCACTCTGCCGGCATTGCGCAGCAGGTACTCCAGCAAGGAAAATTCAAGCGGCTGCAGATCGACTTTTTGGCCGGCACGCATAACTTCCCGGGTAATCAGATTCAAGCTGATATCTGCGAACGCCAGTTTGGTTGGCTCAGAAACATCACTGCTGCGCCGAATCAGGGCCTGCAACCGCGCCAGCAATTCCGAGAATGCGAACGGCTTTTTCAGGTAATCATCCGCACCGATCTGCAATCCCTTGACCCGATCGTCGACTTCCCCTCTGGCACTTAAGATAATCACAGGGGTCTTCAATTTTTCGTGGCGCATCCTTTCGATCACCCTCAGACCATCCATTTTCGGCAGCATCACATCGATGATGGCGGCATCGTAAGGCTCGTTTAGCGCCATATGCAATCCGTCTTCGCCGTTGACTTCATGGTCCACGGCAAAGCCTTCGGCTTTTAAACCCTTGATGATAAAAGAGGCGATTTTTTGATCGTCTTCAACCAGAAGTATCCTCATTTAGTGCCTCTCTGGATATTTGACTAGGTATCTTTCGACACTCGAATATCGAATATCCAACAAGGATTTTCCTATGATGAAGTCTGTTGAAGCGGCTGACCTTCGAAATTCATTATTCCTTGTTCGACATTCCATATTCAATGAGAGCCATAATTAATTGAGCGATTATTCAACTTATCTTCTTACACGATGCGCCATGCGCTGTGCCCGATATCGTCCGGCGATCGCCACCCACTGATCTTTTATGCACAGGTCAAGAATATCAAATCCTATGGTTTTCATTCTGGCAATCACCAGGTTTTCGTTTTTTTCGAGGATTCCGGAGCAAATAAAAATGGCCTTGTCATTGAGGATCTTTTCAATATTCTCCAGCAAGTTATAGATCACCTGGGTCAAAATATTGGCCACAACCAAATCGTACCTTTCTTCAACTCCGGCAACGAGGTTGCCCTCTTTTACGGAAAACCTCTGGGGTGCGATCCCGTTCAGACACAGATTTGTTTGAGCAATTTTAACAGCCATCTCATTTTTATCAAGGCCGCAAACAAATCCGGCGCCAAGTTTAGCCGCTGCTATCATTAATATCCCCGAGCCGGTACCGATATCTAAAAACGAATCGCCTTTATGCAGATAATCTTCAATCAGGCGAATACATAAGGCCGTGGTCGGGTGCGTACCGGTACCGAAGGCCATGCCGGGATCCAGCTCCAGCAAGATATCGCCGGGACCGGCTTTGTACCGGCACCAGGTGGGTTTAACCACAATTTTTTTTCCGATTTTCCGCGGCTCAAAAAAAGCCTTCCAGGCCTCGGCCCAGTCTTCTTCATCCAGCTCTTTATAGCTGACCCGATAAAGCAGCGCAGAATGCGCTTTTAAAACGGCCAATCTTTCTTCCAAAATCTTGCAGCGCTTTTTGGCCTGCCGGTCTTTAAGAAAATAACCGATAACCGCATGCTGCTTCGCGCGACCAATCGAATCTTCAGCCCAATCCTCGGCCGGCTCTATTGTCGGGTCTTCTTCAACCACACCCTGCAAATCGAATTCGAAAAACAGATCGGCAATCAGCTCGCCGGCAAGGGTGTTATCGTCAGCATCAAAAACAACTTTGGCTTCAATCCATTTCATGTTTCAAATTTCAGGTGTCCGTCTTCTGGTTCAAAGGTTCAACGTTCAGAGGTTTAAAAAGTTTAGGTTGGCTACCGGCTTCTTGTTGCTTGCTGCTGGCTGACCCAGAGACAATCAGCCAGATGCCAGTGACCAGAAGCCTGAGACAGTTTGCTCTGTGGTTAAAATTAAAATTTCTCCTTGGGCGGGTTGAAGTAGCCGAATTTTAGATACGGAAATTCCTGCCGGATTTGCTCCAGCAGATGCTCCATCCCGACCGGTGTGCCGTTCGGGGCCACGCCATTCATGCTCTCATAATAGCGCAGCGGATCAAAATTCAGATTGCGCCACTGAATCATGTGAATCGGGTATTGCCTTAACAGTCGGCGTAATGCTTTTATTTCCATCGGTGTATCGGTGAACCCGGGGCAGTTTAGATAATTAACGGCCACAAACAGACCGCTTCCCAGAGCGAGATCAAGGCTTCGCAAAACATCGGAAAATTCGTAGCCTTTCGGGCGAAAATAGGCATGATAGCACTCTTTGCGCGCGCTGTTCATGCTGATACGAATGCTATCCAGGCCGGCATCGATCACCTGCCGCAGCGCTGGCGGCAGGCTGGCGTTGGTGTTCATGTTAATGGTGCCCTGCTTCGTTTCAGCGCGAATCAGACGAATGGCCGGCGCAATGACATCAGCGGCCAGCAGCGGGTCTCCTTCGCAGCCCTGTCCGAAACTGACCACACTGTTTTTGACCCGCCTGATATGCGCCATCGCCACTTCTGCGATTTCTTCCGGTGAGGGGGTAAATCCGATGCGATCCTGGCTGTGAGGAATATCGCTGTGTTGCTGCAAAGACAGGCAGCCCAGACAGAGCGCATTGCATTGTCTGGCGGTGGGCAGCGGCGCCTCGTAGCGACTCAAAAAGAAATTTTTGGCTGCCGGGCACCCGAACTGCAGGGCACATTTTTCAAGGTGGTCCCTGAGGCGATTGGCCGGCATCTGTTTGCGCATATTTTCGATTCCGATGGCAACATCGTCGGGATTCATCAACCGCAAGTCCTGTCTTTTTTCCCGGTCGACCCGAATGACGGCTGAACGAAATTTTCCCCCATGCCACCCCACGGCGCCATAGGAAAAAAGCGGCAGAGTTTGAGCCTTTGGCGTTTCAACATAAGCCCCCAGATAGGAAATGACGTAGCCCGGGGAATTAAATGCAGCCACTGGAAACAGCGGCTGGCCGGGAGCGTGGGGGTTCTCACGGATCGTTTCAATCCGGCCCGCTTGTCGGTTGAACAAAACCGGCCGGCGCTCGGGCAGAAACATCAGTTCACTGCCAAACGGCAGATTGCAGGTATTCTCAAGTGTCAGTGGTATTTGCATGTTCCCGGCCATTCCCACCGCTGCATAGCCCTCGAGCTCAAAAATTTCTCCGTCGGCATTGGCCACCAATGCGCTCACAAAATCTATCTTCTTATTCGTTGATTTGAGCTTCTTTTTCTTCACCGCGATCTTTATTCCTGGTCTTTTACAAGGCGAGAGGCAAGGTTTGGCCGGTTGGCCCGTTACCGGTTTAGCCCGTTGCAAAAGGAAAACCATCTAATTTTAAGCTTAACCAATCAACCGGCTCAACGGCTAACGGGCTAACTTTTTAACAGTACATCACACATTTCGACGTCCTCCCATCCACTTTCAAAATAAACGGCCTGTCCAGCTGAATATGGGCTAAATGCTCAGTTTCATTGGCCAGCGGTCGGGAAGTCAGCCAGTCCCAATCGATAAAATCCGGGTCTTCATCGCCAACGGTTGCATAGGTGATTCCCAGGGTGGTGATATTATGAAAGAAGTGGGAACCCTGGGATGGATCGGCCTTCAACTCCGATGAAGACGTTTCAACCATCGCCCCCACGCCGCAAATCTCGGCCCAGCTTACCGGGATCCCCAGCCAGCGGTCGGCCGAACCCCATCTGCCCGGACCGACCAGCAGGTATTTGCGGGATTCACTCAACAGAGCGGCGTTCAGCTCATTAATCTCCCGGGCAATTTGCGGGGTTTTGGCAGGATCAAACCGTTCGGGTTTTACAAAGAGAATGTCGGCCATATCGTTCCTTTCGGAATTGCCCAGCGCATGAGAGGAAACACAGAAAGACCTGGTAATTTCTTCATTGCTGATTTCGACCTGAAGCAGCTCAGCACGGGCCGTCATCGGCCTGAGCTGTAAAAAGGCAAATTCCGCGCCTCGATCAGGATCGCGGGGCATATTGATCGAAAATTCGAGCTCCACCGGACAGCCCATCCCTTCTTCGCCCAGATTCAAAACTTCGGAAAGCATTTCTGCCAGCGGAAACTGCCCGTACTTTAAAACCTGGGCAAAAGTAAGTACCCGATAGCCGGGTATGTGGGCAGAATCTCGGATGCGATGTTCTTCAGGAATATATGTGCTTGCTAAAAGCTTCACCGGGGCTTCCTCATCCGCATCGCTGACATCTCTTTTGACAAGGTTGGCATCCTCAAGGATACCCACCGCCTGTGAATCTTCACCCATGTTCAGGGCATAAAAAACCTGCTGGGAGTTTTCCAGGATATCTTCGACCGTAGACCGCTGCGGAAGCAACTGCGGATATCTGGGAGAAAAGCGCAGCGCTTTCTCGCCTTCCATAACCGTTTTGCCAAGTCCCAGCGCCACCGTGGCGATACCTTCTTCCGGCTTCATTTTTGCAAAAGGGTAGTAATTATGAGACTGGGCAACACCGGATAAGGTCGGGTAAAAATAATTGCCGTATCTTTCTCCCACCAGTTGCTGGATGATGACGGCCATCTTCTCTTCTTCGGTGCGATGACCCACCCGCTTTGAAAATGCCCTGGGGTCCCGAAAGTAAGTTGACGCATAAACCAGTTTGATGGCATTGATCAATTGTTCCAGCCGTAATTCGAGATCCGGGTGATCATTGGGAAGCATATAGGTTCGATAAAGGCCCGCATAGGCACGAAATTGGGCATCTTCCAGCAGGCTTGAGGATCGAACAGCCAGCGGATAGTTGATTCGTTCGAGATAGGCTTTGAGCTCCTCGGCAATCGATTGCGGAAAATTGGCGCCATGGAATATTTCGGCAATTTCCTCATCCGGCGCATTTGATTTTGCCAGTTCCTTGAGGTCATTTTCTTCGATAAAGGCATCAAAGCCTTCGGTGGTCACCACCAGGGTCTGGGGAACAAAAATGTTCACATTCTCGAATTTTTTATGGATGGCCGGCAGCCGCTGCAGCAAATTGGCGACAAAGGCCAATCCCCTGGCCTTTCCGCCCATGGAGCCTTTGCCGATTTTAAAAAATTCCGTATCCGGATCAAAGTCTCCGGGATGAAAGTCTGCGACTACGCCTTTTTGCCGACGCTGTCGCCAGGTTTGAATCAGTGAAACCAAATACTGCCGGTGGTCTTCAATGCTTGAGAAGTCCTCCTCTCTTAGGGGGCGGACTTTGGAGGCCAGCATAATTTCGGTGCGTGCAAAGAGCCATCTTGAAAAGTCATTGCGGGTATAATGATGTACGAAGGAGTCTTGCGGAATGCGGCGCAAAATTTCTTCGAGTTCGCGTAGATTGGGCGCGCGTCCGATTTCCCGGCCATCGGGTTTACGAAAAACAAAATCTCCAAATCCCAGCTGGTCCATGAAAAACGAGCGCACCTCGGCGTGCAGGCTGGGTGAGTTTTTATCAACAAAAGCGGCCGGAATTTTTTTGGCCTTATCCGCATTGATGGATTCAGAGCTGGTGAGCAAAAGTGGAATGTCGAAACGTTCTTTTTTTATCTTTGAAAGAAATGCAACGCCGCCGTTTTCGTCCAGCACACAGTTTCGCGGAATGCGAACATCGGATATGACGCCTAAAACATAAGGCTCGAATTTTTCAAAGAGCAGATTGGCTTCTTCGAAGTTTTCGGCCACCAGAATTTTAGGGCGTGCCCGCATGGTCAGCAGCTTGTGTTCTTCGTGGTGCCGGTACTCCATAATCGCCTGGGTCTGACTGACCAGTTCCTTATAAAGAACCGGCAGTAAAGAGGAAATGTACGTCGGAGAATCCTCCACAAAAAGGATTACGCGTATGCCGGCCAATTCGGTATCGTGTTCTACGTTTAGCCGATCTTCAGCGCTTTTGACCAGGGCCACCAGGATATCGGTATTCCCGGACCAGACAAAAAACCGATCAATCCCGGGAAGACGGTTAAAATCCGGCAGGCATTCGCGGGCCGGCGAGGGTAAAGAATCATGGGCCAACAAAACAACCGGCAGGTCGGGAACTCTCTTTTTGATTTTTTCCCCGAGGGTGAAAACATCCATATCCGCCAGCTGGCTCATGGTAATCACCATGTCAAATCTCTTTTCATCCAGCATCGACAGGGCTTCCTGGGCCGTGGAAACCCAGGTAAATCGAGGCGGATTGCTCAGGTTCAGGCCACGGTATTCATGAATGATGCGTTCCGAAAGACGGCAATCTTCTTCCAGAATCCAGGCATCGTAAGGTGTCGAGACCAGCAGAATATCCCTGACCTTGCGGGCCATCAACTCATGGAAGATTTTGAACCGCGGGTCAAAATCTTCAGCAAAACTTTCGATTTCTAAGGTCATAAAAATCCCTTTTTATTTGATAAGCTAGTCAACTCCATGCTGATGTCAATTGTTTATGAGGCCATCCGTTGGCCAGAGATGCCTGTATCGCCATTTCAACCATATCTTTCGTCAAATCGCAATAATTTTGGACTTGGCATTTAAAAAGGCGATGGTATGATAGGAATCAAAATTCAGGTTAACCCGTTGTGCCGGTTGACATCGGAAAATATATTCCTTTTTTTAACCGGCTAACGGGTAACGGGCTCAACCGGTGTTCAATCGTAATATTTTAGCGATGAGTTCAGTTATGGCTTCGCTGGATTTTTAAGTTAAAAAAGGGAAACTGCCGTGAATATCTGGATGACGCTTAGGAAAGCGCTGGATTTATACCCTGAAAAGATAGCGGTCATCGACGGAGAACGCAAGTACACCTATCATCAGATCGGTGAGCGCGTGGCCGGATTGGCGCGATTTTTTCAAAGCCGCGGCATTCAAAAAGAGGACCGCATCTCCATTCTGGAAGTCAACTCGCATGCATTTCTGGAGGCCTACTATGCGGCTGCCGGCATGGGCGCCATTCTCAATCCACTCAATTACCGCCTGGCCGCCAGAGAAGTCGCATCCATTTTGAAAGATGCCGGATCTCGCTGGTTAATTGCCGCAACGCATTTTGTCGATGTGGTCAAAGGCGCATTGAAGGATGGTGTTCCTCTCGAGGGGATTCTCTGGATTGGCGAAAAACCGCAGGGTTCCATCTTAATTCAGTGCCATAAATATGAAGATGCGGTTTCCGCCCATGCCGGGATCTTGCAGCCTGAATCCATTGATGAAAGCCGGGTTGCCCATCTGTATTACACCAGCGGCACCACTGGAAAGCCCAAAGGGGTTATGCTCACTCATAAAAACGTCTGCAGCCATGCACTGGGAACAATCGCCGAGCTAAAACTGGTGGAGAGCGATGTCTGGGGCCATGTTGCGCCCATGTTTCATCTGGCCGATGCCTGGGCCACTTTTGCCGTCACCTGGGTCGGTGGCCGCCACGTGATGGTCGGTCAATTTGAGGCCGAAGCCGTTATGGCCGCGATCGAAAAGCAAAAGATAACGATGAGCAATTTGATCCCCACCATGCTCAACCTGATGATCAAACATCCGCGGGTGACCGAATATGATTTTTCAAGCCTGAGGGAAATCCTCAGCGGAGGTGCCCCCATTGCGCCCGAGCTGGTGAGAAGCATCATGGAAACGCTGGGCTGCGATTACATCCAGACTTACGGTATGACCGAAACCAGCCCGTATTTGACTTTCAGTATCTTAAAAGACCATTTGAAAGCGCTACCACCCGATGCGCAGCTGAAATACAAATCCAAAACCGGCCGGCCGGCGCTTGGCGTGGACCTTAAAGTGGTGGACGAACAGGGGGTGCCGATTGCCGCCGATGAGCAGCAGGTCGGTGAAATCTGGGTGAAGGGCGATACCATTACCCCCGGATACTGGAATCAGCCCGAAGAAACGGCCAGAGCCTTTACCGGAGGGTGGCTGCGCACCGGGGACCTGGCCACCCTGGACGCAGAAGGTTACGTCAATATAGTGGATCGCAAAAAAGACATGATTGTCACCGGCGGCGAAAATGTTTATTCCACCGAAGTTGAAAACGTGCTCTACATGCACCCCAAGATTTTAGAGGCCGCCGTCTTCGGCGTGCCCGATGACCGCTGGGGGGAGACCGTCAATGCGGCCGTGGTGCTCAAAGCCGGTGAGACTGCCAGCGAGGATGAAATCATCAGCTTTTGCAAAGAACATCAGGCTTCTTACAAGGCCCCCAAAGCCATCCATTTCTTAGATGAACTGCCCAAAACCGGATCGGGTAAAATCTACAAAAAAGGCCTGCGCGACCCTTTCCTTAAAAAAAAGGCGGATAAGTGATTTATTTTGCCCTGACCGTTACCAGATTTGCCAAAACTTGAAGACGAGTCAGAATTTCGATTGACAGAAGTGATATCACCACTTTTCAAGAGTCTCCCAAAGTTTGAATCTGTTGGAGGTATCCATAATTTTTAAACCAAATTTTCATTGATGATATCAGCATAAATCTACAGAAGAGTGCCATATAATATATTGTGTCTTTCAGATACTACTCTTCAGACAATTCGGTTAAAATTTCTCTTACCTTTTCTGGCTCATGCGGCGTGCCCAGTCGCTCAAAGATTGCAAGAGCTTTCAGTAGATACTCCCGAGCCTGGTCTACTTCACCTTGCTTCCTGCTCACCCGCCCGCAGCCTACGTAAGCCAAGGCTAACTCATTTTCAGCTTTGATCTCTTGGAAAATGGTAATGCCTTCATTAAAATGTGGGATCGCCAAGGGTTCATCAATCTGAGCAGAATTGGTTTTCAGGGCTATTTCGCCCAGAAGTCGGCAAGCCCAACCAATAAAAAACTTCATTTCACACTGCTTGGCAAGCTCAAAAGCATGTTTGATCGTTTGAGTGGCCTTTTGGTATTCTTTGTTCAGAAAAAGCCCTTCACCTAAAAGAAGTGTCTGCCAAATTTCACCAGGCAGAAATCTCACAGCTTGGTACATAGGAACCAGTTCATTCCCAATCTCAATACTTTTAAGTACTTCTCCGGAGCGGCACAAAGCCCATGAAAGGCCGCTCTGAGAAAACACTTTGTCCCCAATGTTTGGGGCTTTCTGGACTGACAGTTCTGCATACTTGAGTGCCTGACTATGATTATTTTTTAAACTATTAGCCAAGGCAAGGGAAAAAGCAGCGAAGGAGGTAAAACTATTATTGGAATATTCTTCTGCGACTTTTAATCCCTTTTGGCCGTCCTCTATCGCGTTATTCCATTGCCCCATTTGTGAATAAGCCATTGAGGTTGCAGTTAGAGACAAAACATACGTACGATAATTAAATATCTCCTCTGACATGCGCAAAACGTCTTTTTTCAGAGCAATGACAGACTCAAAATCACCCATCCATACATAGCACCATTGAAGGGTCATGGCAGCATGACTGGCCAATCCAGCATCGTCTACCTCTTTGCAAATTCTTACCGCTTTCGTAAGAGTTTGGACAGATTGTCTTAAGTCACCGAACCACCACTCGCATACCCCCAAATTGCTATAAAATACTCCCAACAATTTTGGATCATTAAGTTCGACTGCCATAGGCTTATAGCGAATCAACAGTTCATGGTATTCGGGTCGCCTAAATAAAAATAAAAAAGTGGGCCAATGGCTTATTATGATGGAGATACGACGTTTTTTATTCAGTTTGTCATTTGGTTGTTTATCTAACAGATGCATAGCTTTTTCAAAATAGGCCATGGCTTCTTCCATGGCACTGAGTTCTACAGCTTTCTGGCTAGATAGATCGATATACTCTATTGCCTTATCCTTGTTGTTGCTTCGCGCGTAGTGGAATGCGAGCACTTCATAGAACTCTTCCAGTCGTTCCGAATAAAGAGATTCGATGGCTTGCCCGATACTTTCGTGAATTTGCTGTCTTTTCTTTTGCAGTAAGCTGTTATAGGCAACCTCCTGAGTGAGAGCATGTTTGAAAACATATTCTAGCTCTGGAAAAAGACGCTTTTCGTAAATGAATTCCAATCCTTGAAGGTTAAGGAGATTGGCTTTGAGTTCTTCTCTCATTCCCATTATGGCTTGAAGAATACGAAAAGCAAATTCCCTCCCGATTACCGAAGCAACCTGCATAATTCTTTTAAGACTCTGCTCTAAACGGTCCATCCGGGCTGCTATAATTGCATGAATAGAATCAGGCACATGAATCTCTGAAGTGTTTTCCCTCAGGGCATACTGATTACCTTTCACCTGAATTGAGCCGTTCTCCAGTAGATTGTGGGTGAGTTCTTCAACAAAGAGCGGGTTACCTGCCGCTTTATCAAGGATCAGTTCTCTCAAATCTGGCAAAACCTCTCCTTCTGCGAGGATAGCCTGTACTAATTCTGCGCTAGATTTAGTGGTGAGTTGTTCTACACCAACTCTATTGTAGTAGGATTTGCTTCCCCATTGATGGGTATATTCCGGTCTGTAGAGTAAAATTAAAATAATGCTAGTATTGGCCAACCATTCGATTAGATAACTCAAATACTCTTCCGATGTTTTGTCTATCCAGTGAAGGTCATCAACACACAGAATCAAAGGATTGCATTGCGACTCGCGGATGAGCAGGTCTCGAACGGCCTCAAAAATTCGAAGCTTTTTTTCACCCGGATCTAGCTGCGAATAAGCCTTATCCCCCACTGTGAGAGACAAAAGGTCCATCAAAGGCGGTAAAATATACGCGATACTATCATCAAGGCTTAAAACTTTGTCGGTTATCTTTTCCTGAATGGTGGTTTCCCTGTCTTTCTCTTTAATCCCAAAATAGGATTTAAGAATTCCTAATATGGGCAGGTAGGCCATGTTACGGCCATAATGAAGGCAACGTCCTTCAAGATAGGTAAATTGGTCCTTGGGCAGTTGATTCTTGAACTCTAACAGGAGCCTGGTTTTACCCACACCGGCCTCGCCGACCACCCCTACGACCTGTCCTGATCCGGATTTTACCCGTTTCCAGATCTTCACCAGTTTTGCCGTAGAGCTTTCCCTTCCTACAAATCTGGACAGTCCTTTGGCCGTTGCAGCCTCAATTCTGGTCTCAATTTCGCTAGCTCTTACAAGCTTGTAAGCATTTACCGGTTCGTGCTTGCCTTTTACTTCCATCGGTACCAATGCTTCAAATTCAAAGAACTCCCTGGTGAGATTGTAAGTATCGTTGGAAACGAGGATACCTCCAGGTGTTGATAAACCTTCCAATCTGGATGCAAGATTGGTTGTATCACCTATAGCCGTGTAATCCATCCGTAGATCATCACCAATCGAACCGACTACCACTGGGCCTGAATTGAGACCGATCCTCATTCTGAATTCCACACCAACATCATTTTTTAACCTGTTTCCATAGGCATCGATGGCTTTTTGAATTGACAAAGCTACCCGACAGGCTCTTTGCGCATGGTCTTCATGTGAAATTGGCGCACCAAAGAGCGCCATCACACCGTCGCCGGTGAATTGGTTGATGGTTCCTTCAAATTTGTGGATTTCGTCCATTAAAATCCTGAAGCACTCATCCATAATCTGGTGAACTTCCTCAGGGTCAAGCTTTTCAGACATGGATGTGTAATTTGCAACATCGGCAAATAAAACGGTGACCAGCTTTCTTTCACCTTCAATGGAACTTCTAGTATTAAGAATCTTGTCTGTTAGGTGTTTGGGGGTGTAGGACTGGGGTTCTGAATAATTGATGGGCGCAGTCTCAATAGGCTTTGTGAGATCGATGCCGCATTCATTACAGAATTTAGCATTAACAGGAAGAGTTTTGCTGCAGTGGGGACATTTTAGTTCAAACTTTCCACCACATTCAAGGCAAAATTTTGATCCTTCAGGGTTCTCAAACTGACACTTTGGGCATTTCATTTAGTGCCCTCCGCTTAATGTTTAAGCAGTTTGAAAGATGTAAAAGTCAAATTGGATGGTGAAATGAAATAACGTAAATATTGGATCGTGTCAAATTGAAGCGTATACAATGTAATGGTTGAGTCTTAAGGTGATTATTACAGATATCCTCGGGCAAAAACCAAATATCAGTCGGGTTGAGATCCATTGAGAATATCCAATTTCCAGCAATATTGCAGATATCATAATTGAAAGTTTTCAAGGTAAACAAAACCTAATTTTAATTATTGTAAAAACATCTCCGTCTAACGACAACTATTAGGTTTTAATCGTTGATGTGCTTGACCAGATGCCCCAGCTCGGGAAAAATCAAGCGGGTGCAGGCCAGTTTGCAGGCGTTGAGGCTGCCCGGCATGCAAAACACAACGGTGTTGCCGATAACACCGGCATTGGCGCGGGACATGATGGCGGCGGAATCGATTTCCTCCATGCTGAGTTTGGCAAACAGGGGACCGAATGCACTCAGCTCTTTGGTAAACAGCGGGCTGACGGCTTCAATGGTTACATCTTTTTTTGTAATCCCCGTACCGCCGGTCAAAAGAACCACCTGGGGCTTTGATTCATTGATTCCATCTTGCAGTGTGGCGGCTATTTTTTCAGCGTCGTCGGGGATTACCTGGTGAAAAACCACCCTGTGGCCACTTTTTTCAGCCTGTTCATGGATCCATTGACCGCTGGTGTCATCAATCAATGCCCGGGTGGTTGAAACCGTAATGATGCCTAATGTAACGGATCGGGGAGCTTGCTTCTTATGTTCGTCTACGCCCATAGTCAAGTGTTTGGCGTGCCCAAGTGATGGTGCACGCCGTCTTCCAAACGATTGGATTCTTATTTTAATATTTTTTTCGTCGAGTCCAATAACTACATCATAACCTGTCTTTTGATCAAGAAATATCTTATTCGAACCCCCTGATTTTACCTTGATTTTGCCCCGCTTTTCTCCTAATCTGATTCGTATCATGTCTTCAACGAGCAAATTTTCCTGCAGCGGGGTGATTCTGTCCGGCGGTTTGGCCAGTCGTTATGATGGCACGGAAAAAGCCCTCCTGCGGGTAGGCGGCGTCCGCATTTTGGATCGAATTTATAGGATTTACAGAGAGCTTTTTGAGGAAATCATTCTGGTCACCAACCACCCCCAAAAATTTTTGGAATGGGACTTGTTGATCGTATCGGATCTTTTCCCGATTCGAAGTTCTCTGACCGGAATTCACGCCGGTCTTTTTTACATGACAAATCCGTTTGGGTTTATATCGGCCTGCGATACTCCCTTTTTAAAAAAAGAAATGGTTGAAACCGTTGTCGGAAAAATTGAGGCCCAAATTGACATCGTGATACCCGAAACCTCCGCCGGACTCGAACCCCTTTGCGCGGTTTATTCCAAAAACTGTTTGAATGCAGCGCAACATCATCTTGAGCAGGAAAAACTAAAAGTCATAAGGGCGTTTCGCAAAAGCCGAATCAAAACCATTTCTGAAAAAGTTTTATGCAAAATAGATCCTGACCTGCGGTCTTTTTTTAATATCAACACACCGGCTGACTTACAACGCGCCGAGGAGATGGTTACATAGGCCGGTTATTGGATACCCGGTATTGGGTATTGGCAGGTCGCAAAACAAATAAGTTTTCTCCGTGAACTCGGTGTTCTCTGTGGTTAATTTAATTGAAAAGGAGAAAGCATGGCTAAATTTTCCCACATCGATGAAGACGGTCGGGTCCGGATGGTGGATGTCACCGCAAAGAAGCCGACGGTTCGCACGGCAGTCGCCAGCGGGACGATCCATATGCGTACGGAAACATTCGATTTGATTCAAAGTCACAAGGTAAAAAAAGGCAATGTCCTTGAAACTGCCCGTATCGCCGGAATCATGGCTGCCAAGAAAACCTCGGAACTCATTCCCATGTGCCACCCCCTGAATATCACCCACATCCAGATTGACTTTTCTCCGGATGCATCCGCAAGCTGCATGGGCATTGACGCAACGGTGCGCGCCATTGATCAGACCGGTGTTGAAATGGAAGCCATTACCGCCGTCTCGGTTGCGGCGCTGACCATCTATGACATGTGCAAAGCCCATGATAAAGAAATGACGATTTCAAACATCCGGCTGTTAAAAAAATCCGGCGGCAAAAGCGGAACGTATACTCGAAAACAATGATCAGTACACGGAGTATCAGCCGCTTTTGAAGCGAAAAATTGAATTCCAACAATTAGATACCCCGAAACCAATGACAAAGAAGACCTCTATTTATTCCATATGCGCCCTGATTTTAGGATCCGCTCTTACGGTTTTCATCGCGGGATGTCCGGCCCCCATTAAACGGCCCCCGGAGGAATTGGCGATGGTCCGCAGTTCCTCTTTTACCTATCCGGATTTCAGTGATGATCTGAATCTCGACGGATTGGAACACGCGATCTTAAAGAGCCTGGTGTACCTGCAACAGGTGCCGGCCGAGCGAACCTATCAATTCGGAAAAGACCGCTTTGAAGCCGCTCATCTGACAAAATCGCTGCAGTATTTCCTGGAGTTTATCCGAACGAATCCCTCCAACAGGGAATTAAAAAAGTTCATCCGTACCCGGTACATTATTTATCAATCGGTTGGCAGAGATCTAAAGGGCGAAGTATTGTTTACCGGCTATTACGAACCCCATTTAAGAGGCCGGTTGCAGCCGGACGAAGAATTCCGCTATCCGATTTACGCCCTGCCCACAGACCTGATGAAAATTGACCTCTCAGCCTTTGATGAAAAATATGAAGGGCAAAGTATCATCGGTCGCTACACCGGGCAAACCGTCGTCCCATACCATGACCGTCAGGAAATTGAGGAAGAATATGCTCTTGTCGGCAAAGCCGAACCGCTGGCCTGGGTTAAAGATCCGGTGGATGTGTTTTTTTTGCAGATCCAGGGTTCGGGCAAAGTTTTTCTGGATACCGCAGAGGTGATTAACGTCCATTATCATGGCACCAATGGTCGTCCTTACCGCAGCATCGGCAAGCTTTTAATCGAAACACAAAAAATATCCAGAGAAGAAATGTCCATGCAAAAAATCCGTTCCTATTTGCAGGCCCACCCGGAGGAAATGGCACCGGTTTTTAATCACAATCCCAGCTATGTCTTTTTCAAGCTGGAGTCTGAGGGACCGCTGGGCTATTTGAACGTATTGCTGACACCGGGCCGATCCGTCGCCCTGGATAAACGCCTGTTTCCCCCGGCCGCCCTGGCCTATATTCAGACAAAGAAGCCGGTTGTTGACAGCGATAGCCAGATCGACAGCTGGACGGACTGCAGCCGCTTTGTGCTCAACCAGGATACCGGCGGTGCGATCCAGGGGCCGGGCCGGGCGGATCTGTTCTGGGGCAACGGGCCCTATGCCGAAATTGCGGCCGGGCATCTGGCCCATACCGGTAAGCTGTATTTTCTGATTTTAAAACCGGACAGACCCAATTGATTTATCGGGTCATTCCCGTTAAAAACCGGGTCGATGAGACACAAATGGGGCTCGAATTTAAATGTTTTTGCAATTTCGAAGCCCGAAACACGCATTCCCAAACACATTCGAAATTCAAAACCCAAGTTTTCAAAACGTATTGAATTTCGGGCTTAATCATATAGAGAACGCTTTGAGCACGCATTCACTTACCGGTTATACTTGACACTTTGGTCCGAAACCAGTACTAGATCGCTTTTTAAAAGATATTAAATCCATCAAAAAGGTTAACTGAGGTATATCATGTTCGGCATCGGCATGCCCGAATTACTGTTGATCGTGGCAATCGCTCTGATTGTAATCGGTCCCAAAAAATTGCCAGACCTGGCCAGAACCCTGGGCCGTGCAATGCGGGAATTTAAAAAAGCAACCAATGATTTTAAAGAAAGCATTCAGCTTGACGAGGATCTGTCAAAAGTTAAAAGAGCCTTCGATGGTCTGGGAGAAGATATCAAAGAATCCGTTAGCCCGGAGAACGACACCGACGAATTTAAACGTCCCGATGAATCCGAAACGGCTGAAGACCAAGGTGGTGAGAAAGAGCAGGATGCTCAGGATGCGGCTAAAGATGATACCGAAGACAAACTGGAAAATGTGAAACAGGCCTTTGATCAATTAAAAGACACCGGGTCGACCGCGTCAGAACAAGAATCTGAAAGCAGCGCTGAAACAGAAAAAAAGGAACCGCCACAGGAGCCCGCCAAAAATGATCGGTGAAGAAGAAAAAATACCGTTTACGTCTCATCTTGAAGAGCTCAGGAACCGGCTGATCAAATGCTTCATTGCGGTCGGCGTGGGTTTTGTGGCTTCTTACGGATTCAAAGAGATTTTGTTCAATATCCTGGTTCGGCCGCTGGTATCGGTAATGGAAACGGGCGATCATCTGATCTTCACCGGTCTGCCGGAGGCCTTTTTCACCTATCTAAAAGTGGCGTTGCTTTCCGGAATCATGCTGTCCAGCCCGGTCCTCATCTATCAATTCTGGATGTTTGTCGCGCCGGGGCTCTACAAAAAAGAACGACGGCTGCTGGCGCCGGTTGTTATCCTCTCCTCGTTTTTTTTTATTGCCGGCGCTCTTTTCGGGTATTTTATCGTGTTTCCCTGGGGCTTCAAATTTTTCCTGGGCTTTGCCACCGAATCCATCCGCCCCCTGCCGTCCATGAAAGAGTATCTGTCTTTTTCAGCCAAACTGCTGCTGGCATTCGGGCTGGTTTTTGAGCTACCGATGATTTTGACTTTTCTGGCACGCCTGGGAATTGTTTCGGTGGACTTTCTGAAACGCAACCGCAAATATGCCGTGCTGCTGTTTTTTGCCGGCGCCGCCATCCTGACCCCGCCGGATGTGGTCACCCAGATCATGATGGCCCTTCCGCTGATGTTCATGTATGAACTCAGTATTATCGGCGCCCGGATTTTCGGCAGAAAAAAGCCGGCGCCGGAGACCGAAGAAGACAAGGCCGAACAGGGCGCATCTTAGACTCCCGGCGGCCTGATTCCCGTCCTTACTGCAAAACGCTTCCGAATCAACTTCATCTAAATAATTTGTCGTCTTTTGCAGCCGCATGTGCGTCTTTAGTGCCAAAGCGCTGTGAAACCCTGTTTTCAAATGAAGCAAGATCTGATTCGAGCAGGCCAGCTAAATTTATATTTTATTATTTTTCAGCAGGTTATCCGTCTTTTTAACTCGCTGTTTATTGATTGACAGAATGATTTTTGCCTGATAATGAAGTAATCCGTATCTGGCAAGAATGGAAAAGGGAGAAAAGAAAACCGTTGAGCAAAGGAGGAGAATAGAGCGCTATGAATAAAAAGTTGCTGGTAATGGTTGTTGTCGGGTGTGCTGCCTTGTTTGTCGCTGGCGGAATTTACGCTAAAGCGGTTCCGGAAACGATTAAATTGGAGGATCCGGCATATAAGGAGCGCAAAAAGGGAGTCGTCGAATTTTCCCACGGAAAGCACCAGAAGGAATACGCCAAAGAATACCCGGATCTGTACAAAGACGGCTGCGGCGTCTGTCACCACGACAAAGACAACAAGCCGCTTGCCAACCTGAAGGAAGGCGATGAGGTTCAAAAGTGTATCGAGTGCCACAAGATCGCTTCTGAAGCGCCCAAGGGCAAGGAGGCCAAGAAAAAACTTTCCAAAAAGGAAAAAATAAAAGATTATCATGCCGAGGCGCTGCACGAAAATTGCCGGAGCTGTCACAGGGCTTTCAACAAAACATATAAGCCGAAAAAGGCGCCGACGACCTGTTCCAAGTGCCATCCGGGTTCAAAAGACGAATAAGAAATACGAGCAGATCGAATCATAAAAGGGCCGGCATTTTCCTTCTGCCGGCCTTTTTTTTATGCGATTTATTTTTTCTTCAATACCGTTGCGGCCCAATCGAGTTCATCGGCGGTCCACTTCGCCTCAAAGTGTCTGGCGGTATAAAGACCGATCAAATCGTCCCGCTCATGCAGCCGGAAACCGGAAAGCACGACCCCGCCGTCGCTATCGGTCAGCCTTGTTATCAGGGGATAAAAATTTTTCAGACTCGGGTAGCGCAGATTGGCAATCACCATCGAAAAAGACGAATGGATGTCGTCCAGTCTGAAGTCAGATACGGTCAGTCGACCCTCCAGATGATTGAGCGCACGATTTTCTGCGGCCTCTGAGATGGCACAGGGATCAATGTCAATCGCCAGTCCTCGTTCAACCCCCAGACAAAGGGCAGCAATCGCCAGAATGCCCGAACCGGTGCCGATGTCCAGCACCGAGCATTTTCTTTGCAGCCAGTCCGGGCGAACCTTTTTTAAAAGAAATTCGATGGCCTTAAGCGAGAGCCGGGTGGTTGGATGCCGGCCGCCGCCGAACGCGGCGCCGGGCTTAATTTGAATCACCACATCATCGGGCGCCGGCGGGTATCCACGCCCCGGCGGCGTGACAACCACATGGGCTGAAATGCGAACCGGTTGATTGAAAGATCGCACCAGATAGGTGCTGCCGAATTCATAGATGTATTCGAGCTGTCCATTGACAAGTAGCTTTTTTAGCACTTCTCTGGCACGGGCTTTATTCAGGCCGTAGGTTTCACAAACGGTTTTTTCGAGAACCTGCGGCGTTAATCGAACAGGAGATGCAGCCACCCTTTCCATTAATGCTTTTTGAATGAATTCATCTGTTAATTTTTGATTTGTAAGCAATGGCATTGCGCACCATGGCCTGCGCCCAGTGCGGGGTCCCCAGGGCGTGGATGTGGGTGTAGGTGGCCAGCACGTTTTTATAGCACAGGCCGTCTCTGTCTCGTGTGATTCCGACACCCCGTTGCATGCGGAAAACCAGGTCCTTTTCGCCACCGCTCCATTGCAGCACCCGGGAATAGTGGAACTCATGCCCCCGGATCTCGGTGCCGATTTCATAAAAGGGATTCTCATTTTCCACCGTAACAACGGTGTAGCCATGGCCCTGGGGCCGGGGATAAAAATCAAAGGTCAGCGGGAATACCCCGACCATGGGATAGGATATTTTTTCGAGCACCAGTGCTTCGCCCAGATACATCAGGCCGCCGCACTCTGCATAAATCGGCAGGCCGTCTTCTGCCAGCGCCTTCAGCGTTATTCTAAAGCTTTTATTGTTCGCCAAGGCTTCAGCATGGGTTTCCGGAAATCCGCCGCCGATGTAGAGCGCATCCAATTGGGGCAATGTTTGGCCGGCCAGCGGGCTGATAAAAACCGTTTCGGCACCGGCGGCTTCCAGGGCATCGATGTTTTCGGGGTAATAAAACTGAAAAGCGGAATCTTTGATGATGCCAATTCGGGGGCGTGATGACTCACCGTGAATATTCACAGCCTCAGCGGTAATTTCGCTTTCAGGGATGCTGGCAATGACTTCAAGGGGTGGCAGGTCCTGCGTGAGTTCATCGATCGCGTCCAAATCAACGTGATCGGCAGCCACCTGCGCGGCGACATCAATGGATTCGGCAGCCCAGACGTGTTCGGGGGTGGGAACCAGACCCATGTGGCGCTCCGGAAAAATCTGGGTTTTCAGTTTCGGGATGGCACCGAGTACCGGAATCCCGCAATAGTGATCGATGTTCTCGCGCAGGATGCGTTCGTGGCGTGATCCCGCCACCCGATTGAGCACGACCCCTTTGATCATCACATCCGGATCAAATTGCATTAAGCCCGAAATGACTGCCGCCATCGTGCGGGTAATCTTGGTGCAGTCCACGCACAGCAGCACCGGGGTTTTGAGCAACTTGGCCAGTTCTGCCGTGCTGGTGCTGCCGACCAGATCGCTCCCGTCGTAAAGCCCGCGGTTGCCCTCGATGACGGCAATATCCTCTTTGCCGCTGTGCCCAAGAAAGGACTGTAAAATTTGGGGAGTGTCTAAAAGGAAGGTGTCCAGATTATAACAGGGCCGGCCGGCCGCCAGGGCCAACCAGCCCGTGTCAATATAATCCGGACCTTTCTTAAACGGTGCGATGGACTTGTGGCGCTTTTTCCATGCGGCAATCAGCCCGATGGAAAGAATGGTCTTGCCCGATCCGCCGCGCAGGGCGGCAATCAAAATTCTGGGAGCAAACTTGCCAACTTGATGCATTGAAGCCTATATGAGCGTCAAGGAAAAAAGGGCTCTAAAGAGGTCCTGATTATTCCTTTTCCTCGTGTTCTGCACCCGCCTGTTTACCGGTACCTTTCAGACCATAAAGGGAGGTAGATCCGCTAGACCAGTATTCCAGAACCTGTTCCTGCACCATCTGATTAATGATCTTCTTGGCGTCGCGGGGTTTGGCCTCTAAAATCTTGGCCAGATCATTAAAATAAAATTTGGACTTGGTTTTTAGCTTCTTTTGCAGTGCTTCGACGATTTTATTTTTTGATTCCTCGTAATCCAGAGCCATAATTTTCCTCTTTTCAGCTTTTCAGCCAAATGCAGGGGGCACTCAAAAAAATGCCCCCTGCAGGTTTGATTTAGCGCTTAAAACTTAAATTGTGTGGTCTGGCGCCAGGTGAAGTAAGCCGGATCACGGAAATCATCGATCAGATGGTGGGTAAATTCCAGCTCACATTTTTCAAAGAATCGTTCCCACCCGATGCGCTCGGCCCATTCGCCCAGACGCTCATATTTGTTGGCGCCCTTCTCATAGGCCTGGACAATCTGTTTGATGACCGCGGTCGTTTTCGGCCAGCGCGGCGGTTCATTCGGAATGAACGCCACGACCACTTTGGAAAACTTCGGTGCGCTAACGCGGTTGGACACTTTACCGCCAGCCATAATAACAATGCCGTCACCTTCCTGGTCGGCCAGCGGCAATGCGGGGCACATGGTGTAACAGTTTCCGCAGAACATGCAGCGCTCGTTATTGATGGCGACCGTGTTGACCTTTTCGCCTTTGATCTCGGCCTTGGCCGGCTTGATGGCTGCCGTCGGGCAGGCGGCAATGGCCAGCGGAATCTCGCACATCTTATCCAGGTACTCGTGGTCCAGCATCGGCGGTTTGCGATGGTAGCCCAGAATAGCGATGTCCGAACAATGCACTGCGCCGCACATGTTCAGGCAGCAGGCCAGAGACACGCGCAGTTTGGCCGGCAGTTTGTGCTCTTTGAAGTAATCAAAAAGCACGTCCATGGTAGCCTTGACCGGCCCAGAAGCATCGGTGGCCGGGGTGTGGCAGTGCGTCCAACCCTGGGTGTGTACGATGTTGGTAATGGATGTGCCGGTCCCGCCCACCGGGAACTTGAAGCTGCCGCCGGCAAACTTGCGGCTTTCAAGATCTTTGATCAGTGGATTGACTTTCTTCTCGTCGTCGACCATAAACTCGATGTTGTTGCGGGTGGTAAAGCGCAGATGACCATCACAATGCTTTTCCGCAATTTCGCATATCTCCCGGATGTGGCTGGTGCTCATAATCCGCGCGCCGCCGCAACGTACCGTCCACACTTTGTCGCCGGATTCGGCCACATGCACCAGAACGCCGGGTTTGATAACATCGTGATACAGCCATTTGCCCTTGTTTTTGGCAATCACCGGCGGATAAAATAAATCATATTTTTTCGGACCGATATCAGAAATTCTGCCTTCCATCGGTTTGTCAGGATTGTAACCTGATGATACAAATGCCATGGTATTATCCCCCCTATCTTCGATGATATTTTCTAAATTCGTTGATGTCTCGTGTGAATCCACCCGGCACCTCGTCTTCTTTCCAGAAGATGTACGGGTTGGATCGAGGCTCCTGAACCATCCGCGGATCGGGTTGAATGCCGGTGACTTCCAGCAGTTTCTGGAAGCCCTGGCGTTTCATCAGCTCGCCGAGTCGCTCGCGGTTTTTGCCTTCTTCCATCCACCAATCCCAGATTGCCTCAATGACTTCCTTGATTTCGTCATAGGGTTCCTCGACTTTGACAAAGGGAACCAGCATGGAACTCATCTGGGCACCATCGAGAATCGGGGCCTTGGCGCCGACCAGGATTGAAAGTCCGGCATCCTTTCCAATTCGCAGCGCCCTGGGCATGACGTTGATGCAGTGCATGCAGCGGTTGCATTCCTTGTTCTCGATCATCAGCTTTTTGCCTTCCATCCACATGCACTCGGTGGGGCAAAGCGCGATGACTTCTTTCTGGATGTCGAACTTGCCCCAGTCGCGGCCGCTGTGATCATTGGCATTGGGCGCAATCTCGCCGCCGATGTAAGCCTGGACCGCTTTCTGATCAATACGGATGTCATCTTTCCAGGTGCCGATAAAGGACATGTCCGCCCGGGCGATCGAGGCCACACAGCAATTGGGGCAGCCGTCAAACTTGAATTTAAACTTGTAAGGAAATGCCGGGCGGTGCAGCTCGTCCTGATATTCCTGGGTCAGATGATAGCAAAGGGCCTGGGTGTCGTAACAGGCGTATTCGCAGCGCGCCTGACCGATACAGTCCGATGGGGTCCGCAGGTTTGAACCCGATCCGCCCAGATCCTGGTTGAGGTTGTGGGTCATCTCATAGAAAATTTCTTCCAGCTGGGGGGTGGTGGTCCCCAGAAAAATAATGTCGCCGGTCGAGCCGTGCATGTTGGTGATACCGCTGCCGCGGAAATCCCAAATGTCGCAGAGCTGTCTCAGATATTCGGCGGTATAGAATTTGCCGCCCGGCTGGTTGACACGCATGGTATGGAAATGCGCCACGCCCGGAAACTGTTCCGGCTGATCGCAATAGCGACCGATAACGCCGCCGCCGTAGCCGAACACGCCGACAATTCCGCCGTGTTTCCAGTGGGTCCTGCCATGTTTGTAGGAAAGCTCCATGACTCCCAGAAGGTCTTCAACCACATCCACCGGGATCTGAAATTCGACCTTCTCCTTGTTTTTTGCCCTGACTTCGGCCTGATGTTTCAAGTCCGAAACAAAACTCGGCCACGGCCCGCTTTCCAGCTGGTCCAACAACGGGGTTTTATGTTTTGCCATTATTTACCTCCATATTTGTTAATAATTTCGCTTCAACATTCAAAAATCATCGTCCCCTCCTGGGAATTCCCGGAATTCACCTCCTCTCAAGCTGTTTTTTTCTGATTTTATTGCGAATATTTTCAATTGCTATTTTCAAAATTATCAAAGGACTTGATATAGAATTAATCTTTACACTTGTCAATAAAAAAGGATCGTTACAAAAGGTTAAGGCCGCTAAAATAGACATAAACATTCAGGTAATACTTTATCTTGCGTGCCGTGAAAAAATGCGTCCTTTATGTAGTGGAAAATCACGCAATTTTAGACTTGGAATTTGATGACCCGTAATCTGTCGGTCGTCAAATCACAAATCCGAAATCTAAAATCCAAAATTAAAAATGACTAGATGGTTAAGATTTGTCGGATGGCATCGTGAAGAGTCACAACGTGCTCGTGCAGGTTTGTCTTGACGACCGCCAACCCTGGCATTCGAGGAATGAACCGGTTGACCATCGCCTCGCTAAGATCAAGCAAATCATCGCGGGTGCAGGATGCCAGGAAAGCAACAAAGCAGGCCAGCGGGGAATCCGGCAATGATGGAACATCCGGCTTCATTGAAAGGGCTCCCAAAAATCCGGTTAAGGTGGCCTCAACGGCCAGGCGGTCCGACCACCCCATTTTTCCGATTCCATCGAAGCGGTCAAGACGCATGTGAATCGAGAGGTTTAAAAAGAAAATCAGCAGGGCCTGCAATATCCGCTGCGGTTCACTGCGGGCAGTTTGGGTAGACTGCTGATTTTCGAAGAGCGCTGCATAACGCCGGACCGTAACGAGCCTGAGTTTCAGCTTTTCTTTTTCTATTTTTACAATAAAATCGCCAGCCGCATGGTGCCAGTCAAAGATCTGTTCAAAAGATTCCAGGTCGTAATAGGCGGTCAATATATGAGACGCTTGGGCATAAAGCGCCTGGCTCTGCCCGGCCGAAAGAAAAAACCTGTCGCGGGCTTCATTCCATACCCTGATCTTTGGTATTTTATCGACCGGATCTAATGAAATATGGAATTCATGGAACCCGTCAAACCATTGGCCCAAAAACATCGCGAACTTTTTTCCGTTGGCTTCGGCAATCCGGCCGAAACCGTAAACCAGCGGCAGATAGTGATGCGGTCGCTCTTTATTCAGGCGATTTAAGAGATGATATTCCTTTTCAATAAAGCGTCTGCCGGTTTCGGTAACAGCCACATTGAGCACAAAGCAAAGTCTTTTCTGATCGACAACGGTCTCGATACGCGAGGGATGATAAAATTCACCGTGTTTTTCGAGACAAATACGGATTTCCCCGATGTCGGTCGCTTTGACATCACCACCAAGCTGCCTGGAAGCCGCACGGGTCAAAATTTCAAAGCCATTGCCTTCCAAAAAATTCTGCGCCGCCGTAAAATAGGCTGCGTGGCTGACCGTGTCCCCGTCCCGCTGTTCTTTACCTTCATGCTTGATCAGGGCATCGAGTCTCAAGGGTATCGGCTCGGGCCAAATCCGGCTTTCTTTGGTGACGGGTTTTCTGGAATGAGATATAAAAAAGGAAAAGCGGGGCATCTTCGCTCAGAGAACAGATGTCAGCGGTCAGATGTCGGGAAACAGATGACAGAAAAAAATGGTATATAATCTAATTTCTGTCTTCGGTCTTCTTTCCCCTGGCATCAGTCTTCTGTTTTCTGTCCTCTGTCCTCTGACTTCTGTTTTATGATTTCTTGAGCTGCTCGATTTCTTTCAATATTTCAGCAGGCACATTGTATCCCAGCGATAGAGCCCGATCGCAGTGTTCGATCGCCGCTTTGGTTTCCCCTTTTTCAAGATAGGCGATGGCCAGATTGTGGTGGGCGGGCGCAAATTCCGGGTGAAGCTTCAACGCTTTCAGGTTGGCCTTGATGCTTTCATCAATCATGCCTTTAATTAAATAGGCATTGGCCAGATTGGCAAAAGCCTGCACATACCTGAAATTAAAGGTCGTTGCCTTTTCAAGCGCCTTGATGGCCTCGTCGATGTTTCCTTTTTGAAGCTCGATAAAGCCGATGTTTCCCCAGCCTTCGGAAAAGCCGGGTCTGATTTTGACGGCCGAACGATTATACGCCAGGCAGCCATCAAGATCACCGCGTTGCAGCGATATTCCGCCAAGGGCAACAAAGGCTTCGGCCAGCCCCGGGCTGCATTCAATGGCTTCATGGAGATGTTGCTCAGCTTCATCATATTTTTTTTGCCCCATTAAGGCGACGGCCAGATTGTAGTGTGAATTACCGCATTCCGGGTTCTGGGCGATGGCCTGCCTTTGCCGGGCAATAAATTCATCTGCGTTTTTGGCTTTTGACATAATATTCAGCCCTTTTCATTAGAAGTGGTTTTGCTGACGCTCACCTTAAGAATCAATTGTGCGTTTGTCAAAATATAAGCACATGAAAACCGTGATATGTCACAGACCCCAGGCTTTTACACAACAGGGATCAATTTTTCAAGGTGCCGGTCCCCGCCCGTCACCCATCTTTTTTCTTGACATCATTTGGCCTTTTAACTACCGTTTTTTTATAAACTGCAGCAAAAACAGTTGCTGCGCAAGAAAAATTTATTTTTCAGCGTGTGGGGGTAATCATGAAAGCAGGATGCTATACGGCAATCGTAACACCTTTTAAAGGCGACGCTGTTGACTACGAAGGCTTAGAAAAACTGGCGGAATTCCAGATTCAAAACGGCATCACCGGCATTCTGGCGGTTGGAACCACCGGAGAAAGCCCGGTGCTCTCATGGGGCGAACACAATAGGGTGACTGAAACGATCGCCGAAAAGGCCAAGGGGAAATGTTTGTGCATTGCCGGTACCGGAAGCAACAATACCGCGGAGTCCCTGGCGGCAACCCAACATGCGGCCGAAGTCGGAGCCGATGCCGCGCTGCTGGTGGAGCCATATTACAATGGCCCGAGCTCCCTTGAAATACGAAAAGAATATGTTGCACCGATCGCCGCTGCCTTTAAAGATCTTGACATTATCCCTTACGTCATTCCGGGCCGAACGGGAACTCAGTTATTACCGGAGGACCTGGCGCTGTTGTACAAGGAATACCCCAATGTCAGGACTGTAAAAGAGGCCACTGCCAGCATAGATAACATGAAACGCACCCGAAAATGCTGCGGGCCTGATTTTATGATTTTATCCGGAGATGACGGCATGACTTACGATATGATGGTCGATCCCCAGATCAAAGCCGCCGGAGTGATCTCGGTGGCTTCCAACGTTGCCCCGAAAGCGGTAACTGAAATGGTCCAATTATTAAATACTGGTCAGCAGTCCGAAGGCAAAGCCCTGATGCAGAAATTGGAACCGCTTTTCAGTCTGGTAACGGTAAAAACAACGGAAAAAACCGCTTACGGCGAGGTGTCCTGTCGTGCCAGAAACCCGCTGGCCTATAAAGTCCTGATGTCTATTTTAGGCATGCCTTCCGGGATGTGCCGGCAGCCGCTGGGTAAAATGACGCCGAACGGATTAAAAACCGTTCTGGATGCCGCACGCAGGGTGCAGGCAACTGCACCTGAAATATTGCAGCCGGTGGCCGAATTTTTTAATGTGGACCTTGGCGAGCGCCTGGAAAATGAGAAATACTGGAAGGGCCTGGCCTATACCGAATATTGATTATGGTTAAATCGTTATATCGTTAATTAGGGATAATAAAAAAACAAAAGCCGGTTTCACCTGAAACCGGCTTTTTCTTTGTTCGTGTTTTAAGGCTTTCGCACTTTCGTGATAAAAAATCTCACGCTTCCTATTTTTGTTCCGATGCTCCTGCTTCAGGTTCAAGTTTGAAATCACCTTCTTTAAACAGGAGCCATTTAAGCCATTTCAGGCCGAATTTCAGCAGCTCGATTTCGTCATCTTTGATCTGCTTGAGAACCGATTTCTCAACCGCATAGCGCTCCAGAAAGGAGCTTTCAAAAACAAACTCCCGGAATTTATCCAGGTTGTAGCTGACCAGAAAAAACATCTTTTTGGTCTGTTCGGTGAGCTGCATATTGGGCGGGAAAGAACGCTTCCGCACGAGCAAATCGGTCCACTCCGCATTGATTTCATCGTGAATATCAACCCCCTGATCTTTGCGCCATTCCTTAACCGTCCAGAGTTTTTCTTCCTTAAATCCCAGACAGTGCGGTTCATGTATAAAAAAATAGAACTCGCCGCCATCGGCATCTTCTTTGTGGCTCAGAGAAGCAACGCCCAGGGGATAGTAACGGCAGGTGGTCGGCCGGTCATCGTAAACCAGACAGCCGTTTTCTCTGACAAAGGGACACGATTTGCCATCGGCATCCTTATCTTCTTCCTCCAGGAACTTGAGGGTAATCACCGGCAGCCCTGTTTTTTCCAGCAGTTGCGGCTGGGTGTAAATGGCTAAAAATTCCTCGGAAGACAGGTCCAGCTTTTTTTTGAGCCGAATAATATCATAGGGCGTCAGGATGATATTGATATCCCGGCAGCATTGGGTAAAGCATTCAATCCCGGGGTGGCACTTAAATTTGAACTGACTCTGCGGGCCGAGTCGAACCGGTTCGACTTTGGCCATGCGATCGCTATCGTTCATCGGATTTTCCCCTCATTTGTATTGGTTTCAGGTCTCAATCCCCTGGCTCACGGGTTCAGCGTTCAAAGGTTCAGAGGTTGATTAACCCGTGCTAAAGACCAGAACCTTTGCAACCCTGAACCCTTGAACCCCTGCGGTGATGAAGGCAACTTAATTCTTGATTTATCACGCAAATATACTATATCCATTAAAATAATCAATCTAAAGCATCTTTTGCACACAACAGACGATTTATTTATATTATATCAGGAGGACTCCATGCAAGTAACCGTTAAAGAGGCTGAAAAATTAAAGGAGAAGCCGGATCAGGCCAAGCTCGGTTTTGGCACCATATTCACCGATCATATGTTTATGATGGATTACAAGCCGGATAAGGGATGGCATTCGGCTCGTATCGAGCCCTATGCCCCCATGGCATTGGAACCGTCAACCATGTTTTTGCATTATGCCCAGGGCGCTTTCGAAGGACTCAAGGCCTATCGAACCGATTCCGGAAATATCCAGCTTTTCCGGCCTCTGGAAAATTTCAAGCGTTTGAATCGCTCCTGCCAACGATTGTGTATGCCGGAAATCGACGAGGATTTTGCCCTCGGTGTGCTCAACCAGCTTCTGACAATGGAAAAAGACTGGGTACCCGCTCAACCTGAAACCTCCCTTTACATTCGGCCCACGATAATCGCTATGGACCCCTATATCGGTGTACGGGCTTCGCATACCTATCGTTTTTTCATTATCCTTTCACCGGTTGGCGCCTATTATCCCGAAGGCTTCAATCCGGTAAAGATTCTGGTAAGCCATGAATACGTCCGTGCGGTGCGCGGCGGAGTCGGAGAGGCCAAAACGCCCGGCAACTATGCCGCCAGCATTCTGGCCGGTGAAAAGGCCCATAAAGAGGGTTATTCTCAGGTGCTGTGGCTCGATGGCGTCGAGCAAAAATTTATTGAAGAAGTCGGCTCCATGAACATTTTTTTTGTGATCGACGACGAAATTGTCACCCCCCAGCTAAACGGCAGCATTCTGCCGGGCATCACCAGAGACTCGGTGATCAATCTGGCCAAACACTGGAAAGATAAAGTATCAGAGCGAAGGATCAGCATCGATGAATTAATGCAGGCCCATGCAAACGGCAAACTGCAGGAAGTTTTCGGCTCCGGAACCGCAGCGGTAATCTCCCCGGTCGGCGAGATCAAATACGGGGACAGGGTGATTACCATCGCCGGCGGCGAAGTCGGTCCGGTGGCCCGCAAATATTATGACGCCATCACCGGCATCCAGTATGGTAAAGCCGAAGACCCGCTGGGGTGGATCGTGCCCGTGGCCTGATAGGTTTCAGGTGTCGGTGTCAGGAAAAATAAAACCGCAGAACACTGAACAAGGAATAATGAATGTCGAAGGGAAAGAAAACTTCATCATTCGACATTCCTTGTTCGATATTCGATATTTTTGTAATCCATCGCTAAAAAAATGACTATGGAGATTTAGATGCCTGAATCTGAGGCTGTAGGAAACCTGCCCGCATTTGTCGCAAAAATGCAAAAAGAAGGACTGCAGCCCCTGGTAATTGAAACATTCACATATTACTACCATAAGGTGCTGACCGGTGAAACCGGCCTGATTTACGATCGGGAGATTCAACCGGTTGAAAGCGGTGAAATAGAAGATTTCAAAAATTTAAAAAAATACGCCGCCGCCGGTCAACACGCTCTGGATCGATCGGTAAGAATCGTTTTAAACGGCGGCCTGGGAACCACCATGGGGCTGACCGGGCCCAAGTCACTCATCGAGGCTAAAAACGGAAAAACGTTTCTCGAAATCATCTTAACGCAGTCTGAGAACAGCGGGGTCCGGCTGGTTTTAATGAACAGCTTCAGCACCCATGATGAAACCCTGGCGGCTCTGGACAAAATCAAACCGTCCTCAACACCGCAGCAATTCATCCAGCACAAGTTTCCCAAAATCCGCCAGCAGGATCTGGCCCCGGCAACCTGGCCGCAAAATCCGGAACTGGAGTGGAATCCGCCGGGTCACGGGGATGTGTTTACGGCCCTCAATACATCCGGCATGTTGAAGCACTTGTTGGAAAGCGGCATCCGGTATGCGTTTATCCACAACCTGGATAATCTCGGGGCCCGCATGGAAAAATCGTTGCTGGGCTATTTTGCAGAAAACCGGTTATCTTTCATGATGGAGGTGGCTGAAAAAACGCCGGCGGATATCAAAGGCGGGCATCTGGCCAGACTTCATAACGGACGGCTGCTTTTGCGTGAGGCCGCTCAATGCCCCCGGGATGAAATAACGGCGTTTCAGGATATTACCCGTTACCGCTTTTTTAATACCAATAACATCTGGATCCATCTGGAGTCCTTGAAAACGCTGTTTGAAAAAGAACGTACCATCAATCTGCCAATGATCCTTAACCCTAAACCGGTGGACCCCCGAAACGTCGCCAGTCCGCCGGTATACCAGATTGAAACGGCCATGGGAGCGGCCATTTCGCTTTTTGATGACACAACGGCTGTCAGGGTGCCACGCTCCCGCTTTTTCCCGGTCAAATCGTGCAATGACCTGCTGGCCCTGCGTTCAGATTGTTACGTCCTTGAAGAAAACAATAATCTGCAGGTAAACCCGAAACGCCTGGCAAGCGGCAGAGCGGATACCATTAAGATCAGACTGGATCCGAGATACTACGGAATAATAGACCTGCTGGACAGACGCTTTAAGGAAGGGCTGCCTTCTCTGGTGGACTGCGAATCCCTGAGTATCGAAGGCGATGTCTATTTTGAAAGCGGTGTCACCATCAAAGACCGCGTATCGATTAAGAACAGCCAGCGTTCACGCGCCAGCATCAAAAAAGGAACGGTCATCGACCGCGATATCATCTTCTAAGCTATTATTAACCCAGTTCGAATAGAATCTGCTCAACACCGCAGGCATACTTTTGCATGTCGAGGATTTGAAACGAGGCACCAACAAAGATATGGGGCCAAAAGACATTTTTGAGATGGCTTCTATTCTCTTTTTCGGATCACATATTGAATCGTGACCTTATCCTTCGACCCCGGTGCAATTTTGAGCGATGTCGGATTCAGCGCTAATTTGGCTGAGATTTCGCCCCTTCCGCTCAAATTATCCAGCGGGACTTTTTCGGTATAAAGTGTCGTTATTTTTTCAAGGATACGCTTTCCGCCCATAACCTCGATCGATTCCGGATCCATGATAACATCCAGCAGGATTAATTCCGGAGATAATTTTCCGGCCCAATCGATTTGCACCGGCAATTGTTTTTTAACGGTTTCATCAATAACGACTTCGACAACTTCAGGTGTCACTTCGCGCAGTAATATTCCGGGCGGCAGCGAAACGTTATCCGAAGTAATGGGAAAAACGTTGGGGCCAATCGGCGCAGTGCTCAGATCCAAACGCACACTGACCTGATCCGGTGTTACGGATTTAACCAGAGCACCCGACCCGCTGAGCACCAGGCTGACAGATTTAACCGAGGTAGAGACAATTTCAGTTCCGTTCGCACGATTCGCATAATCCACCGGGATGTCGAGAGAAACCAGTGTATCCTGTCCCCTGGAAACACTGAACCAGATGCCGGTGATGAACACAATGGACAAGAGGGCGGCGGCGCCAATTTCGAGACCGCCTTTTCTGACTGCCCCTTTCTTGTCGGCCGCAATCCCCAGATGCTCCTGGATATTTTGTTCCAGTGTTCGTTTCTGCCGAACCTCCCGCAGGCGGTTGCCCTTGGCAACAAGCACATCACCCCTTTCTTCCGACACGACAATGACCAAAGCGTCCGTCGCTTCCGCCAATCCCAGAGCGGCACGATGCCGGGTACCGTAATAGGACGGCAGATCATCCCGGTGAGATAGGGGAAGAATCGCACCCACAACGCTGATCTGATCTCCCTGAACAATGGCAGCGCCGTCATGCACCGGGTTATCATGCCAGAAGATGCTGGTAATCATTTCCCTGGTGATCATTCCTTTCCAGGGAATACCGCCCTGGACGGCATCACTCAAATCCTCTTTGCCGGGAAAAACGATCAAACCGCCGCATTTTCGATGGGCCATATCAAATACGCTGTCTACGATAATTTCAGTGGGCGTGATCGCGGATTTGGAGGACAGCCCCCAGAGAATGGATTTTAAATTCTTTGCCTGCAGGACCCGGCGGATTTCATTTCGGAACACAACAAT
>Ga0209742_10000164_pt1 | contig 38706 bp, 41 predicted proteins | sample DeeMarSeWOR38_10_FD_187462 | JGI IMG/M metagenome (GOLD analysis project Ga0209742, IMG submission 187462) | Marine sediment microbial communities from White Oak River estuary, North Carolina - WOR-3-8_10 (SPAdes) (version 2) | ecosystem: Environmental > Aquatic > Marine > Intertidal zone >...
GTGTAACTTCTGTATATGTTGGGGCTGGCAACCAGGCTGCTAACTTTCCCTTGGGGAACGGTGACGGCGACCAAAGGTACGTTATTGTAGGCAAAATTGACCTTTCCACCCAGTGCTTGCACGTGCTCGGTCACCGCTTCAGTCGATCCATCTGTCTCAACGATCAGATCAATCGAGACGCTTTCGGGTTCAAGTACCGCTGTATCCTGCATCAGTATCGGCAAAAAAGTCTTGACGTTCTGATCTCCCGAGCTGCTTTCAACGGCAGTTTGGGCTCCAACAGGCATAGCAATCAATCCGGTCAGGGTAGCCAGCAAGATAATTATGGTTACAGTGCGTTGCATTTTATTGCCTCCACTAGTAATTTGAAAAGTCATTCTTTCATAGTTTTAATTTTCGGATATGCTCATTCAGATACGATTTGATCTATATGTCCTCTAGCTTTAGTTGCAAAAAATATGCCTAACAAAATTGAAAGTTGTTCTTCACCTTGCTATGTCTAAAACGGATCGCCATATATTTGTTCATTTGGCTGGATATGGAAATCCTATCCGTTTATTTGGAAATTGCAGTAGACATTAGTGCTCAATTGGGCGTACCCGTTTACACAATCTGTCGTGTAAAGGAATCTCTCTGGCTCATTCCCGGTAAATACCCGAGCCAAATTGCATTTTCTTATATCGAGTTCCAGGGGTTCATTTAGAATCCCACCCCGTGGCCGGTTTCGCAATTAGCTCCTCACAGACTCCTCTCGAATAGAGATCGTGCGACCAAATCAAGTCTGTGGATCAGTGCCTCCACAAAAAAATTTATAGCACAATAAGGGACAAGTGTCAATATCGATCATTTTGGGAATTTAGCAAAAATTTTCAAATGCGGTGGATTTGGTGTTATCAGGTCTGTTGCCCAAATTGTACCCTTATGCTATAGTTGGTTGATTTAATTCTTCTTGGATGGCAAATGCTACATGGATAATTCATTTTCGAAGCATCAATTAACGAACGGCTTGACGGTCCTGCTTAAAGAGATACATACCGCGCCGATCACCAGCCTCTGGCTTTGGTACCGGGTCGGTTCGCGCAATGAGCTCCCGGGATCAACCGGCATATCCCACTGGACTGAACACATGCAATTTAAAGGGACTGAACGGTTTCCAGCTGAAGTTCTTGACAAAGCCGTAGCCAGAGAAGGCGGCTACCGCAATGCGCTGACTTTCCTGGATTGGACGACTTACTTTGAGACACTGCCCGCCGATAAGATAGACCTAGCACTAGAACTAGAAGCAGATCGCATGTTCAACAGTATATTTACATCGGCAGATGTTGAATCAGAACGGACGGTTATCATCTCTGAACGTCAAGGGAATGAGAATGAACCCATGTTCTTGCTATCTGAAGAAGTGCAGGCAGCTGCCTTCCGCGTCCATTCTTACCACCATGAGGTGATCGGCGATTTAGTCGATTTGCAGACTATCCAGCGAGACGATCTCTTCGAACATTACCGGGCATACTATGTGCCTGGCAATGCGGTATTGACTGTTGCGGGGGATTTTCAGACCGAGGAAATTCTTGATCGCATTCGGGCGCTTTACGAGCAATTACCAGATGGAGCATCACCCGTTTTGCAGGTGCGTGATGAGCCAGTGCAATCGGGAGAGAAAAACCTGAGCGTGGTTGGTCCTGGCGAGACTACGTATGTGCAGGCCGCTTACCACGCTCCTGCTGGCAACCAAGCCGACTTTTTCCCGTACCTGGTGACCGATAGCTTGCTTACAGGTGCCAGCAGTTTGAATCTGTTCGGTGGAGGGATATCCAATAAGACCTCGCGTCTATACCAGGCATTGGTCGAACGAGAACTTGCGGTCAGCGTTCATGGAGGCTTGACTGCCACTATCGACCCTTTTTTACACACTATCGTTGCCACTGTTCATCCCCAGAGCAGTGCTGAAAAAGTTGTGGCTGCTATCGATGATGAAATCAAGCGCTTGCAAGACGAGCCGCCCACAAAAGAGCAAGTGGAGCGGGCTGTAAAGCAAGCCCGTGCGTTGTTCGCTTATGGGAGTGAGAGCATTACCAACCAAGCTTTCTGGATGGGTTATGCGGAGATGTTCGCCTCGTATGAATGGTTCCTAAACTACCTGGACCGTTTAGCAGCTGTTACGCCTGAGGATGTACAGAATATCGCTCAGAAGTATTTACGTGTTGACAAACGGGTGCTTGGCGTTTATCGCCCGCTTGAAGGACAGGAGGTGCCAGCGTGATGGCTGAAATAACTGAAGCACACCGCCTCTCATTACCCGGTCCTGACAATATTATGCGCACAGAGCTATCCAATGGCATTGTATTATATGTGCGTTCGAATTTCCACACCCAATCCGTAGTGGTTACCGGCTATCTCATGGCTGGGGGGCTCTTTGATGAAGACGAGAAGCTGGGTTTAGCGGATTTTACTGCTGGCGCTTTGATGCGTGGCACCAATAAATATTCATTTCATGAGATTTATGATGCTCTTGAATCGGCTGGCGCCAACCTGTACATCAATGGCGGCACCCACACCACTGGTTTTGGGAGCAAAGCATTGGCTGAAGACCTGGATTTGGTGCTTGATCTGTTGGCTGAGTCCCTGCGCCATCCTGTTTTCCCGGCAGAGCAGGTCGAGCTCCTGCGCGCTCAAATTTTGACCAGCCTGGCGATCCGTGCTCAAGATACACGGGAAATGGCCAACCGAACCTTCGATCAGATCATTTATAACGGGCATCCCTATGCGCGGCCTGAAGATGGATACCCTGAAACTATTCAGGCCATCACCCGGGACGACCTGGTTGATTTTCAGCGTAAATTTTACGGGCCCCGGGGAATGGTGATCGCGGTAGTGGGGGCTGTCGAACCGGAGCAGGTGACGGAAAAAATGGAACACCGATTGGGCACGTGGGAGAATTCAGACCAGCCTGCCCCATTTGAACTGCCTCTGATTCCAGAACCCGCGGAACCACTAACCCGCAAATACGATATCCCCGGGAAATTCCAATCTGATCTGGTCCTGGGAGCCGTTGGTCCGGAGCGGCGTTCACCGGAATTCCTGGCGGCTGCTTTAGGGAATAACATCTTAGGTGTGTTCGGCATGATGGGTCGCATCGGTGAGGTTGTGCGCGAGAAAGCCGGATTGGCCTATTATGCTTACAGCAGCCTTTCAGGCGGCATGGGACCGGGTCCCTGGTATGTTTCAGCGGGTGTAGACCCACAGAATGTGGAGAAAACTCTAGAATTTATCAACACTGAAGTCGAGCGTTTCACCAGTGAACTTATTTCTGCTGACGAATTAGCCGACAGCCAATCGAATTTCATCGGTCGTCTACCACTTTCATTGGAATCTAATGCTGGTATGGCATCTGCGATTCTGAATCTGGAGCGATATGAACTCGGTCTGGATTATTATCGTCGTTATCCAGACCTGGTGCGCGCGGTGAGCAGAGATGATATTCTAGAAACGGCGCGCAAATATTTGTCATCTGATCGGCTGGGAGCAGGTATTGCTGGGCCATGAGCAGATTGATTATAGAAAAGATTGAGCTGATTGATGAACCTGAGAACAGGCGTTGATCTGATTGAGATCGAGCGTTTTAATAACGCTATCCTTCGTCACGGAGAACGCTTCTTAGGGCGTGTCTTCACCCATCGTGAATTAGATGAAGTGGGTGATAACGTGGCCTCGCTGGCAGCACGCTTCGCGGCAAAGGAAGCTACTGCCAAGGCTTTGGGCACTGGGATCGGTGATGTGGGCTGGCAGGAGATCGAAATCTTGCGCGGGCCTATGAAGCAGCCAAACTTATTCCTGCATGGACAGGCTTCCCGCCTGGCTGAAAGATTAGATCTGGAAACCTGGTCCCTCAGCCTGAGCCACAGCCAGAGTCACGCGGTTGCATTAGTGGTTGCTATAGGAGATTGAGGGCTCATAATTGTCCTGAATACCGTACCTCGAAAATAATTACGTGGATGATAAAGCAGATAGAGCCTGCCTTGGCTAATGTGCGGAACTTACGCCCGCCAACTTTAACCACAACACGCACAAGACCTGGTCTGAGTATGGTCGCAGGGGACTGCATTGAGCTTCCATAATGGGCTAATCTGCAATTTGAAAAGAATTATGACATCGAGCATAAGCTCAGTGTGGTAACACAGGTTGAGTGTTAGATCAGAGAAATTACTCATTATCTAAGGGATAAGCCATACGAGAAGGAGAGAATAAATGTCTCGCACCGTTCGCAAAGTCTTGCTGGGATTCCTCTTTATTATTCTGATATTGAGCGTTCTCCTGGTCGTTCTGATTCCATATAACTTGGTTCGTTCTTTTCCTCAAACTGAGGGTGATGTCCAATTATCCGGGTTGGATAGTCCAGTGGATATCTACCGCGACTCGTTCGGGGTCCCGCAGATTTACGCAAACACCACTCACGACCTGTTCTATGCCCAAGGTTACGTTCATGCCCAGGATCGCTTCTGGCAAATGGACTTCTGGCGTCATATCGGTTCAGGGCGCCTGGCAGAAATGCTTGGTGAAACGCAAGTAGAGAATGACCAGATTTTGCGCACGTTTGGGTTTGCTCGCGTGGCCGAAGAAGAACTGCAAACAATCGACGACACCAGCCTGGAGATCTTGCAGTCCTATGCGGACGGGGTAAACGCTTACCTGGAGGAACATACGGGTGGAGACCTCAGTTTGGAATATACCATCCTGAAGCTGAGCAACCCTGATTACAGCCCAGAACCCTGGCAGCCGCTGCATACGCTCACCTGGGGTAAGGTCATGGCCTATAACCTGGGTGGCAATATGGATGCTGAGCTCTCCATGGCTACCTTACTTAAGACCTTGACTCCGGAACAGATAGATCAGGTTGTACCACCATATCCAGATGATAAACCGGTGATCGTTCCAGATTTCAAGGTCAGTAAGGCTGCTGGCACAGGGATGGCTGCGGGGGAAGGCTACAGACATTACCTGGGCACCATCTCAACGGCGGTAGATCAATTAAGAGCGGATTTTGATCACTTGGATCAAGTCATCGGACCAAGATATGTTGGAATTGGCTCGAACAGCTGGGCCGTGTCTGGGGAGCTGACCGATACCGGAAAGCCCTACCTGGCCAATGATCCCCACCTTGGAGCACAGATGCCCGCCATCTGGTATGAGGTTGGGCTGCACTGCACTCAGAAGAGCGAATCCTGTCCTTATGAAGTGACTGGTTTTTCATTTGCTGGTGTGCCTGGCGTGGTGATCGGTCACAACGATCGTATTGCATGGGGCTTTACAAATCTCGGTCCGGATGTCCAGGACCTCTATATCGAGAAGATCAATCCTGAGAACCCCGATCAATACGAAGTGAACGGACAGTGGGTGGACATGGATCTGGTCGAAGAGACCATCCAAGTGGCAGGAGAAGAACCAGTGAAGATAACCGTTCGCTACACACGACATGGCCCGATCATCTCGGATACAACTTATGTGGCTGAAGATTTCGATCAGTCAGTAGGCATCGACCTACCGCAGCATTACGCCTTAGCAGTACGATGGACCGCGCTTGAACCAAACCGAATCTTTTCCGCAATTTGGCAATTCAACCGGGCTGAAAATTGGGATGAGTTCCGTGAAGCCACCCGCGAATTCGCTGCTCCAGCTCAGAACCTGCTCTATGCGGATGTGGACGGCAATATTGGTTACCAAATGCCGGGAAATATCCCCATTAGGGCAAACGGGGATGGAAGTTTGCCTGTACCGGGTTGGACGGATGATTACGAATGGACTGGATATATCCCATTTGAAGAGCTGCCGTTCACAGTTAATCCTTCACAGGGTTATATTGTTACTGCCAACAACGCAGTGGTAGATGAAAATTATCCTTACCTAATCTTTAATTTCTATGCACATGGGCATCGCGCTCAACGGATCGTCGATCTGATCGAAAATGCCCCTGGACAGATCTCTCTCGACTATATGCAGAGAATCCAGGGGGATGACATGGATCTCAACGCCGAGGTGCTGGTGCCGATCCTGATGGAGGTCCCTGTCAGTGCGGACATGGAAGAAGCCCGCCGGTTGCTTGAAGGCTGGGACTACCAGGCCCACATGGATTCGGCTGCAGCTGCCTTGTTCGAAACCTTTTGGGTTAATTTGCTGGCAACTACATTCCGTGATGATCTACCTGAAGAGGAGTGGCCATCAGGCGGCAGTCGCTGGTTTGAGGTCGTCGCCAATCTGGTGGAGCAACCTAACAGCCCCTGGTGGGATATCCGATCTACCACGCCGGTAGAAACCCGTGATGATATTTTCAGTATGGCTTTCGCAGCGGCGGTTAACCAGCTCAGCAGCACTTTTGGAGATAATGCCTCGAAATGGACCTGGGGTGATTTACATACGCTGACCCTGGTCAATCCCTCCTTGGGGAGCTCGGGAATAGCTCCCATCGAGGCCATCTTCAATCGGGGTCCATATCGAACTTCTGGTGGAAGTGGAATCGTGGACGCAACCGGCTGGGATGCCTCGGATGAGAAACCTTTTCTCGTCAAGGGATTACCTTCCATGCGGATGGTCGTCGACCTGAGCGATCTCGGAAACTCGCAGACCATCCACACTACCGGACAATCTGGGCATGCTTATCACTCCAATTATGTGGATATGACCGACATGTGGCGCAACATCCAATACCATGTCATGTCTTGGGAGCGCGAACAGGTCGAAAGCAATGCAGAGGATCATTTGCAGCTGCTCCCCTGATTTTAAACGGATAGATACAAGCGATGAGCAAATTACCCCTCTCTCAACTTTGAGAGAGGGGTTTTGTGTGAAACAAGTTCACCGAAATAATTTCAATTAAATGTGGAATCGTTTAAGCTTCGATCTTTTGGGAAGATTTGAAGCGCTCTCGCAAAAACTCTACCACTCCAGGCAAAACCGAGATCACGATGATAGCCAGTATGGCCAGGGTGAAGTTCTCTTTGATGATCGGCAGGTTACCAAAGAAATAGCCTCCGAAAGTGAAGAGGGTTACCCAAATAACCGCACCGACGACGTTATATACCAGGAAGCGCGAGTAATTCATGGCCCCGATCCCGGCCACAAATGGGGCAAAGGTGCGGATAATGGGGATGAAGCGGGCCAGGATGATCGTCTTGCCGCCGTGTTTTTCATAAAATTCGTGGGTGCGATCCAGATATTCTTTCTTCAGGAAGCGGATGTTCCCACTGAACGCTTTTGGCCCGATAAAATGCCCGATCCAGTAATTTATTGTATCGCCCAAGATAGCAGCAAATATCAGGGTGATGAACAGTACCCAGACATTCAATGAACCCAAAGCTGCAAATGATCCAGCTGCAAACAGAAGCGAATCCCCCGGCAGGAATGGTGTGATCACCACACCGGTCTCCAGGAAAATGATCAAGAAAAGAATCAGATAGGTCCAGATTCCAAAATTCTGAATGATCTCATTCAGGTGTACATCTAGGTGGAGAATGAAATCCACCAGCTGAGAAATTATTTCCATGCATTACTCCACATAGTTTATTTACTTTCGAAGGTGATATCCAAGATAGCGTCACCAGGTGGCAGGTTGGGATTTTGGGATGGATCGCGAGCCGTCAGGCTGCTGACCACATCCATACCTGAGATCACCCGCCCAAAAATCGTATAACCGCCATCCAGATTGGCCGCCGGCCCGAAAGTGATGAAGAACTGGCTACCGTTTGATCCCGGTCCTGAATTAGCCATTCCCAACACACCTGCCTGATCGAACTTCAGATCGGGGGAGGTTTCGACATCGAAAGCATATCCTGGTCCGCCGAAACCCGTACCGGTGGGATCACCTGCCTGGGCGACGAAACCGGGCAGCACGCGGTGGAAGGTGACGCCATCGTACCAGCCGTTTTCAGCCAGAAACAAGAAGCTGTTGACAGCGATTGGAGCCACATCCGGATAAAGCTCTAAGACGATGTCACCCTTTTCAGTGTTCATGGTTGCAGTGTAATTTTTTGTGGGATCGATCGTCATAGGCGGGCAGATGGTGAACTGCTCTTCTTCGAGTTTGGTCATCTTGGTGATCGCTTCCAGATTCCAATAATCTTGAGGACCGCCATAATAACGACCATTGATCATCAGCAAGGGTGTGCCGGGGAATCCACTTGCCTGACCAGCTTCCCAAGCTTCCTGTGCAAAGCTTACGTTCTCTTCACTGTTCAGGTCAGCCGCAAATTGAGTGACATCCAGGCCTAGCTCATCAGCCTGATCTCCTAACCAAATCTCAAAATCCTCCAGGGAGAGATCGGACCATTCACTTTGTTTTTCGAAAAGCAGGTCGTGCATCGGCCAAAACTGGCCCTGCGCACCGGCAGCTTCCGAGGCTTGCATGGAGAGGGCAGCCTTGTCGTGAATACTGAGCAAAGGGAAATGGCGGTAAGCAATACGGACATCTTCAGGATAATCTTCAGCGAGTTGCGCCAGCACGGGCGCAAGTACTCCACAGCCCGGTCACTGAAAATCACCGTACTCGATGATGGTCACCTCGGCATCCTCCGGACCGTGGGTCCAATCGGTATCGCTGACGAGTGGAACCAGGGATTGCTCGGTTGGGCCAGGAGTTGGCTGGCGACTGACTACAGTGCAGTTGGCTTCATCAGGGTTACTCTTCTGGTCATCTGATGCTTCCTGGGTTGCTGTGGGCGCAATCTCCGCGGTGGGAGAAGCTGCTGCGCGGGGAGTATCTAATTCCACATCCGTGTCCGCAGGTGGTGGGGTTGTTGGACTGCCTGCCGTGCTCTGGCAAGCCGTCAGGATTGCCACTGAAAGTACTGCTAATATCAATAATTTCCTTATCATAAATAATCTCATTTCAGTAATATGGTTAAAATCACTCAATTTTACCAATGAAATAGGAATTCTCGATTAAGTGAGTATTAGCCTTCTCAATTTCACCACATTCCTGTATTATCCAGGTTCTCATTAATGAAAGCTCTAATTTTTTGGCGGCTGCCCGGCGATAACTTGCCAGGCAGCTGGTGGAGGGAAAACGTCGCTACCTCTTCAATCTCCCTGTCGTGCAGATTGGTTAATGTGAAATCTCGCGAAAGAAAGAGGGCGATGTGATCGCTCTTGAATTCAACGAAATTGGTGTAGATGCCTAAAAACTGGATCTGGTTGAGGGTGGCTCCGCATTCCTCGGCAGCTTCGCGCCGGATGGATTGTTCTAAAGTTTCGCCTCGCTTTACCCCACCACCCGGAAGGTACCAGGCATCTTGATAGCTGTGCTTTACCAGCACAATTTTATCATCTTTTACCAGCATGATCCGCGTACCCAGCGTGACCGGTCTGACCAGGAACCAGTAAAAGCGTGATAATCGATAAGCCAGTTTAATTAGCATTCGTACTGACTTCGCGCTGCAGGTCTTCGAAGGAGGTCATCCAGGAAATGCGCTTGAGGAAATCAGCCAGGGTTGGGCTTTCATCGTACAGGGCGCGCACCGCTGCGCCAACCGGGTCTTCACCTGCTGGTCCCCCAGGCTGGTCGGCATAAGATCCATAAAAGGCGAAGTAAGCCTGGTTTATTTTGCGCAACCGGTAGCCATTATCCCAGAATACCTTGCGACGGGTTTCCATATATTCTTCTGCCTGCTCAATTTTCCCCTCGGAGAGCAGCTGGTCAACGGTTACGCGCGTCTCACGCATCTCCTCTCGAAAATCGAAAACCGGTGGTGGCGGGGGTTCACTTGCATCGTCCTCATTCGGGGGTGGTGGAGGGGGAGGCAACAATTCGGGGTAGTAGCGTTCCATCAGGGCGCGGCCGATCTCAATACCTGCCAAGTTTGCGACTGTCTCATTCATGGTGAGCAGATCTGGGCTGGCAAAGACATTGATCCCTAATGGACGCAGGGTCAGGTAATTATGCACCCATTCGTGAGCGACGATTTCGCTCAATTGATTTATGCTGCTGGTTTCTATCACCATAGTTGGATAGACCCCTATGCCACCTACATCTACAACTAAAGAGGAGACATCGAGTTCGCTATCGATTCTATCCTCCAGAGCCGCTCGTTCATCGATGCTGATGTTGGGTTCCAAGGATAGGTGGTGATCGCGGCTGATCACCTGGCGTGGTGAAACGATCAAGGCAGTTGGCAGCGGGGATGAGCGGTACAAGACTGGTGGAAGGGGCTGCCCGCCCAATGTCAGGCCGAGATCAGCAACGGTTTCGCTGATCTGTCCTTGAAGAATCGATTCGGCTAATGGACCCAGCCGATCTCGTTCAGCTTCTAAATCAGCCAATTGAGTGCGGACCAATACCGAAGCAACCTCCGGATTTACTGTGTCGGGATCGGCGTAGATTTCGTTGAGACGACGTTCAAGCTGCTGAGTGCGGGCGATCAATTCCAAATAATCGAGCACCAGCTGGCGTTGTTGCTCATTGGTCATGAAACCAGGTACTTCCAGCGCTGCCTGGCTGATCTTTGATCCAAAAGCATCAATAATCCAGCCGACATAATCGAATTCCAAGTCGCGTGAAAAAGCGCGAATCCTTTCCAGCTGTTCTCCAGGTTGGAAGTTGCTGAAAGCCAGCAAGAGGCTGATCGCTGCCAATATGAAAGTGATCTTCAGCCATCGTCTCAGACGCATGGCGCAGATGATACTGCCTAAAAGCCAGGCTGTCAAACGCTGGTCAGCTGCATGGGTTATTCTCGTGCTATAATCGCCGAACCATGAACTTCTTAATCACCGGCGCGGCGGGCTTCTTGGGTTCCGCGTTGGCTAACCGCTTAGCTCGTGAAGGCCACCAGGTGCGGGGCTTGGATGACCTTTCTACAGGTGATCCCCAGGGCCTTTCACCGGATGTTCTTTTCACCCGTGGGGATGTTAACGATAGGCCCAAATTATGGACGCTGCTGCAAGATGTGGACTGTGTCTATCACCTGGCGGCGCGAGTGCTGGTATCTGAGTCAGTCCTCTACCCGCGAGAGTACAATGCAGTCAATGTGGGCGGTACTGTTAGTCTGATGGAGGCGATGAGGGATGTTGGTGTTCGGCGGGTGGTCTTTGTCTCCTCAGGGGCGGTATACGGTGACCAGGATGTACAACCGTTGGATGAACAGGCTTTTCCAAACCCTCACTCCCCCTATGCTGTCTCCAAACTCAGCGCAGAGCATTATGTGCGCACAATCGGCAATTTGTGGGCCATTGAGACGGTCAGCTTACGCGTCTTCAATGCCTATGGTCCGGGACAGCACTTGCCCCCGTCTCACCCTTCGGTGATCCCCAATTTCATCCGTCAGGCGGTGCGCGGTGGAACTCTGGTTGTGCACAGTGATGGACGTCAGACACGGGATTACGTATTCGTGGATGATGTGGTTAATGCGATGGTGGCTGCAGCCACGGCTGATGAAATTAACCGCCTGGTGATCAATGTTGGCAGTGGCGTGGAGACAAGTGTGCGCGAGCTGGCCAGGATGGTGCTAGATGTGACCAAAAGTAAAGCCGAAATGATGTTTAATCCACGCAACGATCCTGGTGTGTCCCGTATGTGTGCTGATCTGAGACTGGCACGGGAACGTTTGGGTTACAGGCCACGCATCTCTTTACTGGACGGGCTGCGTTTGACGATGGAACGCGATCACCGCTTTCGGAACGAGGCCACGCGGCCTGTGCGCAAACCAGCCCCAGCTGACCAAGGGAGATAATTCAAGGGGCTCGACTCAGCTATCCGCTCGAAAAATACTCTTATGCTTGAACACGATCGACTGCCGCGCAGCTTTTTTACTCGTTCAACGTTACAGGTCGCTCGCCAGCTTCTTGGATCGAGGCTGGTGAGGATTGAAGGTGGAAAACGAGTTGCAGGGTTGATCATCGAAGCGGAGGCATACCGGGGTGAAGAGGATCAAGGCTGTCACGCTCGCGCCGGTCGCACACCTCGCACGCGAATCATGTTTGGCCCACCCGGTCATGCCTATGTGTATTTCACTTACGGAATGCATTGGATGCTAAATTTTGTCACTGAAGAGGAGGGATTTCCAGCGGCGGTGCTCATTCGTGCTCTCTTGCCCACAGAAGGCTTGTCGATCATAGCCTCTCGCAGAAATACCCAACCGCAAAAGCATTGGACGGATGGTCCGGGGAAGATCTGCCAGGCTCTGGCGATAGATGGCGAATTCAATGGGGCTGATCTATGCAGAGCAGATGCGCATCTCTTCGTGGAATACGGTGACCCGATTCCCGACCAAAGCGTTACTATTGGGCCGCGCGTGGGTTTAAATAATGTACCTGAACCCTGGAAGAGTATCCCCTGGCGTTTTCTGGTCTCAGATGGGTATTTCAGTATGGAGAGCCGTTGATGCACCCAGAAATGGTTGAGATAGAGCAGATTAATGAGCTCACCCAGAGGATCATCGAGGCCGCAATGGGGGTTTATCGAACTTCAGGCCCGGGTAAACAGGCAGAAGCTTACCAGGATCTCCTGAGATCTGCGTTGTCCGAAAGAGGATTAGAGATGAAAACAATTGATCCTCCGACTGAAAAAGTTGAAAGTAAGCTATCAAAAGATAGTGACCGGGGCGTTGTTTTAGTTGAAGATCAGGTTATGATTGAAATTATGACTTTGGATCCGATAACACAGGATCATAAAGAACGATTGCTTTCCGATCTGATACAGCGAGGCTATCATGTAGGTTTATTGATCAATTTCGATGTTGGATCGATCGAGGAAGGAATTAAGCGGCTGGTAAATTATTGAGATAAAAGTATATAATTCATATATTTGGAGGCGAGATGAGCTTACTGAAAGGGAAGACGGCATTAGTTTTTGGTGTTGCCAACCAACGTTCCATTGCCTGGGGCATCACCCAGGCGTTTCAAGAACAAGGCGCAACGATTGGCCTGAGTTATGCGGGAGAAGCCCTCGAACGTCGTGTGAAACCGTTAGCCGAGTCAATCGACTGCACCTTTGTTGAACAATGTGATGTATCCAAGGACGAAGATATCGAGAGAGTGACCCAACGTGCTATCGATGCCTTTGGTGAGGTCGATGTCCTGGTGCACGCCATCGGCTTTGCTAACCGGGATGAACTCACTGGACCATACTACAACACCTCACGTGAGGGTTTTCACCTGGCGATGGATATTAGTGTCTATTCTTTCACCGCACTAGCGAAAGCTTTCCAACCTTATCTGCGCTCAGGTGGATCACTTTTGACCATGACAGCCTATGGTTCCGAGAAAGTCTCACCTAATTACAACGTGATGGGTGTTGCCAAGGCTGCGTTGGAGGCTTCGGTGCGCTATCTGGCATACGATCTGGGCAATCAAGGTGTAAGGGTAAATGCAATCTCTGCTGGACCGGTCCGCACTCTGGCCGCAGCAGGGGTGACTGGCTTTAAAGAAATGTACCGCCGCTTCCCTGAGTTTGCTCCTTTACACCAACCAATCACGATTGAAGATGTTGCCGGAGCGGCAGTGTTTCTTTGTTCTGATCTGGCTGCCAAGACTACCGGTGAGGTAGTTTATGTTGATTCTGGATTCAATATCATGGGCGTTCCGGAGGCGATTGATTAGCGATCATGTTTCGCAGGGGCAGTGATACACAACCATTGACGAAACTTCCAGCGACCACCGACCGGGTTACATCGGTGATCGGTCCCGGGATCGTCTGGAAGGGTCGTCTGAGCGGCAGCGGCGGGGTACGCATCGAGGGCGCCCTGGATGGGGATATTAATATGCGCGGATTGATCGTGGTGGGTGAGACAGGCCGCGTCACATGCCAGCTGCTGCGCGCTAATGTGGTCGTCGTGGCAGGGGCTGTGCGCGGGGATATTCTGGCTGAGAAGTTGGAGATCCGCAGCACCGGTCGAGTTTGGGGGAATGTGATCACCGCGGCCTTCTCGACCGAGGAGGGTGCATTCCTGCGGGGCCAGGTTACAATGGAAGATAAGGTGGAGATTGGGGGAGAGGAACCCTCTGAAGCTGATCGACCTGAAGAGGATTCTAAGGCTGAGTGATTCACCAGCAGAATTGTGCGTTTACCTCATTTGCTACTTAGCGCATTTTAGATTCATCACAATTCAATAACTCAGGCAGGTAAGTATGCTGTCCTGCCACTTTTCACCACGACGATAGCCAGCGCTGAATTTCTTCTCGTGAAAGTTCAGCCAAATTTCTGCTGGTGAATAACAGATCGTCTGTTACTTCCCTGGCTGTAAATCCTGGAATAGGGAGCGAGAGGATATCACGCTCTGGAAGGCTCTCGATCTCCATCAGGATTAAACCGTCCAAGTTTGCTTCAAATACATCGATAGAATAATCGTTTCCTGCATATTGGTAAGGATAGCGACGCTTGATGATCGATGAGCCACTTAACACGGCCAGAGTCTGGTACTCAACTTCAGTCAAGCAGATGTTGGTCATTATCCTTTGATATGCTTTCTGACCAGCTCCGTGATAATTTTGATCTAATTTGAGGATAAGTGTCTCTCCCGATGTAAATTCCATACGGTGTAAACGTAATCTTGTCTCAGCAATATAGTGATCAATAATTCTCAGGGTGGAAATTTCTGGATCAAAGCCCTCAGGAAAAGTTTTCAATAAGAAACGCCGCTCACCCTCGACTCTGGCATATTTGATTGGGTATGGGTATGCATATCCTTAGCATAAACTAAAACTACAAATACGAGATCTAAGAAGGTAAATACAATAATTGTAGGAGTTACGCAGTTCAGATCATTTCGAGGATCTTGCGACGAAAAACCCCTGAAAATTCCGTTTGCAAGACACATATTTAGGGAATTCTTGCTCCTTTCATCGCTCACCCAGCGAAGATCGCTGGAGTAAACATATGACTATTAACCTTCCGACTGGGTTAATCCTAAATTGATTAAACTCTTCTAAAAAGTCTTTAGTGCAAAACGCTCTTGAGCCGACGTTCCTGGTAGCAAGAACTCCATCTGGATTGCTGATCTTCTCTAGTGATTGCGTCGTGGCACAGCGCCGCATCCAAAACTGATCCACAAATAATTCAGCTAAATACATTGGTTGTGCTTCTGGTAGAATGATACTGCTGAAATAATCCGTGTTGTAATGGCCGTTTAGATAACCTTCCAAGGGGCATGTCGATGAACAGCGGCTACTCGTCCATTGATGAAGTGCATGCAGACGACCTGACCTGGCGTGAGCAGGAAGTTTTGATCCTGCTCGCAGAACGGCAGACAAACCGCGAAATTGCCGATCAACTGCATCTTGCGGAGAGCACTGTCAAGGATTACGTTGGGAAAATCCTCAGCAAGCTGTTTGTGAAGAACCGGCGACAGGCGGTTGAACGGGCAAAAGACCTGGGTATCCTTGATCGTGTTCGAGAAAAAGAAATCAGAACGCTGACCAATTTGCCAGCCGAGCCAACCCCATTCGTCGGGCGCAGGGACGCGATAATGGCAATCAAGCAGAACTTGGGGGAGACACGCCTGCTTACGCTCACAGGACCGGGAGGCATCGGCAAGAGCCGACTAGCCTTGAAAGCGGCCAGGGAAATGATTCCCGATTTCAAGGATGGTGCCTATTTTGTTTCACTAGCGCCCATTGCTTCTGTTGATCATCTCCTGCAGACGATAGCTGAAGCAGTGAGATTTCCACTGGCAACCCAAGAAAACCCACAGTACCAACTGCTCCGTTATTTTCGGAAAAAGCAGCTGTTACTGGTGATGGACAATTTTGAGCACTTACTGGATGGTGCGGGTATCGTCAGTGAGATCCTCCAGGCTGCTCCTGGAGTGAAGATCCTGACTACATCTCGAGAAAGATTAAATTTACAAAGCGAGACAATTTTTACCGTGAGTGGCATGGCCTTTCCCGGACAAGTAAGTGTGATGGACATTCTAGACTATGATGCTGTCAACTTGTTTGCGCAGAGCGCCCGCAAGGTGTGCCTTGGATTTGACCCTTCTCGTGAAGAACTGGAGCAAATCGTAAATATCTGTCAAATCGTACAGGGGATGCCGCTCGCCATCGAGTTGGCAGCTGCCTGGCTGCAAATCCTGTCTGTGGATGAAATCGCAAACGAACTTGACAAAGGATTCGATATCCTGGCAACCGAAGCTCGGGATGCACCGCAACGGCAGCGCAGTATGCGCGCCATATTTGATCATTCTTGGTCCATGTTGGAGCAAACGGAGCGGGAAATATTCATGCAGCTCTCAGTTTTCCGAGGCGGCTTCACGCGTGAAGCCGCTCAGCAGATCTCGGGAGCCTCGCTTCAGCAATTGACAGATCTGATCAACAAATCATTCCTGAGCCACGATCCAGACTCTGGGCGCCTGGAAGTTCATGAACTGCTACGTCAGTACGCTCAAGAGCGGCTTGGGCAGAACACAGAGGATAGAGTCAAAGCTCAAGCAGCGCATGCTGTCTTCTATGCAGAATTTATGGGAAAGAGGTGGGAACTGCTAAAAGGTTTTAGGCAAATGCTGGCACTTGCTGAAATCGAAGCCGATATTGAAAACGTGCGTGCAGCCTGGCGATACTGTCTGGAACGAAGAAACGCCCCACTGATATGGAGGTTCATCAATGGCCTCTGGCACGTTTACTGGATTCGCTGGTGGAACCATGCAGGCATGGAGCTGTTTGCAGAGGCAGTCAAGGTTCTCCAAGGAGAGCAGGATGAGGAGCTTAGTGCCCTGAGGGCTTTGGCAATGGCATACCAGGGATATTTTATGGCCTGGTTGGACCTTTCTGAAGAAGGGTACGATCTGGCTAAAGGTAGTGTGACGATCCTTGGTCAGCTCGATAATCCTAAGGCTCTGGTATTCGCATATGACAGCCTGGCTGTTAACGCTTATTTTCAAAACCGATATATAGAAGAAATCAAAGCAATAAAGACAATGCTCAAGATCGCCTCTGAATTGGACGATAAGTGGCTGTTTGCATTTACGTTATTCGCCGCCAGTATGGCAGCCTTGATAAAAGAAGATTACCCACAGGCAAGGCAACTCGCAAAAAAAAACTTGAACCTCTATGAAGAAATTGGAGATGTGATCGGTTCGACTACACCATTAATTGTTCTGGGTCATGAAGCTTTGGCTCGTGGTGAGCATGAGGAAGCAAGAGAGTATTATCTGCGCTGTCTGAAAATTTCGCAAGAGACTGGCTTCTACTATTCGATTCAAACCTCAAGCAAATACCTGGGCAAGGTAGCCTTGGAGATGGGCGAAACCGCAGAAGCAGAAAAATATCTACTTCAGTGTCTATTGATCACAAAAGAAATTGGTTTTATCCGAGATATCATCAATCTTTTATTTGAGTTTGCCCGTCTGCGGGTGATCCAGGAGAATTCAGAAAAGGCAGTCGAATTGCTAGCCGTGGTGGTTCAGCATCCAGCCAGTTACCAATCCAGACTGCTGGAAGGCCGCATCAGGGACAGTGCTAAAGATTTGCTTGCCAAACTTGAAGGCGAGTTATCCAAAGAGACCTACACGGCAGCTCTGGAACGTGGTAACGAATTGGAGCTGGATGAGGTTATTATTGAATTGGTTGACATTGGGAGATGAAGATAAGTTGATTACCCTGGCTTCTCATTGAAAACTGGGGTGAGTTCTATTGTGAGCTTTAAATGGGGGAGATTCGTAATTCAGGTGGCTTTTCAAGAATTATCTTACGGTGAAGTAAATTGAAAAGGGAAACAGCAAAGGTAGAACTTTTTAGTCCCACTATCTCATGATCTGATGCTCAATCTTAAAGGGACCAGCGTTCGCAGTAAATCTAAATTTGGCGGACAGGCATATTGGATGACTCGGCTAAGATTTTCTGTGTTTCCTGGATCCAGCACCACCATCTCCGGATAATGCTTCTAGTGTCAATACCGTCAGCACTGCGAGCACAATAACGATGAGAAATATTACAATGCCGCTCATATTTCTTCTCCAATTTCTTCTTTTCACCATTGGATGCAAGAAATATGCCCTAACTGAGCCCGGGATGATATTTTTGGTCGTTCATCCGAGAACCGATCGTGCGAGAGGGCCAGAAGACCTCAGGTCAGGGGGATCACTGCAACCTCCATAGGAGCTTGCTTACCTTTAAGACTCATCTCTCGATGCTTGAGGCTATCGTTTCCACGTGGGCCATGCGGCAGAGCTCAAGGCTGGCCAGAAGTTCACCAGGCCCTGCAGCGGAGGCGATCCATGCTCCGATGTTGATGTCATCCCTTAATGCGGTGAAATTTGATACCCCGTTTGGTGAACCCACCGTGCCGGCGAAGGCGTTCCCGACGTTTACCCCAGCTCCAACCACACTCCTTCAGCATTTGAGATTTTCTAATCCTATTATTGCTTAACCTTCCTAAGAAAGCCTTTCAATCGCCTTGGCAGCGTATGATCGAACAACTTGAAAACCATCGCTTTCTGCTACATGGCGAAGGGTTGGAATAGCCCTTGGATCGCCGATCCTTTCCAGCGCTTGGATCATGGCACAGCGCACCATCCAAAAAGGATCTACCGGCAACGCAGCTAATAACACTGGCAGAGATTCTAAGCTGCGCATGTAGCCTAATTCATGTGCAGCAATTTGTCTATCACCCCAAGGAGTGTCAGGGGACAGATCTGCCAGCAATTGCTCCAGCTTGGGGTCAGGCTGCACTTCAATGACAACTGGTAAGGTTGTTAAGGTTTGCATTAGGTCAATTTCTTCCGGATGTGGGTGAAAGTTTACTGCGAGCATCTCGTTGCTTCCTTTCTCTACTATCTTCTTTCCTTCTCTTTATGTTTCTGTATCCACTATAGATCATCCTGAATACAGAGTCACCCCTCTTTTGGGAGGTAAAAAGTAGGCAAATCTGCAAGAATTTGGTATCGCGGGGTGATCCGGGTTGAATGAACCACTTAGGAATCGTTCAAAGAGAGATGTAATAGACGATGGTCATTTACCCGGTGGTGAGATGAATCCTGACGACCTGGCCTGGCGTGAGCAGGAAATTCTGGTTCTTCTTACAGGTTGTCTAACGAACTATGAGACGGCCGAAAAACTGTATCTTGCAGAAAGCACTGTCAAGGATTACGTCGGGAATATCCTCAGCAAGCTGAATGTGGTCAGGAATTGGCTCTGGAGAAAACCGACAATGAATTGTTTGGATTAAATAATTGAATGGAAATTCTTTTTCTTGGTTGGTTGTTTGATCACAGAAAGAAATTATTTCAAGTTACCTGTGGACTGTGCTGGAATCTCAAATGATCCGACTACAACTTTCTGCGTTTCCAGGAACCTTCATCCCCTTCACTGAATAATGCTTCAAATGTCATTAACATCAGCACCACAAGCACGATAGCGATTAGAAAAACAACAATATTGCTCATATTTCTTCTCCAGTTTCTTCTCTACCCCATTGGATGCAAGAAATATGCCCTTGTCGAGCAGGTCAGTTAAATTCTATGCTAGCTGTGGTTATAGTTAGGTCACAATTAGGCTATCAAGTATTGCCTTCGGGCATCATTCCTCACTATGGTTAATCACTTACCTGTCCATTGAGCATCCCTTTTTTCGAGAAAAGCCTGCATGCCCTCTTTTTGGTCTTGGCTGGCGAACAGGAAGTAGAAAGCGCGCCGCTCATCTGCCAACCCATCGCTTAGGAACGATTCGAAGGCGTTATTGACAGCTTCTTTACCCAGGCGTATGGCTAAGGGCGCCCTGGCGGAGATCTCACCCGCCAGCCCCAGCGCTTCGTCCAGATATCGCTCGATCGGCACAACCCGGTTGACTAATCCAAAATTCAGCGCCTCCTCTGCTGTAAGGGTGCGGTTGTTGAGCACCATTTCCATAGCGATGACCTTGCCCACTGCACGCGTCAGGCGTTGGGTACCGCCAGCTCCGGGGATCACACCCAGGTTGATCTCCGGCTGACCGAAAAGAGCCGTCTCGGAGGCCACGATCATGTCGCAGGACATGGCCAGTTCGTTTCCGCCTCCCAGGCAATGACCAGATACCGCGGCGATGACCGGCTTTTTAATCTTCATGATTTCGTCGAAGGCGGAGATATGATCTCCATTGAGCATCTCAACAGCAGAGACATCGCTCATCTCTTTGATATCAGCACCGGCAGCGAAGACGCGCTCGTTTCCAGTGATCACCATAGCGCCGATCCCAGGATCACGGTCGAAATCTTTCAGAGCCTGATTCAGTTCGGCGAGTAGCGTGCTGTTCAGCGCATTGAATGCCCTGGGGCGGTCGAGCCGGATCAGCCCAACTCGCTCATGAGTTTCTATTATTATCGTTGTGTAAGAGGACATGCTGATCTCCTGGACAAGATTAGATTTGTTTTTGTTCGATTAAGAGGATGAACGGATCTAGCTCATCACTTTTCCGCCATCGACATTGATCGCCTGACCGGTGATGTACCCGGCAGCGTCGCTGCATAAGAACATCACCAGGCCGACTACATCTTGAGGATGTCCGAGCCGACTTTGGGGGATATCCTGCAACCATTTGGCCATCATCTCTTTATTCTGGCGTAAACTGGCTGTCAGCTCGGTTTCGATCACGCCAGGACAAACTGCATTGACGCGGATGTTATAAGCTGCCAGTTCGCGAGCTGCTTCTCGTGTCAACCCGATTAAACCCATTTTGCTGGCGACGTAAGCAGAGCGGTCTTTGAGCCCATGAGCACGGCCGGCGATAGAGGCGATGTTGACTATGGCACCACTCTCCTGCGTTTGCATAACCCGTCCTACCGTCTGAATGGTGAAAAATGGACCGCTCAAATTCACATCCAAGGTGCGCTGCCAATCCCAGGCATCTAAGCTCAGCAGTGGGGCGTGAGGTTCTACGCCAGCATTATTGATTAAAATATCGATTCGTTGCCACTCTTCGAGAATTTGGTCTATCATGGCCTGGATGGGCATCTTTTTTGCCACATCGGCTACATAATCTTTGGCCCTGCCACCAGCTCTTGTAATACGCTGAACGGTTTGGTTGAGATTATCAGGTGTGATGTCGTTGGCAGCTACTCGAGCACCGCCAGCGGCGAAGGTTTCTGCGATTGCCCGACCAATGCCCCTACCGGCGCCAGTTACCAGAACAACTTTATCCGCGAAATCCATTTTTGCCTCATGTTAGAAGTGAAGAATTATTGGCTCGATTCTGAACTCGATGATACCATCAGCCCAAGTTCCGGTCTGCCCCAGGACGATAGCGATCATATCCCAAACCGACGTTATTGTTTGCTTATCAAGAAGTGCTACTCTCCGCAGGGCAGATGGGGATCTCCCCACTGTTTTGGCTGGCATTGACCGGCAAACCTAAATAAGGAGAAGGATCCAAAGTGTTTTCGATCTCCAGTTCGTTGAGAAAGTTTCCCTGCCCATCATCCTTAACAATTGAAAAGTGCAAATGGATGCCGACTGGATTGTACGGATCACCTGAGAAATTTCCCTGGTAGCCTAAAAGCGTACCAGCTTCGACGAATACCTCGCTGGTGCCAGGTGGGAATTGTGATGAGATATATGAATTGCCATCTGCATCAGCCATGTGGGTATAATAGTTCCATATCTGCCTATCCGGTTGGAGAGGGTCCTCTGGGATGCGAATGATCAGCGTTGATTTCCAATCCGCTGAGCGCGACAGGTAGCCAGGGTAAGCCGCAATCACGGGAGTCTGATTGAGTTCACCTCCGCCAAAAATGTCAATACCCTGGTGACTGTGACCAGGACGAAACGAATCTCCCCACAAGAATCCGATGAACCCGTCTGTCGGCAGTAAAAAAGGAGCCTCTTTGCAGCGTTCACCGGCTGTGATCAACCACTCGGGATTGGCTCCTGGGTTCCGCAGCCAGGCCAGCACGAGCGGCGCGCGCCGACCCTGATTTTTGTACCAACGGTAGGCCTGGTAGCCTGTTACTAATACCAGTACCAGCACGATGAACAGAACATAACGCGCCAGGGGACTGAAATTTCTTTCAGAGCGCATGCTTCTGATTTTTTGTGTTCGGATCGGGAGGGTTTAGCAGGTCTAAAATGTCGGCCTGAGTTGAAGATAGAATCGTTTGAGGATCAATGTGCAACAGGGTTCGATCTGAACCACCGCCTGCATATATCCGCTCTTTTGCTAAGACGCGTTTATCGATCAACGTGTGCAGAGGGAGATGGTGACCGAATGGCGGCATGGCCCCGACATGATATCCAGTTTCCTTTAACACTCGATCGGGATCAGCCAGTTTTACCCTCTTCCGGCCGACATTGAAATGGGCTGAGATCGCCCGGCGTTCGACAAACTCTGGCCCGCAGGTAATGGTCAAAACGGAGCGATCCTCGACAAGGAAAAGGATCGATTTCACGATGTTTTCTGGTTCAGTGCCCACAGCTTGGGCTGCGCTTTTAACGGTGGGTGTTGGCACATCCAGGTGAATGATCTCCCCGGGGATTTCATTTTCCCGCATAAATCCTTCCAGATCGGTTGGGCTAAGTGGCTGGTCTTCTTTCATCGCTATCTTCTTGTTGGTATGAGCGGATATTATCGATATCATCTTCTTTGTGATCTGCAATAAAGAGGACCAAACAACCATCTGTCATGCGTTGCAGCAGCTCTCCAGCAGTCCTGCCCTCTGGGGAACTCATCGCTTGATACAGATCATCCAATGAATCAAAGAATATTTCGTGCATGATAGTCGGTTGGAATACACCGTATATATTGTTCTCTACCCGGCAGGTCGCTTCCTTTCTGAGACCAGGCATACGCTCTGAGATGTGTAGAAAATCGGGCCACATCTCATCAAACTGGGATATGTTTTCAAGCTGTTCGATCAGAATTACCAGTTTGTACATGATAAAACAAATTATACCCTGCGTATTTGATAGCTGGTTTGAAGTTAATTTAGAGGTAAATTAATCCTGCATAAGAATATTGTTATACCTCTCGGAGCAAATGATATGCTATGATTAATCATGGTATGATAAATTCACTAGAGGTAATTTTTTGATAATTGGTAATTGAGATGGACGATAAAATAACGATCATAGAAGGTCCTCCGCCCACCTTCGAAGCTGTCGATGATGGTTGGGTGATGGGATTAAATGAGAGCCCAAGTCTGGGGGAAATCGTTGTGACTCGTTTGAGGACGTTCAACGGTCCGGCGCTGGTAGAGCGCTGCCATCGCGCCTGGCGCCATCAAGCACCGATACATCTTGAGTACCGCAACTCGGATGGATTACAGGAGCAAGCCCCGATCGTAGCTGCCCGATATCTCGAAACCGATGAGGGTCATCTGCTCATTTTGTGGGTTCGGCTCACGGATGACAGCGTTGAACTGCAATTTGGGTATGATGACGATTTAGGCGATAGTGAAGACGGTGATTCGGATTTCACGGATTGGTCAATTTGAATCCAGCTTGCACCCCAGCTTAAAATATTCAGATACTTGAGGCGGAAGGCATATGTTTTCCGCCTCTTTTCTTTCACTTAATTTCAATCTGCGAATTATTTGTCCCCGCCAAAGAGAGGAGATACCATGTCTGCAGCTGATCAAGTTCAAACGGAGATGAAAGATGGAGTCTTGACGATTACTCTCGATCATCCTAAAGTTAATGCTTTCACGATGGATATGATCGCCTCAACTCGATCGATATTAAAAGATGCTGGACATAACGACGAAATTCGTTGTGTTCTCCTCATCGGAAGAGGCAAATACTTCAGCACCGGGCACGACTTAAACGAAGTCTATCAGGCGAAGGGACAATCGTTCCGTGGCCATTTAGTGCGAACCTTTAACCCGCTGATCCTGCAGATACGCAATTTGCAGAAGCCGGTAATTGCAGGGATCAACGGCGCCGTTGCAGGGGCATCTTTGGGTATTGCCCTGGCATGCGATCTGCGCATCGCAGCAGATGATGCGCTTTTTACAGTCGGTTTCCTGGGTGTAGGTTTGACTCTTGACTCGGGAGTCTCATTGTTCCTGCCAAAATTGATTGGTCTTAGCCGGGCAACTGAATTCGCTTTCACCAATGCCCCGATTACAGCTCGGCAAGCACTTGAATGGGGTCTGGTGAATAGACTGGCTCCTGCGAAACAGCTCGTTGATCAGGCTCATGAGTGGGCCAGGGAACTATCTGGAGGCCCTTCGAGCGCGATCGGTTTGACCAAACGCTTGCTAAACAAAGCTGTTTTTCCGAATTTGACGCAAGTTCTGGACTACGAGGCGCACTATCAAGATATCGCTGGGAGCGGTGATGAATCTAAAGAGGGTTTACAGGCGTTTCTGGAAAAGCGTGCGCCGAATTTCAACTGACCAAGTTAGGACTCGCTTTCAGCGAGGTGAATTAATTTCCCCAGAGGAAAATTGTCCCGAAAGCCAGGAATCCAAAGAAGGAGAGATCAATCACTGTAGCCAAAATAACATCCCTGGTCTCTCTTGTATCCTCCACTCTTAAATCAGGCGAGATGCCCCTTACTTCCAAAAGCGGACCTCCCAGCCAGGCAAAGATCGTTCCGCCGATCAGGCCTCCCATGTGGCCCCAGTTGTCGATCCCGGGAGATAAGCCAATCATGAAGTTTACCAGGGCAATTATAATAATATTGGTGAGAGCCCGCCGAGCTACTCCACCGAACACTTTCTGATTATGGTATAGAAATACGCCTTCTGCGCCTAACAACCCAAAGATGGCTGTGGACGACCCCAGGGAAGGGGAGGCAGAAAACATGAAGGAGAACACATTTCCAGCAAAACCGCCCAGCAGGAACAACAGCAGGAAACGACCATGTCGATAGTAGCGCTCCAGTCCGGGTCCGAAAATATACAACGCATACATATTAAAACCCAGATGGAGAATGGAACCATGCAAGAACATAGGGGTGAATAGGCGCCAATACTGTCCCTGACGGATCAGCTCGTTTACCTTGAGCCCCAAACCGGCAATGACATCGAATCCAAACCAAAATTCTCCAGCGGCTTGTAATAAGAAGATGATGATGTTGAGCGCCAGAAGAGTGTAGGTGACATAAGGTCGGCTAAAAGGCATGCTGACGGAAACCTTCTGCTCTGGCGCTGGCGGTTGAGGAGGTTCTTCTCGGTAGTATTCAGGGTATGTGGAAGAGGTTGGATAATCTGGATCAACGGGTTCTTGGGTCACAAAGTCACCTTTCTAGGAATAGCGCGATGATGTTCAGCTTTGATGATCACCAGGATGGTATCCACCGCCTCGTCAAGTTGACAATCGGGGTTGACAACCACATAATCGAAATCCTTGATCCGTTCAAGTTCCTTATGGGCGGTAGCAATGCGGACGTCCATGCCATCTTTCGTTTCAGTCTTGCGCAGTTTCAGGCGCTCAACCAGCTCCTGCTCGTTCTGGGTGGTCAAAAAGATGAGCAAGGCTTGCGGACAAATCTCGCGGATGGTATCAGCCCCCTGAACATCGATCCGCATAATTACATCTTCTCCAGATTCAAGCGCCTGGCGGACTTGTTCTTTTGGAATGCCTTTATGATCTCCATAAACTATAGCGTGTTCTAAGAGGTCATCGTTCTTGATCATCTCGTCAAATTCTTCGGATGATACGAAGAAATAATCCTCACCGTGCACCTCATCCTTGCGCCGGGCGCGCGTGGTTGCATTAACAACAAAGTGAAACGGCAGATCGCGGGCCTTCATCCGTTTGATCACGCTGTCTTTTCCCACACCAGATGGTCCGGAAATGACGATCAATAATGGCTCCGGTTTTTGATGGGGGTTCAAATAGTTGTCTGAGTTCATTTTTTCGAAGGTTTCCTCGGAGGGTATAATTATTTCTTGCTAATATCCTTCAGGAGGTAAGTTTATGCCAAACTATGAATATCGGTGTTTGGATTGTAAGCGCCGCTTTGAAGTATACCTGTCTTATGAAGAATATGGGGTAAAAAGCGTGCGTTGTGCCTATTGTAACAGCGAAGATGTGCAGCGGCAGATCGGCCGCATCCGCTTTGCTCGTTCTGAAGAAAGTCGTATGGAAAACTTGGCAGATCCATCCAATCTGGCGGGATTAGAGGATGATCCTAAAGGATTAGCTCGCATGATGCGTCAGATGAGTTCCGAAATGGATGAAGATTTGGGACCAGAGTATGATGAAGTCCTCGACCGGTTAGAATCGGGACAAAGACCAGAAGAGATCGAGGAGGCCATGCCGGATTTGGGCTCCGAGGAAGGTGGAATGGGTGCTGGGGGTTTCCCCGATCTATAACTGTGGAACGATAACTCACCATACTGTGAATTAGCTCCTAGGTATGAACGGTTTCATTTAATCTGCTGATAACTGCTTTCCGGATATCTTCCTGGACTTCCTCTGCAGGTAGTCCGGCATCTATTTTCACCCAACGCTCTGGTTCAGCTGCTGCGAGTTTTAAGTACCCTTGGCGTACGCGCTGGTGAAATTCGAGGCTGTATGCGTCGAGCCGGTTCCATTCACGCCCGTGTACTTTTCGTCTTAACCCTTCTTCCACATCCAAATCCAATAACAGAGTTAACTCAGGTTTCAAACCACCGGTTGCGAAATTGATCAAGCTCTCGATCTGTTTCAGATCGTTTTGATGCCCGTAGCCCTGGTAGGCCATAGTGGAGTCAGCATAACGGTCGCAGAGCACGATGTAGCCATTCTCTAGGTGGGGCTTGATTACCTGTTCCACAAGCTGGGCGCGTGCAGATAAGAAAAGAAGCGTTTCGGTGTGCGGATGCATTTTTGTATTCTGTAAGTCACCGAGAATATGCCGTACTTGATCGCCAATGGCGGTGCCGCCTGGCTCACGAGTGATGATTACGGGATAACCTTGTTGGGTAAGGAAATCTGAGAGAGGTGTGACCTGGGATGTTTTCCCACTTCCATCCGGTCCTTCGAGGGTGATGAACATAGTGATGATACTTCTCAGTCTCTGAAAATTCGAACCCGACGATATGGTTCTTTCCCATACGAGTGAGAGGTGAGGTTTGCTTGTCGGGCCATTTCATGCTGAAGGCGGCGAATATAAGAGGTAGCGGGGGGTAATTCGACCCAACGTTCACCGTTCAAAATGGCGTTGATCGCGCCCTCAGTCTCAAACATGACTCGTTCAACCGATTGTTCTTCGCTTGACTCAGTCGAGATATTAAACAAATCGCTGAGGAACTTCTGCATTTGATTGACCGTGTTTGAGCGCAAGACATAAATCGGCATGCCGCGGTTTTCTGCGTCAACGATCGGGCGTTGGCGTTTACGGTAATAAGTGCGTAGTGTGACCAGTACGTCCGCTTCACCAAAATCTTTTACCACCAAAACGGGTACACCCAGTCGTTTTGCAGCCTGGACCAATCGGTTGCGCGCCACCCCGTAAGCATATATACGCATGGTTTGAAGCGGGGAGCTCTGGGATGGACTTGCAGCTAAATCAGCCTGGCGGAGTTGGTCATCCGTTAATTGGCGCTGCCGCCTTGGTCCACCGTTGACCATGGGCTGGAAACCACCCCGTTTGTTCATCCTCGTGGGAGCAGTTTTTGGCAAACTGCTTTTCTCAATTTGGATTTCTCCCTCAGGAGTCCTGGTACGGATCTCTGGGGGCAGTGGATAGCCGCGCAGGAGAGCGTCTACAGCTTCGGCGACGTCGTAATTGACAGCTAACCGATCACGGGTTTGGATCTCGATCAAGACATCAAAGGTAGGCGGGGAACGCCGTTCGAGGACAGTTTTTTGAGTGCCTCGTCGCCGTGCCTCTTCGTCAGATAAGGTGACAGATTCGATGCCGCCGACAAGGTCGGAAAGCGTTGGATTGAGCAATAGATTCTCGAGTGTATTGCCATGCGCGGTTCCGATCAACTGCACACCACGTTCGGCGATAGTACGAGCTGCAGCGGCTTCCAACTCGCGTCCAATTTCATCGATCACGATCACCTCTGGATTATGGTTCTCAACTGCCTCGATCATCACTTCGTGCTGTAGAGCAGGTGTCGTGACTTGCATCCGCCGGGCGCGACCAACCGCAGGGTGTGGGACATCTCCATCGCCACCGATTTCATTTGACGTGTCGACAATTACGACTCGTTTTGATTCAGCCAGAATTCGGGCAGCTTCGCGCAGCTGTGTCGTTTTTCCAACTCCAGGACGCCCCAAGAGTAGCAGACTCTTACCGCTTTCGATCAGATCCTTAATTAAATCTGTCGTACCGTAGACAGCTCGACCAACACGGCAGGTTAATCCGACGATATGGCTGCGGCGGTTGCGGATGGCAGAGATACGGTGCAGAGTACGTTCTAGCCCGGCCCGATTGTCGCTGTCAAATTCTCCGATGCGACCAGTCACATGCTCCAGATCTGCATGCGACACCTCCCTCTTGCTGAGAACGATTTCGCGATCGATAAAACGTGCGGTTGGAACCCTACCCAGGTCTAGTATTACCTCCAAAAGGTTATCGCTGTCATCCTCTTCGGTGACAGACTCTGTGATAGGGGGCGGTAATACATCCAATAGTGCTTGTAAATCGTCTGTAATTCGACGTTGTGTCATAGATTACTTAGTTCTTTCTATTTGAGTGTATGTAGTGGTGATCTCCTGGTGTCCGCCTTCGAGGGCAGGAAGAGCGAATGAACTGCGGACTTTCTTGGCTACAGCCAGATGCTTCACCATAACTGCCTGGTTGGGACCAACTTCGGTAGTCATTTCTTCCAAGGCATGCTCAACCCAGGATTGGTAGGAACGGATGCACAAGAATACCGGACGAGCGTGACGATTGGGTATGTTCTGTATCAAATCATCTATGCGCTCTGTCACTTTATCTGTTTCTGGATGGATAAACGGCTGTACCCAAATTCCACGCTGACCGTATTTTATCTCAGCATACGCCAGCAATTCATCATCCTGATAATATACTAAGCCATTCATGCGGTTTGAAGGCACGGATTCTACCTGCTGGACCAATCCAGGGACCAAGGTATTATACAGCGTGCGAACAGCAATCATATCTTGACTTGAAATATCCTGCCAATGCGAAGAATTGGTGCTTTGTTTTTCCTCTTCTAGGAATTTCCAGATGCGTTGGCGAACGTAGAGTGCAAATCCTGCTTGACGCAAATTGTCAAACGCAATTGTGCGTTCTTCGACTTCAGCCAGCAGGTGAAATGCACCTCGCTTGCCAATTTGTTGAACTATATGCTCAAGCAAAGGGTGCAGCGCACCTGTTTCGAGCGATGATTCAGGCGCAATAAAAGAAAGATGGGCAAATTCATCGCCTTGAGCATGGGTGACCTGGCCCATTAGAGGTTCATGGTTGCTTTCTTTATCCGTGCAGAGGTAGGTAAATATGCTGGTAGCAGGTGCAAAGTATGAGAGCAATGCCCCGGCTGGTACGAGAATTTCACCACGCGTTAATACGGATGCGCTATCAAAGAATAGTCCCTGGTTGCGGTAGCGGATTAAAGTGGGCAGATCGCGTAGATCGAATTGCTTGATATTCATCAGGGATTTCTAAGTATTGTCTCTGCGATGGCAATCAATTTTGAAGATCCTGACCATATTCCCTCACCAGGGATATGAAGTAGCGGTGAATCCGGTCATCATGGGTGAGTTCAGGGTGGAAGGAAGTGGCTAACAAATTTCCTTGTTGTGCAGCTACGATACTGCCGTCAGGTAGAGTCGCCAGTATTTGTGCTGTCCCCTCCACGGACTCGATCAAGGGAGCCCTGATAAAGACAGCATGAAATGGAGGATTATGCTCCTGGTCAAGACCATTCAGCGCCGGAATGTCGAGATCGATCTCGAAACTGGCCACTTGTCTGCCGAACGCGTTCCGTTCCACGGTGATGTCCATTAAGCTTAACAACGGTTGTTGGCGGCGAGCATCTTTGGATAGTAATATCGCTCCAGCACAGGTACCCCAAACAGCTTTACCTTGGCCGAATTTCTTCAGGGGTTCTATGAGATTGAAATCGTTGGCGAGCTTGCCAATGGTAGTCGATTCTCCACCAGGAATAATTAAACCATCGAGGGCCTCGAGATGATCGGGTAGACGGACTTGGCATGCCTCAATTCCGATCTCCTTGAGGATTGCAATATGTTCAGCGAAGTCTCCCTGAAGAGCGAGGACGCCGATCTTCATACCGTTAATTCAGGCACCGGTGAAAATTTGTCGCCATTACCAGCCGCGATCGGCGATCAACTCGGCCTCCGGAATGGCAGATATTTGACGACCAACCATGGGATCGCCTAAATTACGACTGACTTCAGCCAGTATGTAGGGGTCTTCGAAGTGAGTCACAGCCTTGACTATCGCGGCAGCACGCCTGTCAGGATCGCCAGATTTGAATATACCTGAACCGACAAAGACGCCATCTACTCCGATCTGCATCATCATGGCCGCGTCGGCTGGGGTGGCAAGACCTCCCGCAGCGAAGTTGACCACTGGCAAGCGCCCTAAGGCCCTTGTCTCCACCACAAGCTCGTACGGTGCTCCAATTTCTTTGGCGTAGCTCATCAACTCTTCCTCAGGCATGTTTTGAAGGCGGCGAATTGCGCCCAAGACAGAACGTGCGTGGCGTACCGCTTCAACGACATCTCCTGTACCTGCCTCGCCTTTGGTGCGAATCATAGCTGCGCCTTCACCAATACGGCGTAATGCCTCTCCGAGGTTACGACAACCACAAACAAAAGGCACCTTAAAATCATGTTTGTTGATGTGGTGTGCCTCGTCTGCTGGAGTCAATACCTCAGATTCGTCAATATAATCAACACCAATCGCTTCGAGAATTTGGGCCTCAACAAAGTGCCCAATGCGGGCTTTAGCCATAACTGGAATGGTCACAGTGTCCATGATCTGCAGGATCAATTCTGGATCGCTCATACGTGCGACCCCACCATGTTCACGGATGTCTGCGGGGACACGTTCAAGGGCCATGACAGCCACAGCACCAGCATCCTCAGCGATGCGTGCGTGCTCAGGGGTGACAACATCCATGATCACACCCCCCTTTAGCATTTGAGCCAATCCTTTTTTAACTGCGAAAGTAGCAACTTGCTTTTCCATACTTTCTCTACCTCCAGGATTAATGCGAACTATGTACTAATTGCATTCTACCACGCAGCGAAATGCCTGACAATTGGTGTCCGATTATGGTCAACTAATCTAATACATTGTTAACAATACCCAACAAATCCATAATTGAGGTCTTATTTCAGGTTAAGAGAAATATGGAGATCCCCACCGAATATATCGCTGGAAGAAGATGTTAAGGCTTCGAAATTTTCAATCTGAGCTATTTGGTTCTTGATCCGGGTTGGTTTCCTGTTCTCCGCTGCCGATTCCCAAGGGGACCCATTTGTTTTCGTCCTTAAGGCGATGTTGGTAACCTCCCCGGTCATGGATGGCATCGAATCCTTCAGGTTTAATAAACAGCTGCTCACCATCGAGCAACCCGCTGATGCCGGATTGACCAGGTTCGGGTCGTTTCTTACCGGATTTTGCAGCCTGTTTCGGATCGTAGTCCAGCGGCTCTTCATAGGTGGTCACAAAACCTTCAAAATTTCGTAAGATGATCTTGTGATCTGACATGCTGAGCAGATAATTGGGACCAACTGGGATCTTTCCACCTCCACCAGGGGCGTCGATAATATAATCCGGGACGGCATAGCCTGAAGTATGCCCACGCAAGCCTTCGATGATCTCTATTCCTTTCGCAACGGGTGTACGGAAATGCCCAGCGCCCTCCACCAGATCACATTGGTAGAGATAGTAAGGACGAACGCGCATCCGCACCAGGTCCTGCACAAGTCGCCGCTGAACATGAACATTGTCATTTACACCAGCCAAAAGCACCGATTGGTTTCCAAGCGGAACCCCCGCCCTGGACAATCGATCACAGGCTTCTGCCAGCTCGGCAGTGATCTCATTAGAATGGTTGACATGAATATTGAGCCATAAAGGATGGTACTTCTGGAGGACGTCAGCAAGCTCAGAGGTAATGCGCATTGGTAAGAAGACCGGTACCCTCGATCCAATACGCACGATCTCGATGTGGGGTATCTGCCTCAGACTAGCGAGGATCTCCTCCAGGATCTTTGGTGCCAAGACGAGAGGATCTCCACCTGAGAGCAACACATCTCGTACTTGAGGGGTACGCTTAAGGTATTCAAGCTGCATTTCGAATTCTGAGCGCGAGAAGGTCGCAGAAGGGTCGCCCACAATTCGTGAACGCGTGCAGTACCGGCAGTATGATGCGCATTGAGTCGTAACCAGCATTAGTACGCGATCCGGGTAGCGATGTACGAGACCGGGTACAGGTGAATGGCGATCTTCGGCTAAAGAATCCTCCATCATGGCAGTGAAAGGCACCATTTCTGCTTCTGTGGGTACAACTTGTTTGCGGATTGGATCATTTTTATCCTCAGGATCGATCAGTGAGATGAAATACGGCGTGATATCAACCCGAAACAGATGTGCAGCGGAAAGCGCCTTGCGCTCACTATCGGTGAGAGGAACGATTTTTTCGAATTCCTCTGCGGTGTTAATTCGGTTGCTTAATTGCCAACGCCAGTTATTCCACTTTTCATCAGGAACATCTGCATAGACAGCAGCTCGCTTGGAATTGAAAGGCAAATTTGACATCTGGTAAATCTCCTTAAAATGTACTACCGCAAAAAAATATGATTACCGCTCATTTTCTGTGAGCAACCACCCCACGAATAATGGATGAATATCTTCCTGGCCTTCAATTTCTGCAATTGTTTCCCCAAGGCGAAATTGCCAGATCTTCAGCGCTAGGTCTTGCTCGTAAAGTAGAAATTCTCCATCAGGCGAGATACTCAGGGGATGAATTCCAGAACCCGGGATAAGAAGGACGTGGGTGTTATCTGCCGGAAGGTAATGATATAGTCCATCTTGATCAGCTCCCTCTCCGCTCAATCCGTAATATAGTGAATCATCTGGAGCCCAAACCGGGTGAGTTGCTTTTCCTTGAGTGTTATTCGTCAATGGAGTTAAGTTGGTACCATCAGGATGAACGCGGTAAAGGCGTGTCGGGAAGGTTAACACATCGGTAGCATCTTGATCTAAACCGAAGGCGATCCATGTTCCATCTGGAGACCAGGCGGGGGTATACGCACCAGCAACCAGTGTGCTTTCATCCCCTTGCCCAGAATCTATCAGAGGGGCGATAATGGTTTGTGCCGTGCCGCGGGCGAGATCTGCTACTGTTAATCCAGGATTTATATTACAAGATTCTCCATACCCAATTCCGGTTATGGCGACGTTGTTAGCGTCTGGGGACCATGAAGTTCCAGTATCACAGCCATATCCGCTATCTTCGTTAGGGGTGGGCAAATCAAAAGATATTTGATCCTCCAATGAAACCCAACCATGCTGGATAGTTTCGTCCTCCTTTTCAGGGACACTGGAGATCAATAATCGGTCCGTATTTGATAATGTGCGCGGTATGTAATAACCGCTTTCAGGTGGAGAAAGGAAATCGGTCCTTAGCTGGCTTTGTGTATTAAGGACACTAAATCCCAATTCATCGCTAATTGCCAGAAGGATTCCATCTGTCGTATGCCGTGCACCTAATAGATCGCCAGATGTTGGCAATTGAGATGGCAACGTGGTCTTATTAAATACATCAAATCCAACCAGTTCACCATCATAAATGTATGATAGGACTAGGCCTAAGCCGATCGGCTGTGAAAGGAATTCGTGCAATTCATCCGCTAAATCCCAGGCTTCTTCGCGAGTAAAATCCTCTGGGATTCCTTCACCGGTTCCGACAATGATCAATCTTTCAAATTGCTCGTTCTCCGATCGTAGATCATCAAGGTTGAGAAAAGAGGATCTAAGGTCATCCAACCTAGCGAGAAGGCTATCGGGGACTTCTAACCGCAGGAAATCATTTCTGCAATCATCTGCATATATTGAAGTACTATCCGGAAGAATCCGCAAATTGTCGCACCAAGCTTCAGGACCGCCACCACGAATGAAAGAATAAATCGGTTCCTGGTTAGCTCCGTAAGTATCTTCCAATAAAGGTTTCACCTCCATCACTATGTCATAGCTATGCTGGCGGTTTAATACCAGATTTCCCTCCTCGTTGTAAGTGGGCAGCGCTTCAGCGTTTACCACTATTGGATATCCAAGTGATTGATCGAAAATAGCATTCATGTTTAGGGGCGCTGAACCTTCACCAAGGGCATCATTGCGGATGCGTTGAAATATGGATTCGACGGTATATTCCTGGGCTTCGTCCCGCGGAATACTGAATGGTTCTCCCCATTTGCCATCACTATCCAATTCTATACGTTGGGCAGTGCGAATCAGACCATCGGAGACTATTATTCGGATTTTCCAATTTTCATCCCGGGTGAGTTGTTCCGACTCAGCATAGTATTGGGTTAGATTACTATCCTGCCATCGTTCTAAGGCAGCATCGATATCTGATATGGGTGGAACATCCGGTGTAGGTAGTGATGGCAACTCGGGCTCTGCAGTAGGTGTCGGAGAACTGCAAGCAACGGCAATTATGGCTATGAGTAAACAAACGATAAAGGAGAAATAAACTTTCACGGACTGAGAGAAACCTCCAGGCTTGAAAGATTGACGATGCCAGGGATACGATCTCCAGACTCCCAAACCTGTACCCTCACCTTATTCGTGGAATCGACGGTGTATGGGACATCGATTGCAAAATTCCCATAAGCACTATCGGGAGATGGAGTCACGGAGACCTGTCTTGTACCCACGATTCTACCATCGCTCGTTCGTAATTCGATCATCAGTGGCTGACTCGCCCGGGTTCGGGCGAGACCTTCAACCCGCATTGTGCCTCCCTGGATAAGTCTATTCGGACTGGGTGATTCTATGTAAATATTCTCGTGTTGATCTACGGGTTGGTTTAAGTCTTGTTCCCCAATCGATTGCAAGATCAAATCTACCGACGATAACGATTTTAGCCTTCCGTGCTCATCTTCAACAATGATTTGAATGCGCCCTGATTCAGCAACAGCATTGATCCCGAATTCTACTTCACTACCCAGGCTGACCCATTCATTTTGGACTGATTGAAAATTTCGCACTTCCCGCATCAATAGACGGCCATCCTCACCTAACAATTCGATCAACACCACAGATCCCGGGCCGGGTTTAACTGCAGCCCTCATAATGAAAGGGGAGATAACCTTCGAGGAGGGTCCGGGAGAGAGAATTTGAATATTAGAGAGAGGGACTTCCTCTGGGGGAGGGGAATATGGTGCAGATTGGGTTGGTTGAAGGGTATCAGTAGGCAGGATTATAGGCGGTGAAATAGTTGTTGTCGGTGTATCGGTTGGTATGGGCTCAGGTGTTGGACTTGGATCAACAGGTTCTTCTGTGGATTCAATCTCAGCATCCTCAGGCTGTAATTTTACATCTTGGGCCTCAACAGTCAGAGCGATAACCGTCGGGAGGTATTCCGTTGGAAATGGCGTCGGGAGATCTGTCGCTTCCAATGTGCTACAACTGGCGAGAACTATGGTTGCTAATAATACGAGGGAAAAGCGTAGTGATGACATATTGCATAAAAGTGATTATAGGTTGTTCAAAAGGAGATGGTCATTCTCCAATATAGCGCTGGATTACTTCTTCTAAGGTCTGCAGACGGACAGGTTTTGGAATAAATTCTTCTGCCCCAGAAGCGATGGCGAGCTCCGTTGCTTCTACCTCTGGGCTGGCAGATAATACGATCACTGGGATAGTGGACGAATCGGGATCTTCTTTAAACTCCCTCACCAGTGTCAATCCATCTATATCGGGCAACCGCATATCCGTCATGATCAGATCTGGCTTTTGGTTTGCTGCTAGTATTTGAGCCTCTTCACCAGAACTGGCCAGGATCGCTTCGTGTCCAAAGATTTCGACGGACTTTTTCAATGTCACCAGAGTGAGTGGATCATCATCCACAAACAAGATGCGCGCCATTATTTTTCTCTCCCTGCAATATCTTTAGAGCTCGTAAATATCGGTATATTTATTGGTCAAATAACGCATATAAGGATCTGGATCGATCTTGCTGCCTGTGATGCGTTGAACGAGCTCCTGGGGTTCAAATTTCGCACCATGATGATGGATGTTATCTTTCATCCACGTGGTCAAGGATTCGAATTCTCCTCGCTGGATTTGGTCTTGAATTTTGGGATTATCCGCAATTAACTTCTCCCAAAGTTGAGCAGCGACCAGGTTGCCCAGTGCGTAAGTGGGAAAATAACCGATGTAACCGCTGGACCAATGGATATCCTGGAGTACTCCCTGCGCGTCATTGGCTGGTGTAATACCTAGATAATCTTGCATTGCACTGTTCCAGGCAGCAGGTAAATCTTTGACTTGTAGCTGCCCCTCAATTAGAGCGATCTCCAATTCCAGACGAAGCATGATATGTAAATTATAGGTGGCTTCGTCGGCTTCAACTCGAATCGTGGATGGTTCGACTTTGTTAATGGCTCTGTAAAAAGTTTCCAGAGGCACATTTCCCAACTGAGAGGGGAAGTACTCCAACAATCTGGGGTAGAAATGCGTCCAGAATTCCAGCGAACGACCGACAACGTTTTCATACAGCCGTGATTGTGATTCATGGATAGACAATGAAGCGCCATTATCAAGTGGTGTACGAGACAGTTTTCTGTCTATGCCTTGAGCGTATAATCCATGTCCGCTTTCATGAGCGGTGCTGAAAAAGGCAGAGGGGAAATAATCCTGCAAGAATCGGGTTGTGATGCGAACGTCTCCCACGCCGTGGCTCTGGGTGAAAGGATGTATCGATTCGTCCTGGCGGCCGCGATGCCAGTCGAAACCAAAGCGGGTGATCACTTCCACCCCAAAATCCCATTGGCCTTTTTGGTCATAGTTCAGGTGCAGGAAAGAGTCATCAATCTGATCCCTTCTGCTGATTGCGCGAATTAACTCTACCTGCTGGGGCTTTAATGAGTTGAAGATGGTTTGGACATCAAGTGTTTTTAAACTTGGCTCATAATCGTCAAGTAAAGGATCGTAGACATGATCGTAAGGTTTAAAACAGTGTGCATATTGGCGTCGTAATTCAATAATTTTTTCAAGATGCGGTATAAAACCATTGAAGTTTGATTCCTCACGGGCTTTTTCCCAGACCAGATGCGCATCACTGGTCGCCTTCGCAATGTCGGCTATCAGACTAGCAGGCACTTTTGATTTTTTCTTGTATAAACGTTCGGTGACCTTGATCAGTCGGGCATCATCAGAATCGGGGTCGAGCTCGTTTGATAAAGGTCTTAAATCCTCAAGCAGCTGTCCAACCTCCGGGGAGGTAAATTTAAGATGGGCGATGCGGCTCATTGTCGCCAGCTGGTAACCACGCTCTGATGCACCTCCTGGCGGCATGTAAGTCTCTTGATCCCAGCGCAGCAATGCCGAAGCATTTTTGAGATCGGTGTATTCGTTGAGGATAGTTTTGAATCGAGCCAGATTGGTCTCTGAATTCATGAAGTCTCCTTAGATATTTTCTAAACGATCTTCCACTTAAGCGGCTTGCCATACAAAGCACTTAAAACTTCGCTGGCGATGTCAACTGAGGCTCTGGTTTGCGCTTCTCCAGTTTGCGCCGCAATGTGAGGTGTGGCAATGACTTTCGGGTGAGTAACGAGAGCGGTCATCCCTGGTGGTTCGTTGACGAACACATCCAGCGCAGCACCGGAGACCTGGCCGCTCTCTAAAGCGTTCAATAATGCTGTTTCATCGATGATGCCTCCCCGGGCGGTGCAAATTAGATAAACCCCGCGTTTCATATACCCAAAGGCTCCTCCATCGATCATGCCTCTGGTTTCTGGACTGAGAGGGATGTGGATCGAGATAAAATCGGAGCGTGCATAAAGTTCGTTTAGCGTCAGCGGTTCGGCACCTCGCTGTATAACATCATCTTCGGTAATAAAAGCATCATAGCCGAAGACGCGCATACCCAGGGACTTTGCCATCTGCGCTACCAGGCTGCCAATATTCCCTAAACCGATAATACCCAAACTCTGGTCTTTTATCTCAACTCCGGTGAACTGTTTCTTGAGCCACATGCCAGATTTCATCCCCGAATCCGCCGCCGGGATAGATCGAACTAGAGCAAGCATGAGCGCCAGGGTGTGTTCAGCCACGGCTTGTGTAGTGGCATGCGGTGAATTAACCACAGTAACCTGATGTATATTCGCAGCAGCCAGGTCAATGTTATCCACACCAACTCCAGCTCGTCCGACGACTTTCAATCTTTGCCCAGCAGAAAATACGTCTGGGGTGACCCTGGTTCGACCGCGAACAATCAAAGCATCATAGTTGCCAATGATTTCGATCAATTCCTCATGGGAAATGCCACTACGGTCATCCACCAAAGCAGCGCTTTGCAGATTTTTTATCCCTTTTTCGTCAAGCCCATCTGCGATAAGGATTTTCCAATCTGGCATGGTTTGCTCCAAGATAATGTTGACGTACATCTTACTGTAATATGGATAAATCAGCACGATTGTACCTCAGATCAGATTGCTGATTAATTTGGTGCCAATCCTCTCACTAAACTCTCAGTACCTGGAATGAACTTATTCTGCCACGAGGAAGAAAAGGCATTCTAATTCAATTTTTTAAGCAAAGCTTTGTAGACCCGCGATCGTATTTGTGATCAATTTGGCTGTTTGGATGGGAAACCGATCGATAAAAGTATACTTGGAATATTAATTAAATATCAAAAGTTCAATTCTGCACTTG
>Ga0209742_10000165_pt1 | contig 38586 bp, 42 predicted proteins | sample DeeMarSeWOR38_10_FD_187462 | JGI IMG/M metagenome (GOLD analysis project Ga0209742, IMG submission 187462) | Marine sediment microbial communities from White Oak River estuary, North Carolina - WOR-3-8_10 (SPAdes) (version 2) | ecosystem: Environmental > Aquatic > Marine > Intertidal zone >...
GCAACATGGCGCGTATAACCGGGCTCGTTGGTTTTGCCACGGTAGGGAACCGGGGCGAGATAGGGAGAATCGGTCTCGACCAGCATTCTGTCCAGCGGAACCTTTTTCGCGACTTCCTGGAGTTCGGTCGCACTTTTAAAGGTGACAATACCGGAAAATGAGATGTAAAAGTCCTGATCCATCGCCTGCTTTGCCGTATCCCAGTCCTCAACAAAACAATGCATGACGCCGCCGGCGTCGCGGGCGCCCTCCGCCTTCATTAGCTGCAAGGTATCTTTGGACGAATCGCGTGTATGGATAATTAGTGGCTTCTTGCTTTGCTTGGCTGCCTCGATATGACGACGGAAGCGATTGTGCTGCCAATCCATTTTTTCTTCGGTGCGGAAATAATCCAGGCCGGTTTCACCAATGGCGACGACATGTTCATCGGCGGCGAGCTTGACCAGCTCATCAACCTCCGGATCGCGCCCTTCCTGTTCGTTCGGATGCACGCCCACCGAGGCATAGACATTGTCGTAGCGCGTCGCCAGATCAAGCACCTGCGGATAGTCTTCCAGGTTGACCGAAACGCAAATCATGCGGTTCACGCCCTTTTCATGGGCGCGCTGGATCACCTGCTCGACTTCATCACCCAGCGGGTCGAAGTTGATATGGCAGTGGGAATCGATGAGATCGATCACGATAAGAAGTAAATACGCCTGAAACAGGCCTACATGGTGTGGGTCGGCCGTTCGCTCTTGAGCGCGCCACCCAGGATGGTTTCGATTTTATTGCGAGCTGCTCCGGCATCCTTGTCGCTAAACTGGATACCGATGCCGGCGGCGCGGTTACCCTGTGCACCTTGGGGCGTTACCCAGACGACAGTCCCCGCTACCGGTATTTTTTCCTTGGAGTCCATCAAGGTCAGCAGCATGAAGACTTCAGCGCCGATCTTGTACGGCTTGCTGCTGGGCACAAAAATACCGCCATTCCGCAGGTACGGCATGTAGGCGGCATACAGCGCGTTTTTATCTTTGATGGTAAGGGACAGAACCCCGGGTCTTACTGGCGGACCTGCCATGAAGCCTCTCTAAGTGTTTATTTATGCTGCAACTCTGTTCCAGCGTATCAGAATATCTTCGATAAGCAAGCGCTCGTCCACCTGCGTGGTAAGCAGTCGACGGCCCTCGTTTACGACCTCCAGCAGCTCCGCGGTCTGCTGTGCCGGCACCTGTTGGGCGATAGTTGCAATCGCCTTGAGCGCATCCGGATTGCTCCAGTCTCCGGGCTCACCCTGAGTTGATGCAGCGTTCAGCGAGGCCTTGAGCACGTCGAGCAGGAATCCCTGAAACCAGGCCAGCGCCGTCTCGCTGCCGCTTTTTTGCCAGCGCTCGGCACAGCTGATGGGATTGCCATCGCGCGTCAGGCTCAGCAGGTCTGTCAAAAATTTGTCTCGCTGCTCGACAAAGCCCTGCTCCACCAGCGCTAGCGCAGCCAGTGGTGCATTCCCTGCCGCGGCCAGCGCCGCTGTAGCACCCGTGGTAGCGCCTTGCGCGGCCAGCCACTGTGCCGCCTCCGCCATTTCCGGTGCGCGGAAATCAATGCGGGAACAACGACTGCGGATCGTCGCCGGTAAACGGTGCGGATGATGACTGATCAGGATCAGCACACTCCCCAGCGGCGGTTCCTCCAGCTGTTTCAGCAAGCTGTTGGCTGCTGCCGTGGTCATCTCTTCCGCCGGCGAGATCAGCACCACTTTGCGTGCCGACGTATGCGGTGTGAGCGTGAGGTAGCGGTTGAGCTCTCGAATCTGGTCAATGCCAATGGCCTTGCCCTCTTCCAGGGGCGTAACCACTTTCATATCCGGGTGATTGGTGGCAGCGAACAACTGGCAGCTCTTGCAATTGCCGCACGGCGCGTCGCCCGCCGGATTCATGCACAGCAACAGGTGGGCGAACTCGATGGCGAGGCGATTCTTGCCAAGGCCCGGCTGACCGGCAAACAGCAGTGCGTGCGGGGTGCGCTCGAGCTGCCGGGTCAGTTTCGACCAGGTTTGGTTTAGCCACGGCAATGACTCTGTATTCGCCGCCACAGCTACAAACGATCCTTCAGAAATGCAGCAATCACGTCGTCGAGTTGCTGTTTTACCTCGTCGAGCGATCTGGAGGCGTCGATCACCTTGATGCGTTGTGGCTGTGCCTTTGCGGCAGCCAGGTATGCCTGACGTACGCGTTCGAAGAAATCGATATCTTCCTGCTCAAAGCGGTCCGGATCGCTGCGCTGATTGGCGCGTGCCAGCCCCTGATCAACCGGGATATCGAACAGGATGGTCATGTCCGGCTGCTTGCCCTGTTGCACCCATTGCTCCAGCACGGCAATGCGTTCGTTTGAAATCTGTCGGCCGCCGCCCTGGTACGCATAGGTGGCATCGGTAAAGCGATCACACAACACGATCTTGCCCTGCTCGATCGCCGGCAAGATAACCGTTTGCAGGTGCTGCGCGCGGGCGGCGAACATGAGTAACAATTCGGTATTTTCATGAATCTCGCCCTGGCCAGGTGTCAGCAACAGCTCACGAATGCGTTCACCGAGTTCGGTGCCACCGGGTTCACGGGTGAGCAAAACCTCGCGACCGGATTTTTCCAGCAGCGCCTGCACGTACGGGATGCACGTCGTCTTGCCCGCGCCTTCGCCACCTTCCAGTGTCACGAACAGTCCGCGTTTCATTTTTTACCACCCAGCTGATATTTCACCACGGCGTCCTGGTGTTCTTTTAGTGTTGACGAAAAGTAATGAGAACCGTCACCGCGCGATACAAAATACAAGTGCTCGGTCTTCGCCGGGTGCAACGCCGCATGGATTGCATCTCCGCCAGGCATGGCGATGGGTGTCGGCGGCAGCCCCTTGCGGGTGTAGGTATTGTAAGGCGTATCCTGCCTTAAATCCCGGCGGCGCAAATTGCCATCAAAACTCTCGCCAATACCGTAAATCACCGTGGGATCGGTCTGCAACCGCATGCCGACGCGCAGGCGATTAATAAACACCCCGGCGATTAGCGGCCGCTCTTCGGGTACCCCGGTCTCTTTCTCTACGATGGAGGCCATGATCAACGCCTCGTAGGGTGTGTTGTAGGGTAACCCTTCCTCGCGCTGCTCCCATTCACTGGCAAGGCGCTGCTCCATGCGGGCAAAGGCCTGCTGCATCAACACCGCGTCCGAAGTGCCCGCAGTGTAATAATAAGTATCAGGGTAGAACCGCCCCTCCGGATGCGTGCCACTCTTGCCAAGGCGCACCATGACCGTTTCGGGCGAGATATCCTTTAGCGTGTGTTCCAGCTTTTCCGCGTTGTTCAATGCCTGCATCACCTCACGGAAGTTCCAGCCTTCCGGAATCAGCAGCGGGTACTGGAGCGAGCGGCCGGATACCACCTGGTCGAGCAGCGCGCGCTGGGACAACCCGTTCTCGAAACGGTACTCGCCGGCCTTGAGGCTGCGGTGTTCGCCGCGCAGGTACGCCAGCCAGATCATCGAGAAGCGATCGGGAAGCACGCCGTCCTGATGCAATTCGCGGGTAAAGGTCTTTAGTGTGGCGCCCCGCTTGATCGTATAAATCTTGTCATTGGTATCAAGCCCGACCGACCACGCATACAGCAGGTACGACAGGAACAGCGCGGCCACTGCTGCACCGCCACCAAGCGCCAGTCGCACCTTCCTGTGTTTATACAATGACGCTATCGATAGCATGTTGAATTTGTTTAGTGAGCTCGGTTATCGGGTAGTTCTTCTGCTCAACAGCGACGACGGGCCACACCCCGATCAGGCTATTGCAGATAAATAATCCGTCTGCGTTATATATCATATCCACGCTGACCGGGGCCTGTTTGCAGCCGATACCCATCTGCGTGAGTTGCTCCATAATCTCCGCGCGCATGACCCCGTTTACACCACTTTTTTCCAGCGCCGGAGTAATAATTTCCTCGCCCTGCTGGACAAATACGTTGGACATGGTGCCTTCTATCACCTGATCGTTGGTATCCAGCATCAGACCTTCTGCATATTCATCCTGCCACTCGGCACGCGCCAACACCTGCTCCAGCCGGTTCAGGTGCTTGATTCCGGCAAGTCGAGCATTACGGCCCAAACGGGTATCACAAACGCGCAGATGGACGCCATGGGTCCGGTATTCCGGTGGACGTGGGCGCCACGAATGAACGCTGACAATACGAGTGGCTTTGCTAGCCGAATCGGGCCGATAGCCCTGCCCGCCGGTGCCGCGGGTCACGACGATTTTTAGCACCGTGTCGTCATCTGAAGGGATTATCTGTTTTGCCTCTGCCTCCAGCGTCTGCGCATCAAAACCGGGTGAGATACCGAGGGCCGCGCAAGACGCAAACAGGCGGTCCATGTGGCGTTGCCACAGGAGGGGTGTGCCGGCCTTCACCGCGATGGTTTCGAAACAGCCGTCACCATAGTTGAGACCGCGATCGCTGATCGAGATTTGATCGGCTTTTTCTCCGTTGACCAGGCAACGCAGCATTGTTATTGCTCCTTTCCGATGGCGCGCAACATGCCCTTGGCCTTGGCCCGGGTTTCCGCCAGTTCCCGTTCGGATTCCGAGTCTGCCACGATCCCGCCCCCGGCACGAAACGTCAGTGAATTGTCGTGCTGAACCAGGGTGCGAATCAGGATATTGAGGTCCATCGAACCGTCGCGATTGATGTAGCCCATCGAACCGGTGTAAGCGCCACGGGGCTGGCGCTCCAGCTCATGGATAATCTCCATGCAACGCACCTTGGGGCAACCGGTAATGGTGCCTCCGGGGAATACCGCGCGAATGATGTCCGCCGGGCCTTTACCTGCCTGCAACTCGCCCTGTACTTCGGAAACAATGTGATGCACATGCGAGTAGGTCTCCAGCGCCATCAGCTCACTCACCTTTACCGTACCTGGTCGACAGACCCGACCCAGGTCGTTGCGCTCGAGATCAATCAGCATCACGTGCTCGGCCCGCTCTTTCGGATGCGCTAACAATTGTTGCGATAACGCGGTGTCGGCCTCCGCCGTGTCCCCGCGAGGATGGGTGCCGGCGATCGGCCGCGTTGCCACCACGCCGTGGCGCGCACTGACTAGGCGCTCGGGCGAGGAACTGATTATGGCGCTGTGCTCATCAATCAGCGCCAGCCCGGAGAATGGTGCCGGGTTTTTCTGGCGCAGCTCGGCGTAAATATCAAAAGGGGTTACACCTGCTTCCAGTTCACCCTGCCACTGTCGTGACAGATTTGCCTGGAAGATATCGCCTTCACGAATATAGCGTTTCGTTCGCTCGATGGCATCGAGATAGATTGCCGGATCTTCTTCACTCAGCTGACGCACGGGCGTTCCGCTGGTTGAGGGCGACTCGTGTTCATCGGCCAGGTCATCCAGCATCGCTTGAATCTGATCATCGGTTAGCGTGGTTTCGGCGACCACGATTGTGCTGAACGTTTCATGGTCGATGATAATCGCCGCCGGGATCCGTACTGCCAGGGCGATCGGCAAGCCCGCAGTGGCTTGCGCGTCCATCGCCGGTTTGAGTGTGGGCTCGGTTTCCCGCACCAGCTCGTAGGACAGAAACACAAACCAACCACCACTGAACGGCAAGTTCACGTCGCTCTCGGCCGTCGCGCTGGCCTGTAGCTCTTGTTCCAGTTGCCCGAGAAAGGTGCTTTTAGTTTCCCGGCCATCACGTTCCAGTCGGCCATTTGCCTGTAGTGATAAGGATGACTGCGGCCAGGCCAGGAGAATGTCGTAGCGCCCGTTCGGGCCACGGGAGGTGCTCTCAAGCAGGTAGGGGTATCGATCGGGATTCGTGCGTTGAAGCGAGAACAGATCTCGCGGTTTGCCCAATTCGAGATAACGGAAGCCGGCAGCGGTCTCCTTGAACTCAGACGGCGAGGGAGACGATGTGTCGGCCAAAGGAGTTACGCGTAACGGCGTAGTACCAGGGTGCCGTTAGTGCCGCCAAAGCCAAAGGAATTGGAAAGCGCGATATCAATCTTCATTTCGCGTGCGCTGCCTGGAACATAGTCCAGATCGCAGTCCGGATCCGGATTGACCAGGTTGATGGTGGGCGGTGCGATCTGATGATGCACAGCGAGCGTGGTATAGATTGCCTCGACGCCGCCGGCTGCACCCAGCAGGTGTCCGGTCATGGACTTGGTCGAGCTGACCGCTACTTTTTTCGCACCGGCACCGAAACTCAGTTTCAATGCCTGGGTCTCGGCCTTGTCACCCAGCGGGGTCGACGTGCCGTGGGCGTTGACATAATCGACCTGGTCACTGTTCAGGCCGGCATTTCGCAACGCGTTGTTCATGCAGCGCGACGCGCCCTCGCCGTTTTCCGGCGGGCTGGTCATATGATAGGCATCACCACTCATACCAAAGCCAACCACCTCTGCGTAAATCGTGGCGCCGCGCACCTTGGCGTGTTCCAGCTCCTCAAGTACGACAACACCGGCACCCTCGCCTATGACGAAACCATCGCGCTCGGCATCCCACGGACGACTGGCACTGGCAGGATCGTCGTTGCGGAAACTGAGGGCCTTGGCATTACCAAACCCGGCGAGTCCGGTCGGCGTGATCGGGGCCTCGGCACCGCCGGCAATCATGACGTCGGCATCGCCGTATTCAATCAGACGCGATGCGTCGCCAATGGCGTGAGTCGCTGTCGTGCAAGCCGTCACCATGGCGAGATTCGGGCCCTTGAGCCCGTACATGATCGACAGGTTGCCCGAGATCATGTTGATGATCGAGCCGGGTACATAGAACGGGGAAACGCGACGTACGCCCTTCTCGTTCAGGGTCAGCGCAGTATTTTCGATGGAACCGAGGCCGCCAATGCCGGAACCGATGTGGACACCGATTCGTTCTGCGTTGGTGTCGGTGACTTCGAGCCCGGAATCCTTGAACGCCTGGATACCCGCAACCAGGCCCAGCTGGATAAATCTATCCATCTTGCGCGAGTCTTTGGGTGGCAGGTACTGGTCTAGATCGAGGCCCTTCACTTCGCCGGCGATCGTCGACGGGTAACCGGTGGCGTCAAAATGCGTGATCTGGCCAATACCACTTTTACCGGCAACGATGTTCTGCCAGTTTTCATCTGTATTGAGGCCCACGGGCGAAACGATACCCAGACCAGTTACCACGACGCGACGCTTTGTCACCTGATATTCCTCTTGTTGAATATTGGCCTAGATGTACAGGCAGAGTGTTACAGAAATTGGAACAAATAAGGGGTCGCCGAATTTACCCAATTCGGCGACCCCCGGGGATTGCTGAGTGACTAGCCCAGGTTGGCGTTGATGTAATCAATCGCCTGCTGGACAGTGGTAATTTTTTCAGCCTCTTCGTCCGGAATCTCGGTATCGAATTCTTCTTCCAGCGCCATCACCAGCTCAACGGTGTCGAGAGAATCCGCGCCCAGGTCGTCCACAAAAGAAGAACTGTTTGTAATTTCGCCTTCAGCGACCCCGAGTTGTTCCGCGACAATCTTCGTGACGCGTTCGTCTACACTGCTCATATTTTATTTTCCTCCAGGAATTGCAGTATCCGGCTCTTGTCTAAGTGGGCGCATAATTATCACACTTTGCGTAATGACGTCCAGTTTTGACCGGGCCGGTTATAACCGGTTGTTTGGGATAGGGTTTTAATTTCAATTCATATGCATGCCGCCATTGACATGCAAAGTCTGTCCTGTCATGTAATCCGCATCAGGTGATGCCAGAAATGCAACGGCGTGGGCGATTTCTTCTGCGTGGCCCAGTCGACCCAACGGAATCTGTGTCAGTAACGCCTCGCGCTGTTCATCGGCCAATGCCCGGGTCATGTCAGTGTCGATAAATCCGGGGGCGACTACGTTGACGGTAATACCCCTGGATCCAACTTCGCGTGCCAGTGCCTTGCTGAAACCGATCACGCCGGCCTTGGCCGCAGCATAGTTGCTTTGCCCGGGATTGCCGGTCACACCGACGACGGAGCTGATACTAATTATACGTCCCTTGCGCGCCTTCATCATCGGTCGCAGGCAAGCTTTGGTCATCCGGTACAGCGACTTCAGGTTGGTCTCCATGATCGCATCCCACTCGTCTTCCTTCATGCGCATCAGCAGGTTGTCGCGAGTGATACCGGCATTGTTAACCAAGACGGTCGGGTCGCCCCAACCGTCGGAAATCTCTTTCATTACCGCATCGACGGAATTGGCATCGGTCACATCCAGCACCGTTCCCTTGCCCTTGATACCGGCTTCCTTCATATAGTGAGTGATGTCATCCGCGCCTTTGGTCGATGTCGCAGTACCGATCACGGTAGCGCCGAGCTTGCCCAGCTCCAACGCAATGGACTTGCCGATTCCGCGGCTGGCACCGGTTACGAGAGCGACTTCGTTATCAAGTGTCATCTTGGACTCCTCTAATTTTTTGTTCGTTGTTAGCGTGTCGCAGCAATGGCTTCTTGCAGACTGGCCACGTCGAACACAGGCAAGGTGGTGGTCTCCTTGTTGATTCGACGGTTCAGTCCGGCAAGTACCTTGCCTGGCCCGCTTTCAACCAGCGTCAACACACCATCACTTGCTATCTTGTTAATGGTCTCGACCCAGCGCACCGGCGATTCAATCTGTTTTACCAGGGCGTCACGAATGGCATCGGCGTCAGATTCGGATTGCACGTGCACGTTGTGGATAACCGGGATCGTTGGTGCGTTGATGGTAATCTCCGACAACCGTGCGCGCATCTTTTCTGCGGCTGGCGCCATGAGCGCACAATGCGAAGGCACGCTAACCGGCAGCGGGATGGCACGCTTGGCACCGGCGGCCTTGCTTTGTTCTACCGCGCGATCCACGGCGGCCTTGCTACCGGCAATGACAACCTGACCGGGGGCATTAAAGTTCACCGGACTCAGGACATCACCCTCTGACGCTTGTTGGCACAGTGCCGCTACCGCGTCGTCGTCAAGCCCGATAATGGCAGCCATGCCGCCCTGCCCCACCGGCACCGCTTCCTGCATGAACCGACCGCGATCGGCAACCAGCGTAACGGCGTCGGCGAATGCCAGGGCATCGGCACAAACCAGTGCCGAGTACTCGCCCAGGCTGTGTCCGGCCATGACGCCCGGTTTCTTGCCTCCGTTTGCCAACCAGGCGCGCCAGACGGCAACGCCAGCGGTGAGCATGGCGGGCTGGGTTATCTGTGTCTGGTTCAGCTCTTCTTCCGGCCCGTCTTGCGTCAGCTTCCACAGATCGATGCCGAGCGCGTCCGAGGCCTCGACGAAGGTATCTTTGACTTCCTGCTGGTTGGCGGCGAGTTCACCGAGCATACCGACAGACTGGGAACCCTGACCGGGGAAAACAAAACCAAGAGACATTGAATTACCTTTTCAGAAATTAACTAGTAGTTGAGTAGAACCGAACCCCAGGTGAATCCGCCACCAAAGGCTTCCATTAATACGGTATCACCAGGATTGATACGGCCGTCACGCACGGCTTCATCGAATGCTAGCGGAATGGATGCAGCCGAGGTATTACCGTGGCGATCGACCGTTACCACGACATTGTCGAGCGACATACCGAGCTTCTTCGCCGTTGCATTGATGATTCGAATATTCGCCTGATGCGGTACCAGCCAGTCCACATCGGACTTCTGCATGCCGCTGGCATCCAGGGTTTCGTCAACGATTCGGCCCAGCGTATTGACCGCCATCTTGAATACTTCATTGCCCTGCATTTGCATGAAGGCCTCACCCGCCTGGACCTTGTCGTAGCCCTGCGAGACACCCGAAGGCACGTGCAATAACTCCTTGTACTTGCCGTCCGCGTGCAGGTGCGAACTGATGATGCCAGGCGTATCGGAAGCCCTGACCACTACGGCGCCGGCACCGTCTCCAAACAACACGCAGGTTGAGCGGTCGGTCCAGTCAACAATACGGGAGAGTGTTTCTGCACCCACTACCAGGGCACATTTGGCGGAGCCGGTTTTAATAAATTTGTCAGCAACACCCAACGCGTAGACAAATCCTGTACAGACAGCCTGCACATCGAACGCAGCACAGCCATGAATATCGAGCCGATCCTGCAACAGGCATGCAGTCGATGGGAATATGCGGTCCGGCGTGGTGGTCGCAACTATAATAAGGTCTATCTCGTCCTTGGTGACACCAGCGGCATCCAGTGCATTCTTAGCCGCTTCAAGGGCGAGGTCCGCAGTGGTCTGCCCTTCCACTGCGACGCGGCGCTCGCGTATGCCGGTGCGGGTAAAAATCCATTCGTCACTGGTGTCGACCATTTTTTCCAGGTCGGCGTTGGACAGGACTTTTTCAGGCAGGTAACTGCCGGTACCGATAATGCGCGAGTAATTCAATTTAGTTGCTCTCTTTGACGGTTTGGCTCTGGCTTTCCAGCTCTGCCATTTTTATTCTTATCTTATCGGGTACCTGGTTTATGGTTTCCTTTACTGCTTCATCAATGGCGTATTCGAACGCCAGTGCGTCGGCACCACCGTGGCTCTTAACCACCGTCGCGGTCAGCCCGATCAGGCTCGCGCCGTTGTAGCGACGAGGGTCGACACGGCGACGGAATGCCTTGAGTACAGGCAAGGCGACAATCGCCGCAAGTTTGGTCAGAAGGTTTCTGCCAAACTCCTCGCGCATGTAATGCGAGATCATTTTTGCCAGCCCCTCCGTTGTCTTCAACGCGACATTGCCGACAAATCCGTCACAGACAATCACGTCGGCATCACCGGTGTAGATCTCGTCACCCTCGACAAAACCGGCATAGTTCAGCGGCGCCTGCTTTAGCAGTTCGTGCGCCTGCTTGACCACCTCGTTGCCCTTGATGTCTTCCTCACCGATATTGAGCAGACCGACCTTGGGTTGATCCTTGCCCTCAATGGCACTGACACGGGCAGACGCCATCACACCGAACTGCAGTAACTGCTCAGGGGGACAGTCGATATTGGCACCGAGATCGAGCATCGATACGTGGCCGCGGATGGTGGGCAATACCTTTAATATGGCCGGGCGGCTGATACCGGGTAACATGCGCAGGACAAACCGGGCGGTTGCCATCAATGCACCGGTATTGCCGGCGCTGACACAGGCGTCGGCCACGCCCTCTTTCACCAGATCGATGGCCACGCGCATGGACGAGTCTTTTTTCTTTTTCAATGCCTGCGCCGGCGGTTCATCCATGCCAACCACTTCAGCGGCATGCCTGATCACCAGCCGGTCGCTTTCAGCGCCGTGATGGCGCACGAGCTCCGCGCGCAAGAGATTCTCTTGCCCGACCAGTATCAGCCTGAGCTCGGCATTTTTCTTGAGTATGGAGAGTGCGGCCGGAACGGTGATGGTTACACCGTGGTCGCCTCCCATGGCGTCAAGGGCTACCGTGTAGCGCACGGTGTATCAACCGTCGGGTAGACGGTCAGTCTCAGTCAGACTTGGTGTTGATCACCTTACGGCCACGATAAAAGCCGTCGGCGGTCACGTGATGGCGACGATGGGTTTCACCGCTGGTCGAATCAATCGACAGGGTGGAAGCCTTCAGACCATCGTGCGAACGGCGCATGCCCCGTCTGGAAGGTGTTTTCCGGTTTTGTTGAACAGCCATGTTAAATCCTCTGTTAAATGTCTACGCTAGTTAGCGATCGGATCGCTTCAATTCAGCCAATTTGGCAAACGGTGATTCCGCTTTCGCACCGTCCTGCCCTTTCTCTTTTTCAATGCCCTGTTCCTTTAGCAGTTCCGATGCCGGGCACTTGTCCAGCGGGTGCATCGGAATCATGGGCATTGCCAGTATCAGTTCATTCTCTGCCAGTTCACTTAGCACCATCGGCCCTTCAGCCACCAGCAGGTCTTCGTGCTCGTCCATCACTGACACCTGTTCGGGTGTCACGATAACCATGTCAATCTCGGCCACCAGCGGCAGCGTCATCGACTCCAGGCAACGCTCGCAAGTCGTTTCGACTGACGCTTCAATCCTGCCCCGAACCGAGCGTCGCTCGCCATTCGGTTCGGACCGAAACTGCAAATCAACACTCGCCTCACCCGCATCTGACCGGCAACCGGCCACCAGACGCGTCATCCGCTTGAGCGGAATCGTGCCCGAAAGATGGGTCTCCTGGTCCGCCAACCAGATGGGATCGATGCTGGTTGGTAAGCCCCCTGACATAGGGCGCGCATCATATAAACTCCTGTATCTTCTGTCAAAACAGGGATTTCGGTGTTTTTCCCCGTTTTTGCCTTGTTGACACTCAACTGTCCATTCCGTAAAAAGCTATGCCGGCACTACGATGGCATTGGGCCGTTAATCAGCGCTAAACGGACACTTTTTCGGAGCTCCGCTTGATCAAGAAGATTCTGGTGGCAAACCGCGGTGAAATCGCGGTACGTATCGTGCGCGCCTGCGCAGAGATGAATATTACGTCGGTAGCGATCTATTCGGATGCCGACCGCCACGCGTTGCACGTGAAAAAAGCGGACGAGGCCTACAATCTGGGTCCGGACCCGATTGGCGGCTACCTGAATGCCCATCGTATCGTCAATATCGCGGTGGCCGCCGGCTGCGATGCCCTGCACCCGGGCTACGGATTCCTGTCCGAGAACCCCCTGCTTGCCGAGATCTGCGCCAAACGCGGCGTCATCTTTATCGGCCCGAATGCCGACGTGATCCGCCGCATGGGCGACAAGACCGAGGCCCGCAAGGCCATGATCGAGGCCGGCGTACCGGTAGTGCCCGGTACCGAGGACAACATCGCGGACCTCGACGAGGCGCTCACTATCGCCGAACAGGTCGGTTACCCGGTGATGCTCAAGGCGACCTCTGGCGGCGGCGGCCGTGGTATTCGTCGCTGTGACAGCAAAAAAGATCTCCAGACCAATTACAGTCGCGTGGTATCCGAGGCCACCAAGGCGTTTGGATCGGCCGAGGTGTTCCTGGAGAAATGCATTGTCAATCCGCGCCATATCGAGGTACAGATCCTGGCTGACAGTGAAGGCCATGTGATCCATCTGTTCGAGCGCGACTGTTCGATCCAGCGCCGGCACCAGAAACTGGTAGAGATCGCACCGTCCCCCCAGCTCAACGACAAGCAACGCAATTACGTTTGTGACCTGGCCGTCAAGGCAGCCAAGGCGGTGAACTACGAGAATGCCGGTACGGTTGAGTTCCTGCTGGATTCGGATGGCAGCTTCTACTTCATGGAAATGAATACCCGCCTGCAGGTGGAACACACCATTACCGAGCAGATTACTGGTATCGACATCGTGCAGGAGCAGATCTCCATCGCCAGCGGTAACCCGCTTTCGTATCGACAGGAACACATCAAGATGCGCGGCTTTGCGGCGCAGTTTCGCATCAATGCCGAAGACCCGAAGAACGACTTCCTGCCGAACTTTGGCCGTATCACCCGCTATTACTCGGCCGGTGGACCTGGCGTACGTACCGATGCCGCGATTTATACCGGCTATGTATTCCCGCCCTATTACGACTCGATGTGCGCAAAACTGACGGTCTGGGCACTGGAATGGGATGCGTTGATTGCCCGTTCGGCCCGTGCCCTGCTCGATCTTGGCCTGCACGGGGTCAAGACCACCAAGCCGTTTCATCTAGAAATACTGAAAACACCGGAGTTTCGTTCCGGAAAATTTGATACCGGCTTCGTGGAACAGCATCCCGAGCTGGTAAACTATTCCATTCGCAGACCACCGGCGGATCTGGCTGCGGCTATCGCCGCTGCAATTGCCGCCCATCACGGTCTTTAATATTTACTAGAATCGTCATGGCAAAGAATAAAGATAAAGTTCTGATAACCGATCTCACCTTGCGCGACGGCCATCAGTCGTTGATTGCGACGCGCATGCGTACTGACGATATGGTGCCGATCCTCGGCAAGATGGATAGCGCCGGATTCTGGTCGCTGGAGGCCTGGGGTGGCGCGACCTACGATGCCTGTCTGCGCTTCCTGAAAGAAGATCCGTGGGAACGCCTGCGCAAGCTGAAAGAAGGTCTGCCCAATACCCCGATCCAGATGCTGTTACGCGGTCAGAACCTGCTGGGTTACCGCCACTACTCCGATGACGTGGTCGAGGCGTTTGTGAACAAGGCGGCTGAGAACGGTGTCGACGTCTTCCGCATCTTCGATGCCATGAATGACCTGCGCAACCTGGAGACCTCGATCAAGGCGGTGCTGGCAGCGGGCAAACACGCCCAGGGCGCCATTTGCTACACCACGAGCCCGGTACACACCATTGAGCACTTCGTCGAACAGGCACAACAGCTGGAGAAAATGGGCTGCCAGACCATCTGCATCAAGGACATGGCTGGCCTGCTGACGCCGGCTCGCGCAGCCGAATTGTTCGGCGCGCTGTCAAAAGCGGTGAAAGTCCCGCTACATTTCCATTCTCACACTACTGCCGGTGTCGCCAACATCAGCATGTACGAGGCGGTGCGCAACGGCGCGCGTCATGTCGATACCTGCATGAGCGCCTTCTCCTGGGGCACCAGCCACTCGCCTACCGAGAGCATGGTCGTTGCCTTCAGCGACACGCCCTATGAGACCGGCCTGGATCTCGCAGCGTTGCAGGATATCGGCTTTTACTTCCACGAGGTTCGCAAGAAATATCACCAGTACGAGAGTGAATTTACCGGCATCGATACCCGTGTACAGATCAACCAGATTCCTGGCGGCATGATTTCCAATCTGTCGAACCAGCTCAAGGAACAGGGTGCACTCGACAAGATGGTCGAGGTGCTGGCCGAGATCCCGCGCGTACGCGAAGACCTGGGCTATCCGCCGCTGGTAACGCCGACCTCGCAGATCGTCGGTACCCAAGCAGTACTGAATGTCATCACCGGTCAGCGCTACAAGAGCATCACCAACGAAGTGAAGCTCTACCTGCATGGTCGCTACGGCGAAGCCCCGGGCGAGATCAATGAAACCGTGCGCAACATGGCCATCGGCGCTGAAGAGGTGATTACCTGTCGCCCCGCCGATCTGCTGGAACCGGAAATGGAGCGCCTGCGTCACGAGATTGGTGAACTGGCGAAGAGTGAGGAAGACGTACTGACCTATGCCATGTTCCCGGAAGTGGGACGTGCGTTCCTGGAAGAACGCGCTGCCGGCAAGTTACAGCCGGAAGAACTGCTGCCGGTACAAAAGGCTGGTGGAAACGGTGCGTTGTCCCTGGCGCCGACCGACTTCAATGTCACACTTCACGGTGAGACCTATCACATCAAGGTGACCGGCTTTGGCCACAAGTCGGAAGACGAGCGACCGTTCTATGTCACCGTTGATGGTGTACCGGAAGAGATTTTGCTGGAATCGCTGCAGGAAACCGTACCGACCGAGGGTGGTTACGTTGACACCAAGCGTGCCTCCAAGGGATCCAAGCGCCCCAAGGCCCGCAAAGAGGGTGACGTCAACAGCTCCATGCCCGGCACCATTGTCGACGTGATGGTCAAGGAAGGCGATACGGTCAACGCCGGCGATGCCGTGTGCGTGATCGAGGCGATGAAAATGGAAAACGAAGTCCCTGCCCCGATCAGCGGCACAATCAAGGCCATTCACATTAGCAAGGGCGACAGCGTCAACCCCGACGAAGCCCTGATGGAAATCGAGTAACACCCGAGCCACCGGAATGGTGGCTCGTCTTTTTTCCGCTCCATGTCCGATCTGACACTTATCCTGGCATCTACCTCGCCGTATCGGCGTATGTTGCTCGAACGTTTACAACTCCCGTTCACCACGATCTCACCCGAAGTCGACGAAACGCCGCTCGCTGATGAGTCACCACAGGCCCTGGTGCAACGCCTGGCGATCGCCAAGGCCCAGGCAGTGGCCGCCCGGTCGCCGAATGCGCTGGTGATTGGGTCAGACCAGGTCGCGGTGCACGATGGCGAAATCGTCGGCAAGCCACGTGACCATGACCATGCGGTGATGCAACTGCGCCAGGCCTCCGGCACCGCCGTGACGCTCTATACCGGCCTTGCGCTGGTCAATAGCCATACCGGGAACATTCAGTCGGAAGTGGTTCCGTTCGGGGTCGTGTTTCGGAGATTAAGCGACGAGCAGATTGAAAACTACCTGCGCAAGGAGCAACCCTATGATTGCGCCGGTAGCGTAAAGTCCGAAGGCCTGGGCATCACCCTGCTCGAGCGATTTGAGGGGGAAGACCCGAATACGCTAATCGGTTTGCCACTAATTCGGCTGGTACGCATGCTCGAAAACGAAGGCGTTGAGCTGCTGAATAACAGCTGACGCCTAGCGGACTCCCCTTACCTGCGAACTCTGCATCGAATTGCTGATGGTCTCGCCGATGGATGCCCCGAGTTGACCGGCAAAACGGTCGAACCAACCCGGCCGGAAAGTGAAATCCACAATGCGTTCGGCACCGACAATTTCTCGCGCTACATAGGACGAGGATCCGAACTCATCCACCAGGCCCATGTCTTTAGCAGTCTTGCCACTCCAGAAGCGACCGGAAAACATATCCTTCGTTTCCTTCAGCGCCTTGCCCCGCCCGCTGCGCACCGCTTCGATAAACTGCTGGTGCACCTGCTTTAATAGTTTTTCTATCTGGCGGATATCTTCTTTCGGTAACGGTGAGAATGGATCAAATGATCCCTTGTATTCGCCGGCAGTAAACAGGCGACGTTCGATACCAACCTTTCTCATGACCTCGGTAAACCCGAAACCGCCATCCAGCAACACGCCGATCGAACCGACAATGCTCGATTCATTTGCGTAGACCTTTTCGGTGCCGGAAATGATGTAGTAGCAACCCGACGCACAGACGTCACTGATCACGCCGTAGAGTGGTTTGTTCGGATATTTCTTTCGAAGACGTCGCACTTCATCACTGATATATGCCGACTGTACTGTCGCGCCACCCGGACTGTTGGCACGAATGATTACCGCTTTGGCCTTGCTCTCGAATGCAGCACGAAGCCCCGAAATAAAATTGTCGGCGCTCGCGGTACGGTCAGCGGCGATCATGCCTTCCAGCTCAACCAGTGCAGTAAAATTGCCGGTAATCGGTTCCTCGTCAAAATCTGCCGTCACCATGATGATCAGTATTAGCAACAGATAGCCGCCGAAAAACAGTTTAAAGAAGATTCCCCAGCGACGCGATTTGCGTTGCTCGTCAAGGGAGGCCGACAGGATGCGCTCCATTGTCTGTTTCTCCCAATCTGGTTGATCGGGTTTCTGGTTACTCGGTTCGGAGCTTGAATCAATCATGGCGTCGGCTTCTGCTTTGTATCTTGATTAAAGTGTATCGTATTTTCGGAAAGGATCATGATTTTACCGTCTTTTTCCATGGCCTCTACCGGGATCAAACCACGCCCGGCGCACCGACCGTAGGCGCAGGCGCCACTGTCCGGGTGATACAACGCGCCATGGGTGGCGCACATCAGGTATTTCTTGTCACTGTCAAAGAAGACACCCGGCTGCCAATCCAGCTCTACCGCCATGTGGGCGCACTGGTTCAGATAGGCCCGTATCTTTCCGCGAAAACGAATGGCAAATGCAGGTACGACGCGATCACCGACCTTGAGGCCGAAGCGCAAGCCCGTGCCCAACTCCTGAATATCTTTCGATGCGCACAGTAACTGGGCGCTGTCACTCACCGGAACCACTCACAGACATCGTTAAAGCTCTCCATGCAGCCGAGTGGCCGGTAACTGACCAGTCGATCACACGGCTGGACACCGTAGCTGACTGCCAGTGAATCGACACCGGCATTGCGCGCCATTTCCAGATCGAAAACTGAATCGCCGACCATGATGGTTCGTTCGCGGACAGCACCGGTCTCGTGAATGATCTCTTCGATCATCAGCGGGTGCGGCTTCGAGCGGGTCTCATCGGCACAGCGTGTCGAATGAAACAGGTGCTGCAGGGGCGAGTCTTTCAATACCCGGTCCAGCCCTCGGCGCGCCTTGCCGGTGGCAACCGCCAGTTGGTAGCCATTTTCGACCAGCGCCGACAGCCCTTCCGGTACACCTGGAAACAACGGCATTTCAGTCTGGTCTCGAAACAGGAAGTGCTCCCGGTAACTCTCGACCACCGCATTTCGTATTTCCATACTTTCGTCCGGATAGATGGCGTCCATCGCCTCGGCGAGACCGAGGCCGATGATGTTTCGAATCGCCTGGTCGCCCGGATAATTGACGTTCGCGTCCTGCGCCGCCAGTTGAAAACAGCGAACGATTTTGGTTTCGGAATCCATCAAGGTCCCGTCCCAGTCGAATATCACCAGGTCGTATTCACGCGCCACGGTCGAGTTTCTCCAGCACCTGTTGCAAGTCTTCCGCCAGTGGGGATTCAACGCTCATTTTGCAAGACTGTACCGGGTGGGTAAACGTGATTGACGAGGCGTGCAGGAACAGGCGTTTTAGCCCATACGCCTTCATCGCCTCGTTGAACTCGGCGCTACCGTACTTGGTATCGCCGGCAATCGGCTGGCCGATATGGGCGGCATGCACACGCGCCTGGTGGGTGCGACCGGTTAGCAAATTGATTTCCACCAGGCTCGCCCCGTCCGGATACGTTTCGGTATGCTGATAGTTCCTGCTCGGAATGAAACGACTGGCGGCAACCTTGCCCTCCTCGCTTACCCGGACCATGCGCTCACCCGAGCGTAGCTGGTTTTTTTCCAGCGATGCCTCGATACGCCGGGCCTTGCCCTCCCAGGTACCGGCCAGCAACGCGGTATAGATCTTTTTTGTCTGGCCCTCGCGCAATTGCGCATGAAGATCCTTTAGTGCCGAACGTTTCTTGGCAATCAGCAGGACACCGGAAGTATCCCGATCGAGGCGATGCACCAGTTCCAGAAACCGGTGGTCAGGCCGTAGCTGACGCAATGCCTCGATCAGGCCGAGATTGATCCCGCTACCGCCGTGCACCGCCATGCCTGACGGCTTGTCGATGGCAAGAATCACGTCATCCTCAAAAAGCACCCGGTCTTCGAGCCAATCAAGATTTTTTGCGATGGTCGGTGCCTGCCGACTGGCAGTGCGAATCGGCGGAATCCGGACGATATCTCCATCTTTCAGGCGGTAATCCGGCTTGACCCGGCCCTTGTTGATACGCACCTCACCATGCCGAACGATGCGGTAAATCCGGCTTTTTGGCACACCTTTGAGTTTGCGTAGCAGGAAGTTATCCAGTCGCTGACCGGCATCGGTCTCGTCAATTTCCAGGAACTGCACTGACGGGGCCGTAGGTGCCTGAGATTGTTGCTTATTTGCCATAAAAAATGAGCCTAACAGATTGTCGTCAGCCGCCGACGCTGATATATTTGATCCAGCGTGAACCGCAGAGAGCGGTTTAAAAATTTGCGCTAACTATACGGTAAAAAAGGTTTTTTTGCTTGGCTCTATAGCCGGGCAAACCCGGAAATCGACGGACAATTAACTACTAAAATTGGAATCCGCGAATTCAGGCCTGCAGTCGATCCCATCAGGATTGAGGCCCCGGGTGCTAGACAGGGTTTTGCGTCACTCCCCTATCAGAGCGGCGCGGTGATTTACGGTGGCCCCAGGCAGCGATACTGCCTGGGAGCGTAGCGCGGTCAGCAAGCTTATACAGCGGCGACCTGCCCTTTAGGAAAGCGCACCGCTCCCGGTTGGAGACTTTAGCTCCCGGGGTGCCAGGGATTTTACAATGAAAAGAATTTTGTTTAACGCGACTCATAGTGAAGAGTTGCGTCTCGCCATCGTCGATGGTCAGCGTCTTCTCGACCTCGACATAGAATCCACCGCCTATCAACAGAAAAAAGGTAATGTCTACAAAGGCAAGGTTACCCGTGTGGAACCCAGCCTGGAGGCAGCCTTTGTTGACTACGGCATGGAACGTCAGGGCTTCCTGCCCCTGAAAGAAATTTCCCGCATCTACTTTTCCGACATGGAAGAAGGTACTCCCATGTCACAGGTGCGTATCAAGGATGTTATCAAGGAAGGCCAGGAACTGATCGTCCAGGTCGAAAAGGAAGAACGCGGCACCAAGGGTGCAGCATTGACCACTTTTATCAGCCTCGCAGGGCGCTACCTGGTGCTGATGCCGAACAACCCCAAGGGTGGCGGCATTTCCCGTCGGATCGAAGGTGAAGAACGCGCCGAACTGCGCGAAGCCATGGCCGAGCTGGAAATCCCGGAAGATTGCGCCATCATTGCCCGTACCGCCGGGCTGGGCCACAGCGCTGAAGAGTTGCAGTGGGATCTGGATTACCTGGTACATCTGTGGACTGCCATTTCCACGGCAGCCGAACAGCCGGCCCCGTTCCTGGTCTACCAGGAAGGTAATCTTGTTGTCCGCACCATTCGCGATTACCTGCGCAGCGATATCGGCGAGATCGTTATCGACAATCCGGAAGTCCATGAACGTATGCAGAAGTTTATGGAGCAGGTCACCCCACACAACCTTCCCAAGTTGAAGTTGTATGACGAAGAGACGCCACTGTTCTCCCGTTTCCAGATCGAGAACCAGATTGAATCGGCGTTTTCGCGCGAGGTTCAGCTGTCTTCGGGTGGATCAATTGTCTTCGATCGAACCGAAGCGCTAATCAGTATCGACGTCAACTCGGCCCGTGCCACCAAGGGTGCCGATATCGAGGAAACCGCGCTCAACACCAATCTCGAGGCGGCAGAAGAGATCGCACTGCAGTTACGACTGCGTGATCTGGGCGGCCTGATTGTGATCGATTTCATCGACATGACTCCGGCACGCAACCAGCGTGCGGTGGAGCAGCGCCTGAACGACTCACTCAAGTTCGACCGTGCCCGGGTACAGGTCGGTCGCATATCCCGTTTCGGTTTGCTGGAGATGTCACGCCAACGCCTGCGTCCGTCACTGGGCGAGGCATCGAGCCTGGTATGTCCGCGATGCAGCGGCACCGGTCATATACGTGGCGTGCAATCTTCCGCCCTGCACCTGCTGCGCCTGATTCAGGAAGAGGCAATGAAAGAAAACACGGCGGCGCTGCATGTGCACCTGCCCATTGCGACCTCGACCTACCTGCTCAACGAAAAGCGTCATGAACTGAATACTATGGAAACGCGTCTGGCGACGCCGATTTATATTATTCCGGATGCCGAAATGGATACGCCGCACTATCGTATTCGTCGTCTGCGTAGCGAGGATATCGAGGCGCAGGGAGAGCAACTCAGTTACAAGATTGAGCGCGAGGAAGAAGAGGAAGCCGCATCCGAAGCGGTGCCGGGCATCACCCAGATAACGGCAGCGGAGAAACCGGCCGTCGGTCAGCTGGTACCCATGGGTGCTGCCCCGCCGCGTAAGGTCAAGGAAAAGGAAGGCATTCTGATCCGCCTGTTCAAGGCATTGTTCGGCACCGGCGAGAAAAAGAAGAAGCCCAAAACTGCTGATCGTGGTCGTGGCGGCCAACGCCCACAACGTGGTCGCCGTGGCGGCCAACGTGCCCGGGGTCAAGGCCAACAGGGTCGCGGCCGCAGTGGTCAACCTGCACGCGCACCCAAACCCCAACAGCAGCCGAAACCGAAATCCGCCGAGGCTGCTGAAAGTGGCGAAGGCAAACAAGAAAAACCGGAACGCAAGGAAGGCCAGCAACGCAGCGGCCGTGGTCGTCGTGGTCGCGGCGGTCGCCGACAGTCACAACGCGGCGGACGTGGTGGACAAGCAGGACAGTCACAGGAAGGCCAGGGCGACAAGGGCCAGGCCAGTCCAGACGGCGAGTCAGGCAACAAGGCACCGCCTCAATCACAGTCAGGCGGCAAGACGGATGAAAGCAAGACCGCACGCAGCGAGACGCAAGCCAGTGGCAATATCAGCGGCGATCAGCACCCGAAGTCGTCTGGCAGTGTAAGCACGCCTTCGCAACCGTCTGAACAGGCATCATCTCAGGCATCCGCACCGAAACCGGCCGAGCCGGTCAGCGCGGGTCACAACCTGGTACAGGTCGAGACCAAGTCGACTGACAATCAGGGCTAGATAGCTCAGAAGTTATGCTGGCGGCGAATGTCCGCCAGCAGACCTTCTGCAGCCTCCTCCACCATATCCAGCACCCGTTCAAATCCGCCGCTACCGCCAAAGTAAGGATCGGGAACCTCGTCTTCCGGGCGATTGGTGGCGTATTCCAGGAACAGTCGCACCCGCGAACTCAGGTGTTCGGGGCTAATGGCGAGCAGGTTCTCGTAGTTATCACGGTCCATCGCCAGCACATAATCGAATGTCTCGATATCAGACGCGGTAGCCTTGCGCCCGCGCAACGGACTGAGGTCAATACCGCGGCGCGCCGCGGCTTGCTGGGCGCGTGCATCGGGGGCTTCGCCAACGTGATAAGCGTGGGTCCCGGCGGAATCGATTTCGATTAATTCCAGCAGCCCCTCCTGCTCGACCAGTTTGCGGAACACGCCTTCGGCCGTTGGTGAGCGACAGATGTTACCCAGACAAACAAACAACACTTTTACCATTTTTTACAATCCAGACTTCTTCAGTGATCATCACACTCGTGTCAGCGCGCAGCCAGAATCTTTTGCACCCGCTCAAGATCCTCAGGCGTGTCCACGCCCGGTCCTGGCAATTCATCGGCTTCGCACACCGCAATTCGCTTGCCATGCCAGAGTACGCGTAACTGCTCGAGTGACTCAGCCTGCTCCAGCGGGCTTTGCGGCCAGCGCGCATATTCTTTAACAAAGCCGGCACGATAGGCGTAGAGCCCGATGTGCCGATGTCCGGGGGCCGTGGGCGTCTTTCCAATATTCAGGGCATCACGATGCCAGGGAATCGAGGCCCGACTGAAATAAAGCGCATAACCCGCGGCATCGGTCACCAGCTTTACGACATGGGGGTCGTGATAATCTCGCTCATCCGTGATCACATGCCCTACCGTTGCCATCACCGCGTCGACGTGAGTGGCCAGGGTATCGGCGACCTGGTTTAACAGGGACGGAGACATCAGCGGTTCGTCACCCTGGAGATTAACGACGATCTCTTCATCTTCTAGCGAAAGCGTCTCGACCACTTCGGCAATGCGGTCAGTGCCTGACTGGTGTTCCGGCGAGGTCATACAAACCTGTGCACCAAAGGCCTCTGCTGCGGCGCAGATACGATCGTCATCTGTCGCCACGACGACATGGTCGGCACGGCTCTCGCAGGCGCGCTCATAGACCCACTGAAGCAGTGGCTTGCCGCAGAGATCGGCCAACGCCTTGCCAGGCAGACGGGTTGAGCCATAACGGGCGGGGATGACGACGTACATAATCTTTATCGTATCAGGGCTCAGCCTTTTCCGGGATGGTGCGCGCCTCTTCTTCCAGCATTACCGGGATACCATCACGAACCGGATAGGCCAGGCGATCTACCTTGCAAATCAGTTCGCTGTTCTTCTTGTCGTACTCGAGCGGCCCTTTACAAAGGGGGCAAACGAGAATATCCAGCAGTTTTTTATCCAATGTTTCTCTCCAACCAATCAGACAATCGGTTTATCAGTTGTGCGTCAGGTTTTGCGCTAACCGTAAGCGCCCAGTGACGCGTGTCGGCGAACGACTCGCATTTTACCGCATCCTTCTCGGTCATGATCACCGTGCCGGCGTCATCGGGACAAATATCCGACGGCGCGAATTGAAAATGATCCGGGAACGGTTGATTACGGGTCTGCAGCCCCAGCCGCTCAAGTGTTGCGAAGAACCGCTCGGGATTGCCGATTCCGGCAATGGCATGTGCCGGTTGATTGGCAAACTTGCCCAGCCCGACCACTTCGCCACTGGCCAGATTGCGAAACCCTGTCGGTTCGATATCCATGCCTGTTTCGTTGTCCCCGCGCTGACCGTTGACTACGACCAGGTCAGTGCGTTTTGCACGCCAGCGCGGTTCCCGAAGCGGGCCTGCCGGCAGGCAGAACCCGTTCCCGTAGCGCCGCGTGCCGTCGACCACGCTGATTTCGAAATCGCGCCGCATGCGATAGTGCTGCAGGCCATCGTCGCTGATAACGATGTTGCAGTCGCTGTTCGACAGTAGCGCATGTATCGCGGCCACGCGGTCCGGTGCCGCGACCACCGGGCAACCAGTCTGACGCGCCAACATCACCGCTTCGTCTCCGGCTTCGGTCGGGGAAGTCGTTGCTGAAACCGCTAGCGGCCAGGTCTTCGATGTCCCGCCATACCCGCGCAAAACGATTCCCGGCTGTTGTCCTTGCGACCTGAGCCAGTTCGCCAACCAGACAACAAAAGGCGTCTTGCCGGCCCCGCCAACGGTAATGTTACCGACGACGATGACCAGGGCACTATGACCGTAGCTTGGCAGGATCCCGCTCAGGTAGAGCCAGCGTTTCAGTAGCGCGAGCGCGCAATACAGCAGTGACAGCGGCCACAGGCAAAGGCTGAACAGATTGCGCGTCTGCCAGCGCTCAACCAGCCACGACATGGCTATGCGCCGGGTTGGAACTGCATGTTGTAAAGACCCGCATAGGCGCCGTTGGCGGCCAGCAATTCTCCATGCGTTCCCGTTTCTATCACCCTGCCCCGATCCATCACCACGATCATGTTTGCCCGCTCAATGGTCGACAGTCGATGGGCAATTACCAGGGTGGTGCGATGCTCGGTCAGCGCTTCCATCGCCGATTGCACGTGGCGTTCCGATTCGGTATCGAGCGCCGAGGTCGCCTCGTCCATGATCAGGATCGGTGCATCCTTATATATAGCGCGCGCAATGGCAATACGTTGACGCTGTCCGCCGGACAGTCGCAAACCCTTTTCCCCCACCATGGTATCGAGCCCATCGGCAAGACGATCCGCAAATTCCAGCACATGGGCCGCTTTCGCCGCTGCCAGCAGCCGGTCTTCGTCGACCGATCCGGATTGACCGTAGGCAATGTTGTTTCGAATGCTGTCGTCGAACAGTATGGTTTCCTGGCTGACGTAGGACAGATGGCTGCGCAGATTCTGCAGGCGATACTCGTTTATATTGACCCCGTCGACCAGGATTTCTCCGCTGGTTGGCAGGTAGAAGCGCGCCAGCAGGCTTGCCGTGGTGGTCTTGCCGCTGCCGGATGCGCCCACCAGCGCCACCATCTGGCCGGCGCTGACCTCGAATGACACGTTCTCCAGGGCAACGGCATCCGCCCCGGGGTATTCAAAGCAGACCTGTCGATACACCACCTCGCCCTTGACCCTTTCTTTCTCGACAGTGCCCTCGTCTTTCTCGATCGCTTGCTGGAGCAGGCCAAAGGCGCTGTGGGAGGCGGCGATACCCATCTGCAAGGTCTGGTTGACACTACTCAGCCGTTTGGCTGACGGCATCAACAACATAAGAGCGGTAAGGTAGGAGATGAATCCACCGGCAGAGAACTCACCCACTGCCGCCTGGTTCAGGGCAAAGAAGATGACCACGCCGATGACAATCGCGGAAATGGACTCAAGAACTGGCGTTCCCGCGGCCGATACGACCGTCAATTTCATCGCTTGCTGACGGTTGGAATTATTCACTTCCCGGAAAGCCTCGCGCTCCCGTGCCTGCGCATTAAACGCCTTGACCACTCGCTGACCATCGGCGGCCTCTTGCGTTACCTTGGTGATATCCCCCATGGACTGTTGAATACGTTCGCTCGCCTTGCGTAAACGGTGGGTCATTAGTCGCACCAGAAATACCATCACGGGTGCCAGCACCAGGAAAAAGAGCGTCAACTTCCAGTTGAGGTAAGACATCCATGCGAACACAGCAACTACCGTGAGCCCGTTCCGTATTAGTACAAACAACGCACCCGTGGCCGCGTTGGCCAGCTGTTCCACGTCGTAGATCAGTTTTGAAATCAGGTGGCTCGAGGAATGGGTATCATAATAATTGGCTGGCAAATTCACGACGCGCTCAAACAGCTGGTTACGCACATCAAAGGTAATCCTGCGCCCTACCCACTTGATGCAAAATTCGGCGATGAATGTCGCCACGCCACGAAAAAAAACCAGGCCGACCATCGCCAGCGGAATAAGCTTGATACTTTCCTGGTTCTTGGCGACGAAACCTTCATCCATCAATGGCTTCATCAGCGCGACAAAAGCGGTATCGCTGGCAGCCGCCAGCACCATGCCGATAATCGAAAAGAACAATGCCAGCTTGTAGTTAGCGCCGTAGCCCAGTAACTGCCGGTACAGCTGCCAACCAGTTGTGTGCTGCGCAGGCTCCCTCACTTACTGTTGTTACTCGCTGCGGGTTTCTGTGTGGCAAATGTCAGGCGCGAATAGCCGAGCCGACGAGCCGCATCCATCACCTGGACCACCGCTCCGTGCGGCGCCTTGCTGTCTGCGTGAATAATAATGACAGGATCTTTCAATTTGCCAGCAAGGCGAAGCATGGCACCGCGTAACGCGTCGGCTGACTGGTTGGGCAGTTGCTGTTCGCCAACGTAATAATTACCCTGCGCATCAATCAGGATTCGCACCGTGTTTTCGGTCACGCTGACCTCAGCTGAGGCCTCCGGGAGTTTGATGCGAAGCTGGGTCTCTTTGGAAAAACTGGTGGTAACGACGAGAAAGATAAGTGTCATCAACAAGACGTCAATCAACGGAACCAGGTTCAGTTCCGGCTCGTCACTACGGCTTGGCTGGAATCTCATTGCGTCCGCGCCCCGTCGTCAGTCGATTTCTCGTTCGCCGTGCAGTATCTCAATCAGCCTGATTGCTTCCTGCTCCATTTCCACCAGCAGCTCGTTTACCTTGCCACGGAAGAATCGATAAAACATCACGCTCGGGATAGCCACCGCGATGCCTGCCGCTGTTGTCACCAGCGCCTGGGCGATACCCCCGGCGACCACGGCCGGATCACCAATACCCTGGCTGCTGATGCCGGCAAACATGTCGATCATGCCAATGACCGTACCGAACAGACCCAGAAACGGTGTAATGGCGGCGATCGTGCCCAGCGAGTTCAGGAATCGTTCCAGGTCAGGAGCCGCGTGGCGACCGGCATCCTCGACGGCTTCCTTGATGACCTCCCGGCTGTGATCCCGGTTCACCAGGCCAGCGGCAAGAATTTTGCCTAATGGCGAGCTGTTGCGCAGCAACTCGATCCGGGCACTATCCAGCTCATTGCTGGCTAACCACTGGCGCACCTGCGGCATTAGGCTGGCGGGTATCACGTATTTTTTCTGGAGAGACCAGAGGCGCTCGCCGATGATAGCCATGGCGGCAATCGAACAGAGGATGATGGGCCACATGACCCAGCCACCGGTTTTTACTAATTCAAACATCGATTTATTGTTTCCGGTAACACGACTGGGGGGCTAATTTAACAGACATACCTACCCGCGCAAACTGGTAGTCGTTTTTTACGGTAAATGAAACCAGAATCGCCGATTTTCCTGTCGCCAGCGACTGGCCACTCGCCCGCGTCGGGAAAAGCTTGTCTGTATCGCTCCGGTGGCCGGGGTCATCAGCACCTCGCTGCCACTCAACAGATAACGCTGCACCGCCTGTTCGTTCGGATGACGATATCGATTGAGGTACCTGATCGAAAACAGGGTCAGTGCCGATCGATACAGACTCAGTTGAATGCGACCAGGGCCCTTGAGGTCATTGGCGATACGTTCCGTCGATTCGACCACGAACTCAAACCGGCTCCCGTGCGCGGTTTTTCTTGGGATAGAATCGATCACCCCCTCTACGACCATATCCCCGCCCTCAAGCTCGGCCGACAATTGGTCCTGCAGCCGGGCATCGGCGAATACGGTTACCCAGTAAATACCAGCCAGAAAACAGGCAAACGGCAGCGACGCTGGCCGATACCAGGCAAACACGAGCGCAGGGGCGAGGAGCAAACCCCACCAGTGGGACGGTGGCTCAGGCAGTTGCTGAATTAGAAGTATTCCAGCAAGGAATGACAGTGCGCTGGGTAACAAGGTCAGCCTCCATGCCGACGCTAGTACAGTTGTAATCTAGGCTATATATTATCGTTGATGTGCACAAGCCCGCGGTCAAGATGGGTTAATCAGTAGTACAGGAACCAGGAGAGAATGGCGCGCAAGTTCATCAAACGGTATATGCCGGATGTACATATCATCCGCAACCACCGGCATTTGAAAATTTTTGGCACGTTGCTGCACGATGCCAATCTCTGGCATCTGAATCGTCATTCCGTATCGACGGCCTTTGCCATTGGTCTGTTCATGGCGTGCATGCCAACGCCGTTCCAGATGTTGCCGGCGGCATTGCTGGCGATCTGGTTCCGCGCCAACCTGCCGATATCCGTCGCCCTGGTGTGGGTCAGCAACCCCGTTACCATGCCACCGCTGTTTTATTTCTGTTACAAGGTGGGTACGTGGATCCTGCAAACACCGCCCCAGCCTTTTAAATTCGTATTGAGCTGGGAGTGGTTCTGGCAACAGATCGCCCATGACTGGCAACCGTTCCTGCTTGGGTGTGTCGTTGTTGGCGCCGCGTTAGGTGCGATCGGCTATAGTGTGATGCGTGCTTTCTGGCGCTGGCATGTGATCAGGGCGTGGCAGGCACGTAAGGACCGCAGGCTGGCGGCTAAACAGAAAAATCTTTAAGTACGCCGTCTTCGAGTTTCAGCACCCGGTCCATTTCCGATGCCAGCACCATGTCGTGGGTTACGATAACGAAGCTGGTCTGCAGTTCGCGATTCAGTTCAATCATCAGCTCATACACCGACTCTGCAGTACGACGGTCGAGGTTGCCGGTGGGTTCATCCGCCAGCACGCACAAGGGATGGGTCACCATTGCCCGTGCGACCGCCACGCGTTGACGTTCGCCGCCGGATAGCTCGGCCGGCTTGTGATTCATTCGATCCTCCAGGCCTACGCGTGCGAGCATGTCGCGCGCCGGCGCCAGCACCTGCTCGGTTGGCAAGCGCCGCACCATCAATGGCATGGCTACATTTTCCAGCGCGGTAAACTCCGGTAACAAATGGTGAAACTGGTAGACGAAACCGAGAGCGCGATTCCGCAGCCTGCCACGCTCCCGGTTACTGAGCTTGGACAGATCCTCCCCATCGAGTTCAACCAGGCCGCCGGTTGGCGTGTCGAGCCCGCCCAGCAAATGCAGCAGCGTGCTTTTACCACTGCCCGACGAACCAACGATGGCTATACGCTCACCCCTGTCGACTCGCAGGTAAACATCTTTCAGCACCTCGACGTTCAGTTTGCCGTCGTCGTAAATCTTGCTGAGCCCGGTCGCCCGGATTATATTCTTGTTGTTATCGTTCATTCGTATCGAAGTGCCTCGGCAGGTTGTACCCGGGAAGCGCGCCACGCCGGATAAATGGTGGCAGCGATGCCTAACAGGATCGTGACGCCGACAATCATCCCGACGTCGCTCCAGATGACTTCTGCCGGTAAATCCGTCATGGGATAAATGTCGGCGGCCAGGAAATTGAATCCCAGTAAGCGTTCGATGCCGGCAACCAAGGTCTCGACATTCCAGGCCAGCAACACACCAATGGCGGCACCGGACAAGGTGCCTACTAGCGCCAGCAATGTGCCCTGAATCACAAAAATGGAAGTAATGGTGCCGGTACTGAAGCCCAGTGTTTGCATGATGGCAATGTCGGCGCGCTTGTCGGTCACCATCATAATCAGTGTCGAGACAATGTTGAAGGCGGCGACGGCGACAATCATCATCAGCACGATAAAGAGAATCCGTTTCTGATCCTGAAGGGCGATAAAGAAATTACGATGTTGCTGGGTCCAGTCCCTGGCACGATAGTGCGAACCCAGGACATCACTTAGTTGGCGACCGATGACGGGTGCCAACTCACCATTATCTAGCTTGATCCGCAACCCGGTCACCTCGTCACCCGCCCGGAACAATTGTCGCGCATCGTTCATGTGGATCATGACCATGGTGCTGTCGTACTGGTACATACCAAGTTCAAATAGACCCACTACCGTCAGTCGCAACAGGTTTGGTGATAGCTGATCGGCGCCGCCCTTCTGGGCCACCAGTGCCAGTCGATCACCGGGCTTCACTCCGATTTTTTTCGCCAGCGCGCTACCGAGAATGATGCCTTTTCCGTCAGCCGTTAGTGCAGACAGCTGGCCCGCCTGTATCTTGCCTGCAATCTCGGATACCGCCTGCTCGCGCTCGGGGAGCACGCCGCGCACCGCGACACCGCTGGCACTGCGCCCACGCAACAACATGCCCTGCCCTTCAATATACGGCGCGGTGGCCTTTACATGCGGCTGGGTGTTGATCTGTCGATCGGCCTCTTCCCAGTCACGCAGGCCGCTCCAGCCCTCGGCGATGGTGACATGAGACACCACGTCCAGGATCCGGCCGCGCAACTCGGTACCGAACCCGTTCATGACAGACAACACGATGATCAGCGCAGCGACGCCAAGCACGATGCCGAGTGTCGCCATTACCGAGATAAACGAGATGAAGTGATTACTGCGTTTGGCGCGCAGGTACCGCAAACCGACGTAAAGTTCCAGTGGACGTATCATGATGCGCAACGCCTCATGTCAGGAACGACAGCAAAGACCAACAGGGGGCTATTCATAGTGCAGCGCCTGTGCCGGATTGATACTGGCGGCACGTCGTGCCGGGTAAAACGTGGCGCTGATTGTCAGCAGCAACGAAGCGATTGTGATCACACTCACATCGATCCAGCGAAGATCCGGTTTCAGGGCGGTGTTGTAGTAAATATCCGCAGTAAACAGTTGCGCCTGAAACACGGTCTCAAAAAACCTGACCACGCTATCAATATTCAACGTCAGCAGCACACCGGCGGTTGCACCGGCGAACGTACCCACTACACCGAGAATTGCACCATGAATCATGAATACGCCCATGACGCTGCCCGGGCTCATGCCCACGGTACGCAAGATGGCGATATCGCCTTCCTTGTCAGTAACCAGCATGACCAGCATGGAAACGATGTTGAATGCAGCAACCGCAATGGCGAGCATCATAATAATAAACATCGCTGTCTTTTCGATGCGCAGTGCGCGGAAGAAACTTGCGTTCTCCCGGGTCCAGTCGTTAACGACATAGTGATCGCCCAGTTCAGACTGCAGGCTCGCGGCCATCGCCGGCGCGAAAAACAGATCAACCAACTGTATTCGAATCCCGGTGACACCGGTTCCGGTCTGGTAAAGGCGACGCGCATCCTCGATATGAATCAGCGCCAGGCTGCCGTCATAGTCGCTAACACCCATTTCAAATATACCAACCACACGGAAGCGCTTGTAGCGAGGCAGGATTCCGGCAGGCGTGATCTGGGCTCGAGACGACAACACCGACACCGATGATCCAACCTCGATCCCCAGACGCCAGGCGATCTCGGAGCCGATCACTACGCCATACTCACCCGGTTTCAGGTTGTCGAGTGAGCCAGAGGTCATTTTTTGATGGAACTGGGCAACGCGGGTTTCAGCAATCGGGTCGATGCCACGCACCAGCGCACCGCGCGACGTTGTATCCGAGACCAGCATACCCTGGCCCTCGACATAAGGCGCGGCACCCTCGACGCCGGCCATGGTGCTTGTTCTGGTCAATAGGCTTGACCAGTCGCGCAACGCTCCCCGGTCTGCCGCCACGGTAACGTGAGACACCGCGCCCAGCATGCGATTGCGCAAGTCATTGCCGAATCCATTCATCACCGAAAGCACCGTGATCAGCGCGGTCACGCCAAGCACGATCCCGATCGCGGCCATCAATGAAATAAACGAGATGAAATGATTGCTTCGCCTGGCCCGGGTGTAACGCAGACCAATGAAGAGCTCCAGCGGCCTAATCATTCCTCAGTCAGTGCCGGGTTCGTTGATCGTACTGTCGCCACCGAGGTCGACATATCCAGCTCGGCAACGCCTTTCACGTTACGAAGCGATGTGCCCTGCATGCTCGCCAGTTTCTGTAATTCACCAACAACGGCATCGGCTGCTTCGCCCTGAAGTGGCTTCGGCTGAAACAAGACTTCGGTATTCAGCACATTAATCGGGTGCATGCGCACCTTGCTCAGGCGCGACCCATTGAAGTGCAAATGAGCGACGGCACTGACACGTGCCTTCTGGCTAAAAGAACCAAAGGTGTAGTTGCCAAGGCTGTAGAGAATCACACCATCCTTGTAGTGCTCGATACCTTGCAGGATATGTGGATGATGACCCACCACTGCCTGCGCACCGGCATCAATGGCGGCGCGGCCAAGGCGCGTCTGGTATTCACGCAGTTCAGTTTTGCTTTCCTGGCCCCAGTGGAACGAAACCACGACCACGTCGGCAAACTCGCGTGCGCGCTTCACGTCAGCGACCACATGCGTCTCATGGCCAAACGCGGTGCCTGGTTGCTTGCTGGTGGCCCAGTAGCTCTCGGGAAAGGTTAGCGAGTACGCGAGAAACGCGACCATCTGATTGCCAACCGGGACAAATGTCGGCGCCCGCGCTTCACGGGAACTGTTGCCGGCGCCCATGTGGCGAATTCCATGAGATGCGAGGCTATCGATAGAATCTTCCATACCCACAATCCCGTAATCGAGACTGTGATTGTTGGCGAGAGAGACCACGTCGAAGCCTGCCTGGCGCAACGCCCTGGCAACCTTGTTTGGTGGTGAACGGAAGATATATTTCTTGTCGGCTTCCTTCTTGCCGCGTGTCGTTAACGGGCCTTCCAGATTGCCAATGACAATATGCGACTGCTTGAGCAAATCCCTTGTGCCGTCGAAGGCATAATCGTATCCATTCTTCTCCATTTCCGGACGGGCCGTACCGTCGAGCATGATGTCGCCAACAGCAGAGATGCGCAGCTCGGCGGGAAACAGTTCCGCGTCGGCGTGCGCCATCGAAGACAACATCGCGCCAGCGGTAATAAGAATTATGAATGCCGGGTAACTTCTGGCGCTTAGGGGACGATACATGTTTCGACTCATTAATTACTATTGGTAGCGCAATGCGTTTACTTTGCCCGGCGGCTCAGGCGCAACAATGCCTCTCGCAAGGTTTCGTCCTCGATGCCCTGGGCAACACCCTCTATCACCTTGCCGGCACCCTGCGACAACTGTGGCCGGACCGTTGGCGACGCCCTGGGTCGAACCACCGAGCTGGCCGGGACCACCCGAACCCGCAATTCCGCAAGCTGTCTCAGCTCGGGAAACTGCTGCAAACGTTCGACGTATTCGGCATAACGGTGGCGAATCTGGTTGGCCCAGAGGGACCCGTCGGCATGGATCAGCAGACAACGTCCCTCAAGCCTGACGGCGTAGCTGTGTTTTGCCAGATCCGGGCCGACCACCTGTTCCCACAGTGGCCCGAATTGCTTACGCAGCAGTTCTGCCTGCCGGGCCCTCGCGGCCGCCTCACCACTAATATAGCTCTGGATTGATTTGGGCCTGCTTCCGGTCATCGCCTAATTTACACCCCTAGGGAACATTATTAATGGCATTTGGCCAAATTAGCGTCTATACATCTGAATATGAACATTATCCTTGTTCCTGAGGGCATAAGAAAGGGCCGCATTGCGAGCTTCAGCCACCGCCACCTGCTGGTAATGGCGCTGGTCGCCGTGGTGATTATGCCAGCCGTTCTTACCACCGTAACCTACCAGGTCGTCGAAATGCTCGGCCACGGCACGTCGGCCAGCCAGATCGAACGCATCAAGCAACAACAGGCACTGCTGGCCGCGCAACGGCTGGAAATCGACAAGGCCAAGCGCCACACGGAAACGCATATGAACGCGCTGGCCCAGCGCATGGGCCACCTGCAGGCACAAGTCATGCGCCTCGACGCCCTCGGAGGTCGCCTGACCCAGATGGCAGGCATCGATACTAAGGAATTCGATTTCTCCAAACGACCGGGTGTTGGCGGTCCGGCCGAACCGGTCGCATCAACGGCTGAAACTGATCTCTTCGGTCTGCTGAAGACGCTGGACAGCCAGGTTGCCCGTCAATCCGAACAGCTCAATGCACTGCAATCAGTACTGATCAATAACAATACCCGGACGGCGCTCACTCCTTCTGGCTGGCCGGTCAAGGGTGGCTGGGTCTCTTCCAACTTCGGCCTGCGGGCCGACCCTTTTACCGGTCATACCTCCATGCATCGCGGTGTTGATATTGCCAGCCCGCTGCGCTCGCGCATCGCCGCCATGGGCGATGGCGTTGTCACTTATGCCGGGGAGAAGACCGGCTACGGCATGATGGTCGAGATCAATCACGGCCAGGGTTACAGCACGCGCTACGCCCATGCAGGTAAAGTGCTTGTCTCACTGGGCGATCGGGTTAGCAAGGGCCAGGCGGTCGCGCTCGTTGGCTTAACCGGCCGCTCAACCGGACCCCATCTGCATTTTGAAGTATTAAAAAACCACCAGCACATTGACCCGACTGCATTCCTGCAGCGCCAGCAAGGCGCTACCACCGTCAAGGCCACTCGCGTTGGCGCCGGTCGATCCTGATTAGTAAACTCGGCCCATGGCCGGGATACCCAGCAACACATCATCATCCAGCAGCATCGCCAGCAACCTCGTGCGGGTTCGCGAGCGCATCGCGAACGCCTGTAATCTTTATGGTCGCCCGTTAAGTGATGTTCGCCTGATCGCCATCTCAAAAAAGCATCCCGTTGAATCTATTCGCGCAGCGATTGACGCCGGGCAACTGGATTTTGGCGAGAACCAGGTCCAGGAAGCGCTAGGCAAGATTCCGGAAGTGGAAATACCAGGTGTCCAATGGCATTACATCGGGCCGTTACAATCCAACAAGGCCAAACACCTACCTGGTAATTTCCACTGGTGGCATACACTGAACCGACTCGATATCGCGACGCGGGTATCCAGCAAGGCAGTCGAACTGGGTACGCGTGTCGAAACACTGATTCAGGTAAACGTGGTCAACGATCCGGCAAAGTCCGGGGTATCGTCGAGCGGGCTATCGCCACTTATCGCGCAATTGCTGGAAGCCGGACTGGGCGGCCTGGATCTTCGTGGCCTGATGACAATTGGCCCACATGGTGGCAGCGAAGACGAGTTGCGCCAGTGCTTCGGTAGTTTACGAGAATTAATGGAAACCACGCGTGACCAATTTGGTTTAGAGAATTTCGATCAGTTATCAATGGGCATGACCGATGACATGGAACAGGCCATCGGCGAAGGTGCGACCATGGTGAGAGTGGGCAGCGCGATTTTTGGATCCCGATAGCACCGACAACAAATTTTTATTAAGATTTCCTGGATCCAACGCGAACTGAAAAACAAAAAATAAATTGGGGAGGATAGATCAATGATACGGAAATCCTTGGCAGGCCTGTTCGCCACCCTCTTCCTGCTATGTTTTTCGGGCTACGCTAATGCGGCCGGTGGCTTTGTCTGGAGACATATCACGCCAGCGGATAAACCCGGCAAAGGCGAATTTTCCGATACCGTTACCACCGATGGCGGTTGCCTTCACGGCTCGTGCGGTTACCTTCCCATACGGCAGGTTTACTGGGCAGATTTTAACGGAGACAAGATAACCGATCTCCTGTACCGGGACGATAACTGGACACTGTGGCCGGGCACCGTCGACGGTACGTTCGATCGACCCATAAAATCGTCCGGCACCTGTGGCACCAGCTCGTGCGCCGCACTGGTCGATGGCGAGATTTTGTTGGGTGACTTCAATGGTGACGACATTGCCGACATTCTGAATCGGGGTCAGCGCTTCCAGGTCTGGCTGGGTACGGAAAGTGGCGCGTTTTCTACCGTAAAAACCAGCACCGTTTCCTGTTATTACGAATCCTGCCAGCGGCTGAATGTAGGCGATGTCCTCGTCGGCGACTTCAGCGGGGATGGCATCAGCGATGTACTGCATCTTGGAAAAAACCTGACGGTATGGCGCGGAACTGCAAAGGGTACCTTTCTCGACGCCGTAGAGACTACCGGTGGTTGTGGTAGCAAAACCTGCGACAAAGTTGAACGCACGCTTTTTCGAACCGGAGACTTCAATGGCGACGGTGCCAATGATGTACTTTTACGCGGCACAAACCTGGTGGTCTGGTACGGGAACGCTAGCGGGCAGTTCTCGGGGCCAAAAGAGATCACCGGTGGCTGTTTTGGTGAACGGTGTGACTATCTGCATACCAGTAAATTTCACGTGGGCGACTTCAATGGCGACGGAAAGGACGACGTGCTCTATCGCGATCGTAATCTGACCGTCAGACTGGGGAAAGAAGATGGATCGTTCACCTCACCGGTCGAGTCCTATTCAGGATGCGGGCGCACCGGTTGTTCGGAGCTTGACTGGCGCAGGGTGCGCATCGGGGATTTTACCGGAGATCTCGCGTCTGATGTTCTTTACCTGGGCCGGAACTTGACCGTCTGGGCCGGCTCTGACAGCGGCCAATTTTCCAGCGCGGTTGAATCTGTTGGCGGTTGCGCCAATACCACGTGCGATACCTTGCATTACTACAACGTGCATATCGGTGACTTCAACGGAGATCGGTCTCTAGATGTACTCCATCGGGGAGACAATCTGGAGGTCTGGCTGTCAACGGATGACAGTTAACATTCGGTAAAGCATGTAGCATTTACGCGAAGGTATATGCCGAATATTGCTCGCACCGGCAAGAGCGTCGACTATGCTGTAGACAATAGACTGCACACAGGGACAAGCGAGCATGCGCACAAAATTTGTCGTAGTTACTTTACTGGTTCTTGTTTCTTTCAACGCGTACGCGTTTTTCAAATTACCGCTATTTGGTAGCCCTGCCGATTCCGCGCTACTGGTGGTCGAAGGTGAATTGTATTTCAAAGACATGTTTGGGCGAGTAAAGCGCACACCGATTACCGCCGCTACCGTCAGCCGCCCGAAAGACAATCGATTTGTTAAAATCTCCGCACACAAAGGCATGGTGGTATTTTCGAAAATGGCGCCTGGCCGGTACGTGCTGACTGAAATCAACGCACAGCCCGGCAACAAGGAGTTAAATCTGCAACCGGACCTCGCTCAGCAAAAACAATTCGCGATTGAGATAAAAGCTGGCGACATTGGCTATATTGGCAAATTGGATGTTGAAGCCGAGTTCAGCCTAAAACGCATTGGCTCTACATTCGTATTTCAGAAGAACGGAGCGATTGAGCTCAACGCAGTCAAAACGCTGAAAAACAAATACAAGAAATCGAAATGGGTGGCCCGTTTTGATCAAAGAATCGCCGAACTGTCGAAATAATTGATAACGTCAGCTTTCGACCCAAAGCGGACAATCACAACTAGGTTCTGAACGAGATTAAGTTGCTCAAGAAGCTTGGTAAAAGAAAACTATCCATTTTTCTTATTGCACTGGCGTTCGTCGGTGGAGCAATTTACAGCTTTTTGAAAGTCGACGCAGTAGAGGTACTGATCAGGACAGACAGTAAAAAACAAGAGCTCTTTAGTATTACAACTGCGATAAATTACAGCGAGATCATGAAGTCGACTACGAGAGGTCGTGTCACCCGTCTGGTTCGGTCGGACATTCAACAGAGACTGCCGATAGAGATCGATAATACGATATTTTTTAGCCATATTTTTGCTAACGTCTATCATCCGGACTATGTCTACCAGCAAAAGCAATATGCGAACAGATCCATTACTTGGACGGTTAAGTACCCGGAATTCAAGCCAAAGTCATGGGTGAATGTCATGACCCACAAGACAAAGATAAGAACATCCAGACCTCCTAAAGATCTGGGTAAGTCCTATGCTTGGAGTCAGGCTATTCAGTCTGGTGAGCTTATACGTATTGCCGATGTTTTAGGGCATTTAATTCGATTTAGAAAGGAATACTCACCGTTGTTTGCAACACAAGGGTCGAAAGGGCAATTGCGTCGATACCTGCCAAGGCTTGATAAAATTATCGCTTACACCAAAGAAAATATTGAAGTCGCCTATGATGAATTGGATGATTATGATCGCGATAACCTTCGACGGATAGACCAGGAACGTTTAGCAATTGAGGAATATTTTATACAATAGATTTATTATCTCCTGACTTAAAAACATAGCGACTGCTAATGGCCGAAAGCGGAAACAATTGCCAGCTTAACCAAAGAACCAGTGCCTGACTCCAAAATGATCGGCCAAAAAGTCTCCTTGCGAGATTTTAGCCCCGAACTGGATAGCAACTTACTGAGAACCTGGCTTGAACGTCCACATGTAAAAGAGTGGTGGTTCATGCAGCGAGTCGAGGATCTTGTTTCCAAAGAACCGGGTTCTCACGCCATCATCGACGCAGATGGTATTCCGGTGGGTTACTTATGCTGGGAGTTCCCGCCACAGGAAGACCTTGAAGCTGCCAGTCTTACTGACTTGCCCGAACAGCTGATGGATATCGACATCCTGATTGGCGAAAAGGAACAGCTTGGGCTAGGTATTGGCTCCGAAGCGCTGAGACAATTGGTAGACCGTTTTCGCGATCGGGACGATGTGCGCTTTGCCGGTCTGGCAACGTCTGTCGACAACCACCGCGCCAAACGCGCATATGAGAAAGCCGGCTTCGAGGTATTTCGCGAGTTCGATGATCCCGAATGCGGTCGTTGCTATTACCTGACGCAGAAACTCTAAAATCGGCAGGGCCTATCCTGCGTATTTCTCTCTTAGCGCCATCATTCCTGCGGCTGCCACAACCAACAAGCCACCCACCCACTCCGCCGCCGTTAAAA
>Ga0209742_10000166_pt1 | contig 38516 bp, 35 predicted proteins | sample DeeMarSeWOR38_10_FD_187462 | JGI IMG/M metagenome (GOLD analysis project Ga0209742, IMG submission 187462) | Marine sediment microbial communities from White Oak River estuary, North Carolina - WOR-3-8_10 (SPAdes) (version 2) | ecosystem: Environmental > Aquatic > Marine > Intertidal zone >...
CGGCTTTGCAGCAAAGCGGTCAGGTTTCTTATCTTATGGATGAAACCGGCCACGCCTTCCGGTTTTGCCTCAACGGGTGTTTCCTGCTGGGCCTGCGCCTTAAGCTCGTTGATCAACAACCGTCGGACCTGCTCGTCACTGAGACCGGCAACGATATGGTCGACATTTTCTGCAGTTAGGGGCTTCGTCAGCGTGACGGTTTCAGCATTTTTTTCACCAGCCCCTTTCTTGCCGGTTTTGAGCAGTAAGGGATTTTGCGGCCAGGCCGCTGAGGTCAGCGCAAAAACAAGAAGACCGATCGCCACAAAGATTTTCAAGTGTTTCGGGCGCAATTTGTATCTCCCCATCGTGTTTAGAGTGCAGAATTTTTCCGTCGCGGACGTTGCAAACCTGAGCAGGATCGCACTGTCTGATGCGTCAATTCGAATTATTCTTATTGATTTATAATTATTTTTGCAAGGAAATTAATCGAACCCGGTAGGGAAGTCTTGCTTTCTATCAGTAAAATGCCACCTCGTGCTGTCAGCGCCCGACAACTCGACGCGCGTCCTGCACAATCGTCCATGCCAGAAAAAGCAGTCCGGCAATGGCCGGCAGATAAAGTGTTGAGCATCGCCACAGCAGATTGTAATACGGAAGCAATCCGCCGGGCATGGCGCCATCCATCATCAGCATGGAAGCGCCTTCGGCCAGACCCGAGCTGCCGGGAGTCGGTGCAAAATATATCAGAAAAATCAGGCTGAGCTGGGTTTCGACAATATCATACAGGTTGGATGCCGGAATGCCGAGAAAGCGCAAACACAAAAACGCCATGATGGATCGTGAAAGCATGAAGGCCAGGCTTAGCAGGCACACCCATATAAAACTGGATTTTTTCAGATAGAAGAACCGGCGGATGTTGACCTGGTGCATATAGCAAAGATCGATCAGCTTTTCCGAGCCATTGTGCAGGAGTTTCGCCAGGCGCTTTTTCCGGGAATCTTGCATCAGATCCATGCGACCCGGCGAGTGGCTTGGGTCGGCGATTTTTCCCACTGCCTTGGATATGCCGGAAGCCGCCCAACGCAGCGACCCCGGCCAGCAAACGGCGACAATCATCACGCCGAAAACCAGAAAAAAGGCCAGAAGGGCCCCCTGAAAGAAGACGGTGAGATGTTCGACCCTGGATATCAGCAGGGAATAGATACCAATAAACAGTAAAACCACCATGCTGCCAAAAAAAGTAATCAGACTGACGCTCAGGGCCGTTCCGATATTTAACCCGCCGCGATTCAAAACATAAATCTGGCCGAATCCGCCGCCGGTCTGTGACGGGGTGAGCATGGCAAGACCCAGGTTGGCCCACTCGGCCTTAAGGCAGGTCCAGAAACTCACACCGGGCTGCAGAACGCGGCAGATTACCCAGATTCGCAGACCGGCAGCAAATGTATCGACTGGCAGAAAGAGCAACAACCAGAAAAGATAATCCCATTGCAGCCGGTTCCATATCCCGGCCCGCTGGCCGTCGGGTATCCCGGCAAACTGATACCAGAAGATGGCAATCGTCAATCCGAGGAAAATCACCCCCCCGCAGACCAGCCTGTTGATTCCGAAATTTTTAAGACCGCCCCCTGATAAGACCTGCGGTTCGGTCTGGCTTGGAGTTGACGCCATAAAGGAGCGAGAGCTCTTATTCTCTTTGTTTTCTATTTGACTTAAAAGCATATCGATAACCGGTATAATGGGTTTAGGCTGCGTGCTGCTGTGTGCGGTCTTTTCTTCCATGACGCTGGAAATGCTGGGTTGCCTGATGCATGAAGGTCCGAATCGCTGTTTCTCTGCCCGGCTGAATGCTTGCGTCGTAAGGTGTATCCAGATAGGGGATTCTCATGCGATTCATGACGGGCTTGACGATGGCCGAGGTGGTCATGCCCGGCATGCAGGTAAAGGGATAAACGTTGACCACACCGCTGTAGCCTTCTTTAACAAATTGCAGAATGGCCGCAATGCTGACACAGGTTTCCGTGGTCACATCAAAGGTAAAGATATCTTCTCGCTTGAGCAGTTTTTCCAGGTCACTCACCTTGTGATCGTGCTTAATATCGATCAGCCGGGTGGTGCGTTTGTAGAACTGTCTTTGTTTCATTTCCTGATAGAAAAGATCTGCACCGGAGTTGAGGATTTTATGAAAATAGTTTTTCAAAGCGCCGAAATTCAACTGCTGGAGGTTTAATCTGAAGTTGATCCTATTCTCCCTTAATTGTCCGTAGGTGACATAGTTCACCCATTCGGCCAGCGAGGAATTCACCACTTCGGCACCGTGCCGTTCAAGAACCCGGATCAAATCCTGGTTGGAATTGACATGCATTCTTAAAAAGATCTCCCCAACGATCCCGATCAACGGTTTTCTCGGTATCGCTGTATCAATCAGGGTTTTGGCGTGCCGGGTAATCTCTTCGAGTTTGTCCAGGATCCTGCCAAACGCGTTATCGGCTCCGTAGGTTTCAAGAAATGATTCCATCGGGTGCATGGATTTTTCAATAAAGTCATCGGTAATGCCTTCTTTTCTTTCATAGGGTCTGATGCGCCACAGCAGTCGCTCCAGGATGTCGGCCACCACCACGGCGATATAACTGGCCTTTCTGAAATTCAGCATGCGACCGGTTTCAATCAGGCCATCAAGCGCATAGCCGTCTTTGGCAGTGATCGAAACGATTTTAACCCGGTCGAATCCCGCAAAAGAATCCAGTACCAATCGCTGGTACTTATTGTACATGCCGAACCGGCAGGGCCCGTCGGATTCCGGAAGAAAATACAGATAATTTGCCGGGTCAAAGGCGGCCCCCAGCCGTTTTTGCTCGCTCTTGAGAAAAAGCAGAATGTCTCCCAGGGTAATCTGGCAGGGAAAGCATTCTTTGCCGGAAGTGTACTTTTTACCCAGGTCAAGACCCTTGTAAGTTGGTAGCACCATGGCATGGATATCAAAACTTCTGAAGGTGGCCGCCATCAGATGAGCGGCGATGCGATTCATCTCGGGGATAAGGACGGTCTTATTGCGAAGATGAAATTTGCCGATACCTTCGGCCAGCGAATCAAAATTATTTTCTTGTCCGAATTTCATTTTTTTACCTCTTGTTTGCGTGGATCTTATGGAATTGGGTTTTGACTTGCATCTTCAGCATGCAGTTTTCAATTACGTTTATATAAGCTTCGAGCCTTGTCATAACGCCGGCAGCAGCGCTGTGCTCATCTAATTCCAGGATCAGGTGCGCCTTATCGCCCATGATGAATTTGTAAAAATGCTCGACAAATGAATCCGCGCCACAGCCGAAGTTGGTCAGATGCAGGCCGAAATAATTTGAGTTCTCAGCCACGATCTTTGCTGTTTTCAAAATCTGCGCACCCAGACCCCAGAACATCGAGGGAAATTCCACAAGGTCCACCGAACCGGCGTCGATAAAATCCATCGGCAGCGCGGTGATGCCAAGCTTGGTCAGATTTTGCCCGAGTCTTAAATTCAATCGATCATCGTATAGATTATAGGGACGACCGGTAATCACCATGATGGGTTGATCTGAATTGAGTTTTCGAAGAAATTTACTTCCCTGTCGATGCATGTCTGCAAGAAATTGCCGTTGCCTATCGAGTGCATGATCCAAAGATAGCTTGATCGAAACTTTGGATAAACCCAGCCGGGTGCCGATTTGCCGGTATATTTCGACGGCAAGGGTCTTGGGGTCGTGCTTCAGGTGAATGACCGGATTCAGGATCGACGACGGATCCAGGTCGAATGCTGTGCGGACCATATACGAATTGCTCTGAACCATGGGGCAGTAAAAGCCGGTCTCAGACGGCTGCGGTGTAGCCATTTTGACCAGCGTCGGGATAAAAAGGTATTTGGTTTTACCTGCCAGATGCTCGATGTGGCCGTAGGAGACTTTGACGGGGTAACAAATGCCGTCGACGGCTTTCTCCACCCCTTTGGTCGAAATGCGGGCGCTGGTTGGCGGTGTGAGTACCAGGCGATAGCCGAGCCGGTCGAAGAAATGGGCCCACAGGATTGCTGAATGCTGGCCGTAAAGTGCCCGTTGCATTCCGATGGTCGGGCGTCCCTCGATTTCCAGCAGCGGTTGATCTTCAAGTTCTTTGTATACACCGGCCATGTGGGTCTCCCACAGCATCCGTCTGAGTTTAAAATAATCGTCTTTCCCCTGACTGCGGTTTCGAACCCGTTCGTAACGGCCGCATTCACCGCCCCAGATGCTCCGCCGGTTGTCAAATTGATAGATTTTAAGCTTGCATTGATTGTGACAATTTGGATCGGCATGGCACACTTTTTCGCTGAAATCCATACAATCATTAATTGCGTTTTGCATTCCCCGGTAGGTGCTGTGGTCTTTGCCTTCTGATTGCATCTTTTGCTGCACACAGATGGCGGCACCAAAGGCACCGAGGACCTCCCTGTGAAGCGGAACCAGCAGGCCGCGACCCAGAACATTTTCAAAGGCTGCCACAACACCTTTATTTAAAGAAGGGCCCCCCAGGAACATAATCCGGTTTCCGATTTTTCTTTTGCCGACAACCCGGTTCAAATAATTGTGAACAATGGCATAGCAAAGACCGGCCATCAGATCCCGTCGAGAAGCGCCTTTCTGGTAATAGGAGACCAGGTCCGACTCCATAAATACGGTGCAGCGATCGGTGAGTTTGACCGGAGCCTTGCTGGAAAGCGCGATTTCCTCAAATTCACCGACAATGTTGATGCCATACTTGTTTGCCAGCTCGTGTAAGAAGCTGCCGGTGCCGGCGGCGCAAACCTTGTTCATGTCGAAATCCAGCGGGTTGGTATTGACCAGCGAGATGTATTTTGAATCCTGGCCGCCGATTTCAAAAATCGTGTCCACTGTGGGGTCAATTTCGACCGCTCCGCGGGCATGGGCGGTAATCTCATCGATGGCCAGATCAACATTTAAAAAGTCACCGACGACATATCTCCCCGAACCGGTTGTGGCTACTCCCGCAATCTCGACCTTTTCGCCCAGCTCATCCAGGATGTGTTTTAAAAGGTTCTGGGTCACCTCGATCGGTTTGCCCCGGGTGTGCACATAGCTTTTGTGGATTAACTGATGATTGGTATCGATCAAAGCATATTTGGTGGTTGTCGAGCCGATATCGATGCCTAGAAAGGCCTTGATTTTTTGAGGCAAAAATTTTTGCGGTGATTTTTCAGCATCAGGCATTTGGGTTTTTTTCAAAACCAGGGGGTCGGTCTGCGGCACTGAAATATCGTCGCGCTGATAGGCTTGCCTCAAATCATCCAGGCCAAAGGAGCCTGTCTTTTCTAATTCGATTGCCTTTAAGGCCACCCCGAGAGCCCCTGCAGAAGTACTATGCGGAGGAACGATCAGCTCCGGGTAATAGGCTTTAAAAGCTTTTAGCTGCAGCTCATTTTTGGAAACGCCGCCGATAAATACGATCGGGTCTTCAAGCTTCTGGTTTGAGACAATCGTACTGACGTAGTTTCGGGTGTTTCCGACATGCAGACCGTAAATAATATCTTCCAGTTTTTCGCCCTTGTTCTGAAGATGAATCATATCGGATTTCGTAAAAACAGTGCAGCGGCAGGCCACATGGGCGGGTCTTTCGCTTTTAAGGCCCTGACGGATGAAGTCTTTTAAAATCCGGTCGATATGATTTTGAGAAGTTGCCCTGTTCTTTTCATATAGAGCGGTGGCCAGGCGTTCGGCCTGCTGATCGATAAAGGATCCGGTGCCCGAAGCGCAGGGCCCGTTGGCGTTAAAACTTTCGAGTTCCCAGGCGCCGTCATCGTGATGGATTTGAAACAGGGCCGTATCCTGACCGCCCATGCAGATGATACTCCGGGTCTCCGGGATGATGTGCAGAACACCCAGCACCTGACTGATGGTCTCAAACTCATAAAAGACCCCCAGTTTTTCAGCCAGCTTTTTGCCGTGGTTTCCGGTGAAGTTAATCGATCGAATATGGTCTTCCCCGAATTTCTCAAACAAACACTCAACCAGATCCCGAATCTCTTCGTCGATTTTTCCAAAGTGGCGTTTGTAGGGGAATTCAAAAACGATTTCTTTGCTCCTGTTGATAACGATGCCATTCAAACTGACTGAACCGACATCTATGCCAACGGTGTATTTAGCAGCCATCTCAAAAATGTTTTTTGGCCCCATATCGTTGTTGGTGCCTCGTTTCAAATCCTCGACAACCAACCGGTTGCCTGCGGTTTGAAATTCGGCCTTGCCGTGATCTTGAACCAAAATCCTATTGTTGAGATGGCTTCTATTTAAATTTGTCTGTTCCATTTTTTCTCCAGATCTTGTCGTCTTTATGTGTTTACAAAAACTTCGTCTACCCGGTGGATTGCCTCAATTTATACTCATCTTCCACTCGCTGATTCTTTGTTGATATCGTAAATTCTGAGCCGGTCGCCGTTTGTGAGCCTGAAGTCGATGCTCCTGAAGGGGTAGCGATCGATGATTGATTTCAATTCCGGAAAATGCAGATATAAATCGTTGCCGCCACCCTGTTCTTTGTAGGTCATTTCATCCCCAACCGACCCGCTGTAACCGGCCATGTAGTACTTCATGCACCAATCCCTCCTGTCCTGTTTAGCCGGGATATAGAGCAAGCGGCATGCCAAAAGCTTATGCGGAGCCTTCCATGAGAGCGCGATAAATGGCGAAGACAAAGATATTCCGGTTCACCGGCGCGAATTTAGCCTTATGATTTCAGTAAATTGTTTTTCGTAGCGCCGGGCTGTTTATTTTATCTAAAAGAAACAATCACGGGTGAAAGGTGGTTGAAGCATCGACGAATGGAAGAACAAATGCGGAGCAACAAAAGTTGACGGATTTGCGGCGCAATGCGTTAAAGGGAAAGGAAATCAGGGGATTGTTAATTGTGACAGGAGGTTTACACTGCAAAAAAAATTGCGACCTTTGGAATCAGATTTTGACTAGAAGCGGTTTCAAAATCACAGATCATGTTCGAGAGCCCCGCCATTATAGGCGGGATTTCGCCTCTGATTTTAAGAATTTTATGTGCTCAACAAGCGCAGGCCGATGAAAAAGCGCAGCATACATGTGAGTATGTGAGCATTTTAAAGAGGCTTGCAACGCAGCTATCGGACATTAGATGAGATTTTGAAACCACTTTAGCGGTAGCGCAGTACGGGCCAGGACCTCCGCTCCGCCACTTTTGCGAGTTCGGCGGAGGGTTCGACCACGTGAGGGTTGCCGACAGTCTCGAGCAGCGGAAGGTCGGAATGATGATTGCCGTATGCGTAGGATTTTGCTAGATCCAGACCGAGTCTTTGAGCCAGCTTTAGGGTAAATCTTTTTTTATTCTGATCCACGCACACCGGACCGCCCGGCTTACCGGTCATCAACCCGTTTTTGCCTACTTCGAGATCGGTGCACAACAGATGGTCAAATTCAAGATCTTTAACGACGGGCTCAAGCATATACCTGACCGAGCCGGAGATCAATACCAGCTGATGGCCTTCCTTTTTATGGAAATGAACCCGCGTCAGTACCCCGGTCGCCAGGCGGGGTTTTAAATACGTTCGGTAAAAATTTTCGGCACCTTTTTGAAAGTCGGACAGGTTTTTATTGCGATAGAAGGTTAGCATGATTCTAACCATGCGCTCTTCTGAAAGCAGCCGCCGCTGATAGAAAAAATTGCCCACAAGGACTTTAAGGATGTAGCCAATCGGTACCAGGCGTCTATCCCAGAGCCACTGAATGCCCAATCGGCCGCTTTCCACTTCCAGCAAGGTTTCATCGAAATCAAAAAATGCGGCAATATGGCGGTTTGGATTCATTTATCCATCAATAAATAATTACGTTATGCATAAAGCCCGAGTGAAATATATAACCACGAAGGGCACGAAGGACACGAAGAGACAAGGTTAAAATGATTTGTTTTTCATTCGTGCTCTTCGTGGTGAGATACGTATCGGAAATATTCAATTGGCGGTTTCCGATGATCGGCAAGATTCCTTTTATACGAAACGCCGGCGCTCGCTTATCCATCCTCAAGCATTTTATTGATCATGCGATATTCAAAATCAGTGCCGTCATAGTCATAGGTTGATTCTTCACCGGCCATCGGAATTAATTTGAGCCTGCCGTTAAAAAATGCGGATGTGATGTTTTCCACTTCTTTAATACTCAAATCTTTTCTGATGAAATATTTGGAATAGACGTTCGGATAGCCCAGGTTGCGCGTAATTTTGAAAAGTTTCAACTGATTGTTGGGATTGAGTGCTTTGCGCAGGCTGTATGCGGTATTGGCCGTGTTGATGTCGAATAAATGCGGATTGGCAAACATGGCCGAAGACAGTCTGAATCCCTGCCGCCCGTAGCTGTCTTTTTTTCCGGACAAATCGAACTCCGTGTCGTTCAAGAGCTTGAGCGGGAGCCTTTCCAGTTTGTCCTTGGGGGAATCGATATGTATTGCCGGTAAAATAATCGCTGCCTGGTCCTGATATTTTTGAGCCGTCATGACAAAGTGCTCGATGAATTCTCTGGTGGTCAGCGGAGAATCCGATGCAAGAAACAGGGCGTGTTTTTTATCCTCAAAGGCCTTGCTGGCGGTGTAACCTTTGATTAAATTGCCTGCAATGCTGTTGTATTTGACTTTGCGCTGGCTGATGTTGAACCGCTGGATGACCTCCGGTGAAATTCGTGAATTCTGATTAACCAGGCGGCAGGGTTTTGTAAATTTCTTCATAAATTTTCCCAGACGCCGCTCCAGCAGCATTTGATGGCCGACGACGACGATCTCGTCGATTAAATCGCTGTCAAACAGTTTTTCCAGGGCAAACTGAATAACGGGCTTTTTTTCTTCCTTGCCGTTGATAACCGTTTTAAATTCACGCAGCGGCAGATATCCGGTCTCTATAAATTTCTCACCGTAATGCTCGGCCACGATCTTGCTGTAGCGCCTTACCTCCATTTTGTTTTTATAGCCGGCCATCAAGATAGCACTGACCATTACATCACCTGCCTAAAAACAGCGGTTTGAGATTTACAGTTTTGTATTTGCGATACGAATGGGCAGATAGAACGGAATGCAAGGATAATCCGGAAATGAGCTGCAAGTCAAGACATTGGATTAGACAATCGGAGTCAGGCCGGTTTCAAGGATGGCGGTACGGGCCAGAATGGTTAACGCATCGAAATAGGGGACAGGCACGTTTTCCTGCTCTAAGGCCAGCGGGATCTCAGTGCAGCCGGCAATGATACCCCGGGCGCCGTTTGCGATCAGGTGATCGGCGGCGGCAACCAGATCCGCTGTCATCTGCGACCGGGAGCGGGCCGGTTGGGTTTTTTTTAAATCGGCGACCGCGGCCATCACCCTGGCCTGATTGCGCCCGTCGGGCACAAGGGTTTCGATGTTGCCGGCTGATAGGCGGTTTTGAAACAGGTCGCTGCGGATGGTTGCGGTGATGGCCAAAAGCCCGATGGTTCTGATCTGCGGGTGCTCGCGCACAATGGTTTCGGTCACTGCATCGAAAATTGATAAAATGGGGAGCGCCACCTGCCGGCGAACCGCTTCAAGGAAAAAATGCGCGGCGACACAGGGGATAATGATGAAGTCGGCACCGGCACGCTGCAGGCAACGGCATCCATCAACCATCGCGGGTATCGGTGATTCGCCCACACCGCTGATGGCTGCGGGGCGATCCGGAACCTTGGGGTTGGAGTCGATGATCACGCGCAGATGGTCCTGATCCTTCTTTGCCGGCGTGTTTTTAATAATTTTGGCAAAACAGTCCAGGGTGGCCTCGGGGCCCATGCCGCCCAATATGCCGATCGTCTTCTCTTTCATATTTTCTTAACCACAAAGGTCACAAAGTGCACAAAGAAAAATAAAATTGGTGAATCCTTATCTCGGTTTACCGCGGCGCAGCTCGACAGAGCAAAGACGGGACCTCAGCTTGCTGAGCCGTAGCTTTAGCGGAGGGGGCACTCAGTCCATTTACCTTATACCCTATGCCTTACGCCTATACCTGACAGCTGACACCTGGGCACTGAGCGACTCAACCCCTTATCCCTCACACCTTATACCCTGTACCCAATATCTCATCCATATACACATACAACGCAGGCGAACCGCCGGTATGAACAAAAAGAATGTTTTTATCTTTTTTGAAGGCGCCTTTGCGCACCAGGTCGATGAGTCCGGCCATGGCTTTGCCCGTATATACCGGATCGATCAAAACGCCCTCCAGACGGGCCAGCATTCGGACGGCTTCGGCCATTTCGGGTGTCGGCAGGGAATAACCGGGTCCGACATATTCCTCAAAGCAAACAACGGCATTTCTGGGAATTGCTGAATTTACACCGACGTGTCTGGCGGTTCTCTTCACAAGATCGTACACCAGCTCCTCCTGATCACCTTTCGACCGGCTGACATTGATGCCGATCACCGGAATGTTGCTGTTGTTGCCGTAAAAACCGGTGACCAGGCCTGCATGAGTCCCTGCACTGCCGCTGGCGCAGATGATCCGATCGATGTTGATTCCCAATTCAAATGTCTGGGCCAGAATTTCTTCCGCGCAGGCCACATATCCGGTCGCACCCACCGGATTGGATCCACCGCCGGGGATGATGTAGGCTTTGCGACCCTCGGCGGTGACTTCGTCGGCCGCTGCCAGCATGGCTGCCGTCATGTCCGAACTGCCGGGGGCGACGGTAATTTTTTCGACACCCATCAACTGGAACAAGAAGTTATTTCCGGCAGCCTCCGGTTTATAACTGCCGGGGACTCGCTCCTCCAGAACCAGCCTGCATTTGAGCCCTTCTTTGACGGCGGCTGCCAGCGTCAGGCGGCAATGGTTGGATTGCACGGCACCGCAGGTAATCAGCGTGTCGGCGCCTTGATCGAGTGCCTCGGCCACCAGAAATTCCAGCTTGCGGGTCTTATTGCCCCCGCCTGCAAGTCCCAACAGGTCGTCTCTTTTCATATAGATGGCCGGTCCTGCGAGGTCATCGGAAAGCCGAGAAAGCCTCTCGATCGGGGTCCTTCCCTCCGTATAGCGCCGACGGGGAAATTTAGCCAGATTCATTGTCGGATCCTTCTTTTTATTAGACAGGAGTTGCCCGCCTTCGCCAAGGCTTCGGCGAGGCTGGCAGGATTAGCAGGATTATTTATTTTGACCATTCCCCAGAAGAGAATGGCCAAACCCAATCCGCCGCGGCGGAAAGGTTAGGTTGGTGTTCAAAGGTGGTTTTCAAACCGCACTCAATCCTATTCTTCAAGCCTGTATTTATCAACCTTTTTATTTCTTCTGAGTAAATCCTTTCTTGGCTTGACTCGGTATAGGGGGGCGGGTATGGTGCCGTTTTATGAAAGGTTTAACCGTAAAATCAGACGTGCTGTTGCTGACCACAGCCGTCATCTGGGGGTTTGCTTTTGTGGCCCAGCGGGTCGGGATGGACTATGTAGGCCCGTTTACCTTCAACGGAATTCGTTTTGCCATCGGCAGCCTGTCGCTGCTTCCGCTGGTGCTGCTGAGCCGCGAGCATCCGGCCGCCACCAAAAATATTCTGCCGCCCCCCGGTCTGAAAACGATCCTGCTGGGCGGCGGGGCACTCGGGCTGGCGCTTTTTTCAGGGGCTTCGCTGCAGCAGATCGGCTTGGTGTACACCACGGCCGGCAAGGCCGGCTTCATCACCGGCCTCTATGTGATTATCGTACCGATTCTGGGTCTTTTCTGGCGGCAGCAGCCCAGGATCGGGACCTGGATTGGTGCAGTCCTGGCGGCGATTGGTCTTTATCTATTGAGTATAACCGAAGAATTTACGATCGAATTGGGCGATTTGCTGGTTTTGATCGGTGCCTTTTTCTGGGCCGCTCACGTCCTGATCATCGGCTGGCTGTCGCCCAGAATCAATCCCATTAAGTTAGCCTTTTCGCAGTACGTTGCCTGTTCGATTTTAAGTTTGATTGCAGCCTCAAACCTCGAGGTCATCACTTTCAACTCCATTATTGCGGCGGCAATTCCCATTCTCTATGGCGGTTTGCTTTCCGTCGGGATCGCTTACACGCTGCAGGTGGTTGCCCAGAGAGACGCCCATCCGGCGCATGCCGCCATTCTGCTCAGCCTGGAGGCTGTTTTCGCTGCCATCGGCGGCTGGCTGATACTGGGAGAGACCATTTCGGCCCGCGGCCTTGTCGGCTGCGGTTTGATGCTGGCGGGCATGCTCCTGTCACAATTGTGGAATCTGGCCGGCAGAAGTTCATAAAGATATTGTTCGTTGTCCATAGTCCGTTGTCAGTTGCAGGTCCCATGCTTTGCAACGGACGACTGACAACGGACAACGAACCGTTCGATCTTTTGATTTGATTACCCTGTTTAAGATGACCGAAAATATTACGAATAAACCCACGCCGAACATCGATGCGACTGAAATTGCCAAATTTGAAGCCATGGCCTCGATCTGGTGGGACCGGCAGGGGGACCTCAAAGCACTGCACGACATCAATGGGCTGCGGCTTAACTATATCAACCAGCGGGCGCCGCTGACCGGCAAAGCGGTGCTGGATGTCGGCTGCGGCGGGGGGATTCTTTCCGAGGCCATGGCATCAATGGGCGCCGTGGTTACCGGCATTGACATAAGCGATGTCGCCCTGGGCGTTGCCCGGCAGCATTTAAGTGAATCCGGACTCCAGGTGGAATATTTTCAGGCGAGCGCTGAGCAGTTTGCCCGAACCCGGTCGGATCGATTTGATCTGGTCACCTGCCTGGAACTGCTGGAACACGTCCCTGATCCGGCCTCGGTGGTGGCGGCCTGCAAGACGCTGGTCAGGCCCGGTGGGGATGTGTTTTTTGCCACCCTTAACCGCAATCTGAAATCTTTTCTGTTTGCGGTTATCGGTGCCGAGTATATTCTCGGCCTGGTGCGCAGGGGCACCCACACCTACCGCAAATTTATCAAACCGGCCGAACTCAAAACCTGGGCCGCGGATTTCAGCCTGTTATTTAAGGATTTAACCGGGCTGCACTACAACCCGATTTTAAGGAAATACACATTGGGCGGCAACACGCATGTAAATTATCTAGCGCATTTCCAAAGAATTTAATGGCTTATATTCACGATTTTTAGAGGGGCACTTTTCCTTTATTTTGCAATTTTCAAAAAGGTTTCCAGCTGAATGATGCCGAGGAAGGCCAGCAGCGGCACCGGTGAGACCGCCAGAACAACGGTCAGCAAAAACCATTTCCATGAGATGCGGCGGCTGATCCCGCAGGCCAAAGAAATTCCGCCGCCGCCGCCAATGAGGTAATTTCCAGGCACATTCAACATAATACCGATCATCAGATAGCGATATTTCGACAAAAAAGACCCAAAGCGGTTCTGGCTGTGTTTCCGGTTGCGGGAAAGATGGTCCAGCATTGCGTCGATCTCATCGGTTGGGTCTTGGCAGGGTTGCGAAAATTTATGTTTTTGCAAGCGAGATTGAATCCATTCTTTTGGCAGCAGGCGACCGATAAAGAAAGCCAGACTCAAGCCGGCAATTGTGGCAAAATAGACAAAGACAATTCCTTCTTTTCCAAAAACACACATGAGCAACACACCCAACTCAACCCCGGGTACGAAAGGCAGGCTCAACAGGATGACATACAGAATTCCGCCGCCGAACAGGGCGCCGGTGCCCCATTGACTGTTTATAAATGCCGCAAATTTTTTCGCAATGCCCGCTTCCCCCCTCAGCCAGTAATCCAGCCAAACAGCCAGAACAAGCAAAAAGGCCGCAATAATGAACATGCGAAAATAAAACCTCATGCGGCCGATGCTGCAGGGCGGGTTAAACTTCTGGGTGCAGCTGTCAGGGTTCATCAGACCATCTCCGTCTGGACCTGTTCAACAAGAGGCGTTGCGCCAAAAAGGAAAGCGATCCGCTGCTGAAAGAAAGGTTCGGTCTAAAGTTCGGGTGCAAAGGCTCTTTTTAATTGCCACAATGTGGTATATAATGTCAAGAAAAACTTCCTCCCGCGAGCAGGTTGTTGAGGATTTGAAAGGAGGTCCCAACAAAGATATGGGGCCAAAAGACATTTTTGAGAAAGCAAGAAGCCATCTCAAAAATAGGATTTTGGTACAAGATCGCGGCGGGGCCGAGTTTCAAACCGCAGGCAACCTTTGGGTTGTTGAGGATTTGAAAGGAGGTCCCAACAAAGATATGGGGCCAAAAGACATTTTTGAGATGGCTTCTAAAGTTGCCCTCGGACCATATATTGGCTATAATAAAAGCAGGTTAATTTCATATCGGGAATGAAAAAGGGGTTTTTAAAAACACCATTCCGTGACTATGGATTACCGAGGTGCGGTTTATGGGTGAGCAACAGAAAGAATGCCAGGAATGCGGCTGGCGGGGGCCGGCTTCAGAACTGGATGAGACCGATCATCCCTCCAGCGGCCAGACTCACTTTTTTTGCCCGGATTGCGGCGGGGTAAATATCAAAGATTTAAATCCGGATGAAAAGGGGCAGGCATCCGAATCATAGAGAAATTTCAAATAGCCCTGTATTTTTTTTGCAGGTCTTTTTTCCTGCCATTCAAGCTGCGCTTCACATTTTCCTTTATTTCCCGTGATTTGGAGTTTATCACCATATAGCTGTACCTGAGGTTTTTTTCGACCAGATCCGGGTAATTTTTAATATTGTTTCTCAATTTAACGCCGTTTGAGGTTACCTTGCGGATCAGAGCGACTTCCTTGCCGATAACCTTGGTGTTATTCTCCCTGATGGCATCCAGAAACGCCTTGCGGCTGCGTTTGCAGGCTGCATAGGTTACGGCTTTTCCCATCTGCGATATCCGGTGGCCGTCACTGCCGCCGGTGATTCCCTTATCCAGGTTAAATCCCAGCAGCGCACCGCGCAGGTTCGATTTGTTCAGGTTCTCTGAATTGATGACCTCAATGCCGTCAACCGCTGAGAGAACGCTTTCGAGGCGATCCTGCGGGAAATATGAATTCTTGATACCGGTATAGGCCGCGCAGAACGGGTGGGGGAAGATGATAACCGATTTAAATTTGCGGGCACGTTCGATAATTTCTTCCATCGCCAGCGAGGTGGAACTCATAATGTCATTGCCCATGTAAGGCAGGACATGATCATTGTAAAACGTTTCGAGCGTATCGATCTGGTAAAAATAAATGAGGACGTGAGTTCCTTCCCTGGATGTCATTTCAATGCCCGGTATGCTGAAGACATCCGGATATTCATCGATTTCAACAGCGCCTCGTATTTCATTATGATCGGTTATCGCAATGCCAATTCCAAGGTCAAAGGCCTTTTGGGCAATCGCCTCTACCGTATTAAAACCATCCGAATAGCGAGAATGAAAATGCAAGTCCACCACCATGTTTTCTTTTATTAATTCAGACAGATTGGGTCTTTCAAATTGAATGCGATGATTATCGATCATATTTTTCGTTTTCCTGTAACTTTTATTTTTGATACACGCATGTATCAAATGCGCAAAAGTGCGTTTGTTATCGTACCTTTTTAATGGACACTGAAATCGATTTGAATGTGATTTTACAATTCCCGGGATATTGCTTAAAACGCAGAATGGAAGTCGTGGCGGGCAATCCTATCGGGAGGTGCAGATCGCTCAGCGCTGTTAGGCCCCATTACCGCTCAGAAATTAAAATAACCCTCAAACTATAGCAGAACCCGTATCATTAATCAAATTCTTAGAATCGGCTTTAAAGCCAATTCAAAATGTCCGTGTTGATAGATCAGCGAGGTTGCCTTTGTATCTTATCGGCTCAAACCCTGCTAGACTTAATAATTTATCAAATCTCAATGTGAAATCGTGCTCTGGCGGAGCCAGTCGCGCAATATTTGAAGTTTTTCCAGATTATTACATACCGGCATAACGGGCAAACGGGCTCAACCGGTGCAGCCGTTTCAACAAAGTAAGCGCCAGAATCATCAAGTCAAGTCTTTTGGGAAGGAAATGCAATGGTCTATATGGACTTATAAGGCCATTTGGTTTGGTACTCGGCCGGGCTGAATGTTTGGCGCTTATATATTTTTACTTTGAATCGGTCTGCTGTCGGATCAATGAATTCATCATTATTGATTAGAAGTGGTTTTAAAACCACTTCTTGTGATTATCTGTTGGAAATTTTAATTGCACCGTGTTAGAGGTTCTATACATTGCCCGCCGTCGCTTAAGCCTTTGTGCGGCAGGCAATGTCTGGCAAATTGGGAAAAACAGGGAACGACAGTATCGCTGAATCGCTTGAGATTACGAATCCAGATTTGACATTTTTTCAGCAGGGATCATGTTCGGAAGCATTCTTATTTCCATTTGCACCCTGATGCACATTTATGTCTTTTGGAGACTCGCCTCGGTGCCGGTGGTGAGCCGGCATGTGCCATTATATCTCCTCATCGCGGCAGGCGTGCTCCTGTGGGCAATATTTTTCATCGGACGTGTATTCGGTCACAGTGGCATGGGAGCCCTGGCCGTAACAGCAGAATTTTTGGGCATGCTTTGGATGGGGACGCTGTTTTTGCTCTTCATCCCTCTGCTGGTCGCGGACATCATAACCCTCTTTGGCTTGCTGCTGCCGCGGATTGCACCCTCGATTCGCGGCTGGGCGTTCGTCGCCGGGGCAGTGCTTTCAATAATTGCGCTGGTACAGGGCCTGCGGCCTCCGGTGATGCAAAATTACGAGGTGCGTCTTGCGGCTCTTCCGCCTGCGATGGACAAAACAGTGGTTGTCGCCATGTCCGATCTACACCTCGGCTCGCTCATCGGCAAACGCTGGCTGGCGGCGCGGGTCGCCCGGGTCAACGGGGAGCGGCCCGACCTGGTGGTCTTTCTCGGCGACCTTTTTGAAGGGCATGGCGAATCCGAGGACGACCTGATTTCTGTTCTGCGTGGACTCTCTGCGCCGCTGGGCGTCTGGGCCGTTACCGGTAACCACGAGTACCACGGTGGCAGCAATAGGAGCATGCGTTTGTTTGACGAGGCCGGCATCCAGTTGCTGCGCAATCGCTGGGTGCAATTACGCCCGGGCTTCATCCTGGCCGGCGTGGACGATCTGACCGCGAAATACCGCGCCGGCCGGAGCGGCGATTTCATCTCGCAGGCGCTTTCGGGTCGACCGCCGGGAGCGACCATCCTGCTGTCCCATACGCCATGGGAGACCGAGCAGGCAGCAAGGGCCGGCGCGGGTCTGATGCTCTCCGGTCATACCCACGGTGGACAGATTTGGCCCTTCGGCTATCTGGCACGCCGCGCCTATCCGCTGCTGGCGGGGCGATACGAGGTGGAAGGCATGCCGGTCATCGTCTCCCGTGGAACGGGCACCTGGGGACCGCGCATGCGCCTCTGGCGTCCCGCTGAAATCCTGCGCATTACGCTGCGCACAGGATAACGATTCTATGCGGCTGATTTTACCGGGCCGCGCGTGATGGCCGTGAGGTGCTTCACAACATTGAATTGTTTGAACGAGATTTCGCTGAGCGCCGGGTTGTCTTTCAATCCGGCGATTAGCGGCCCTTCAAGATAGGCTGCCACGGATTCCTGATTGTCGAACAAATACAACCCTCCGGCTTCCTGTGTTTGCTCATTCATAATCCAGATTTTCCAGCGAAGACCGGATACAGCCGCGATTTCGTCAACCACATGCGTGAATGTTTTCTTCAAGTCCTCGCCGGGGGCGCTGAATTTGAAGTTGATTTGCAGCACTCTGACTGACATGATCATTTCCCCTTCTGTTGATTCTCATAACATGGAATGCAGGCCGGCTTCATCTGAAGTTGCCGGATACGCGATTCCATAACGCTTTCACCGCAAAACTCACAGGGGATCGATTTGTGGATTCTGGCCGGCTCGGGTTCGGGAATGGATACCGGGGTCACAGAAAGAATGCTGTCGTTGGGAGCGGACAGAATCCATTGGGTAATGGCGTTTCGATCTTCCTGCAAGCCTTGCGGGATTTCCTTCCCGTGAAAATGAACCCGGACACCCGACCGTGACGATCGGCAGTAGATGGTGTAGACCCGCTTGCCGTAGTCGCGAAAGATCAAATTCCCCTTGCCGAACGTGCAGCCGGTGACACACTGCAACGCGTCGACACCGCAGGCGTCATTTTCGACGATGGCAACCAGTTCTTCGTCTTCAGACCGCATCGATTCGAGACGTTCCATCGCCGCCATTGCCATTTTGTACCCGATGGCCAGTCCCGGGCAATCATGCCCGTGAAACCGGACAATCTCCTCGTAAGTCATTTGGTAACTCCCCATAGAAACTTACTTTATGAAATGGATAATCTACTCAGGCAAACCTGCCTTGCGAAGTGCATCTAAATATCTATTGGCTACATCTTGATTCTTGTAAGGTAGTGTGGTCACATAACTGACGGCTGAGAATTTCGGATTAATTCGCAGAATTTCTTTCGAGGCTTTGTTGGCTTCTTCAATTTGGTTTAAATAACTGTAACAGGCAGCTAATAAAAGAAGCGCCTGCAAGTTGTCGGGGTTTTCAATTAAGCATTTATCGATTAACTCTATCGCTTCTGCATATCGTCCCTCAATTCGGTAAGCAATCCCCAGAACGGTATAATAGAAATGAGGGGGAATCGGATTGAGACGCAATGCCCTTTTAGCCAATTCAATGGCCAATCCAGTATGATCTGCGAAGGAATGTATAAACGATAAAGAGGCGTAGTCATCGGCTCCATTGGGGTTAAGCTCAATTGCATGTTCTGCTTGTTTAATGGCTTCGTCATGTTGTCTCTTCACCATGGAATTCCAGGCCAATAAAAGGTGTGCGTGATCATAAGAATCATTGAGAGCCAGTGCCTTTTCAGCACAGGCTTCAGCTTGCTCAAAAGATTTTATGGGGGCCTGACTCCACCCATAAAAGATTTCACTAGTATGAGTAAAGCCTAACCAGGCGTATGCCATGGCATAAGATTTATCGATGTTGATCGCTTGCTTAAAGTATTGTTGCGCTTGCTTATTATCTTTTTCGTTGGTCCGATAATAGACATCTAATCCTCGCATCAGCATATCAAAAGCCTGAATATTTGATGTCATGCCCGCCCATAAACGGGCCTGTTCTCCAAAAGTCAGCTTTATTTGCATCGTTTCAATGATCTTTAATGTTATTTCATCCTGCAGTGCAAAAATATCCGATAAATCACGATCGTAGTTCTCAGACCATAAATGATATCCGGTAGTCAAATCTATAAGCTGGGCTGTAATCCTCACACGGTTGCCCGCCTTTTGCACACTGCCTTCAAGAATATACCGCACGCCCAATTCTTTTCCAATCTGCTTCACGTTGACTGATTTTCCTTTATAAGCAAAACTGGAGTTTCGGGCGATGACAAACAAGTTTGAAACCTTGCAAAGTCCATTGATGATTTGTTCAGTCAACCCGTCACTGAAATATTCCTGGCCGGGCTCACCACTCATGTTGTCGAAGGGTAAGACCGCAATGGAGGGCTTTTCAGGTATCTCAGGCGGTTCAGCCACCAACTGCTTCGTTGAATCTGAGTCCAGAAGAACCTTGTAAACTCTCACTGGTTCTTTAATGTTCTTTGCCTCTTGTTCACCAACGTACTCAAAGGTAAAGCCAAGTTTATCCTTGACCTGATCATATGTACTGCGAGATACACATACCCCTCCGGGGTCGGAAATGCCCTCGATCCTTGCCGCAACATTCACACCGCTGCCGTATATACGATCTCCGTCCTGAACCACGTCTCCAATATTCACACCCATACGGAACTCCAGACGCTTGCCTTCGACAAATCGATCGTTTTCTTTCTTTAGCCGTTTCTGAATCGCCACAGCGCATTCAACGGCATCAACCGCACTGGAGAACTCTGCCAGCAAGTTATCTCCGGGTGAATCAACCACACGACCGGAATACTGCATAATCAGATCCGACATTAAATGCCGATAGGCTTGGAGGGTCTGAATCGTGAAAGCCTCATCATCGGCCATGAGAAGGCTATACCCCTTAACATCTGCGCTCAATATAGCCCTGAGTTTGCGTGTGGCTTTTTGTTCAGCGGACATAGGCTCTCCTCTTGGCGATGGGATTTGAAACCGATCCGTATAAAAAGGTTATGATTCAAGGGGATTACGAGGTATTTACATGATTTGATATAATGGGTCAAGGAATTTGAGATATGAGATTAAAATGGGGGGGATTTAACTGCCGTGTTTGCCGGCTTCGCGGCGGTACAGGCGGGTGAGTTGTTCTGGGGAGGCGCCCAGGTAATAGGCGATGACGATCAGCTGATTGATCAGCCAGGTCTTGAGAATACCCAGGTGCAGCCAGCGGCGCGGGGATGTTACCGCAGCGGCGGGCACGATGACGATTCTGCCTTTGCGCTTTATACGGCGCACCAGAACATAATCTTCCATAATGGGCATGTCCGGGAAACCGCCGATTTCCTCAAAGAGCGATTTTTTCATAAACAGGGCCTGGTCGCCGTAGGGCATCCGCAAAAAGCGTGAGCGCCAGTTGGCCATGCGTTCAATGATCCGAATGCCCGCAGCCGTTGAATCGATGCTCAGCCGGAAGGCCCCGGCGACCACGCCTTTCTGGTTCAGGGCCGCAACGATTTGATCGCTGAAGTCCGCCGACAGCAGGGTGTCGGCGTGCAGAAAAAGCAGGATGTCGCCCGCTGCAGCCGCCGCGCCGGCGTTCATCTGAACGGCTTTGCCCGGGTGTGATTGAATGACCTTCGCACCATAGGATCCGGCCAGCGCCACCGTGTTGTCTTTGCTGCCGCCGTCAACGACGATCACTTCCAGATGGGGGCTGCATTCAAGTTCGCAAAGCGTTTCGCCAATCGTTGCGGCCTCGTTCAGTGCCGGTATGATGATTGAAATCGGTTGTGTGCCGGCAGGTTGAACGGCGGCACCCCTGGCGCTTTCCCAGAATTGAAGATCCTCGGGACCATCCACGTCATCTAGTTTTTCCAGCAGGACGTATCGCAATTTCAGCGTTTTTGCGATTTCAAGCGTCTGGGAAATGACCTCCGCGGTTCCCCAGTTGATGCCGGCAAAAAGCCGGGAATAATTTTCAGGCGAAAGGGTATTTTTCAGGCCGATCAGGTAATACCCGCCGTCGCGTGCCGGTCCGAGCACCAGATCGTTTTTTTGCAGCGCATTGAATGCCTGTTGAACAATAGCTGCGGAAATCCCCGGGATATCGCTGCCGATGATAACGGCCGTCTCCTTTGAGTCCTGAAATGCTTCTTCGAATGCCCGCGCCATGCGACGCCCGAGATCACCCGGCCCCTGTGGCCGGTATCGGAATCGCGGCCCCAGCCAATCCTGCATCAGCGTTGCGCTGCCGCCTTCATAGCGGACTTCAACCGCCGGCCCGTCCATTTTTGCAACTTTTGCAATGATGTGCTCGGCCATCTGCCGCTGCAGGCGGGCAGCGCCGCGGGCGCCCACGGCAGGGATCAGCCGGGTTTTGGTTTTTCCGGGTTCGGGAAATCGTGTGAAGATAATCAACTGTCCGGGCATCACTGCCGCCATAACGCTTCTCCTGGAAGTGGCTTCAAAGCCTCAGATCAGGTTCAATGACAAGGCGTCCCGTGTTTTGGAAGCGGAGCGTACACGTAGTACGTGAGCATTTCAAAGCGCGGGACAACGCAGCCATTGGAGCCTTTTGAGCCCCTTAATTAATTTTTCAAATAGATGCGAAATCCCGCTTTAGTGAGCGGGGCGATGAGTCTTTGAAGCCACTTCTACCTGAACTCAGGCATCGATGACCCCCCCTCAGGTAAAGCCGGAGCCGGCCGCACATGTATAGCAATGATCGGCGGTGATGATGGGGGTGCCGGGTTGCGGCGGCCCCGGCATTTCGGCGACGTGGATCTTTTTACCGCCCAGATAAAGACCCCTGGCGAGGTTGAAATCACAGTCGTACAGGTAGCCGTCCCAGGAAACCGAAACCAGGGCTCGGCACATCAGCCCATCGACCGCGCAGGGGTTGAAGCTGGAAACCAGTTTCTGCAGGTAGTTTTCGAAATTGCCCGATTGTAGCAACCACCGGCGAAACCTCCCCAGCGGAACATTGGCAAAATTGAACAGGCGGTTGAAAGTCACATTCCATCTTTTTTCCAGAACCTGATGATACCTTTTTTCGGTCTGTTCCTGGTCCGGCGGCAGGAAGGCACCGGTAGGGTTGGATACCAGATCCAGTTCCAGCCCCGATCCGTTGCAGCCGTACCCTGCAGCATTCAGCTCCCGCAGTACGGCGATGCTTTCCTTAAAAATGCCGTCTCCGCGTTGCGAATCTGTCTGGCTCATATTCAAGGACGGAAACGACGCCACGATCACCACCCGGTGTGATTTAAGGGATTCGAGCAATCGACGCATTTTGGCCTTCAATGCCGAAAGGTTTGATCGCAGCATGATTCTGGGTGCCAGGGGGGAGATTTTTTTGATTAGGTCCGCCAGGTGCGGATTGAGTTCCGGTGCGCCGCCGGTGATATCGATGGTTTCAAAATGGCTTCTGCGGGCATAGGCCACCACTTCTTCCAGGGTAGCGGCGTCCATGTTTTCTTTGCGGCCCGGGCCGGCATCCAGGTGACAGTGCCGGCAGGTCTGGTTGCACAAAAATCCCAGGTTGAGCTGCAAGGTTTGGGTGTGATTGCGGACCAGTTCAAGGCGATGTTTGCTCAGCGTTGTCTTGAAAGGCACAACCTCAATCGCCTTCTGCTTTGATGGCGGCCCTGGCGGGGCTATAGTTGCCTGAGTGTCCATTTTAAGCGGGTTGTTTTTATCTCATGGATAATTTGTGGGCAATATTGCGCATCTGAACGCCGTGAACCAGGGAAGCGCCGCCTCTGATGGCGGTGACCACGTGAACGGCTTCGGTCATTTCCGTCAGGTTGGACCCCTTTTCCAGGCAGGCCTGGGTGTAGGCATCGATGCAGTAAGGGCACTGAACCGTGTGCGCCACCGCCAGGGCGATGAGTGCTTTTTCGCGTTCGGTCAGTTCGCCTTCGGCGAATACGGCGTTGTAATAATCGAAAAACTTATGGGCCAGTTCCGGCGCCTCTTGTCCGATTTCTTCGAACCTGGGAAGATCTTCCGGTTTGTAGTAGGTGTCCATAAAATTTCTCCTGCCTTAAGATGTTCCGGGATAATTATCGTTATGTCGCCAATCGAAGCTAATCCTTACAAATCAGTGTTCAGGTGTCAGCAAAATAGCTGGAAGGCTGGAAAGCTGGGATGCTTGAAGGCTCAAAATCTTCCTGACATCGCGCCTTTTAGGCTTTATAGCTTCCAGGCCTCCAAGCTTTCAAGCTTCCCAGCCCCTTGATCAGCCGATACGCTCCACGATCGCTTTGGCAAATTCGGAACATTTTACTTCTGTGGCGCCGTCGATCTGCCGGGCGAGATCATAGGTAACTGTTTTTGACTGGATCGTGGATTGAAGTGCGCTGCGGATAAGCGCTGATGCTTTTCGCCACCCCATGTGTTCCAGCATCATGGCCCCGGAAAGAATCAGCGAACTTGGATTGACCTTGTCCAGCCCGGCGTATTTGGGAGCAGTACCGTGGGTGGCCTCAAACACCGCACAACGGTCGCCGATATTTGCTCCCGGCGCCATGCCCAGGCCCCCAACCTGGGCGGCCAGTGCATCCGACAGATAGTCACCGTTTAAGTTGGGTGTTGCAATTACCCCGAATTCATCGGGCCGCAGCAGCACCTGCTGAAAGAGCATGTCGGCAATCCGATCTTTGATCACCAGCCGGTTTTTGGGCGGCTTGCCGTCAAAGCGCTCATACAGTTCTTTTTCGGTAATCGTGCGGTCAGCGAATTTCTCCTGGGCCACCTCATAGCCCCAGCGGGCGAAGGCGCCTTCGGTGAATTTCATAATGTTGCCTTTATGCATCAGGGTGACGCTGGAAAAGCCGTTTGCCAGCGCATAGGCAATGGCTCTTGCCACCAGCCGCTTGGTATTGGTTGCGCTGATGGGTTTGATGCCGATTCCGGCGTCAACAGGCAATGCCGTCCCCATCTGTTGATTCAGGAATGATCGAACCTTTTCAGCCGCTTCACTGCCGGATTGGTACTCGATGCCGGCATAAAGATCTTCCGTGTTTTCGCGAAAGACGACCATGTTTATTTTTTCAGGATATTTCATGGGGCTGGGCACCGATTCAATATATTGAACCGGCCGCACGCAGGCATACAGATCCAGCTTTTGCCGGATGGCCACGTTGATGCTGCGAATTCCCTCGCCCACCGGTGTTGTCATGGGGCCCTTGATCGCCACCGCATGCTTTTCAATCGTCTCCAGGGTTTCATCCGGCAGCCAGTTGCCGGTTTTTTCGAAACCTTTTTCCCCGGCCAGCACCTCCAGCCAGGCAATCTTTTTCCGTCCGTCGAAGGCTTTTTGTACGGCACTTTCGATAACCCGGCGCGTCGCCCGCCAGATGTCCGGGCCGATTCCGTCGCCCTCGATAAATGGAATCTCCGGTGCATCCGGAACTTTCAGGGTACCGTCGTCTCCTATTGTAATCCGATTTTCAATTTCCATGATTCAGCCTTTCTCCGCATGCAGGGCGTGATGATCAGCGTTGAACAATAAATTGAGCGATTGTCGAGGTTGCCGCAGCTACAAGGCAGATGGCGTTCCGCTATAGTAGCCTATGCGGGACTGCATCTAACACAGTAGATGCGGTAAGATCGGCAAGCCCCTATGGGGTTTCAAATTTTAAAAAATTTCAATCGACAGAAATCATTGAATATCAGAATAATTGCCCCCTTTTTAAAATTTGAAACACTCAATTTATTCTGACAGGATTTTTCGTAACACATACGGCAGAATACCGCCGTGGGTGAAGTATTCCACGTCAATATCGGTATCGAGCCGTGCGATGACCTCAAAATCAATTTTGCGGCCGTCGGGCTTAACCGCGCTTACGCTAAGGGTTTTGCGAGGAGTGATGTCTTCGATGCCGGTGATGGTGTAGGTTTCCGAGCCGTCCAATCCCAAACTCTGCCAGCTGTCGCCCTTTTTAAATACCAGCGGCAGCGCGCCCATGCCGACCAGGTTGCTGCGGTGAATTCTCTCATAGGATTCGGCAATGATGGCCTTAATGCCCAGCAGCTGAGTCCCTTTGGCGGCCCAGTCCCTTGAAGATCCCGTGCCGTATTCCTTGCCGCCCAGCACCAACAGGGGTTTTCCTTCGGCCATATACTGCATGGCGGCGTCATAGACAAACATCTCCTGGCTCTCGGGGAATTTCAGGGTGAAACTGCCTTCTTTGGGTTCAACCAGCTGGTTTTTGATGCGGATGTTGCCAAAAGTGCCGCGCATCATGACTTCGTGATTACCGCGGCGGGATCCATAGGAATTAAAGTCTGCGGGTGCCACGTTTTTAGCGATCAGATATTTTCCGGCCGGATAATCCTCCGGAATGGCTCCGGCCGGAGAGATATGGTCGGTGGTGAGCGAATCCCCCAGAGCCAGCAGCACGCCGGCGTTTTCAATGTCGGCCCGCTGCTTGAGGTCCAGCGTGAAACTCTTGAAATAGGGCGGCTTACGGATGTATGTCGATTGGTCATCCCATTGAAACGTGGTACTTTCAGCCACCGCAAGGTCCTGCCAGAAGTCATCGCCGTCAAAAATTCGGGCGTATTCCTGTTCAAAGTGTTCTTCTTTCACATGCTCGTGAATCAGGGCCTCGATTTCTGCGGCCGTCGGCCAGATGTCTTTTAGGTATACCGGTCGGCCGTCGGATGCCTTTCCCAGCGGCTTGCTGGTCAGATCGATATCGATGCTGCCGGCAATGGCGAAGGCCACTACCAGCATGGGCGATGCCAGAAAATTCGCCCGTACGCTCTGATGGATGCGGGCTTCGAAATTGCGGTTGCCCGACAGGACCGCCGCCACGGTCAGGTCTTTATCGGCCACTGCTTTGTCGATTTCAGAGGGAAGGGGTCCGCTGTTGCCGATACAGGTGGTGCATCCGAAGCCGGCCAGATGAAAGCCCAATGTTTCCAGGCCGGTCAGCAGGTTGGCGTCTTTCAGATAGTCAATGACCACCTTTGAACCGGGTGCCAGCGATGTTTTGACAAACGAAGGAACGCGCAGCCCTTTTGCGACGGCCTTTTTGGCGACGAGTCCGGCGCCCAGCATTACAAAGGGGTTGGAGGTATTGGTGCAGGAAGTAATGGCAGCAATGACAATGTTGCCATCACACAGATTTATTGATTCGCCGTTTACAATCAGCTTACAGGCTTTCTTTTTGGGGGCGCAGGCCGCGGGACGGGAGGTCAGTGAGCCCGATTCATCGTGATATTGGGAAATATTGGCGATATCGGTGTTTCTTTCATATTTGCCGGCCAGAACAGTCTCAAAACTGCGCCGCAGGTCGGCCAAGGCAATCCGGTCCTGGGGTCGGGTCGGACCGGCAACGCAGGGCACCACCGTTGCCAGGTCAAGTTCGACGACCTGGCTGTATTCGGGTTCTTCGTAGTCTGCGTAGAAAAGCCCCAGCGCCCTGGCACAGGCCTCAACGATCTCGGCCCGATCCTGCCGGTGGGTCATCTTCAGGTAATCGATGGTTTTATGATCGATTGGGAAAAATCCCAAAGTGGCGCCGTATTCCGGGGTCATGTTGGCCAGGGTTGCCCGATCGGTGACGGTCAGGTTTTTCATGCCGGCGCCGAAATATTCCACAAATTTTTCGACCACATTGTGTTTGCGAAGCAATTCGGTAACCGTCAGCACCAGATCGGTTGCCGTGGTGCCCTCGGGCAACTCGCCCGTCAGCTTGACACCGATGACTTCCGGGATCGACATATAATAGGGCTGGCCCAGCATCACCGCCTCGGCCTCGATACCGCCCACGCCCCACCCCATCACACCGATTCCGTTGATCATCGGCGTGTGCGAGTCGGTGCCGACCAGTGTGTCCGGAAAGGCCACGGTTTCCCGGCCGTTTTTTGCGGTCATGATCACCTGGCCCAGGTGCTCGAGGTTCACCTGATGGCAGATGCCGGAGTTGGGCGGCACTACACTGAAATTGTCGAAGCTTTTCTGGGCCCATTTAAGCAGTGCATAGCGCTCTGAATTTCTTTCATATTCTTTTGCAACGTTCTGGGTTAACGCATCAGGGGTGCCGTAATAGTCAACCTGTACGGAGTGATCGACAATCAGGTCCACCGGGACCAGCGGGTTGATCTTTTGCGGATTCCCTCCCAGGTCTTTGACTGCATCACGCATAGCCGCCAGATCGACCACCGCGGGAACACCGGTAAAATCCTGCATCAGCACGCGTGCCGGGTGGTAAGGGATTTCCTGCGGCGCTTCATAGTGTTTTTGCCAGCGGGCGATGTTTTTGAGGTCTTCAGCGGTCACTACCCGGCCGTCGAGTTTGCGCAACAGGTTTTCCACCAGGATTCTAATCGAATAGGGAAGGCGCCTGATGTCAGCGACACCTTTTTGCGCCAGCAGGTTAATGTCATAAACGCCATATTTTTTTTCTCCAATTTCTAGCCGCTTTAAATATTCAGATTTTTCCATTTTCATGCTTTAACTTTCCGCCTTAATGGCTTCTATTTTGTAGACGTATTTGACCCAGTCGTCACCGTAGTAGTCTTCGGCAACGATGCGTAACGGAAACCCGTGCTTTGGCGGTAATCTTTTGCCGTTGACCTCGTAGGCCAGAAAGACTTTATCCTTACTGATATCGGCTATGGGAAATCTTTCGGCTTTTTCATAACGGCCTTCGGGTCCGGAAACGCCGATATGGGTCGTGTCGGCCTTCATCCGGGCCAGGTTCAGCACCGTCATCAACGAAACCCCTTTCCAGCTCCCGTGATTGGCAAAGAAACCGGGGCAAATCAGCAAAACCTTGCGTTCAATCGACGGAAGTTCAACCAGCCGGGAATAGCTAAGTTCAGTCGGTGCGGCGACATTGCCGTCTATGATCAATCGCCAGGATGGCAGATCCACTTCATGGTCGCTCAAACCCATGATCTCAAAGTCTTCGAGGGGACGCACTTCCAGATTGCGCGTATCCAGCTCGGCCGGATTTTTGCTGCTCAGGCTGGACAGGTCGGTTCCTTTCGGAAGCAGGATGCGTTTGGTCTGGGCATAGGCTTTTGCCAGCCAGACACCGATGGTGCTAAAAAGCACACCCAGGCCGGAAAGAAATGCGATGGCCGATTTAATAAATTGCCTTCGAGTTTTCATTTATTTCTGCGTTTTAAATGGCGAATCTCATCTTCAGCCGCGACAACAACATCGCTGGCCAGACCCAGAAAAAGACCGTGTTCCACGATGCCGGCGCGTTCATTCAGCCTGGCAGCCAGGCCGCCCGGATCCGCCATTTCGCCGAAATTGGCATCCAGGATGAAATTTTTTTGATCGGTTTGATAGGGCTGGCCTTTTTCATCAAGGCGCAGAATGACGACCGCCCCCAGTGATTTGAGAAAGTTTTCTTCGGTTTTTGCGGCAAACGGGATGACCTCGATCGGCAGGGCCCAGCGGGTTCCCAGGCGGGGTGAAAGCTTGCTTTCATCGACGATAATGACGTTTTGCCGGCTGGCCTGTGCAACCACTTTTTCGCGCAGTAGCGCCCCACCGCCGCCTTTAATCAGGTTCAAAGCCGGATCGACTTCATCGGCACCATCGATGGTGACGTCAATCAGCGGCTGATCATCCAGTCCGCAAAGAGGAATTCCCAAATCCGCGGCCAGGGTTTCCGTGCGGATCGAAGTCGGGATGCCGACAACATTTTTCAGATCACCGGATTTAAGGCGCTCAGCGATTCGCATGACGGCAAATGCCGTTGTGCTGCCGGTACCCAGGCCCACCACCATGCCGGAATCAACAAATTCGACGGCGCGATGGGCTGCTTTCTGCTTTAATTCATCCTGTTTTTTCAAACCCCTGGTTCTCCCTGTAATCTCATCTCAAGTTTTGAAAAGAAAGATGCAATCCGCCTGTATGTTTAATGCATCCACCGATTTCGCAGATTCACACAGATTATTATTCAATTGAATAACAGGCTATAATTTCACTGTTCATCCTTATACAATTTCCAGTGCTTTTTCAACGACGTGTTCGGCCGTCAGCCCGAATTTTTCATACAGTATATTGTATGGCGCCGATGCGCCGAAATGATCCAGGGCAACGATGTCGCCGAATTCGCCGACATAGCGGTGCCAGCCCTGGGGACTGCCGGCTTCAATGGCGATTTTGGCTTTTACCGCCGGCGGCAGGATGCGTCGACGATATTCTGCCGGTTGCGCATCGAACAACTCCCAGCAAGGCATGCTGACCACCCGCACCGCAGGCCCCCTGGCCCGGATCATTTCTGCGGCTTCAAGGGCAATGGGCACCTCCGAGCCGCTGGCGACCAGTACCACGTCCGGCTTATTGCCGGCCGCCTCGCTCAGGATGTAAGCCCCGCGGTGGAGGCCGGCTGCAGGTGCGTATCTGGTGTTGCGGTCCAGGGTGGGGACGTTCTGGCGGGTTAATGCCAGAGCGATCGGGCCGCTGCGCTGGTTGATGGCGGCCCGCCAGGCTTCGGCGGTTTCATTGGCATCGCAGGGCCGGATAACGGTGAGGTTGGGCATGGCTCTTAAAGCGGCCAGCTGTTCGATGGGTTGGTGAGTAGGGCCGTCCTCGCCCAGGCCGATGCTGTCGTGGGTAAACACGTAAATGACCTTCAGTTTTGCCAGGGCCGCCAGGCGGATTGCCGGGCGCATGTAATCGGAGAAAACCAGAAACGTGGCCCCGTATGGAATCAAGCCCCCGTGCAGCGCCATACCGTTTAAAATACCGCCCATGGTGTGTTCCCTGACGCCGAATCGCAGATTGCGGCCGGCGTAATTCCCTGCCTGGTAGTCGGCTTCACCGTTAATCAGTGTTTTGGTGGACGGCGCCAGGTCGGCCGAACCACCGATCAGGTTGGCGATTTTCGGTGCGATGGCATTGAGCACGATTCCCGACGACACCCGTGTGGCCATTCCTTTCTCGTCGGCTTCAAAAACCGGGATTTCTTTTTCCCAGTTATCCGGAAGCCGGCCGCTTATCCAGCGGTCCCATTCGGCCGCCGGTTCCCTAAAATTTTGACGATAGGCTTCAAAGGCAGCCTGCCAGCGGGATTCCAATTCGCGGCCCTTATCAATGGCCTGTTGAAAATGGGCTGCGACATCATCGGGAATTAGAAAGTCCGGCTCGCGGGGCCACCCCAGGTTGTCTTTGGTCAGGTTGATCTCTTCAGGTCCCAGGGGTTCGCCATGCACGCCGGCCGTGTCCTGTTTGTTGGGGCTTCCGTAGCCGATGTGGGTGTATACAGCAATCAGCGACGGCCGCCGGGTTTCTTTGCGGGCCTCATCCAGCGCCTGCTCCAGCGCCGCCAGATCGTTGCCGTCATCGACCCGCTGCACGTGCCAGCCGTAGGCTACAAATCGGCCGGTGCGGTTTTCGGTAAACGCGATGTCAGTGTCTCCCTCGATGGAGATGTGGTTGTCATCATAAAAATAGATCAATTTGCCCAGGCCCAGGTGTCCGGCCAGCGAGGCCGCCTCATGGGAAATGCCCTCCATGAGGTCCCCGTCACTGACGATGCCGTAGGTAAAGTGGTCGACAATGTGATGACCGGGTCGATTAAAGCGCGCTGCCAGGTAGCGTTCGGCAAGGGCCATGCCGACCCCGTTGGCAAAGCCCTGTCCCAGAGGGCCGGTAGTGGTCTCCACCCCCGGTGTTAGACCGTGTTCGGGATGGCCGGCTGTTTTGCTGCCCCACTGGCGGAAATTTTTAAGTTCTTCGAGGGGCAAATCATAACCGCTCAGGTGCAAAAGACCGTAAAGCAGCATCGAACCGTGGCCGGCTGACAGCACAAAACGGTCCCGGTCGGGCCAGGCAGGGTTTTTGGGGTTGTGCCGCAAAAACCGCGTCCACAGCACATAGGCCATAGCGGCTGCGCCCATAGGCATGCCGGGGTGACCCGATCCGGCTTTTTCCACCCCATCGACAGCAAGCATTCGAATCGTGTTGACGCACAGCTGATCCAGACCAGTCGACATTGGCGCCTCCTTTATCAGTTACAATCAAAATTGAATGGTATAAATCCGCCAAATCGCGGAAGCTTAACTCGATTAAATATTAATTAAATCCGAATATCGAAGCTCGAAATTCGAAACAAATCCTAATTTTCCAAATTCTAAATTCAAAACTCATGATAGCCGGGCAGTAAAAAAAATGGTTATATTTTTGTCATTTGAATTTCGGATTTTGAATTTGTTTCGATTTTCGATATTCGGATTTTGAGTTTTAGGCCCTTTTAGCTTTCTTCACCTCTGATCTTTTTGATGATCTTGGGGATAAACAAAGAGAAGATGAACAGCCCGATCGAGAAAAACACCTTAAAAGACATCAACTCGGCCCAGTTGCCCGAGGCCCAGACCTCTTTCAGGGTTCCAATAAAAAAGGTAAAAATGAAGGTTCCCACGATAATGCCCAGGCCGGTGCCGGCAAAATAGTCCCAAAAACGCACCTTGGTCAGTCCCATCCCGAAATTCATGGGGGTAAATGGGAAGTACACCAGCCGCAGATATAATACCGTGGCAAAACCATTGCTCGCGATGGCATCGTCATATTTTTTCAGCCTGCCGCCGATAAGCGATGCAGCGAATTCTCGCCCCAGGGTACGCCCGACAAAGAAGGCCACACCGGCGCCCAGCATGGCCCCGATCCAGACCACCACAAATCCCACGTAGGCGCCGAAGATGGCCGCCCCCACGCCGGTAAGCAGTGTGCCCGGCAAAAACAGGCAGATCCCAGCCGCATATATCAGGATGAATATCACCGGCGCCCACATGCCGACCCTGTCTAAATAGCCTCCCAGGACTTCGGCATCCAGATACTGCTTTACTGGCGTAAAGCGCACCAGCAGAATCGCGCCGACAATAAAAGTCAGAAGTATAAGCGCCTTTAAAATCGCTTTTTTACGGTTATTCGCCGCCGGCTGAATCGCCCCTTCCATATCTGACTCCTTGTCTCTGGTCACTCGCTTCTGGTCAATTTCTATCTGCTTTCATGCGGATTAACAACTGATTTTGTTTCAGGTTTACGATCTTCAATTGAATATTAATTAAAAAGACTTTTTTCCTCAATGATTACTGAAAGAATTACTACGTTCGTTGTTTTGATGTTTATTATGTCCGGAGACAGAAACAAGCTGCCGGTAGCCAGTGACCAGCGGCCAGCAACCAGAAGGCTGCCGGTCACGATTCAACTTTGCAGGCCCGACCTTTCAGATGGAAGAAAAACTTTAATCCTTTCTGAATTTTTTTTGAAAATATCTTCGGAGAAAAGAAATTGCCGGCCACGCGCTTGTTGATTTCAGCCATGGTCGGATAAGGATGCACAGCCGCAGCCAGGGTGGCCAGTTTAACTTTTCCGTTTAGCACCGCCACCCATTCTGCGAGCAAATCCCCGGCATGGGGCCCCAGGATCTGCACGCCGATGGGTTTTTCTTTCTCGTTCAAAATCATTTTGATCTTTCCCAATTTTTCTCCCTCGGCCTGACTGCGATCATTATCCTTGAATTCTTCGGTCCAAACCGTATAGTCAATGCCGGCTGCCCGGGCCATGGTTTCGTTCATGCCGATATTGCCCAGCGGCGGATCCGTAAAGGTGCACCATGGCATATTGGTATAATCGGCTTTGCGCGGCAACCGAAAGATCGCATTGCTCACCACGATGCCGCCTTCGTAGCCGGCGGCATGCGTAAATTGAAACCCGCCGCTGACATCTCCCACGGCATAGATGTGTTTGTGATTGGTTCGCATTCGTTTATCGACTTTAATCCCGCGCCGGTCATGTTCAACACCGATGGCCTCAAGCCCCAGACCTTCAACATTGGCAGCCCTGCCCAGAGCAACCAGAAGGGCCTCGGCTTTCAGGCGAATCGGATTGCCTTCATTATCTGTTTTATCTTTGATGATCACCTCTCTTTCGCTGCCCAGATCGCTTACGGCCTCAATGGTGTGGCCGTTGTAAAACCTGACGCCTTCGGCAGCTAAAATCTCCCTGACTTCTTCGGTCAGGTCCGGATCGTCTTTCGGCAGAATCTGAGGCGCCATGTCAACGACCGTCACGACGGTTCCAAAGCGGTTGAATGCCTGGGCCATTTCAACGCCGATGGGCCCGGCACCCAGGACAACCATGGATGCGGGCAGGTGATCGAGGTAAAAAACCTCCCTGTTGGTGATATGCGGTGTCCGGTCAAGGCCTTTAATGGGAGGGATGATGGCCGATGAACCCGAAGCAATCACCCAGGATCTGGCGGAGGTGCTTTTGCCGTTGAGCCGGATAGCATGCTCATCGTAGAAATTCGGATTGCCGAATTCGACCCGGGCCCCCAATGCGCAAAATCGTTCGACCGAATCGTGCTGCTGGATGGTATCGATCACTGATCGAATCCTTGCAGATACTTTTTCGAATTCAACCGGCGGCACATCTATTTTGGGCAGTCCGAACTTTTCTGCCTTTTTCATTAAATGGTAGACATGGGCGCTTTTAATCAGTGTTTTACTGGGCACACAGCCAAAATGCAGGCAGTCTCCGCCGAGTTCTTTTTCTTTTTCTACCAGAAGGGTTTTGGCACCCAGCTGTGCGGCTCCGGCTGCCACGGTCAGGCCGCCGGCGCCACCGCCGATGATTCCGATATCATAGTCGTATTGGGCCATAATCGTCTCCCTGTTTGGTTTCAGTTGTCATTTAAAGACCAATCATAATTCAAATATCTTACTTTAAGAGCGTCTTTTTTGTCGGCTAATTTTTTTTTCAGATCCTGCCGGGCATATTTCAAATAAAAACCCACAACATCATCGTTGAAGTCCTTTGCAAACCATTTAAATATCCGGCTGACATAAAAAGAGTTGTTTTCAAGCCGGTAGCGGTATGGATCATTGATAAACGAGCGGGTTGCTTGATCCAGCTGTCGATCCAGTGAACTGCCCAGATATGGCTTCGAATTCAGCGGTGGGCAGCTGACCGCCGAGCAGTTGATGGCAAAATGCACCCGCGGGTCTTTGAATTGAGGCCTCAGGATATGATGTTCAATATCATCAAGAGTAACCTCGGCACCATCGACGCGCACAAATTTCCTTTCCCAGGGGCTCTTAAAGTAAGTGCCGAGATCTTTGATGGATGTAACGCCGGGATAAGCGCTTAAAATCAACTTGATGGTCCAGGCGTTATAGGCATTGATATAGTATGCGAACCGCTCATCACGCGACAGTGTCTTTGAATCGGTATCTTCAAGCACTTTTAGATAGAGGTCCAGCTTTTCTTCCTCAGATTTGAATCCGGCGTAATCCACGCCGCCCGACTTGACATATTTATTGAGCAGCTCGGCCCAGATGACATGTTCCTCTGCTGCGGCCGCTGACTTCTCAATATGGCAGAAAATTCCCCAAAAAAGCCAGATAAACAAGAAGAAAATCAAATGCCGTTCGTTCATTTTTAAGATATCCTCGCCACGATCGAAACTTTTATGAATTCCGTTTAAAATCCGCTTTTGAGGTCGACCGCTTGTCTTATGTCGTATGATACCCTCAAAACTTACATCCTTTTCGCGCATGATCAACGGGCAGTTTTTTTCTTCATCGTAATTTAATGGCGCAATCGTCTGAGTCAAGAACGCGTCAGAGAGCGGCTTGTCTCAAGTGTGTGAAATGGTGTGGACCGCTGGAAAGAAGTTGATTTAAATGTAAAAAGTCTTATGTTCGGAAATATTGAACACTTTTATGCAAGTTGGCCGAAGAATTTCAACTACGAAAAGGAGGTCAAAATGGAAAAACGTAGCGCAGCGGTTACGATGCACGGAAATCCGCTCACTCTGGTGGGTCAGGAACTCAGCGTCGGGGATTCGGCTCCGGATTTAGAGCTTCTGGACAATAATCTGAATGCGGTCGAGCTTTCATCATTTCAAGGAAAGGTATGCGTTATTTCAGCGGTACCGTCTCTTGACACGCCGACATGTGACATGGAAACGCGCCGGTTTAATGAAGCCGCCGGGAAACTGGGTGACGATGTCGTCATTTTAACCGTCAGTATGGATCTGCCTTTTGCCCAGAAGCGGTGGTGCGGTGCCGCCGGCGTTGAAAAAGTTATCACGCTTTCAGATCATCGGGATGCGGCCTTCGGAACCGCCTTTGGCGTTTTGATCAATGAATTGCGCCTGCTGGCCAGATCAATTTTTGTTTTGGATCGAAACGGTGTCATTCAATACATTCAGCACGTCAAAGAGCTGTCTGAAGAGCCGAATTATGACGCCGTCATTGAGGCTGTCCAGAGAATCGTCTAAGCACAACAATCATTGCAACCCCCTTTAATTGCTGATATAGTTTCACTTATGGGCAAAGGCCAATCTGACGCAGCAATTATTGATGACCCGGAATTATGGGTGGACCATTACGGGGATTTCCTTTATCGCTTCGCCCTATCCAGGATTAAAGACCCTTCCGTTGCCGAAGATCTGGTTCAGGAGACATTTCTTGCCGCCTTGCGGGGACGCGAAAACTTCAAGGGCCATTCAGCGGGCCGGACCTGGCTGGTGGCCATTCTCAAACATAAGCTTGTCGATTATATCCGGAAAAAAATTCGGGAGCCTTCCTCCGACAAGATCGAGGTGCTCACAGATCAGACGGACCCGGATTTCAACGAACAGGGTGAATGGCAGCTTAGGCCGTCAAGATGGGCCGTCAATCCAGGAAGAATTTATGAGCAAAAAGAATTTTTGGATGTGCTGTATCGTTGCCTGGCAGGGGTTCCGGAGCGTCTGGCAGAGGCATTTATGATGCGCGAAATGGAGGGCCTCAGCACAGCGGAAATTTGTAAGGCCCTGGACATCACCGCGACAAACAGCTGGGTCATGCTTTATCGGGCGCGCATGTCGCTGCGTCGCTGCCTTGAGGACAGTTGGCTGGGTGCAGAGCATTAAAGGAGTGAACCGTGCACTGGATGTACAGTTGCAAAGACGTTTCTCAGTTGATTTCAGAATCGATGGACCGGACGCTGCCTTTTTATCAGCGCGTGCTGATGGGGCTGCATCTGATTGTCTGCAAATATTGCAGCAGATGCAGAGAGCATTTTAAGGCCATCCGGGCCGCCAGCTGCCATGAGGAACTGCACGGCAGTGAGCTGGATGCATCCCGTGAGCTCTCCAATGAAGGTAAGGAGCGGCTGAAAAAATTTTTAAATAATCATCTTTACGGATAAGGGGTTGATACTGTGGCGGATACCATCGATATTCGTTCAATCAAAGATCGAGGTGGCAGACGGAATCTGCCTGATCGGCGCAAATCCACCTCATTGGACTATTTCCCGGAGAGACGGGTTACACGCCATCGGAGAAGTGGTTCCGACCGCAGACGTCTGCAAAGCGCGAAGGTGAGGAAAAAATTAGAGCGCCGAAAGGCTTTTAAAGAAAAATATTTTAATATTTAAGGCAGAACCCTATGAAGGCGCTGCCGATTACCTTCTGAAAACATCGCGACGTTCGATGCAACTGCCATCCCAGTGGCCGTTGGTGCTCCGGCGGTCAGAAATTCTGCGCCGGGCCAGGCCGCTTCTGCGGTCAAAGCCTTTTCTGCGGTCGCGACCGGACCGCCTTTCGATACCTTCATAAGGGGTGTGATCTTGCCTTCTATCACCGCCCGATCTTGTGCCGCCTTTATCCTCTATTCTGACCTCTCCCCCATTTTTACCCAAGGTGTTTTTTCCTCCTCATTTTCAGCTGCAACTTGAAACATCGAGTTTGTGATCGGTCATTTAAGATACTTCACCGTGCGGCCTGCGGCGCTGGCTCACCGACTGAAGCAACCCGCAAACAGACATAAATTCTTCTGACCTCTCAGGCATGCCCGCTATGGTTTTCAACAAAAATAGCAAGCTTTGTGCCAACTCAAACACCCAGGGCAGTGCAGCCACAATGGGCATTTAGCGTGACGGCTGCCAATGATGTTGCCTTTACGTGCTAGATCTTAAGAAACGGATTGCTGATTATTATGAAATCTTTTTCCCATTTAGAAAAACTGGGGGGCAAAAGCGATGGGTTTGATTGTGGCCTGGAATTTCAAACCGCAAGATTTCCGAAAAGGAGGCCATGCATATTTTTTTGAAAGGGCCTATAGCCCCTTTTCGGTTTTTATCTGCTGATGGAGTTGAGCAAAATTCTGAGGCCCTTTATTTTCCATGCGGCGCCTGATGGATATGACTCCCGCCGGGCACTGAATGGCACACACGCCGCAGCCAATGCACCAATCCGGATCCAGGCGGGGCTTGTCTGCAACCATGTTTACCGCATTGACCGGGCAGATATCGGCGCAGGCGCCGCAGCCGATGCATTCTTCCATTTCGGTTTCGCGAATAAAATAGACCGCCATTAACTGGTCGCGCGGTACCTTGCGGCGCCGGATAATTCCGACATTCCAGCAATAGTGCCCGCAGCAATTACAGGTATGCTTTATCTGGCCCTGGGCATTGTCCACCATGTGAACCAGCCCTTCTTTTTCGCTGTTTTCCATGATCTGATGCGCTTCATCTTTGGAAATTTCACGGGCCAGTCCTCTGTCGATGACAAATTCTGCCATCTCGTCATACTTGACGCACACTTCAAGGCTGTGGTGACAATCGGTGCGGCCGAGTATTTTTGCCGACATGCGGCAGGGGCAATGGGCTACGGCAATTTTGCTGGCCGCATCAACGATGGGCCCGATCTGCTCATTTGGCATGACACCCTGCATAGGGATCTCGATGCTCATGTTTGCAGGACTGTATTTAAAAGATTTGGTTTGCACGCCGCCATAAATTTTTTGGGTGATCGGGACCTTAAAATAGTTGAGCACCAGTTTTGCCATGCGTCTGGCCGTTTCATCCTGTTTGCCACCCCAGAAAAAGGTCTGTGGCAAACCGTAACCGACCTGAAGCAAGGCATATCCAGTCGCCCCATCCCCGATGGGCGCCGTAAACAGGATATTGCGGGCGGCCATGGACTCCAGCGCTTCGGTAACTTCAGGCAAAGGAAGATCGGCGCGCGCGGCGATCTTTTCCAGGCTGACGACCTGCAGTGGGGCAAGATCATTGGGTATGGCCAGCGCCGTTCGGGCCTCTGTCGGGGTAAACATTTCCTTGAGAAGCTCAAGGAGTTCGTCGGTGTAAGGGTATCCCATGGTCAGATGTTCCATATGAGCCGCCAGACGATCGTAAAGGTCCTGCATTTTCATTACTCCTTATCGTAGCGATGCGAATCTTCAGGCCTCTCGCAAAGACGCAAAAAAATTCGCGCGCCAGGGGATTTTTTTAAGAAAACTTAAATTCTTTGCGGCTTTGCGTGAGTAATAATTAAAAAGATAGGGTTCCTTTAAAATAAAAACGATAAAATTGGGCACACGCAATCGAAGCTTAATAGCATTTAAGCGTGAAGGCATGCAAGCCGGAAGCTTCATTTTT